>Ga0209350_1000040_pt1 | contig 80996 bp, 66 predicted proteins | sample GraSoi013_2_20cm_2_FD_185822 | JGI IMG/M metagenome (GOLD analysis project Ga0209350, IMG submission 185822) | Grasslands soil microbial communities from the Angelo Coastal Reserve, California, USA - Sample 09_27_2013_2_20cm (SPAdes) (version 2) | ecosystem: Environmental > Terrestrial > Soil >...
TGGACAATGCGCCGCTGCACGCCCCAGTGAACAGTAGCAGCACTCCGAACGGGCCGTATGCGTACGGCAGTACCAGCACATTTCCCAGAAACACTTACAACTCCGCGAACTACTGGGTGGACGTGGTCTTTAACTCCAGTGTTGGGCCGATTCCGCTCTCGGTGAGCACGACGTCTCTGCCGAATGGGACACAGTCAGTGGCTTACAACCAGAGCCTCGCGGCGGCTGGAGGCACAACACCCTACAGTTGGTCGCTGATCTCCGGGGCACAACCGGCAGGGTTGACGCTGTCTTCAGGCGGGCAGATCTCGGGCACGCCAACCACAACGGGGACAAGCAATTTCACAGTGCAAGTGACGGACTCGAGTACTCCGGTGCAGACCGCCACACGAGCGCTGAGCATCACGATTGTAGCTGCCAGTGGCGGCTGTCCCTGCACGATCTGGCCGAGTACGGCGGTGCCGTCGGTGGCGGATGTGGGGCCGGATTCGCCAGTAGAACTGGGGGTGACGTTCCGAGCGGACAGCAACGGATATATCACGGGGATTCGCTTTTACAAGAGTACGGGGAACACCGGGACGCATGTGGGGAACTTGTGGAGCAGCGGGGGAGCGTTGCTGGCGAGTGCGACGTTCACGGGGGAAAGCGCCTCGGGATGGCAACAGGTGAATTTTTCCAATCCGGTGGCGATCACGGCGAACACCTTCTACGTGGCCTCTTACCACGTGAACGGAGGCCACTGGAGTGCGAATTGGAACTATTTCGCGACCTCCGGAGTGGACAATCCACCGCTGCATGCCCCGGCAAACGGGAGCGGAGGGGTGCCGAACGGGCGCTATGCATATGGGTCCGCGAGTGCATTTCCGACGAACACCAACTCGGCGAACTACTGGGTGGATGTGGTCTTTAACTTGAGTGTTGGGCCGACTTCACTCTCAGTGAGCACGACGTCTCTGCCGAATGGGACACAGTCAGTGGCTTACAACCAGAGCCTCGCGGCCGCTGGAGGCACAACACCCTACAGTTGGTCGCTGATCTCCGGGGCACTGCCGGCAGGGTTGTCGCTATCTTCAGGCGGGCAGATCTCGGGCACGCCAACCACAACGGGGACAAGCAATTTCACAGTGCAAGTGACGGACTCGAGTACTCCGGTGCAGACCGCCACACGAGCGCTGAGTATCACGATTGTAGCTGCCAGTGGCGGCTGTCCCTGCACGATCTGGCCGAGTACGGCGGTGCCGTCGGTGGCCGATGTGGGGCCGGATTCGCCAGTAGAACTGGGGGTGACGTTCCGAGCGGACAGCAACGGATATATCACGGGGATTCGCTTTTACAAGAGTACGGGGAACACCGGGACGCATGTGGGGAACTTGTGGAGCAGCGGGGGAGTGTTGCTGGCGAGTGCGACGTTCACGGGGGAGAGTGCCTCGGGATGGCAACAGGTGAATTTTTCCAATCCGGTGGCGATCACGGCGAATACGTTGTACGTGGCCTCTTACCACACCACCATTGGGCACTACAGTGTGACGGGGAACTATTTCGCGAGCACTGGAGTGGACAATGCGCCGCTGCACGCCCCAGTGAACAGTAGCAGCACTCCGAACGGGCCGTATGCGTACGGCAGTACCAGCACATTTCCCAGAAACACTTACAACTCCGCGAACTACTGGGTGGACGTGGTGTTCAACACCAGCCCGCATTGACGAGGCGCGTGGGACAGGCGCCGAGCCGAGTGCAGCGGCGAGTTCACCTCGGCGCTTGGAGCACCCTTAAAATGAGAAGACGAATTTGGATCCGCATCCCTTTCTGGTTTTGGGAAAGAGCGAGGTATTTGGCTTGCTTTTTTCTTGCTTGTGTTCAACGGACGAAACCGTTCAACCCGCCCCACAGCCGTTCAACCCTCAATTTCGACCGTTCAATGCTTTTTACTTAACCAATCGATACCGCCGTGCTATTCTCTCCCGTGTTCGCCAACCCCGATCCTCGCCGGACTCTTGCTTCCTCCTCCCGCCTAAACCTTGTTCCTCCCCCAGCCGACTCAGGGAGCCTATCCATGGGGTCCCCTGACCCCTTCACTGCCTATGCGCCAGAAATCTCCCTGCAGCCAGATGCGCATTTTGCATCCCGTATGGAGTTGCGGGACCTAAGTCCTTTAAAACGTGTACTTACAGGCAAACACCGTGTTTTGCCGGTTTTTAGCCGCAATCGTCTAGCGTTAAATCCTTTATATGCAACATTTACGAGCATCCCTGTATGTGCTGATTCCAAATGGTTTACGGGAAACTTAAGTCCTTTAGAATCTGCATTTACACCAAACACGGGGGAGGGGCCTTGCTGCTTCCGCTCTGTGCCTCCGTGCCTCTGTGGCAAACGGGGCCTTTCCATTGGCCTGCGATCCGCTCTCTGCGCCGGAGCCCCTGTGGCGACCCCGTCCGTCCCATTGCAGCGCAAAGCCTTTGGTGCAACAATCCGCAAAGGCCCGGGATTTCTTCACGATCCGAGGAAACAACTCCGCTCCCCTCGGTGTCTAAGACTAGTGAGCGGACATCGGGGACAGCTCGATCTTGGTCCCCTTCGCAAGTCGTGCCTGGGTCCAGCGTTCTAAACGCTAGAGCGTTATAATGGACCGTAGCAGGGTGACTCGCTTTCTATGCATCCGAAGTCGACCGTCTTACGGTCGCCAGTAGAAAAGGATGCTTGGCAAATGTCGAGTCGGAAAGGCCGGCAGTGTCCGATTGGGCTAGTGCCCTTAGTTGGGGCCGCGATGAAGCCGATCTCGTCCATGAGCTGCAAGCCGGCTCGGAGACGGCCTTCGACTGGCTTGTCACGCACTACCATGGACCGGTCTATAACCTCATTCTCGGCATGCTCGGCGATACTTCCGATGCCGCCGACGGCACCCAGGAAGTTTTCTTGAAAGCCTTTCGCGGGATTCGCAATTTCCGCCAGGGCAGCTCTTTGAAAACGTGGCTCTACCGCATCGCGATTCGCGAAGCGCTGAACCACAAGCGCTGGTTCAAGCGCCACTTGCAGAAAAATGTTTCCATCGACGCGGAACCGGAAGAAGGGCATGCGCGCATCGAAATCGAGGATCTTTGCGCCACGCCTTTCGAGCAACTGGCGGCACAGGAAATTCAGACGGTCGTCCACGGCGCTTTGCAGCAGATTCCGGAGATTTTTCGCAGCGCGGTGATTTTGCGCGATCTCGAAGGTCTGAGTTACGAGGAAGTTTCCGAAGTTCTGGAGTGCAGCGTCGGCACGGTGAAGTCGCGCATCCTTCGCGGGCGCCGCGCGCTGAAGGAAATTCTTGAGCCGCTTTTGGGCGTGCAGCAGATTCACGCGAGCCACGCGCAAACGTCTTCGCATGGCAATGTTTCCGAAGCGCGGCCGTCGCCTTTCGGCGATGCGTTTTCTGCCGCGCGGCGATTCACGTTTTCTTCGGAGGGGTTGACCGCTTCACAGTCAGATATGAAATCCCCGCGGGCAAGTTCCCCGGGCGAGGGGCTCCCATGAAGTGCAATACCGTACGTACGAAACTGGCTGGTTATCTCGATGATGCAATCACTGGCGGAGCGCGCGTCGCCGAGCGCGTCCAGGTTCGCCAGCACCTCGAAGGTTGCAACGTTTGCCGCGAAGAGTTGGAACGCTTCCGCAAGCTGGCCGTCATGCTTTCGCGTGTGCCCGCGAACGTTCCCCCTGCCGATCTCGCCATCCGCATCAAGGTCGCTGCTGCTCAGGCGCAAAATTCACGGGATTGGGCGAGCCGCGTTCGCCGCATCAAGGATCGCGCCGAGATCCTGCTCGACAACGTTTTCCGCCCGCTCACTCTCCCGGCTACCGGCGGATTCTTCTCCGCTATTCTTGTTTTCATGCTCGTGCTTCAGATGATTTTGCCGGGCACTACCGTGCGCGCGGTGCAGAACGACGTCGCTCTCAATCTGATGCGCCCCGCCGAATTGATTTCTCTCTCGGACTACCCGGAATCCTGGGCGCCGGAGCAGCAGGACCGTGAGCTTTCTTTGCCGCACGGCCTGCTGATTGACGTCACCGTCGACTCGCACGGCCAGATGACGGATTACCAGATTCTCTCCGGCCCGACGAGCGTGGAACTTCGCCGCCAGCTTGACCAGATTCTGCTCTTCTCGCGCTTCAGCCCCATGATGAGTTTTGGCCGTCCTACTGCCGGCGGCCACGTGGTGCTCAGTTTCAGCGCCGTCCGCGTTCGCGGATAATTTTTCGCCGGCATGAGAAATTTCAGATTTCTCACAGCCGCAATATTTTTGCTTTTCATTTCCGCGGGCGCGAACGCGCAACTCCAGCGCAACGATTCCGAGCGCCAGCTCTTCGAAGCTCTGAATCGCGAACGCGCCACACAAAATCTCGGTGCGCTTCAGTGGGATGATGTTCTTTTCAAGGCTGCGCGCCAGCACGCTCTGCGCATGGCGAATCTGAATATGCTCGAGCACCAGCTTCCCAGTGAATCCGATCTGGAAGGACGGCTCGCGGAAGCCGGCGCGCGCTTCAGCGTCATCGCGGAAAACATCGCCGTCGGCGCAAGTCCTCCGATCATTCACGGCGGCTGGATGGATTCTCCGGGCCACCGCAAAAACATTCTGGATCCGCGGCTCACCTCCGTGGGCATTGCCGCGGTGCATGGGCCGGGCGGGCTTTTCGCGGTGCAGGATTTTTCGCGCTCCGTTCCGGAATTGAGCGTGGAGCAGCAGGAACAAAAAGTGGTTTCATTGTTGGGTTCGATGGGGTTTCGATCCGCGAACGCAACGGAAGGCGCACGGAAAACGTGTCAGAATGATGCAGGATTTGAGGGGACTTCGGCAAAATCGATGATCCGTTTTGAAGTGTCTGACTTGAACAAATTGCCGGAAGACATCGAAAAAAAGATTCGCGAGAGGCCGTTTAGCAAAGCGGCTGTGGGAGCGTGCCGCGCGAATCGAGCTCCGGGATTTTCGCGCTATCGCATTGCGGTTCTGTTTTTCTGAGTCCTGCACGTGTCCGCGCGCATTTTATTTGCGGCACTGTTCGACCCAAATTATTTGTTGTATCGGCGGAGAAGAAGAATTACACTGCACTGGTCATGAACGCCGCGCTCGCCAACTCCTATCGCTGGTATCGATTTACTTGGAATCCATCCAGGCGGCGGGGGGCGTTTCTGTAAGCCAATAAACAGAAAAAAGTTTCGACCCACTCGCCAGCCGAGTGGGTTTTTTGTTTCAGGAAACAAAATATTTTTGTTTTGGGGACGAAAGCTAATTTGAGAGGGCCGGGAAAATGATTATCTCCATGAAATTGCACGCAACACGGCAAGAAATTGATGAGGTTCGAAAACAAGTGGAGCACTTCGGATACAAGGTGCACTCCATCGAAGGGGAGGAACGCGTGGTGATCGGCGTCGTGGGGGTAGGAGATGTAACCGCGTGCATGGAATCGATCGAAGCCATGCCGCAGGTGGACAACGTAGTGCGAATTTCCGCGCCGTACAAATTCGTGAGCAAGGAATTCCGCAAAGGAAAAACACAAATCAAAGTGAACGGAACGGAAATTGGCGGCGGGGAATTCGTGATGATGGCCGGGCCGTGCTCGGTGGAATCAGAAAAACAAATCATGCAGGCAGCGGAAGGCGTTGCGAAAGCCGGCGCGAAAATGCTACGCGGCGGCGCGTTCAAGCCGCGGACTTCGCCATACGATTTTCAGGGCATGGAAGAAGAAGGCTTGAAACTGCTGAAAAAAGCGAAAGAGGCGACGGGGCTGGCGATTATCACGGAAGTGATGAGCGACCGCGACGTGGATCTGGTCGCGAAATATGCGGACGTGATGCAAGTAGGCGCGCGAAACATGCAGAACTTCATGTTGCTGAAGGCGCTCGGAAAATGCGGGCGGCCGGTGCTGCTGAAACGCGGATTGAGCAGCACGGTGAAGGAGCTGCTGATGTCGGCGGAATATGTTACGGCGCATGGAAATGCGGATGTCATTCTATGCGAGCGGGGAATTCGCACGTTTGAAACGGTGACGCGGAACACTTGCGACATTGCGGCGATTCCCGCTCTGAATGAATTGACCCATCTGCCGGTGATTCTCGATCCGAGCCACGCGACGGGAAAACGGAGCTTGGTGCCGGCGCTTTCGCGCGCGGGCGTGGCGATCGGCGCTGACGGATTAATCGTGGAAGTCCACCCCGCGCCGGAAAAAGCGATCAGCGACGGGGCGCAATCGCTGGACCTCGCGCAATTTCAAAAAATGATGAAGGACCTGGAGCCGTACATTCAGCTGTGGAAGGAATCGAGAAAAATGGATGTAGCCGCAGCAGCGGTGACTTGATGGACTTCAGGAACAAAGTTGAGACCGTTCTGGCGCCGCTGGTCGCGGAGCTGCGGAACAGGCTCGCACTGCTCCCGACTTTGAGCGTGCTGGACAATTATCAGTTTCGGATGAATATTGCTCGGCCGGACAAAAGTAATGTTCCAGATGGATTTATGTCCAAATGGCGGTATGTTTGGGCGCTACTGCTTTCCAATTCCTTTTTAGGACTTAAGGATGATCTTGAGACGAAACTGGTGCCGATTGACGAGCTTGTCGAGAAGATATACGACTTGTACTCGATTGGAGCAGTGCATGAACCCGGCCATATTAGAGGCTCTGAAAAGGAATTTCTGACAAGACTCGGACTTGCAATCAAGGTCCGGGAACTCGATGTTCTGGGATTCTCTGAGCAAATTCAGGACTGGGCCTTGGCGCGACTGTGTCCGTTCAACAATTCTTATTTTCTGCCTACTTTCGGCTTGCGCTTTGAGGAAATACTGACTTGGGTCAACGCCCTCATAAGCACAACGCAGACGAGGTTGGACGCTTTCGTAAAGGATTTTACTTCTATCGCCGCAGACATGCGTTCGCTGCAGGCTGACTTTGCGAGCGGTCACCTCGACGTAGATGCCGTACGCGAGAAGGCCTCGCAAATGGGGATCGAGGAGAGACTGGGCCGAAACGGCAGACGAGGAGAGAACGTCCACATTTTTTCAGTCGAGGAACTTCAATCCGGTATTCCGAGTCCTGCCCTGCAAGCGCTGATAAAGCAGTTTGGAATCCGACCTGGAGAAGTTGGACAGGGATTCAGATTCCCTCATGATGAGAACCCCCTGGAATTCAAGACCTTTGTCGTTTTGCCTGACGACATTTTCTATTTCCTTAACCCTGCGAATTCTAGTCGTGTCGTTGCAAAGACCTTTGAAAGGGAAATATTGGCTGATAATCGGCTGCGGGACAGCTACCTTCATAAACGAGATCGGACAACCGAACGGTGGGTCACGCAGCGTATGAAGAAGGTTTTTTCCAGCGCCGCGATTTACCCAAACTATTTCCTAGAAAGAGGCGGCCACGAGAAGGATCTCTTCGTTCATGACGGAGACTCGGCAATTCTCATCGAGTGCAAGAACAGCAGGGTTAGGCCGTTTAAGGGAGGTGGAGACGATCTCCTGAAGTTTGAAGAGGATTTCAAGAACTCAATTCAGTTTGGATATGAGCAAGCACTCGCGGTAAAACGCAGAATTCTTGAAAACGAGGAGACCGCCTTTTTTGACGAGAAGGGGATCCCCTACTTTTCGGTTAGGCGAAATGGGATCAAGAGGTTCTATATCTATATTATGTGCGTAACTATTGCTCCGCGAGGACCTTTAGGAACCGATTTGTCGTATCAGTTGAAGAGGCCTGAGGGCGAGCCCTTCCCACTGGCCTTAAATCTGTTCGACCTTGACACTATTTGTAAGCACTTCACCGGAGCGGAACAGTTCGTTGCATATCTCCAAGCGCGCGAGCATTTGCACGGGCGAGTTCATACAGGTGACGAACTTAACTTCGCTGGCTACTTCCACAAATATGGCAACCTGAATTTCGAAGACCATACGCAAGTTGCAGACGATTTTTCTGGGATCTTTGACCGAAAATGGTACAAGGAAAAGGGGATCGAGGTTGAAGAACCGAGTAATCCGCCCGTCTGCACGAGCATTACGCGCGGCGGAAACCGAGTCCTCTTTGAGGATAGTACCGGCCGGAAAGAAGTGATTAGGGTTCCGCCGGATTTAGTTGAACGGGCGAGTGGGAGACCTGTTATCCGAATGAAAGGTTCAAATAGAAATCGGCCATGTCCTTGCGGGAGTGGTCGCAAGCTAAAGCACTGCCACGGAGTATCGTGAAGGCTGCAAGACCGAGATGGGAGCGGTTTTCCTAATGCAGGTCCAACAAGATGTGATCCAACAAGATGTGAAAGGGTTTGTTCCTGCCCCAGCGATAGATCTGAAAGTCCTTGTCCAGGGTCAAGATATCGGCAGTTTCAAACTCGTTGGCTAAACAAATCAGGCAGGCGTCCGCGAGATCAATCTTGCGGTCCCTATACTTTCGCAGGATCTGTTTTAGGCCAGCCGCTTCCCGCGAAAGCTGGAAAGGGATTTGGAAAATCCCTGCGACCACGTTTTCGATCACGGCTTCCGGCGCGCCACGGAGATTCCCCAGTAAGTAGCAGCTTTCGGCGATAACTGCTTCACACGTGGCTAACGGCGCCTCCAAGCTCCGGACGGCCTCGGAACACGTTTGGTGAAATTTTTCGCTGCTGTCCAGAAGAGCTACGATCACACCGGTATCGAGCAGAACCGGTTTCACCTGCCAAAGTTCCGTAGATGCTTTTTGTTCGAACCTAGATCGGGCACACCGGAGCGGAACTTCCCCATGCCGATGATCCCTCGCTTTTTCCTGAGGAGATAGCTCGCTTCCAGAATGCGCAGACCTTCCCGGACAACCTGAGAAGGGGTCCAGCCCAGCTCGCGAACGAGCACCGCCAGCCTCTTTCGCGAACGATCATCCAGTCTCGCCTGAATTGCAGAACCCATGACTCTCATTGTACTACAAATCAAGAGTTGTAGGACACAGATATCGTCGAGTCGAAGATGCAGAGGGGGGCGTGCCGTTGGGCGGCTTATCTTTTCCTCTTGACTTCAAGGCAGAGCCTCCATACTATTTGGCTCTAGGCCTAGACTAACAATGGCTGAGTCGACGTGGAGAGAACTTCCCACCTATGAAAAGCCGCGAGCAGCGAGACCTATTTCCCGGGGCGTTGGAGATGATGATTCTCCGAACGCTGAAGCGGCAGCCTTTGCATGGGTATGCGCTCGCGCAGCACATCAAGCGAACGTCGAACGATTTGCTTCAGATTGAAGAAGGCTCGCTCTACCCGGCGCTTCAGCGGCTGCTCAAAGAGGAGTTGGCGAAAGCTGAATGGAGCATTTCGTCGACGAACCGCCGCGTGCGAACGTACAAGCTGACGGCAAAGGGAGCGAAGCATCTGGAGCATGAGGTGTCGCGTTTTGAAAAGATGCTCGAAGGGATTACGCGGGTGTTGGCGCCGGGTGAATCATGAGTTGGATTAAACGACTATTTTCGCGACGACGTATCTATTGTGAGCTGTCGGAAGAGATTCGGGAACACCTGGAAGAGAAGATTGAGGAATTGGTGGCCGGTGGGATGTCCAGGAAAGAAGCCACCTACGCTGCTCGGCGCGAGTTTGGGAATGTGACTTTGGTTGAAGAAGACAGCCGCACCGTCTGGCGTTGGCCCTCCGTCGAAAACCTTCTTATGGACATTCGCTACAGCGTGCGTATGTTGCGCAAATCTCCAGGATTCACAATCGTCGCCGTTCTCACCCTCGCGCTTGGCATCGGCGCTAACACGGCCATCTTCAGCTGCATCAATGCTTGGATCATCAATCCATTGCCTTATCCGCAATCCGACCGGTTGATGGTATTCGCGACACACGACAAGAAAAACGGGTGGACCGGCGAACACGTCACTTCCCCTGCGGACTTCTTCGATTTTCAGAAGCAGAACACTTCGTTCGAGCAAAGTGTAGCTTGGACCGGCGCGAGTCTCAATCTAACTGGCGATGGAAGTCCCGAGTTAGTGGACGGCGGACGAGTGACCTGGAATTTCTTTGACACGTTGGGTGCCAAGCCCATCTTGGGCCGAACCTTCACACCAGATGACGACCGCTCAGGCTCTCCGCACGTTGTCATTCTTAGCGAAGGATTATGGCAAGGCCGATACGACGGCGACCCGAAAATTATTGGGCGCAACGTTACCATTGGGGGCGAAGCGTACACGGTGGTCGGCGTTATGCCTGGAACGTTTCAGTTTCCGTTGATGGGCATTGCCAATTTATGGACTCCCCTGGCGCTTACCGATAAGCAGCGCGCCGACCGCGGCGGCTCCTGGCTTCCCGCATTTGGCCGGCTGAAACCCGGCGTGGCGCAAGAGCAAGCTGAGGCGGAAGCGGGGGTGTTTTTTTCAGGCCTTGAAAAACAGTTTCCGCAGACGAACGCCAATCTCACCTGGCTCGTCAACTCCATGACTTGGGATATCCGCAGAAAAGAAGGCGCGCCCGAACTGATGATTGTCTTCGTGACCGTAGGGCTAATCCTTTTGATCGCCTGCGCGAACGTCGCGAACCTGGTGCTGGCTCGCGCGACGAGCCGCACGAGGGAGTTCGCCGTACGCGGGGCCCTCGGCGCCACGGAGGGGCGGCTGGCTCGGCAGCTTTTGACGGAATCCGTGCTTCTGTTTTTTCTTGGCGGGGTCGGGGGGACTCTTTTCGGCTTTTGGGGGATGAAGCTGATCGAGTCGTGGATACCCAGCCGCATTCGGGGATACATGATTAATTACGGACACGTTGACCTGGATTTCATGACGCTGGCGTTCACGCTAGGAATCGCGTTGCTGTGCGGCCTGATCTTCGGTCTCGCGCCGGCGTTCGAGAATACGAGGCTCGACGTCAATCGCACCCTTAAGGAGGCTTCCGGCCAGGCTTCGGGCAGTAAGCGCGGGGCCCGCCTGCGTCAGATCTTCGTGGCAGGGGAGATTGCGCTAGCCGTTGTTGTGCTCATCTCTACCACGCTGTTGGTGAAGAGCTTTATCATTTCTGTACGGACTGGCCCCGGTTTCAACCCCGCAAACGTCATGACTGCGCAACTTGCGCTGCCCAGGCCGAAATACATAAATGACTCGCAGAGGAGAAATTTCGGTGAAGAAGTTCTAGCTCGGCTCCGTGCGTTGCCGGGAGTAGCTTCGGTGGGCGCGGCCAGCAACATTCCGTTCGGCGGCTTCGGCCAGGGTGTCGTAGTGGAGGCCGTTAGGAGACCTGCTCAGCCCGGAGAAAGAACCGGAGCGGAATTTTGGGCCGCGTCCCCCGGTTATTTCTCGACGATGCAGATTGGGCTAGTCAAAGGCCGCCTTTTTAATTTTGCGGACTCGCAAGGAAGTTCGCCAGTCGTGATTATCTCGCAAAGCTTCGCGCGGGAATTTTGGCCGGATGAAGACCCCATTGGACGACAAATTCGCTTTGGCGAGCAACATACCGTCTCCACAATTGTCGGCGTAGTCGGCGACATTATGAGAAATCACTTACGGGAGCGGGGCTCGTGGCAAATCTACGTCCCCCTAACCCAATTTCCTTCCTCAACTCTGGCATTTGTCGTTCGCTCATCCGCTGATCCCACGATGATAGCCACGGCTATCCGCGATGCGATCTGGTCGGTAGACCACGACCAGCCTCTTTCTTTGGCTCCACTCGAAACCCTAATCGCTGTTGTGGACGCAGGGTATCGTGTGGTGACGAAACTGATGGTTTTCTTCGGCACGCTGGCCATGTTTCTGGGAACTTTCGGGATTTATGGTGTGATGGCGCACTTGGTTTCACAACGGATACATGAGATCGGAATTCGCGTGGCGCTGGGCGCAAGTTCCGTGCAAGTCATGCGCATGGTCATTGGAAGTGGATTGCAGCTAGCGGTGGTTGGAATCGCGGTGGGCATCTTCGTGGCGTTGGGAGCAACTCGGTCGCTCGCGACATTACTGTACCAGGTGGCGCCCAACGATCCGCTGACGTTCGTCGCAGTGCCGATCCTATTTGTGGCGGTTGCCATGGCGGCATGCTATCTGCCCGCGCGACGGGCGATGCAGGTCGATCCGATCGTGGCGCTGAGGTACGAGTGAAGACCACGGTGGGACGTTCGCAAATTGTTCCGGACATTTTCACAATTCGCGAGGCGCAAAAATTTCTGGCGAAGTATTTCGCGCCGACGCGGCTGATCGCTGCGCCATTTCTCAGCCAAAGGACAGGCAAGAGCGTTTATCTGAAACTAGAGATGGAGCTGCCGACGGGATCGTTCAAGGTGAGAGGCGCGGTTTACGCGCTGGCGCAGAGAATGAACCGGGGGCCGATAGAAGAAGTGGTGGCTTGCAGCACCGGGAATCACGGAGCGGCGGTGGCGTATGCCGCGAAACAATCTGGAATCAAGGCCAAGATATTCTTGCCGACGAACTGCAATCCAGTGAAGCGTGGGCGCATTGCGGCGCTGGGAGCGGCCATTGTGGAGAGCGGAGGAAGCGATTTGGCGTCTGCGTTGACGCTGGCTGCGGAGTACGCCAAGCAGCCCGGCGTGTTTTTTCTGAATGATGCTACCGACGAAGACCTGCCTGCCGGTCCAGCGACGATTGGGTGCGAAATCCTGGAGCAACTTCCCGAAACGAACGCGATCGTTGTGCCGATGGGAGATACCGCGCTGATTCGCGGCATCGCCGCGGCAGCGAAGCAGATGGCGCCGCAAGTGAAAATCATTGGCGTGCAGGCAGAAGGCGCTCCCTCGTACTACTTGTCATGGAAGGAAGGCAAAGTGGTGGGCACAGAGACGTGCGACACGATTGCCGATGGGCTGGCAACGCGAACGCCGGTTGCGGCGAACGTGCGCGAGGTCAAGAATCTCGTTGATGACGTGGTCCTTGTGAGTGAAGAGCAGATGCTGCGCGCTATTGGGACGTTACTTGTGGAGGAACACGTGTTGGCGGAGCCGGCGGGCGCCGCGAGCACGGCGGCTTTTCTGAATGGCGATATCGAATGCGGTGACCATGCGGCGCTCGTCGTCAGCGGAGCGAATATATCGCGCGAAGTGCTCAGGCAGGCAATCAGCAACATGTAGCTGCCAGAGAGCTTCAGCGGCCACGAGGCGTTCGCTGTTAAGACGCTGAAGTTTTATATCGCTGGGGCAGATTCATGTAGACGGGCAGGTTCGAGACGGACGCGGACTTGCAATCGGGTATTTACCTTAGGCCATTTTGCAGACTTTTCCTCCTATTTTTTCCCCCTATTTTAAACCTTACTAACAGGGACGAGCCGGACTGACCTACGCACGACCCGCCCCAACGATTTGCCTCCGAGGGAGTGTGGCGAGGTAGGTCAGTCCGGGAATAATCGCGCATTCAATCGGAAATCTGCTGATGTCACCAGCCTGTGAGCCGCGGGTGCCGGAGAGTTTATTCCGAGGGGTATGAACGGATTGGCGAGAGGGGAATGCATGCGCATGCTTGGTTTATTGGAGAGAGAGTCCCAATCGAATTTGGAAAAGGATGAGGCAAGGCGAGGAGAGACAAAAGAAGGAAATCGGCAGGTAAGAAGAGGGGGAGAGCCATGAAGCGGCGAATGTGGCTGGCTGGCGTACTCCTGGCCTTGCTGTGGGCCACTCCGGCGAAGGCAGATAACAGTTTTATTATCCGGACGACTCTGAACCTCCAGGCGCTCCAAGTGGCTTGCAATCCTCCGTTATTGCCCTCGATTTGCACCGTGGTTGGCGGGTTGGGCGATCCACTCGGGCAGCTCTTCCTAATCACGAGTCCCCTCGATCTAAGTGGCCTCGCAGGCAATCCACTGGGAATTGTGGATGCCGAGGTGAACCAACTGCTCAGCCTGGTTGGCGGGCTGAACGTCCTTCCCCCGGCCATATCCCCGACACTTATGTCAGACCGGAGTTCGGTGGCTTACCCTGCAGGTTCCACGACGTCGACGGCATGGAACAGCTACGTGAATCAGCCGGCGGCGTCGATCGTGGAAATCCAGAATGCGCAGCAGTCGTTCAACGTAATGGGGACCGGCGTTGTTGTCGCGGACATTGACACGGGAGTGGATCCGACTCACCCGGTATTGCAACCAGTATTGGTGCCGGGTGACGGTTACGACTTCACGCGGAACCAGCCGGGAGGTTCCGAGCTGAATGATGTGACGTCATCCGATTTTTCTACGTATCCTCCGCCTACCTGCAGCTCATCCCTTTGTCCCGCGCCCGCGCAGGTGAATCAGTCGACGGCCGCAGTGCTGGACCAGTCGACGGCGGCGGTGCTTGACGGGAATGGGACTCCCAAAAAATATGCGGCGTTTGGCCACGGCACGATGGTGATGGGCATCATCCACTTGGTTGCGCCGACGGCGCAGCTGATGCCGTTGAAGGCGTTCCATTCGGATGGAACAGCTTCCCTCTCTGACATTTTGCGAGCGATCTACTACGGCGTGCAAAACAACGCCAACGTGATCAATATGAGCTTTGACATGCAGACGAGTTCGACGGAGCTACAAAAAGCTCTCGACTATGCCAACCAGCAGGGTGTCATTTGCGCGGCTTCCGCGGGCAACGACGGCAAAGCTCCACCTCCACCATTCCTGGTCTATCCCGCCGCGCTGCAAAACGACGTGATGGGCGTGGCGTCAACGACGGATCAGGATACGCGCTCCCAGTTTTCCAACTCTGGGACGGCAATCGTGTGGGTGTCGGCTCCAGGAGAATCCATCGTTAGCACGTATCCCTTCAACACGTATGCAGCGGGATGGGGAACATCGTTCAGCGCGCCGTTTGTCTCGGGAGGCGCGGCGCTGCTGCGCAACCTGCAGACGGGCATTGCGCAGTCGGGGGCCAAAACGGCCACAGCCCACGCAGTACCGCTTGCGGACCCCAATATGGGCAACGGGCGCCTGGACTTGTGCATGGCCCTCGGGTCGGTAACCACCCCCAGCTGTTCGCAGGACTACAGCGTTTCGGCGACACCGTCCACGACGACCATTACCGCGGGACAGCAAGCAAGCTTCACAGTGTCCGCTGCGCCGTTGAATGGTTCAAAACAGACGGTAACGTGGGATTGCATGGGCGCGCCGCAAGCCGCCACTTGCACGGTTTCACCGTCGTCCGTGACACTAAATGGGTCGAGCCAGGCGACGGCGACTGTTACGTTGACAACGACAGCAAGAACAGCCGCGACGCCGCGGCTCTTGCCAAAATTCGTACCGCCGATGCGGTTGTGGGTGACGCCGGTAACGTGGTTCACTCTGATTGTAATCGTTTTGATTGTGGGCAGCTTTGGGCGTGTTCCTCGACAGAGGGTCGGCCTTGCTACGCTAGCCGGGCTCCTCACTGTTTCACTTTGCGCGTACTCTTGCGGCTACACCAACAACCCACCGGGTTCCGGTTCTGCGACGCTATCTACGCTGGCGCTTAACCCAACTAGTGTCAATGGCGGATCTTCCTCAACCGGCACGGTGACTCTCAGCGGAGCAGCTCCGAGCGGCGGCGCGGTCGTCAATCTCTCGAGCAGCGCGCCAGCGGCGACGGTCCCGTCGAGCGTGACCATTATTCAGGGATACAGCAGCGGGACGTTTACGGTCAACACCACCACGGTGACGGCCTCAACGCCCGTCACCATCACGGCGTCCTACGCCGGCGTGAGCAAGACTGCGTCCCTCACCATAATGCCACCGGCAACAGCAGGCACTCCTGCGGGAAGCTATACTCTTACGGTAACCGGTACCTCGAGCGGCGTCAGTCGGTCTACAACGGTCCAAGTCGTAGTGAACTAAGAAGCTTCGGCCCCAGCCCTCCCCGGTCCAGCCTACAAACCCAGCGGATTCACAGAGCCGATTTTGACTGGCCATTTGGCCGATGACGCTCACGGCAAGTTCCATTGCCTCCTCTAGCCCTAAATGGATCCTAGAAGAAGGGGAAACTGTCTCCGGGCAAGGACAAATGGGCCATGGGCAACGCAAGGACTGAATGGAAGTGGAGAGCGGTTCGCAAAGTGATGTTCGCAGCATGTGTGGCAAGCGGCTGTTTGTTTGCGGGCACGCCAGCAAAAGCTCAAGTTGTACCCACTATGCAGCCATCCGCCCAGAATTTCCGATTGTTGAGCGTGGAGGAAGGCCGGGCCATCGCAGAAGCTGCAAGGGATCAGGACCGGCCGCGGCGAGGCGCGAGGGACTGTTCGCACCTTGTTCATCAGGCGTATCTCGACGTGGGTTTTGAGTACCCCTATGCGAGCTCATTTGAGCTCTACGCGGGGGACGAAAATTTTGAACGCGTACGGCACCCGCAGCCGGGAGACTTGATCGTGTGGCCGGGCCATGTCGGCATTGTCCTCGAACCGCTGGCGCACAGTTTTTACAGCCTGGTGAGCACGGGGCCGGAGGCTCAGAATTACGAGGGGCCGTATTGGAAGTCGCGCGGGAGACCACGCTTCTACCGCTACAAAGTGGAAAGCGCGGAGATTCTGTCTGCTGCGAAGACTCCGACGCCAGCACGAGCTTCAAGTTCCACAAAACCGCGCGAGACCGCGTCGGCAACGGAGGAACGAACCGCTGCGGCGGCTTCCTCTGTGGATCGGCCGCCGAAGATGGCTTCGGAACGAACAGCTTCGGAACGGACAAAGATTGTGAATGCTGACCTGCCAGCTCCGGCTGCACCGGCGGCTGCGGCAACATCTTTTGAAGTGCCGGAGAGCATTATTATTGCGGCGGGAAGCAAGCCGCCGACGAACAGCCAGGTCGCCGAGGCAATTTCTGAATTGAGCGACGCCTCGGGAAGTGTATTGCGCACGGATCCCCCATCAAAACTGGCGCAGCCCCTGGTGATTTTTGAGCGGCTCCGCGTCGAGCGCCTGGAAATCAAACGGGATCACGGATGGGCTCGGCTGCAGATTGATTCCCGAGCGACCATCACGGCGGGAGAAATGGATTATAAACAGCGGCACGAAAAAATCCGCTGGGAGCTGCGGCGGACAGAATCAGGCTGGGAGGCGGTCCTGCCCACGAATCGAAAGTATGTGCCAAATGATGTGGCAGTACGCCATTTGGCGGCGCAGCTTGCGCATTTGACCGAAACGGACGGCGCTGCCGCACACCAAGAAGCGGTTCTGTGGCAAGAATCGCAAATCGCCAATCTGCTGAGTAAACTCCTCGAAGATAAGGCAGACGCTTCATCAAGCAGCCGAAAGCCCCAGAAGCGCAGACCACCTGTTGTCGGTGGAGAGAAATCAGAGAAGCCGGCCGAGAGTGGTGGTCCATCCTAGCCCAAATGCCTAGACTAGTGATTTGAGTTTGAACTGGCCTTGGGCGTTGGCGATACTTGCGGCAGGGCAAAAGCTACGTACACGCCTCCGGAGGGCGATTTAGGATCTTTGCCGCCGCCTGCAGCAATCACGACGAATTGGCGGTCGTTCACTTCGTAAGTAGCCGGGGTGGCGTTGCCGGAAAAGGGCAGGGTTGCCTCCCAGAGCAGCTCACCGGTGGATTTATCGAAGGCACGGAATTTCTTGTCGAAGTCGGTGGCTCCGATGAAGAGCAGCCCGCCCCCGGTGACGACCGGACCACCATAGTTTTCTGTGCCGGTGTTTTTCTGCCCTTTCGACACAAGTTCCGGGTATTCGCCAAGCGGAATCTTCCAAACATATTCGCCGGTGTGCAGATTGATGGCGTTCAAAGTGCCCCACGGAGGAGCGATCGCGGGATAGCCCTCGGGGTCGAGAAACCTGTGATAGCCGGTGAAACGATACTTCATCGACGCTGGCGGAGGCGCGGAACCGGGCAGATCCTTATTTTCGCCGCTTAGCACGAAATCGATAAGCGCGGACAATTGGTCTTTCGTCAAATTAGGAAAGCCGGGCATGCGCCCTCTTCCATTTTTGATCGTGGTTGCAATCTGCGGGAATACCAGCCGTTCGGACACTCCTACGAGGGAAGGTATCGCTGGAGGTGAGCCCGCCATTTTTTCTCCGTGGCAAACGCTGCATTGGCTCATGTAGATGGCGCGCGGGCTATTTTCGCCGGTGTTGGGGGCGAGAGCGCCAGTCCAGGCCATCTCATTTGAATTGATGTAGATGATTCCGGTTTCCGGATCCATGGCGGGGCCGCCCCATTCTGCGCCGCCGTCGAAGCCGGGGAAAACAACCGTGTCTTTTCCCACGCTGAACGGAACAAATTGACCTTCACTGCGGAATTTCTTGAATTGTTCGAGCGCCCACTGATGCGCTTCCGGAGTACGCATGGTTAGTAAATCCGAGGTGAGAAGCTGACGAGCAAAGGGCGCGGGGCGAACGGGAAGGGGCTGATCGCGGGCGGCAACTTCACCGGGCACAGTGCTCGGAGGATATTTTTGGGACTTGATGGGGAAAAGAGGATCCCCATGAGTGCGGTCGAAGAGATAGACGAAACCTTGCTTTGATGTTTGCGCCACGGCCGCGATTTCTTTTCCATTGCGTTTGACGGTGAGGAGCGCGGGCGGTGAAGGGAAGTCGCGGTCCCAAATGTCGTGACGGACACCTTGAAAATGCCAAATTCGTTTGCCTGTCTGAGCATTCAAAGCAATCAGGCAATTTGCGAAGAGATCGTCGCCGACGCGGTCGCCGCCGTGGAAATCAAATGCGGCGGAGCCTGTTGGGACATAGACAATTCCGCGTTGAGGATCGAGCGTCATCCCGGCCCAATTGTTCGCTGCGCCGCTGGTCTTCCAGGCGTCTTTGGGCCAAGTGCCGTACCCAAACTCCCCGGGATGAGGAATGGTGTGAAACGACCAGCGCAGCTTGCCGGTTCGAATGTCGAAAGCGCGAATGTCGCCCGGGGGCGCGGGGAGAGTCTCGGGATTGCGGCCGCCGAGAATCACCAAATCTTTGTAAACGACCGCTGGGCTTGTGAGCACAATGGATTGGGCGGAGGCAGGTTCACGACCAAGGTTTTCGCGGAGGTCAATGCGGCCATCTTTTGCAAACGATGGAATAGGCTTGCCGGTCGTGGTGTCTAGAGCGTAAAGAAAATTCATCACGCCAACCAGAATGCGCTTGTCGTTGCCGTCGGCCCAATAGGCGAGTCCACGGTCCGGTTGGGTGCCCTTTATTCCGGCGTCGAACTTCCATAGGAGCTCGCCGGTCGCCGCATCCAGAGCGAAGACTTTTTGGGTGGGAGTGATTCCATAGAGGACTCCGGCGACGATGATAGGGCTCGTCTGAAGGCCGCCTTCTTCCTGCGTGTCAAAGCTCCACGCAACAGTCAGGTGCTTGACGTTGCTCCGGTTGATTTGCGCAAGCGTCGAATAGTGATTGTTCTCCGGAGCGCCGCCGTACACAGGCCAATCCTGTTGTTCTTGGTCGGGTGCGTCGAACTCTGCGCCAGTTCTTGCCGAGTGGGCGATCAAGCCAGCCGTTACGGCAGCAATCAGTGAGGCGATTAGTAAGGGGAGGGTTGTGACTGTTTTCATGAGAAGGCCGTGCGAGAGGCGGACGCTAGGCCGCGTGAGCCGCAAGGCTCAACGTGATCCTGCGGACGCCTGGGATTTACGCAGTCCCATGACGCGCATTAGGGTTTCCTGGACGTGGACCAGCTCGCGCTGGCGCTCATGCTCCTCTCTTGTGCGGTCGGTGAGGGTTTCTTTCAGCAGAAACAAGTTGCGGCGGAATTCGAGTTGCGCGAGAACCAGGCGGCTCAATGCTTTCAGCGCTTCTTTTTGTTCGGGCGCCAGTTCGCGAGGCGCGCGATCCACGACGCAAAGTGTTCCGAGTGCGTAACCATCTTCGTTAATAAGGGGCGCGCCGGCGTAGAAGCGAATATGCGGGTCAGAGATGACAAGGGGATTGTCGCGAAAACGATCATCCTTGAGCGCATCGGGGACCACGAAGACATCGGACTGCAAGATGGCTGTGGAGCAAAAAGCGATGTCGCGTGATGTCTCCTTGGCATCCATGCCCACTCGTGACTTGAACCATTGGCGGTTTTCGTCGACAAGGGAAATCAGCGCTATGGGCGTCCTGCAAATAAACGAAGCCAGCAGAGTGAGGTCGTCGAAGGATTGCTCCGGATCGGTATCGAGGATGGCGTACTTCTCCAAGGCGGCGATCCTGCCTGCTTCGTTGATTGGCTTCGCGGCAACCATGAGCTACCTCCCGCATGATTCTCCGGTTGGGTTTGAACGCTGGCTGAGGGCCGAATCATACTCCAAACGGAGAATTGGAGACACGCGATTGAGGGAAGTGCTGGACTATCGGCTGCCTCGATTGCGTTATTGCTCGACTTCCTGAAGGCATTCGCTAGAATCCACCGTGTTTGATGTCAGAACAAGCAACGGTTCCACTGGAGACGGACATGAACGTGACTACGCATGCGCGATCTATCGTAATCGCAAGTGTTCTATTTGCAATTTCCACTGCAGCTGGACTGCGTGCAACGGCGCAAGAGAACTACACGCCCACTGCGGCGAACTTGCAGGCGCGCGCCTGGTTCCAAGATGCCAAGTTTGGGATGTTCATCCACTGGGGCGTGTACAGCGTGCTGGGCGATGGCGAATGGATCATGGAGACGCGGCCCATCAACAGAACCGATTACGCGAAGCTGCCGGCGTTTTTCAATCCCATCAAGTTTGACCCGGCGGCGTGGGTGGCGCTGGCGAAGGCCGCGGGCATGAAGTACATCACAATTACCTCGAAACATCACGACGGATTCGCGATGTTCAATTCAAAGTTGACGGACTGGAGTGTTGTGGCGCGCACGCCTTACGGCAAAGACGTGATCGGCACGCTGGCGGCGGAATGCCATAGGCAGGGCATTAAGCTGTTCTTGTACCACTCCCAACTGGATTGGCATTCGACGGATTATTTCCCTCGCGGGCGCACCGGGCATCGTACGGGGCGCCAGGATTCTGGAAATTGGGACGCCTACCTGAATTTCATGGACGGGCAATTGCGTGAGCTGCTGACGAATTACGGAGAAATCGGCGGCATCTGGTTCGACGGAATGTGGGACAAGCCGGACGCGGATTGGCATCTCTCCCGCACCTACGGCCTGATTCATCAACTCCAATCTCAGGCGCTCGTCGGAAGCAATCATCATAAGGCTCCGTTTCCCGGCGAGGACTTCCAAATGTTTGAAAAAGATCTGCCCGGCCAGCACACCACTGGTTTCAACGCGGAGCAATCAGTCAGCGCGCTGCCACTCGAAACCGCGGAAACTATGAACAACTCGTGGGGATTCAATCTCACCGACGAACACTACAAGAGCCCAGCAGATTTGATTCGCTACCTCGTGCGCGCCGCCGGACTGAATGCGAATTTTCTCTTGAATGTGGGGCCGATGCCGAGTGGCGAGATCCAGCCTGAGTTCGTGCAGCGCCTGACGGAAGTGGGGAAGTGGATGAAGCAATACGGCGATTCGATTTATGGAACGCGGGGAGGCCCAGTGGCCGCAGGTCCGTGGGGCGTGACGACGCAGCGCGGCGCGACGGTTTACGTCCACGTCCTCGATTGGAATCAGCCCGTACTGGCCCTGGCTGGAATCCCACGGCCCGTTCATTTGGCGCGGCTTTTGCGCGATGGAAGCAGCGTCGAATTCAGCATCGTCAAGGGAGGGCTGGTTCTGAAATTACCGGAGCCGCAACCAGAAGAAGTGGATCGCGTGATCGTGCTCGAACTGGAAGCGGCGAAGTAGCAGAAGACTGAACTCAGGGATTAGGCGCGGACTGGTCGAGCTTCAGAATGAGCACCTGCCCGTTCGAATGGAAAGTCCCGCCCGTTGCAGTCTTGGCTTCCTTCATGGGATTGTCCGGCAGGAAGTGTGAGATTTCAGCGACGAGGCCCGTGGAGGCAAGAGTCTTCTCAACGTAGTCGCGCTCGAGATCAATATCGGGATCGATCTTGTGAGTTACGCCGTTGTTGCGCTCGTCGCGTTCGAATCCGATATCGTGAGTGGCGGCTCCGACCCACAATGTTTCCCCTTTCACCTCGAACGGCGCTTTCCAGATGCGCAAGTGGTTGCGCGATCGGACGACGCTGAGGGGCTCGGCGCGCGCCCAGCCGTAATCCTGCGCGCGGCTAAAGAGGTAGAGCTGGCTCATCGGCATGGTCAAGTAAGCTTCTTTCGAAAGACTGCCGATGATGCCGTGGAGAACGGTTTCCTTGACGTCAGCGTCGACTTTCACCCAGCCAGCCGTGGTGAAGACGCGCCGCATGGCGGCTTCGGAGCCAAGGACCAGGAAATTCACCATGTCGCCGGCGTTGCCTTGCTTGTCGCCAACGCGGCGGGGAATTTTCGAAAATAGATTGTTGTCGATGCCCGGCAACGAACTGACTTGCCGGGCAACCACGCGCGCGGTGCTGCCTTCGGGCGTGTAAACCTCAATCCGTACGGCATAAGTCCCGTCGCCAGTGTCGTCGGCTGCCTGATTGATGCCCACGGCAAGCCTGCCCGAGACAGGCGCGGCGACATCGCGGCGCGCGCCAACCAGGAAAGGCTGGGCGGTGTCTTTATCGCCGATGCGTCCGATCAACGTGCCGCGACCCGCTTCATTAAAGGGCAAGACACGGAGAAGGTCCTTGAAGCTTCGCGGAAGGCCCTCAGGACCATTGTCTTCCTTCGCATCGACGTAGCGGAGCTTGCCGGTCGCGATGATAAGCAGGTGTTCGCCGGCCTGAATGTCGATGCCGGTGTCGATCCAGGATTGTTCACCGGTCAGCTGGGCTTCCTGCGAAAGGCGCTTTTTCCCCTGAGGAGTTTGCGCGGCGGCGGAGTTCTGGGATTCTCGCTTGGTAGGCGATTGCGTGGCGTTCTCGCGGACCAGTTGTGCGAGTAATGTGCCTGGGAAAGCTGCCGCAGCCAGGAAAAGTCCGAGAACAAATGCCAGTTTTCTCATGAGAGGTCGAACCATGAAGCGGCCATCGCGCGTGGGCTGAGGAAGCATCTCCACTGTTAGCAGATGCCCCGCGAAGGCGCAAGCGTTGTCCAGATTGAGCGAGTGATTTTCAGTGTGAAAATGAGCAAAAATGGACATGCCGGGGCATCTGGAGGGTTCGCGGAGCAGGGCGGGATTCCTTGACGGAGTGTGTAGGAGGCTTGTAGATTGGCAATATGCCGTAGAATTGTGAGAGGACATAGACCGCTCCAGATATGCCCTTCCATGCGGAGAACCGCGACACGCGGAAATAGAATCAGCGACTGGCCCGAGTTAGGACTGCGGCAAAAGGCATGAAAAAACTTCAAAGACCGATCGTACTGGTTGGATTGTGCTTGGCAATCGTTTTGCCCGCGGCTGCGCAAGCGCCGTCGCCGGTTCCCGCACAAGTGCAATCACCAGCTCCGCCAGCGGCCCAGGCGCCCGCCCCGCGGCCGCGCACACGGACCGCTCCGCCCAGCACCGTGAGCGTTGACGGCAGCGAAGCGATGTTCACAACCATGTGCGCGCTGGTCGCAGCCGGTTTTGAATCGAACGTCAGCTCCGACAATTGGACGGCGTTCCGCGCGCAGATGCGAGAGCGCTTGCGCCAGCAACAAGGTCCCGCGGTGGAGGCGGTGCGGGAATTCTATCACCACCACGAGTCGCGGGACCCCGGTGCGACTCTTTCGAGGTATCTGTGGTTTGGCCTGGTGTCCGGACCTGCGCCTGCGTTTCAACCGGTTTTGCGGCGCGATGAACTGCCGCCGGAAGTCATTGCGCTCGAAGGATTCAGCGAAATCCTTTCGAACTATTATCAGGAACAGAAAATCGGGCAACTTTGGCGGCAAGTCCAGCCGGTTTATAACCGCGAAGTCGAGCGGCTTCATGATCCGCTTTCGCAGATTGTTTTCGTCGCGTCGGCATATCTGCGTGAAATCCTCGAACCGTCCGGGCCGCGTACATTTGCAGTTGTCGTCGAGCCCTTGGTAGGGCGGATCACCAACGTCAGAAATTTTGGCGATCACTATGCGCTGGTGCTGAGCGGAGGAGAAGAAATTCCAGCCGACGTGATTCGTCACGCGTTTTTGCACTTCATGCTGGACCCTTTGCCACTGATGTATCCGCACGTGACGGCGGTGAAGCGCCCGTTGTTCGAGAAGGCCGCCACCGCCCCGCGCCTTGCGCCCGAATTGAAAGATGACTATGGGTCATACTTTGCGGAATGCACTGTCCGCGCCGTGGAACTGAAGCTCAAACGCATCTCCCCTGGCGAACGTGAGGCCGCTATGAATCGAGACGATGAGGATGGTTATGTTCTGGTGAAACCGCTCTTCGCGGCGCTGCCCAAATTCGAAAACTCCGAGCCGTCGATGAAGCTCTTTTTTCAGGATTTGGTGAGGGCCATCGATACTGGAGCTGAGGCCAGACGGTTGGCGACCGTGAAATTCGCCCCGGCAGAGACTGCCAAGGCAGAGGACGAAGCGGCAAGGGAAGAATTGGCACGCAGGAGAAGCGCAGCGCCGACGACGGTGCCGAATGATGCGGAAGTTATTACTGCGCTGACAGAAGGGGAGCGGCGCATCGCGGAGAAAAACCCGCGCGCGGCGGAAGCCTCGTTTCAAAAAGTTCTGACGAGATATCCGGATCAGGCTCGTGCCTGGTACGGAATCGGCCTGGTGGCGCTCCTGGATCACGATGCGGCCAGAGCCAAGCAGGTCTTCGGACGGCTGACCACCGGGGAACATGCGGCAACCCAGGATCCTATGGTGTTGGCATGGTCGCATGTTTACCTGGCGCGGATTTATGATGATGAGGGGAATCCGGAAGTGGCGAAAATGGAGTATCAGTCAGTGCTGAACGTGGAGGGCGGGCCGGAACAGGCCAAGCAGGCGGCGCAAAAGGGGCTCGCTGCGGTTGGGAGCGATAAAGCCACAGCGCGACCGTGACCAAATATGATTTCTGCCGGCGGTGTTAGCTGAGAGCGGACATAGCCCCATTCACGAAAGCCGGGTGAAGGAATAACGAACGAGGAGAAAAAGCATGAGAATTAAGTGGAATGTTTGGCTGAAAACGGTGACCGGTGCGGGATTGCTGGTATGCGCAAACGGGGCCGCAGCGGCAATTTTACATTATGACCAGGCAAGCCAGAGCCAGCCCGCGCCGCAGCAGAGCGACAAACCGAAAACTCCGGATGTTACGCCTCTTACTCTGGACGTTCCGACGCCGGTAAACGCGGAAGAAGATGCTGCCTTTAAAGCGTTTCAAGCCGTCAACCAGAATGATGCGGCCAAAAAAATCGAAGTCGGTGAGGCATTCCTGGTGAAATACCCTGAGAGCCGTTACAAGTCTCCGGTATACGGGGCTTTGGCTTACGCCTATCTGCAAACTGGAAACACACAGAAGATGCAGGAGTACGGGGAAAAGGAACTGACGATCGCGCCCAACGACGTTTCCACGCTCGCGCTGCTCGGACAGACGCTGCCTCGGAGCTTGCATGGAAGTGCAGCCTCACCCGAAGCAGTGCAGACGCTGGCCAAGGCGGAGCAATATTCCAAGCAGGCGATCGAGATTACCCCCACGCTCCAGAAGCCCGAGAGCTTGACCGATGAAGCCTTTACTTCGGCTAAGAATCAGACCTTGGCTATGGCTCACAGCGGGTTGGGATTAGTCTACGTGCGGCGAGGGAAGAACGCCGAGGCGATTCCGGAACTCGAGCAGGCCGTGAAGATCGATCCGAATCCGGACCCGGTAAATTACTACCTGTTGGGAATGGCCAACAAAATCACGTCGCACTTTGACGATGCCGTAGCGGCGTTCAACAAGTGTGCCGCCATGAATGGGCCCATGCAGGGAACCTGCAAGGCCCAGGGGGAAGATGCCAAAAAGCTTGGCGCGACGCAGCTGAGCGCGCCGAAGTAAGCCGCCTCACCGGCGTCGGAATTATGCAAGAAACCATCCGGATTGGGGACCGCGCGTTTGAGGAGCGTCTAGGTTACAAGTTTTCGGCAGGAGAGCTTCTCGAGAGAGCGCTTACCCATAGCTCGGCAGTCCCCGAATTACGTTCAGCGGGCCTCGAAGAGGCTGTCACTGCCGTGCTTCCCAGGGACAATGAGCGCCTGGAGTTTCTTGGGGATGCCGTTCTCGAGCTACTTGCCAGCGAATACCTCCTGGGAACTTTTCCGGAATGGAGCGAGGGGCAGCTTTCCAAGAGCCGCGCGCGGATCGTGAATGCAAGTTCCCTGGAATCGGCTGCGCGGCGCTTGCGCATGGGAGAACACTTGCGGTTGGGGCGCGGGGAAGAGAAAACCGGCGGGCGGGAGAAACAGACGCTGCTGGCCGATGCGTTTGAGGCCGTAGTGGCTGCCGTTTACCTCGACGGCGGATTGGGCGCCGCGCGCGAGGTTTTGCGCAGAGTCCTGTTCGAGCAGGCGCTTGAGGAGCGCGGTGAGCGCATCTCGGAGTCCGATCGCAAATCTGCGTTGCAAGAACTTTTGCAGGGCCAGGGGCGATCACCGGCAGAATATCGCCTGGCAGGAGAAAGCGGCCCCGATCACCAGAAAGTTTTCCAGATCGAAGTTTGGATTGACGGGGAGTACATGGCCACTGGCGAGGGCAGTACAAAAAAAGAGGCGGAGCAGCGCGCGGCGCGAAGCGCTTTGGATCAACTCAAACGCTGGCAAGCGAAAGGCTGAGGTGGAATGTTGGAACAGACTGTAGCCGAAATCGAAAAACAGGCGCCGGTAGAAAAGCAGGAGCACCGCGCGGACCAGACCACGATTTCCGAATACTTGGAGTCGCTGCTCGTAACGGTGATTCTGGCCCTCTTCGGCACAAGTTTCATCGTGCAGGCTTTCAAGATTCCGTCAGCCTCGATGGAAGGCACGCTGCTCATCGGCGACCACTTGCTGGTGAACAAGTTTATTTTCGGCGGGACCGGGGCCTGGTATGAAAAAGTGCTGCCCTACCGTCAACTGAAACGCGGCGACATCATCGTTTTCAAATACCCTTATGCTGAACATCAGCATTACGTGAAACGAGTGATCGGCTTGCCAGGGGATCATTTGAAGCTTGTCGACCAGGAGATGTTCATCAACGGGAAGCCGCTGCCAGAGCCATATGTCGTGCACGATTCCACCGCCCTCTATGATCCCCTGAACTACAACTTCCCGATGCCCGCCAGCCGTTTCATCACTTCCGCGACGAAGCCGGAAGTGGCCAATTGGTTGGCACATGAAATGCGGAAATACGTGCGCGGGGATGAAATCGTCGTGCCACCCGGAAAATACTTTGCCATGGGAGACAATCGCGACCGCAGTGAGGACAGCCGGTATTGGGGATTCGTCGATCGTGACGCCATCATGGGTCGGCCGTTCTTGATTTACTGGTCGGTGGACGCGCAGAGCGCCGACTACAGTGGAGAAAGCACGTATTGGTCAAGACTGATAAGCGTTTTTGAAACACTCGTGCACTTGCCGTCTAGGACGCGTTGGAGCCGCATGCTCCATACCGTGCACTAGGAATTTGATTCGGGGATTGAAGGGGCGAAGACGGCGTGAGCACTCTTTGGTTTGTCCAGGGGACTCGCCCGCCCCTACCTTTTTGGGAATGAGTCTGCGAAACTTTCCTGCGGCATGAACAAGCTACAAAAGTGGTGGAAACCTGCGCTGGCGATTGTCTCCACCGTCATCGCCTTACAAGTTGGGGTATCTCTGCTTGTCCGGACTCATCGCGGACATGCTTACCTGGTAGCGCACCTGGAAAGAGCGTTTGGCCGGCAGGTGGAAGTCAAGAGCTTTGACGCGCGGATTCTGCCGAGCCCGCAACTGAATGCCAACGGCGTAACGGTTGGAGACGACCCCTCCTTCGGCCACGAATACTTCCTTCGCGCCGAAAACCTGAGCGCCAATCTCCGTTTTATGAGCTTGTTGCGGGGCCATTTTGAATTTGGGACCATGGCGCTTAATAAGCCGAGCCTCATTCTGGTGCGGAATTCTGAGGGCCGCTGGAATTTGGAGAGGTGGCTCCCGCCCGCGAAGACAATTCCATCGCAAAACGCGCGGGTATATGGGCCAGCCTCGCCCGTGGCCCCGGTGAACCGCCTGGAAAAGATCGAATTCGATGAAGGACGTATCAATTTCAAGACCGGCGACGACAAGTTGCCGTTTGCGTTCACAGGTGTTTCAGGCAGCGTTGAGCAGATCTTGCCAGGACGCTGGCAATTGCGGCTTGCGGCCCAGCCCTGGCGCAGTGGAGTTTCCCTGCAATCCGCGGGGACAATTAAAGTCCTTGGCGACGTGGCGGGAACCTCGGCGCGATTGCAGCCTGCGAGAATCACGCTGCACTGGAGCGATGCGTCGCTTGCGGACGTTCTTCGCCTCTTCCGCGGTCAGGATTATGGTGTCCGCGGCACGTTCGCGCTGGACGCCACAGCGAAGAGCGGCACAACGAAGGAGGATTTGCCGGGAGACTGGAGTTTTTCGATCTATGGACGCAGCGGCCAAATCCATCGCTGGGATTTGGCGGAACGTGCTGATAATCCCCGGTTGAATCTCAAAGTCAACGGACGTTGGAACATCGGTTCAGGGAGCTTGGCCGCCGAAGAACTTGCCGTCGAGGGTCCGAGATCGAATCTCCGCGGACAGTTTCGTATCACTGGCGGAAACGCTCCCTCGATGGAATTGCGATTGGATTCGCTAGGCATCCAGGCGTCGGACTTGTTGGCTTGGTATCGCTCGTTTCATCCGGACGTCGTGGAGGGAGTGACCGCGGAACAATATTTCACGGGCGGCATGATTGTACGCGGCTGGCCGGTGTCGCTGGAATCGGCGGCGCTTTCGAGCAGCGGAGGAGTCGTAAACGTGCCCGGCCTGACGCAGCCCGTGCGAATCGGCCCCTTGAACGGCGGGCGCGAACGAGGCGCGCTGACAATTGGGCCAGTGCGTGTTGCGCTCGGGGGCGAAGTTCGCGACGTAATGGCCCCCAAGCGCCGCAGGGTGGCGCTCGCGATGGAAAACGCCGCGGACCTGACTTTGACGCACGATTTAAACACACATGCAGGAAGCATCAGTATCGAAGGCAACTTTCTCAAGGTGGAAGATTTCCTCAAGCTATCCTCGGCGTTTGGGCGCCAGCTCAATCGTGGCTGGGAATTGACGGGGCAAGCGACTGCCGTTACCAAGTGGGAATGGAAACAGCCTTTCACCGGCAGGTGGAATGGCCGTGTTGGTTTCAACGAAGCAAATCTAACTGTCGCGGGGTTGAACCAGCCGCTGAAAATCTCCGAAAGCGCGCTGGATTGGGCCGACGGGCGGCGCATCGCGCGTGTGATGCATATCGAAGGGTTTGGCGGCATGTGGACAGGAAACATCGAGGAACCGGCACGGACCGATGAGGACAACGGCCCGAAGTGGATTTTTCGTCTGCGCGCGGACCAGTTGAACGCGGCAGACCTTGACCGCTGGGTTGGACCACGGGCACGTCCAAGCTGGTTGCAGCGGCTTTTGCCTCCGCTTCTCGGTGGATCAGCGCCGAGCACACCCGCAAGTGAACTGGTCCGCCGCGTCAATGCCGAAGGCGAGCTCGACATCGGGCAATTAACAATCGAAAAGTTGAAACTCGAACAAGTGCAGGCTAAGGGCTATCTCCGCGACTTGCGGCTCGACGTGCGCGAGGCGCAGGCGGAATGGGCCGGCGGCAAAGTGCGTGCAATAATAAATGCGAAGTTCCTGCCGCGGCCTGCCTATGATATTTCCGCCGAACTGGACCGCGTGAACCTCGCGCAACTGCCCGGAGCGGGCCGCATCGCGGAGCGCTTAGGTGGCTTTGCCACCGGCACTCTGCGCGTGAAAACCGAAGGTGTCGGCCGAGACGAACTTCTTGGAAAACTTGCCGGCCGCGGCGACTTTCATCTGAACAAAGTGGAGTTTCGTGGTTGGGACGTCAACGCCAGTGTCGCCGATGGAGAGGCACACGCCGGAGTCTCGCGCTGGGCCGCCGGCGAAGGCTCTCTCCGTTTGCAGGACAGCAGCATTTTGCTGGAGGATTTTCGTCTCGACGGCGGGCTGCAGTCCACGCTCGTGAATGGAACGCTCAGCTTTGGGCGAAACGCAGACCTGGCGATCGAAACAGTCAGCGCAAGAAAAAACAAAGGTCGCAGGGCTATTGAGTCCGGAACGGGACGCGTCTTGAAGATTTCAGGCCCTCTTGATGGTCCAAAAGTTTCCGTGGAAAAAGCAATTGTCCGCCAGCCCGCGGACTAGTTTTCGGCCGTTCAATGCAATCGACGTATTAAGTTTATGGAGGAACACGATCGATGAAGCGTCATGCTCTGTTCGGTACAGTCGTATTGCTGATTCTGATGCCTCGCGCGAACGCGCAAAAACCGTTCACGCTGGAACAGGTGATGAGTGCACCATTTCCCTCCAACCTGACGGCCGCAAAAAATGCAAACCGCATCGCCTGGGTTCTCGATCAAGAAGGCCGGCGAAATATCTGGGTTGCCGAAGGGCCTGCTTTCACGGCGCGGCAGCTCACAAAATACAATGAAGACGACGGCCAGGAGCTCCTCGACCTGCATTTTTCTTCGGATTCCAACACGATTGTCTACGTACGGGGTGAAGGGAAGAACGCTGCCGGCCAAGTGCCAAATCCCACAAGCAATCCTGCAGGAGCCGAGCAGGCAGTTTGGACCGTGGCGTGGAACGGGGGCGAGCCCAAGCGCGTCGACGCCGGCCATTCGCCGCAGATTTCTCCCCGCGGAACAGTCGCGTACGTCAAGGATGGGCAGATCTGGCTCGCGGCACTGGATGGAGCCGATAAGCCGCAACAATTAGTTGTTCGCGGGCAAAATTTCGGCCCACACTGGTCTCCCGATGGAAGCCGGCTGGCATTCGGTTCCGCGCGAACCGATCACGCATTCATTGGTGTCTATGACGCCGCCGCGAAGACTGTGCAGTTCTTGGCGCCATCCGTGGATTCCGACGGCAATCCCGCGTGGTCGCTCGATGGCAAGCGCATCGCCTTTGTGCGGCGGCCTGCCGAACCGCGAGACGAGCCGCAGGGTTTCTTCATCGCGCCGGATAAGCCGCGTCCTTGGGCGATTTGGATCGCGGATGTCTCCACAGGATCAGCAAAAGAAATCTGGCGTAGTAGCACGACGGCGCAGGGATCGTTTCCGCACATGGCCGAAGATACCGGAGGTGGCGTAATCAACTGGGCCGCCGGCAATCAACTCGTCATCGCTTCCGAAGAAGACGGCTGGCAGCATCTCTATACCCTTGCCGCCGAAGGTGGCGCCCCGAAACTGATCACTCCCGGCAATTGCGAAGTCGAGCAGTGGTCCCTTACTCCTGATAACAAAAGCATCTTGTTCAATTCAAATTGCGGCGACGTGGATCGCCGTCACTTGTGGAACGTCAGCGTATCCGGAAATCCTCCCACTCAGTGGACACGCGGCGACGGCATCGAATGGAGCCCGGTGATGCTCAATGACGGGCAGACTTTCACCTACTTAAGCTCCTCCGCAACTCATCCGGCAAGAGCGGTCGTAAGCGATTCGGCCGCTAAGGCAAAGCCTCCCCTAGCGCCCGAAACCCGGCCTAAGGATTTTCCCTCCGACAGTTTGGTCACGCCGCAGCAAACCATTTTCAAATCCACCGACGGCTTGGAGATTCATGCCCAGCTTTTTGTGCCAGTGGGATTGAAGCCCGGCGAAAAGCGCCCAGCCGTGATTTTTCTGCACGGGGGTCCCATCCGCCAGATGGTGCTCGGCTGGCACTACATGTACTACTACTCGAATTCCTACGCCATGAACCAATACCTCGCCAGCCGCGGTTACATCGTCCTGGCGCTGAATTACCGCAGCGGCATTGGTTACGGCCGCGCGTTTCGCGAAGCCCTGGGGCGCGCAGGGCGCGGCGCAACGGAATATCAGGATGTGGTCGCGGCCGGAAGGTATTTGCAAGGCCGCAGCGATGTCGACGCAAAACGCATCGGACTATGGGGCGGAAGTTACGGCGGCTATTTGACCGCGCTTGGACTCGGGCGCAACTCCGATCTGTTCGCGGCAGGCGTGGACCTCCACGGCGTGCATGACTGGCCGACCGACAACTGGGAAGGGAAGAATGTCCCCGCTGATCTGAACAAGCTGGCGCGCGATTCCTCTCCCGTTACCTCGGTCAACACTTGGAAATCGCCGGTGCTTTTTATCCACGGCGACGACGACCGCAATGTCTACTTCACGCAAACGGTGGATCTCGTCGCCCGCCTCCGCGAAAAAGGCGTCGAGATCGAACAGCTCGTTTTTCCCGATGACGTGCACGATTTTCTGCTGCACAGGCATTGGCTGGCGGCCTATCACGCGGCCAGCGATTTCTTTGATCGGCGCTTTAAGGTGCCGGGAAATTAGACATATTTCTGTAATCGCACTCGGAGCAGTTTCCGAAGAAGTTGCGCAGTATCACAGGCCATGAGACGCAATCTACTTCCTATCATCGTGTTGCTGCATTTCGCACCAGCCACTCTCTGCGCAGCCGACAGACGCGCCCGCTTCCTGCCTCAATTGCAGCCCGGCCAGATCATTACCTACCTCATCCGATTTCAGAGCGACAAGACTGTCAAGACCGAAAGCAGAGTTGTCGCGCCCATGGTGCCGAACGCCGCGCAAATTGACGCTCATGGTTTGCTGCGGATCGAAATTCTCGACGTTCAACAAACGGCCACCAGGCCGGCAATTCATGCGCGTGGCCAGTTTTTGACTCTGGACACTGGTGTTTGGATTAAGGGGCCGAAAGACAAAAAACCCAATTGGGACAAAGAGCGCGTGGATCCCAATGGCAAGACCATCGAGTTCACGATTTCTCCAGATGGCTCGGCGAACGAAGTGAAAGGTCTGGATTCCCTCTTTCCCGAGCAGCAGCAAGCATGGCAGCAATGGGTAGCACGTTTCGCTTTGGCATGGGCTCTTCCTCCTGACGGAATGAAGTCCGGCGAGAAATGGAAGTCGGAGCAAGCGGAACCGTCGAGCACTCCCATCGCTGGATTGCAATGGGCGCGCGATTCCATCTATGTGCGCGACGAGCCGTGTCAGGCGAGCCAGCTTTCGCTCATGGGCGACGTCTCTCCCTCCAGTGGGCCTACCGATACCTGTGCGGTTCTGCTAACCACCGCAAAGCTCAAGCAGAATTCGTCGTCGAAGGATGCCACGCCTCAAGATTTTAAGCTGCATGAGCTACGCACCACGGGAACGGCAAAAGGTACGAACGAAATCATCACCTACGTTTCTTTGAAGAGCGGTCTTGTCGTCCGCGCTACGGAAGACGCTATTCAATTTATGGACGTCGTCGTCGCCCAGGCAGACGGCTCGAACCGCGTCCACTTCAATGTTGACGCCAAGAGTCATGCCGAAGTGCTCCTGGTGACGGAAACTCCCCTGAATCAGCCGTGATTCTAAACCGCCGCTACTTTTCCCCATCGAGGGCCGCAGCTTGCGAGGCGGAGTATAATGAAGGATTCGGCAGCGGCCGTCGAAGCTGCGGGAGACCCATCCCATGAAATTCAAGCTGCACAGCAATTATCAGCCGCGCGGCGACCAACCTGTCGCGATTGACCAGCTCTACGCTGGCGTGGAAGCGGGCGAAAAGCACCAGGTTCTCCTTGGTGTGACCGGGTCAGGCAAGACCTTCACTATGGCCAAGCTGATCGAGCAGGCCGGCCGCCCCGCGCTGGTTCTGGCACATAACAAAACTTTGGCCGCGCAGTTGTATCACGAGTTCAAGGGCTTCTTTCCGGAAAACGCCGTCGAATATTTCGTCAGCTATTACGATTTTTACCAGCCCGAAGCCTACGTTCCCTCCGCGGACATTTACATCGACAAGGAAGCCACCATCAACGATGAGCTGGACAAGCTGCGCATGAGCGCGACTCGCTCCCTGTTCGAACGCCGCGACGTTGTGATCGTCGCCTCCGTATCCTGCATCTACGGCCTCGGTTCTCCGGAAGCTTATTACGGCATGCTCGTCATGCTCGAAAAAGGTCAGCAGACTTCGCGCGAAGCGCTTCTGCGCCGGTTCGTGGATATACAATACGACCGCAGCGAGGATCTGCGCCGGGGCAGCTTCCGCGTCCGCGGCGACATGATCGAAATCTATCCCACCTACGAAGATCAGGCCTATCGCATCGAAATGTGGGGCGACCAGATTGATTCTCTCCGGCAAATCGATCCGCTTACCGCCGAGGTACGGGCGGGGCAGGAGGATTTGTCACGCGTTCCGATTTATCCGAAAACGCATTACGTCATGCCGCAGGAGCAGCGCGACCGCGCCATCGTCAGCATTCAGGAAGAGCTGTGGTGGTGGAAAAAAGAGATGGAAAAGCAGGGAAAATTTGTCGAGGCCCAACGCGTCGTCCAGCGCACCATGTTTGATATCGAAATGATGCGCACTATCGGCTACTGCCACGGCATCGAGAATTATTCACGCCACCTCAGCGGCCGTTTGCCTGGGGAAGCGCCCCCAACCCTGCTCGACTATGTGCCGCAGGACTACCTCATGTTCATTGATGAGTCGCACCAGACGGTTGGTCAAGTCCGCGGAATGTTCAACGGCGACCGCGCCCGCAAGCAAACGCTCGTGGACTACGGCTTTCGAATGCCCTCGGCGCTAGACAACCGGCCTTTGACCTTCGAGGAGTTCGAACACCGCGCCAATCAAGTTGTATATGTTTCTGCAACACCCGGGCCGTACGAGCTGACCAAAGCGGGCGGCGTAGTCGTGGAACAGGTGATTCGGCCCACAGGCCTGGTCGACCCCCAGGTCGAGATTCGTCCCGTGAAGGGCCAGGTCGATGACCTTCTGGAAGAAATTCGCGTGCGCTCCGAAAAGAATGAGCGCGTGCTGGTGACCACGCTGACGAAACGCATGGCCGAGGATTTGTCCGAATATTTTTCCGAAATCGGCGTCAAATGCCGCTATCTCCACTCTGAAGTCGAAACGCTGGACCGCATTAAAATTTTGCGCGATTTACGGCGCGGCGAATTTGACGTGCTCATTGGAATCAACTTACTTCGGGAGGGCTTGGATCTGCCGGAAGTATCGCTTGTGGCCATTTTGGACGCCGACAAAGAGGGATTCTTGCGCAGCACCACATCTCTGATTCAAACGATTGGCCGTTGCGCCCGGCACATCGAAGGCCGGGCGATTTTGTACGCGGACCGCCGGACCGATTCGATGAATCAAGCCATCGACGAAACCAACCGCCGTCGTGCAAAGCAAGTTGCCTACAACAAGGAGAACAACATCACTCCGATGTCCATCATCAAGTCGGTGGACATGGAGCTGGCGAGAATCGTGGAGGCGGACTACGTGACCGTTCCGGTGGACGACGCCAGCCTCGATGCCGCCGCTGCGAATATTAAGAGCGAACAACAGCTCGCGGAAATGCTTCAGCAACTGGAAGCGCAGATGCGCGAGGCCGCCAAAAAATTTGAATTCGAGAAAGCCGCTCAACTCCGCGATCGTATTCGCGCCTTAAAGCAAAAAGACGTGACCGGTCTGTTTTCTACCGAAGCCGCTCCCGCCTGATGCCTAATTATAAATAGGCGGAAATATGTAGAAATTGGTATCGGCGTTGCCCTCAGGTTATCCTAACAATGGATGCCGAATAGCCTGGCCATCATCGGTGCGGGACGAGTGGGACGTGCGCTGGGACGCCAATTGCGTGAAGCGGGGTGGAGGATTGGCGCGGTTCTGACCCGCAGCGAAGCCAGCGCGCGGCGCGCCGTTCGATTCATTGGGGCAGGGAAGGCTTTCGCGGGAATAACGCGGCAAGTCCTGTTGTCGCAGGTCATCCTAATCGCGACGCCTGATGACGAAATTGTCGTGGTGGCGCGAGAGCTTGCGCGGATTGGCGAAGAAGAACTGCGCGGGAGAGTCATTCTCCACACCAGCGGCGCCATGGACTCCGGCGCACTCGAACCCTTGCGAGCGCACGGCGCGACGGTCGGTTCGATGCATCCTCTTCAATCGTTCAGCGGCGTCGCTGTTCCATCGCTCGAAGGAAGAGTCTTTGCGATTGAAGGCCAAACGCAGGCCGTGCGAGTGGCGCGGCGAATCGCGCGGGAACTCGGTGGTTCGCCCGTGCGCGTCGCGGGGGACAAGAAGCTTTTGTATCATGCTGCTGCGGCAATGGCCGCAGGTCATATTCTCGCGGTGGAGGAAGCAGCCACGCAGGTGCTCCTCTCCCTGGGGATGAAGCGGCGCGAAGCCGTGCGCGCCTTGTTGCCCTTGACGCGCCAAGTGTTGGACAATTTCGAAACGCTTGGGCCGCGTGCGGCCTGGACGGGCCCGCTTTCGCGCGGAGACTTCAAAGTAGTGCGTGCGCACTTGCAGGCTCTTCGGCGCTCGCCGAAGGAATTTGTGGATGCGTATGACGTGCTGAATCATCTGGCAGCACGCGCGCTCGCGGATGATGCCACTGGGGTATTAAGCGAACTGAAAAGGAGTTCTTTGGGACTGATTTCAAAGGCAAAGGCGACGGGGGGCGGCTCGTGAAACGACTCCAGATTGGAATCGAAAGCACCAAACTGGCAAATGGCCTGGACGTGGTGGTCGCACCGGACGCAACGGCTCCTGTGGTCACCGTGGCCGTTTACTACAAAATTGGCTTCCGGCTCGAACCGCAGGGACGCAGCGGGTTTGCGCATCTCTTCGAACACATGATGTTCCAGGGTTCCGCGAATGCCCCGAAGATGCAGCACATCAAGCTGGTCAATTCCAGCGGCGGCATGCTGAACGGCTCGACCAGTTACGACGTGACGAATTATTACGAGGCTGTGCCGTCGAATGCGCTGGAGCGCGTCTTGTGGCTTGAAGCGGACCGCATGCGCGCTCTGAAAGTGGATGACGAAAATCTTAAAAATCAGCGCGACGTGGTGAAAGAAGAAGTTCGCGTCAACGTCATGAACCAGCCTTATGGCGGTTTCCCCTGGCTCGACATGCCTCCCGTGGCCTTCCGTAATTGGGCCAACGCGCACAATTTCTATGGTGATTTTGCCGATCTTGATGCCGCCGACCTGGCTGACGTGCAGGGCTTTTTCAAAACGTACTATGTGCCGAATAACGCCGTGTTGCTCATCCTGGGTGATATGAAGCCGGAAGAAGGCATCGCTCTGGCCAAAAAACATTTTGGCGATATCCCCGCGGGAGCGCCGCCGCCGTTCGCCGATCCCACCGAGCCGGAACAAACGGAAGAACGCCGCGGGACCGTGGAGGAAAAATTCGGGACGCTGCCCGCGATTGCCGTCGGATACGTGCTGCCAAAAAGACGCACTGCCGATTGGTGCGCGATGGCCTTGCTCGATCAGGCCTTGCATGGCGGACGCGCGGGAAGAATTCATCGCGAGTTGGTGCAGGAGAAACAGATTGCCGTCGAAGCCGGAGGCGGAATCGACGATCTCTTCGGTTACAACGGGCCTTCGCAAATGACCACTCGGATTATTCACAAGCCCGAATATTCGAGCCAGGCTGCGCTGGAAGCCTTTGAGGCTGTAATCCGTGAAGTTCAGCAAAACGGCGTCAGCGCGGACGAACTGGAACAATTGAAAGTGAAATGGCGCTCGGATTATTACGCGACGCTCGAGGGTGGCCGCGGTGGGTACATGCCGAAATATGGATTGATGCATCTTCTCGCCTGCTTCACGCTGTTCGACCACGATCCGCAATTGGTGAACACCATCCTGGACGGATTTCTCGCCGTCACGCGCGAAGAGATTCTCACTGTTGCGAAGAGATATCTGCGAAACGAAAAACGTGCCATCGTCTTTCGCACGCCTGTCAAAACGAGCGCCCCCTCAGACAAGAAGGAGGCCGCGTAATGGCTACCCGTGCTGTCGAAGTCGCGGTCGGCGTTCCCGCTCTCGCCCCCGAACGTCCGGTGACCTGGCCGAAGCGGACCAGAGCGCGGCTTTCGAATGGTCTTGAAGTCATTCTCGCTGAAGCGCACTCGATTCCCAAGTTTCACGGCGAACTGTTCTTCCGTTCCGGAAACGCCGCCGTGGTGCATCGCGCTCCGGGACTCGCCGAAATGACCGCCATCGTGGCACGTACGGGAACAGCAAGGCGTCTGAGCCGCCAGATCGAGGAAGATTTGCGCCGCACGGGGGCGGACCTTTCTTCGAGTGCTGGAGCGGACACCAGCGAAATTTCGTTCTCCGGCCTTTCGGAATTTGCGGAGCCGCTTCTCGGATTGGTGAATGAACTGGCGCGGGAAGCCTCGTTCCCGCAGGCCGAATTCGAACGCGAACGGCGGCAGAAACTCGAAGAAGTAAAAATGCAGCGCACCGAGCCGGATTTCCTGGCAAGCGAACGGTTGCGCAAAGTTTTATTCGGCGCACACCCGTACGCCCAGGTTGCGCCGAGCGAAGCGCAAGTGGCGGCGTACAAGCGAGAAGATTTGCAGGCGGTCTACCGCGAATTCTACACCCCCGAAAATGCCTTGTTGCTGCTCGTCGGCGATTTTGATTCGAGTGAAATGTTAAAGACCGCCGAAAACGTTTTTCGCAAGTGGACCGGGAAAAAACCGGAAGTGCCTGCGGCCGCGGCTCCCGCGAATCCGCGCGGCCGCCGCGTCCACCTGGTGTACGTTCCCGGCGCCGTCCAAACGCAGATTCTTGCGGGCTGCCACGCAATCTCGCGAAAACATCCAGACTGGGTGAAGCTGGGCCTGACAAATAGCTTGTACGGTGGAGCATTTAATTCAAGGCTGGTCATGAATATTCGCGAGGACAAGGGTTATACCTACAGCCCGCGCAGCGGTGTGAATGCGCTGCGGCAGCACGGCTACTTTTCGGTGTCGGCGGCCGTTCGCAATGAAGTTGTGGCGGCATCACTGACGGAAATTTTCTACGAGATGGACAAACTGCGGTCTTTGCCGGTGCCAGAAGCGGAACTCGCCGACGCGCAAAATTATTTGAGCGGCGTTTTTTCGATAGGCCTGGCGACGCAGAACGGTTTGCTTTCGCAACTCTCCGTCGTGGCGCTGAATGAATTGCCGGACGATTATCTCGAAACGTATCGCCAGAGAGTTCGCGGCCTTACTCCTCAAGACGTGCTCGCCACGGCGCGCAAATATCTGGACTCCGCGAACATGCAAATCGTCGTTGTCGGCGACCGCGCGCAGATCGGCTCGCAAGCCGCGCTCTTTGGCGAACTCGAAGTTTACGACGCCCAGGGTAAGCGACTGGAGTAAGCCATTGAACGAAGAGGACACGGAGAGAGCAGATACTTTCGAAGATGAAATCAAGCCGGAGAACGGGCGCCTTCGGTATTGGATGTTCTTTAATGGCGAGGAATACCGCCTTTTCGCGGCGCTGGCCGCGGCTTTCTTTGGGATTGTCTGGTGTGGTTTATACATTTTTGGGGCGTGGGAAAGTATTCTCGGAACCATCCTGCTTGTATTGGCGTTGCTCAGTTTTGGCGGCTGGCGATTGCTCGACCGCCAAGTGCGGTGGTTCCAAAAGACCGGCTGGAGAAAGGAATCATCCGGAAAAGAAAGAATTGAGATTCGCGTGGCCATTGGACTTTGGTCGTTTATTTTCGTAGGTGTTGGGCTCATACTTCTACTGCAATGGCGACGCGGCCACTAACGGTCCGACTTTTCCTTACTCTCATTATTGGCCTCTGTGTTTCCCTAACGCCCGGCATTGCGAAGAAAAAGCCACCGGCGAAACCGGTAAACATCAACACCGCGACGTCCGAAGAATTGCAGCAAGTTCCAGGGATCGGGCCCGCAACGGCGGAAAAGATTTTGCAAATGCGCAAATCGTACGGCGCCTTCAAGAGCGTGGACGATTTGCTGGCCATTCGCGGCCTCGGTCCGAAGCGCCTCGAAAAAATGCGCAAGTATTTGACTGTCGGGAAGCCGGCTCCGGCAAAGAGCGGCGCGCTCCCAGCGAAGGCCACTCTTCCGGCAGAAAAGCCGCCGGACAAACCATAAGAGAGATTTCTCGCTGCGCTCGAAATGACGGGTGGGCAATGGTTGACGCGCGGACGGAGATTGTTTTCACGCTGCTTGGTGTGACGGGTGGGGCAAACGCCGCCTCTGCACCACAGAAACGAAGACTGGGAGAGATGTTCATCAGAGTACTTGATGCGTGGGCTTGGGTTGCTCGATGCGGAGGGGAACCTGGTCCGCGATGCGAATGCCGTAGCCTTCTAGGGCGACAACTTTCTTCGGGTGATTGGTGAGGACGCGAATGTCCTTGAGGCCGAGATCAATCAGGATTTGCGCGCCGATGCCACTTTCGTGCTGCACCATGCGCTGGCGAGCGGGTTCGCGATCGAGCTGGCCGCGCTTGTGAAAATGGATTTGCGGGAGCGTTCCCGGCTCTTCGGCGGCATCCACGGAGAAACCGCGGCCAGTGTGGTGCAAGTATAGAAAAACGCCACGGTTTTCCTTGGCGATGGCGGCCAGCGAGCGCGAAACCAGTTCGCTGCAATCACAAGCGGTAGAACCGAAGACATCCCCGGTGAGGCAGTGCGAATGGACGCGCACCAGCGCCGGTTCCGCGACTTCGAGTTCGCCGCGCACCAGAGCGATGTGCTGGTCATGATCGACATCGCTTGCATACGCGATCATACGAAATTCGCCGAAGCGCGTGGGCAAGACCGCTTCGGCCACGCGGCGGACGTAGCGTTCGTGCTGCATGCGGTAGCGAATGAGGTCCGCCACCGTGAGCATCTTCAGGTTGTGCTCCTTGCAAAATTCGATGAGCTGCGGCACGCGGGACATGGTGCCGTCTTCATTCATGATTTCGCAGATGACTCCGGCAGGGCTGAGCCCGGCGATGCGCGCGAGGTCCACGGACGCTTCCGTCTGGCCGGCGCGGACGAGGACGCCACCATTGCGCGCGCGAAGAGGAAAAACGTGGCCAGGGCGCGCGAGATCCTGCGGCCTCGTCTTCGGATCGATGGCCGCAAGGATAGTGATAGCGCGGTCCGAAGCGCTGATGCCGGTAGTAACACCGAGGCGCGCGTCGATGGCTTCGCAGAACGCGGTGCCATGCACGGAAGTGTTGATGGGCGACATGAGCGGGAGGTGCAGCTCGTCGCAGCGCTCTTCGGTGAGCGGCATGCAGATCAGGCCGCGGCCGTACTTAGCCATGAAGTTGATCGCGTCGGGCGTGATTTTTTCGGCGGCCATGGCGAGGTCGCCTTCGTTTTCGCGGTCCTCATCGTCGACGAGGACGACCATGCGGCCCTGACGAATTTCCTCGACGGCTTCTTCGACGGTCGCGAAAGTGGAACAGTTTTCAGTCATAAGTTGTTAGTTCTAGGTTTCTTCCGAATGATAACACTGGCGACGGCTGGGATGCATCGACTGGTGCTCCGCGCCTCTTGATCTTTGAGATTGAAGAGCGGCTCCTCCCCCACCCGGGTGATTTTTGAGAAAGAGTGCAGAACTGATTGAAAACAAAAGAGTTGAGTTTTTGGGAAGTGCAAAAGAGTGCGGAAGAGCCTGAAAAAAAAGAGGATAAGTCGAAATCCGCCGGCGAGTGTGAACGTCTGAACGTTGGCGCGAAACGCGACCCTCTGTTTTTGTAACGATATGATAGGACAGACTTTAAGGGGTAGGGGTCTGTAAACGATATGATTTCATGGGAGTTAGGGAATCGGAGACAGGGAATATAGTTTAGGCCAAGGAAGGAATCAAGAGATAGGTCGGACTGGATATCAGCGAACACGCGGAAGTATAGCACGTAACGATACATCTTAAGTTATTATTGAGATATCATCCGACCGGGACAGTAAGACATTGCAATATCCTGGCTTAGAGGGCTGGGATACAAAAGACGCATTTCCAAGTTTACGCGCGTAAGCCTCGAAAGTCAGAATTTGGGATTCGGGTGAGGAGACAGAGAATGTTGAGGAATCCCCCGACGTGCTGGCTTGGGCTAAGATTCTTGTTTCAAAGACTATCCGTGTTTTTGATGACTAGAGAGGGCGGTGAGGAATGGACTCCGAGCGGCGTCGTGCTCCACGCTATCCCATCATCGCAGATGCTGAGGTAACCGAAATCGCAAGCGAAGCAAAGCTGAGCGCCAAGACCAGCGACTTGAGCGCCGGGGGATGTTTTCTGGACATGATCAATCCTTCTCCAGAGGGGACAGAGATTGTGGTCAGAATCTCACGCGCAGATACGACATTTACAGCACGTGGAAAAGTCGTGTTTCTGTTTCCCAATATGGGAATGGGTGTCATGTTCACGAGCGTCCCTGCCAGTCAGCAGACCGTTCTGGAAAAATGGCTCGAAGAGTTGAGCGGCGGCGGATGATCAGCGATGCCAAGGCTCTTGCGTTGACGGATTTGGGGCTGCAGGTCCCGAAGGTGCATCCGGGAAACGAACTGCAAACCACACAATTCGGGCTAACTCTTGCTCAGCGACTCGAATAAAATGCAGTCTGAGCTAGAGAATTATTTTTATATCATCATTTTTATCTTGACAACACTTGGTCCGACACCTAGAGTAGCGCGCAGTTCGGTGTGCCCTAGACGGGTTTTCTCTGTACAGTTCAGCTTTCGGTGTAGTTCTCTGAACTACCAATCCGCTTGAGGGCGGGTGTTTTCGTCCCCTTGCAGTAAGCCCAGCATTACTTGCGAGGATACTTGAAAAATCCTTCTGTAATATTTTGTTTTCTTTCCATACTCATTTTCCCGTTCAACGACAAAGAAGAAAGCAGACGAATAGGGCATCACTTTTGTGAGGAGCGTTTGTGAGCGCTGGCGGGATTCGAGCGCTCATGCCTTCTGCTGAGCAGCGCTGCGTATAGCAGCGCGGTAGCAAACGAAGCTGTTTGGACCGAAATGATTTTTCGCGCCCAAGGGCGCAGCAGTATACGTGCGGAGGAAAGATGAAGTCCAGCCCAGTAAGTATTTCAGCTTTCGCGTCAATCTTGGTTCTCGTTGTGGCCGGGACGGCGTTTGCCTCGCAAGGGCGGGACTTTGCAGGACCGTTTGCGCTTGGCGCCGCCTCGTCGTCTAACGGCCAAGTCACGCTCAATTTTTCCACGCGCATCTACAACTACAGCGGCGCAGACGTCGCCGGCGCGATTGTGACCCTGCAGTGCCAGGAGCAGCCGAACCAGGCCCACGCGACGTTTAGTTCCGTCGCCATTGCCGCAACCAGCAGCGTCAAACTCTCCGGGCAGGTCACCGTCTCCCAGACCGAATACGACCAGTGGCAGCGCGGCCGTGCGCCTGATCTTTTCATCGCGTATACGGACTCCGCTGCTGCCTCTCAGCGCCGCAAAGTCGAACTGACTCTGCAGCCCGGTATGCAGGAGGTCCAGTAGCCATGACGCGCGCACTTCGTTTTGCTTGCTGTTCCCTGCTCTTTGCCCTCGCAAGTTCCTCCGCTTTGGCGCAGAACGGGGTCATCACCACCGTCGCCGGTGGTGGCACGGGCCCGAACAATATCCCAGCCATAGACGCTGGCATCGGCTACGTGTATCCCGTTGCTACTGATCCGGCAGGGAATTTCTATTTTGCGACAAATTCTCCAAACTATGCCGTCTTCAAAGTCGACACGTCAGGGACGCTGACACGGTTCGGGGGCACAGGATTATCTGGCTTTTCCGGAGACGGCGGTCCCGCTACGGCAGCCCAGATCTCGTGCGTCTATGGCTTGGCTCTCGATTTACATGGGAATCTCTACCTGGCAGACACATGCAACAATCGAGTACGAAAGGTAGACGCGTCGACTGGAATCATCACCACGGTCGCCGGAAACGGCTCTTATGGCTCCTCCCCTGAGGGTAGCCCTGCTACCAGCGCGTCGCTGGCAAGCCCTTATAGCATCGCCGTGGATGCTGGAGGCAATCTCTTCATCGCAGATTTTGGCAACTACCGGATTCGGAGAGTGGATGCGGGGAGCGGAACCATCACAGCGATTGCGGGAAACGGTTCCTTTGGCCTTGGAACGGATGGAGTCGCCGCTACCAGTACGAATCTGGGGTACGTTTACGGACTCACTTTGGACGGTGCGGGAAATCTATATTTTACGGACCTTTATTCTTTTTATAACTATAGCTATGGTTACTATACCTACTATCATCGCGTGCGCCGTATCGACGCTAGGACCCAGAACGTGACTACAGTCGCGGGCGGCCTCGGCGATTCTAACTATTGCTCCCTTCCTCTAGGTGACGGCGGGGCGGCAACCAGCGCGGGATTGTGCGAGCCTAGAGCCTTGGCGACTGATTCCACGGGCAACATATACATCAGCGATGTAAGCCACTATAGGATCAGAAAAGTGGATTCCAGCGGCACGATTACCACATTCGCCGGAAACGGAACGTATGGCTTTTCCGGGGATGGCGGGCCGGCTGCAAACGCTTCATTTTCGCAACCTTGGGGTATTGCTGTCGATGGAACGGGAAATGTTTACATCGCGGACATTAATAATCTTCGGGTGCGCCGCGTGGATGCTTCCACGGGAAGTATCAGTACAGTTGCCGGCAACGGGACGTTCAGCTCGACGGCGAGCGGTATTCCAGCAACGGGAGCCCAGCTTTACTACCCCTACAGTTCCGTGATGGATTCGGGCGGGAGCCTGTTCATCGCCGACGAAGCAAATTATCTCATCCGCCGCGTGGATGCGACCTCCGGGCTCATCTCGAATTACGCCGGGACGGGCAACTATGGTTATAGCGCCGATGGAACCGTGGCTACTGCCGCTAATGTCGGCTGCTCCGTCGCTGTCGCTCTCGATTCGGCTCAGAACGTGTATCTTGCGGACGCGTGTAACAACGTGGTGCGGAAGATTGATCGAACATCCGGTTTGATTTTCACGGTTGCCGGGGTGGCTTTTAATAGCGGCTACAACGGCGACGGGATTGCCGCCACATCATCCTATCTTTCCTGTCCCTATGGGATAGCGTTCGATAATTCGAACAACTTGTATATCGCCGATTTGTGTAACTATCGCACTCGCAAGGTGGACCACGTTACAGGCCTCATCTCGACGGTTGCCGGCAACGGGACTTATGGCTTCTCGGGTGATGGTGGTGTGGCAACCAGAGCCAACCTTTCTTACCCCTACGGTATTACGGTGGACCGCTCGAACAATCTCTTCATCGCCGATGAGGGCAACCAGCGCGTTCGCCGTGTGGACGCAACTACAGGCGTAATCACCACCATAGCTGGTGGCGGTTCGGACTACTCCAGCAATGGCATCCCAGCCACGGGTGCGGGCCTGAGCTGCGCCGTGGGCCTTGCCTCGGATTCCGCCGGGGATGTTTTTATCAGCGACGAATGCACTAGCGCCATTCGGAAGGTCGATTCCTCTGGAAACATTAATACGGTCGCTGGCACCGTTTCTAGCTACGGCTTTAGCGGCGATGGAGGCCCTGCAACAAGCGCGATGCTGGCAAATCCTTGGGGCATTTCCGTCAGCGCGGCCGGCGATCTCTACATCTCCGATCTGAGCAACCAGCGCATCCGCAAGGTCACCGGTGTAAGCGCACCATCCAATCAGCCGCCTATCGCCAATGCAGGGCCGAACCAGACCTACGAAGCTACATCAGCCGCAGGCGCCAATGTCCCGCTAGATGGCTCCGGCTCGTCTGACCCTAACGGAGACGCTCTTACCTACACTTGGTCCGGGCCTTTCGGCACCGCCACGGGAATTAAACCGACAGTCGTTATGCCCTTGGGGATCAACATGGTTGCCCTAGTTGTGGATGACGGTCACGGGAATACCGCCCAAGCGACTGTCCAGATTACGGTCATGGACACCACGCTGCCAGTCCTCACGGTGCCGGGAAGCATCACGGTGCACGCCAGCAGCGCTTCCGGTGCGGTGGTGACCTTCACCGCATCAGCTAATGACACGGTGTCCGGCACGCTTCCAGCGGCGTGTACCCCGCCTTCCGGAAGTACCTTCTCCATTGGCACAACGACGGTCAATTGCACTGCCGTGGATCAGTCCGGGAATGCGTCGAGCGGGAGCTTCACGGTCACTGTTTCGACCTTGAGCCAATCCATCACTTTTGCAGCGCTTGCCGACAAAAAGTATGGAGACGCGGCATTTAACGTCAGCGCCTCGGCTTCATCAGGTTTGCCGGTAAGCTTCACCGCAATGGGCAATTGCTCCGTCGTCGGGAGTACGGTGTCTCTAGACGCCGTCGGGAATTGCACCGTCACTGGGCGCCAAAGCGGCGATGCGACTTACAGTGCCGCAACCGATGTTCCTCAGAGCTTTGCGATCGGCCAAGCGACGTCGAGCACGGTGGTGACTTGCCCAGCGACGCCGCAAACCTACACGGGTGCGACGCAGACACCTTGCACGGCCACGTACACAACCAGTGATGCAATGAGCGGAGCTCTGACGGTGTCCTACAGCAACAACACTAACGCGGGGACGGCGGGAGCCAGCGCCAACTACGCAGGCGACACGAATCACACCGGGAGCAGCAGTTCGGGAAGCTTCACCATCAGCCAAGCCTCCTCGACCACAACGGTGGCGTGCAGTGCAGGACCGTTCGCCTACAACGGTTCACCGCAGACGCCCTGCACGGCGACGGTAACAGGTGCGGGCGGACTGAGCCAGTCTCTAACGCCAACCTATACCAGCAACACCAGCGCTGGGACAGCCACGGCAAATGCCTCCTTCACCGGCGATGCTAACCACATCGGCAGCACTGATTCGAAGACCTTCACGATTGGCCAAGCCTCCTCGACCACAACGGTGACCTGCCCGGCCAGCGTGATCTACAACGGTTCGGCGCAAACACCCTGCACAGCGGTAGCAACGGGCGCGGGTAGCCTAAACCAGTCTCTGACGGTAAACTACGCGAACAACCTCAACGCCGGGACAGCCACGGCGAACGCCTCGTTCACCGGCGACGCTAACCACACCGGCAGCACCGACACCAAGAACCTCACAATCAACCAGGCCCCCAGCAACACGGCAGTCTCGGGTGGCGGCACGTTTGTCTATAACGGCCTGGCGCATCCTGCGACCGTGCTGGTGACGGGTGCAGGCGGTCTCAGTCTGACACCTGCACCGGTATACAGCGGTGCCTGCAGCGGGGCTCCCGTGAACGTGCAGGAAACACCCTGCACGGCCAGCTACACCTATGCAGGTGATACGAACCACACGGGCAGCAGTGGTTCCACCACCATCAACGTAACTAAGGCCAGTCAGACGATCACATGGAACGTGCCGGTGAGCATGAGCTTCGGCGCCCCGCTAGGCGGCGCGCAATTGAATGCAACTGTGACAGGCGTTTCCGGCGGCAGCCCGGCCGGTGCTTTGACCTACACCCCGGGAACAAACACAGTACTTGGGGCTGGCACTCAGACCCTGAGCGTTACTGCCGCGGCAACTGCGAATTACAACTCTGCCCCGAAGACAGTGCAGATCAACGTCCTGTACGTGAGCGGGGGGATTTGTAATGGCGATGCAGGTCACCAAATCCTGCAGCCTATCAACAGCGACGGATCGAGCGTTTGGAAACAGGGCAGCACCGTACCGGCCAAGTTCCGCGTCTGCGACGTCAATGGTGTATCCATCGGAACTGCAGGGGTGATCAAGAACTTCTTTCTGTACCGGATCAACTCGGGAACCATAATGGCCGTTGATGAGACAGCAACCAACTCAACGAACGACTTGGCGTGGCGCTTCGATTCGACCGCTCAGCAGTGGATCTTCAATATGAGCACAAAGACCTCGCCTCAGAATGTGGCGAACCAGACCTACTACTACCGGATCGATCTGAATGACGGGACAAGCATTTACTTCCAGTTCGGCCTGAAGTAAGAGAATCTGGACGGCACCGCAGTTGCGATTGCGTGCCTGTCGCCTATGGGCGCGCGGGCTAAGTCACACTCCAGGGTTTGCGGTACTGCTTGGTGAGCAGTTTGTTGGCTTCGGGATCGTTTAGGAACTGCTCGTCGTCGCGGTTCCAGCGCAGTTTGCGCCCTAATTTGAAAGCGATGTTGGCCACGTGGGGCGCGCTTGTGGAGCGGTGTGTGGTCTCAACGTCGGAGTTGGGCTTTTTGCGCGAACGCATGCATTCGAGGAAGTTGAGCACGTGTGGGTAGTGCTGCGCGGAGCCTTCGCTGCGGATGGTGGCGAACGCCGTGACGCTCTCGCCACCGACGGGCTTGCGTTCCGGCCACACGGTGTAGCCTTCGCGGTCGATGAATAACGTACCTTCGGTGCCGTAAAACTGGATGCCGTATCCGTGACCGTCCGGCCCACGCGAGTTGGCGTGGCGATTGCTCCAGGTCACGATAAATTCCTTGCCGCTTACCGGCGATGCCGGATATTCGAAGACTACTTCGAGTGTGTCCGGAATTTCGCCGTTGTCCTGCATGACATATTTTCCACCGAAGGCGCTGACTTCTTTTGGCGCATCAACGTCCATCGCCCAGTGGACGATGTCCAGCAGATGCACACCCCAATCGGTGAGTGTTCCCCCGGAATAGTCCCAAAAAGAGCGGAAGCTTCCGATGCAGCGATTGCGGTTGTAGGCATGATAAGGGGCAGGTCCAAGCCAAAGGTCCCAGTCCAGCCACGGGGGCGCATCGCCGTCAGGAGGATTACCCATGCCTTCCGGCGAGCTGTTGCTGTGAATCCACGTCTCGGCGAGTGTGACCTTGCCGATTTTTCCGGTGCGCACAAGCTCGACAGCTTTTTGAAAATGTTCTCCGGAGCGCTGCTGCGTGCCTACCTGCACGACGCGATTATGTTTTGCCGCTGCCTGGACCATTTTGCGGCCCTCAGCCAGCGCATGTGAGAGGGGCTTTTCAACATAAACATCCTTGCCGGCTTCGCAAGCCATGATCATGGGGATGGCGTGCCAATGGTCAGGAGTGGCGATGATTACCGCCTGGATGTCCTTGTTGTCGAGGATGGAGCGAAAATCCTTGAAGCCCTTGGCCTTGCCGTCGGTCAGCTCGAGGGTGCGGTCCAGGTTGGGCTGGAAGGGATCGGCGATGGCGACGGCGTCGACCTGGCCCGAGCGGAGGAAGTCCCTTAGGTCGAATTGACCCATTCCACCAGCGCCGATCACGTCGATGCGGTCGTTGGCGCCCAGGACGCCGCGGGCGAGTGGCCCAGCGGAGGCGGCTATGCTCAGGGCGGCTCCTGCGAGGCCCTTGTTGAAGTCCCTGCGAGTTATCTCAAAGTCGACCATTTTCTCCCTACCTCCATTTCAGTCTTGCGAGCGGCAGCGCCGAGCGTTCCACCCGGCGGCCTGGACATTTTCGCGCAATTTGCGATGCAGGAGGGAAGGAAAAAGATTTAACACAGAGGTCACAGAGCTAGAGAGCACAGAGGCCGGAGAGAAGAGAGAAAAATGAAATTCGAGGGAGCAGGAATGAAGAGTCGCGAAAGGGGGCCGTCGCGCGGAGCTCGTTTTTAGCGGAGCCAAAACGTGACGACGCGGAAGATGGTGGCACCGAACAGGGCAGCTCCGGGAATGGTAAGAACCCAGGCGTAGACGATACGGCGCGTTATGCCCCAGCGGACAGCGGAAAGGCGGCGAGTAGCGCCAACGCCGACGATGGCTCCGGTGACGGTGTGCGTGGTGCTGACGGGAATGCCGAATTTTGCGGTGGCAAAGAGCGTGACGGCGCTAGCGGTTTCCGCCGCGAAGCCACCGAACGGATTAAGCTTCGTGATGCGCTGGCCCATGGTTTTGATGATGCGCCAGCCTCCGGCCATGGTGCCGCCGGCCATAGCCAAGTGGCAACAGATGATGACCCAATAGGGAACTTCGGAGGTCTTGAGCAGGCCACCCGTCACCAAGGCAGCGGTGATGATCCCCATGCCTTTCTGAGCGTCGTTGGTGCCGTGGCCGAGGCTATAGAGAGCTGCGGAAACGAGTTGCAGCCGACGGAACCAGCGATCGACTCTCAACGGACGCTGCTTGCGGACGATCCAACTGGTCAGAACGGTGACGAGGATGGCGACCAACATCCCGACCAAGGGAGAAAGAAAAATGAAAAGAACGGGCTTGAGCCAGCCGCCAAAGATAATGGCCTGGAAACCGGCGTGCGCGACAGCGGCGCCACCGTAACCGGCGATCAGCGCGTGCGACGAACTGGTGGGCAGGCCGAGAACAAGAGTGATCAGATTCCAGGTGATCGCGCCGAGAAGGCCGGCAAGGATCACTTTTTCGTCGACCATTTCGAGGCGAACCAGGCCCTTGGTGATGGTCTTGGCAACGGCGGTGCCGAACCAGAAGGCGGCCACAAAATTAAAGAAAGCGGCCCAAACGACGGCGCGGAACGGTGTAAGGACGCGAGTGGATACGACAGTGGCGATGGAATTGGCGGCGTCGTGCCAGCCATTGGAAAATTCAAAAGTGAGCGTGACGGCGATGACGACGAGGAGCAGAGTGAAGCTGTTCACAGGTCAGGCGCTCTTGAGGATGACGCCTTCGATGACGTTGGCGACGTCTTCGCACTTGTCGACGGCGGTTTCAATGACTTCGAAGATTTCTTTCCATTTGATGATCTGGACGGGATCTTTTTCTTCGTCGAAGAGCTGGGCGATAAGCGTGCGGCAAAGGCGGTCGCTTTCGTTTTCGTAGCGATTGATCTCGATGCAGTGCTTGAGGGCTTCTTGCGAGGTTTCGAGTGCGCGGACGGCAGCCTCCACTTCGGCGGTGGCGGAGACGAGAACCTTGACGAGGTCCACAGTGCCGGTCCGAACAGTGTCCACGCGGTAAAGCACAAAACGGCTGGCGGCGGCATCGATGAGGTCGATCACATCGTCGAGGCGGCTGCAAAGCTCGTAAATGTCCTCGCGGTCAAAGGGGGTAATAAAGGTTTGATTGAGCTTGGTGAAGAGCGCGTGCGTAAGCTCGTCGCCTTCGTGCTCGATGGCCTTGACGATCTGCACCTGCTCCGGCACGCCGGTGTAGTGCGAGAGCATTTTGAGCAGGGCATCAGCCCCCACATGAATATTCGCTGCCTGTTTGGCGAAGAGGTCAAAGAAGCCCTCTTCCCGCGGCAAGAACCGCTGCAAAAGTCCTGGCATGGTGTGACTCTCCCCTGAAGAGTCTATGTCTTGAGGCTTACGGACGATATCAGAGGGGAGAGAGGGTAGGCAAGCGCGGGATATAGGCTGGCGAATGGGGGACAGGCAAAGAAAAAGAGCGGCCCGTGAGGACCGCCCTTTTTGGATTGAGGTTACGGGCGAGCTGGAGAACTTAGTACATGCCGCCCATGCCGCCTGCGCCGGGGGCTCCGGCAGCGGCAGCCTTCTTATCTTCTTCCTTGATGTCGGCGATGAGGGCTTCCGTGGTCAGCATCAAGCCCGCGATAGACGCCGCGTTCTGCAGCGCGAGGCGGGTGACCTTGGCCGGGTCGATTACGCCCATCTTCACCATGTCGCCGTACTCGCCGGTTTCAGCGTTGAAGCCGAAGTTCTCTTCCTTGGAGTCGCGGATCTTGCCGATCACAACGGCGCCTTCGTGGCCGGCGTTGAGAGCGATCTGGCGGGAAGGCTCTTCGAGAGCACGCCGCACGATGCCTGCGCCAACGGCTTCGTCATCGTGAAGCTTGAGCTTCTCGACCGCAGCGAGGCAACGGAGCAGCGCCGAGCCGCCGCCGGGGACGATACCTTCCTCGACAGCCGCGCGAGTGGCGTGCATGGCGTCTTCGACACGGGCCTTCTTTTCCTTCAGTTCGGTTTCAGTGGCTGCGCCGACCTTGATGACGGCGACGCCGCCGACCAACTTGGCAAGGCGCTCCTGAAGCTTTTCCTTGTCATAGTCGCTGGTGGTGTTTTCGATCTGCGAACGGATTTGCTTCACACGGCCTTCGATGTCCGCCGACTTGCCGGCGCCTTCGATGATCGTGGTGTTGTCCTTGTCGATGGTGATCTTCTTGGCGCGACCCAGGTCCTCAAGCTTGACGTTCTCGAGCTTGATGCCGAGGTCTTCGGTGATGGCCTTGCCGCCGGTGAGCGTGGCGATGTCTTCGAGCATGGCCTTGCGGCGATCGCCAAAGCCAGGAGCTTTGACGGCAGCGCACTGTAGCGTCCCGCGGAGCTTGTTTACCACCAGGGTGGCGAGCGCTTCGCCTTCGACATCCTCAGCGACGATCAAGAGAGGCTTGCCCATCTTGGCGGTCTGCTCGAGCAACGGGAGCAGATCCTTCATCGAGCTGATTTTCTTTTCGTGGATGAGGATGCGAACGTCCTCAACAACGCACTCCATGCGCTCGGGGTCGGTGATGAAGTACGGGGAGAGGTAGCCGCGGTCAAACTGCATGCCTTCGACTACTTCGAGGGTGGTCTCCATCGTCTTGGATTCCTCGACGGTGATGACGCCATCCTTGCCGACCTTCTTCATGGCTTCGGCGATGATGCCGCCGATCTGCTTGTCATTGTTGGCGGAAATGGTGCCAACCTGGGCGATCATTTCGCCCTTGACGTCCTTGTGGAGCTTCTTGATTTCTTCGACGGCCACTTCAACGGCGCGCTCGATGCCGCGCTTGAGAGCGGTGGGGCTGGCGCCGGCGGCGACAGTCTTAACGCCCTCGCGGAAGATGGCCTGAGCGAGCACGGTCGCGGTGGTCGTGCCGTCACCGGCAACGTCGGAAGTCTTGGAAGCGACTTCGCGGACCATCTGCGCGCCCATGTTCTCGAGGGGATCGCGGAGTTCTATTTCCTTGGCCACGGTCACGCCGTCCTTGGTGATGATCGGCGCGCCGAACTTCTTTTCGATCACCGCGTTGCGGCCCTTGGGGCCGAGGGTGATCTTTACTGCGTCGGCGAGGGCATTCACGCCGCGCAAAATCGCCTGGCGGGAATTCTCACCTGTTACAATCTGCTTCGCCATGTTTCTGATTCCTCCTGAGATTCAATCCAAATGTTTCTTTTACTGCAAAAAAACCCTCAGACTTGAAGGCCTGAGCTACAGATGCGGAGCGAACCTTCTTTTCTGCTTGCTCCGGCTGAAACCAACCCAATCACTAAGAACTGACAACAAGGAAGTGAAGACTTACTTTCTGGACCCTGCCGCTTTGGCAGCGCCGCTGAGCTTGGCGAGGATCTCGTCCTCTTTTAGGATCAACAGCTCTTCGTCTTCGATTTTGATTTCCGTGCCGCTGTACTTGCCGAAGAGGACGCGATCGCCGGCCTTGACATCCAGAGGCACGCGCTCGCCCTTCTCGCGGCGGCCAGCGCCAACGGCGATGACTTCGCCTTCCTGCTGCTTTTCCTTGGCGGAGTCCGGAATGATGATGCCGCCCTTGATGCTTTCTTTCTCTTCAATGCGCCTCACGACGACACGGTCGTGGAGCGGTGTAAGATTCACTGCCATCTTGAAAAACCTCCATAGGTGATGTTGCGGTTTGTAATGCGGCTGCAAGGAAAAGACGATTAGCACTCCTCGCAGCCGACTGCTAATATAGCAGAAACTTCTGTCATGTCAAGGATTTAGCAGACTATTCGGGCGGTCTCCTGTGGAATTCTGGCCGGAGTTAAGTTGCTTAATTAGAGTAGTTTAGCTGGTGCAAGAAAAATATGGCACTTGGAGATTGTCCTGCAAGTCTGCCGGGCGTAGAATTTGGCACAACGGAGTCGTCGTATGGGGTCACTGCTCTACATTCGGCTGATTGGCTACACAGCGGGGACACTGCTACAGCTTTTTTGGATGGTAGTGATTCTGGGCTACCGTCGCCAACGGAATTTTGAGCGGGTGTTCTTCTTTCTATGTCTGGCGCTGTTCTTCTTTTATGGTGGGTCTCTTCTCGCGCTGAACGCGCAGATTCACTACGCGGTTCCGCCGCTCGCGCTGCAAGCGTTTGCCGGAGCGCTACTATACATCGGGCTATGCACGCTGCCGCCGATTCTGATTCATTTGCATCTTGAATACGCCGCCACGCGGGGATTCCTGAAGAAATCAGACGCGAAGCGCGTGATCCTGCTGGCAGCTTACGCGCCAATCGTGTTTTTTGGCCTGCGAGTGTATCCCTTGCTAGCCAACAATTCTGGATTGGATCTGCTGGCACCGGGCAGAGCGCTGGGATTTGTCTACGGCGTGTGGTTGGCCGTCGCGTTCTTGATTTGCTTTTGGTGGCAGGGACGGTTCTCGGTAGAAGCCCCGGACGCGCCTCAGCGGACATTCCACAAGCAGCTCGCCAGATTCTTTCTTGCAATCGGGGTGTTAGTCCTCCTGCTACACGCCGCACCGGGAGTCCTGAGCCTTGCCGGGGCGGAAAAATTAAGCACGGTGCTGGCACTCCTCGCCATGATCCCTTTCGCGGTGATGATGTGGATGGTGCTGAGGTTCAATTTTCTGAATATCGGCCGGCAGAAGAATCTCGTCTACGCGGTTTCGATTACTTTTTTGGCGTTGCTTTATCTGAGCCTGGTCCGCAGGGTGGGTACTTGGCTTGAGCCGGTGCTGCCGCCCGAGGCGACTGCCGCGGTGCTTTTGTTCGTCCTGGTTGTGTTCATCGAACCCATTCAGCGGGTTTTCGGAAGAAGGCTTCAGGCGACCGCGCAGCACGAGATGGACAGGGTGCAGCGATTGACGAAGGAAATTCAGGAAGAAGCGCGGCAAGGCAATCTGGCGCAGCTCGAAAAATTCATCGAACGGCGAGTGAAGGAGCAGTTTGAGCTTTGCGAGGTGCGGCTGCAGTTGTGCACGACGGGAAGTTCGCCACCGGACGAAAACATTTCTGCAGAGCCACGGGCGGCACTCGCTTTCGATCCAAGGGAATTTTTTCTTATTCAAGGGAATCGGAGTCAAGGGGTACTCCGCGTGGAACCTCATGGAGCAATAATTTCCGGCGACACACGGGCGGCGCTGGAGTTTTTGTGCGAGCAACTGCCCGGGGCGCTGGATTTGTGCCGGCTGATCGAAGAAAAGTTGAGGCTGGAGAGGGAATTGGCGGAGCGCGAGCGGCTGGCGCTGGTGGGGCAGATGGCGGCGAGCATCTCGCATAACTTGAAGAATCCGCTGGGGTCGATGAAGACAATTTTGCAAGTGCAGCTCGAGAATCCGGAGCTGCCGGAAACGATTCGCGGCGAAACCAAGATGGTGCTGGACGAAATCAGCCGGCTTTCGACGAAGCTCAATCAGTTGCTCCAATTTAGCCGGCCTACGGTCCGAGGAGGCAGCGCCATTGGCAGTTGCGACGCTCGGGCAGCCGTTGAAGAGGTGGCGGGCGTCTTATCGCACGAGGCTGAGCGCCGGGGCGTAAAGATGGAAATCAAAGTTTCCGGCGGAAGGGCGATGGTGGCAGCCAGCGCGGAAGCGGTGAACGACATTGTGTCTAACCTGGTGGTGAATGCGTTGGAGGCCACTCCGCGCGGAGGGCAGGTCATCATTTGTGCTGCCTCGCGCGACGGAGTTTGCACGCTGGCTGTGGAAGACGATGGCCCGGGAATTCCGGCGGGGCTGCGGGAAAAAATTCTCCAGCCTTTTTTTACGACCAAGTCGCAAGGAACGGGATTGGGTCTGGCAATTGTGGCAAGGCGTGTCGCCGAGTTTGGCGGCAAGTTAGATTGGGAGAGTTCCGTGCGGAATGGAAATGGAACCAAATTTTATGTGACGTTGCCAACGGGGGAAGGGAAGTAAGGAATCGAAACCATGAAGACGATTCTGATCGTTGATGACGAACCCGCGGCAAGATACGGCCTGCGAAAGGCGCTGGAGGCGAAGTATCGAATCGCTGAGGCGGACTCGGCGGAAGCAGCGCGAGAGGCGCTGCCTCGCGAACAACCGGACCTGGTGCTGCTGGACGTCGTGCTGCCGGGGCAGGATGGACTGTCGTTTTTGCGGTGGATACGCGAGCAGGGAAGCGACGTGCCGGTGCTGATGGTTTCGGCGCTGGACACTGCGAAAACGGCGGTCGAATCGCTGCAGCTTGGCGCGGCGGATTATTTGGTGAAAGGTTTCGAGTTGGAAGAGCTTCGCCAGCGCGTGGCAAATTTGCTGAAGCTGGTGACCCTGGAAAAAGAAAACGATGCGCTGCGGCGCCGTTTGACGACCGAAGGGCAGTTTGGCCAGATGATCGGCCGCTCGGCGGAGATGCGGCGCGCTTTCGAAATGGCGGACCGCGTGGCGCCTACAGATTCGACGGTACTGATCTTAGGAGAGAGCGGCACGGGAAAGGATTTGCTCGCGCAGGAGATTCATGCGCGCTCGCCGCGAAGCGGCAAAGCGTACGTGGCGGTGAATTGCGCTGCACTCCCGGAAACGCTCATCGAATCGGAACTATTCGGCTACGAGCGCGGCGCATTTACGGGCGCGGCGCAGCAGAAAAAAGGAAAGTTCGAGCTGGCTTCGGGCGGCACGATTTTCCTGGATGAAATTGGGGACATGAATCCGGTGACGCAAGCGAAAGTGTTGCGCGTACTCGAGAACCGCACCATCGAGCGGTTGGGCGGGACGCAACCAATCCCCGTGGATGTGCGAGTGATTAGCGCCACGCACCGCAATCTGCAAGAGGAGATTCGCGCGGGAAAGTTTCGCGAGGATTTGTTCTACCGGCTCCGCGTGGTGACTATCGAGCTGCCGCCGCTGCGGGCGCACAAAGAAGATATTGCGCTGCTGGCAGGAGGTTTCTTGCAATTACATGGAGCGCGGCTGGGACGCAACGCGCGGCTGAAGCGCGAGACGATGGCGGCGGTCGAGAAATACGATTGGCCGGGCAATGTGCGCGAATTGAAGAACGCTTTGGAGCGGAGCGTGGTGCTTTCCCGCGGCGACGAAATCGGCGTCGAGGATTTGCCAGGCGAAGTGGTGCATGGCGAGAGCATCTCGCGCAAACACAGCGGCGAGGAGCTGGACAATGGCATTGGCGAAAGGGATTTTCGCGAGGCCAAGCGAAAATTTGAAGTGGCCTACCTGACGAAACAACTGGCGAGTCATCGATGGAATGTTTCGCGAACGGCAGCGACGATCGGTTTGCACCGACAGAGCTTGCAGGAGAAGTTGCGCGAGCTTGGCATTCGGCGGCCAGGGCGTGAGCCACTTGAAGAGGAATAGGATTTAACGCAGAGAAGACAAAGAGCAGAGAAGAGAATGAAACAGAGAGTCAGAGGCGCGAAAGGCGAGGCGGAAGTCGCCGGATACATTTTGGCGGGGGGCGGGAGCACGCGATTCGGGCGGGACAAGGCGCTTGTGGAAGTTGGCGGGACGCCTATGCTGGAACGCATGGTCGAACTCGTGCGGGGCGTCACAAAGCAAGTGAAATTAGTGGCGGCGCCAGGCAAGTATTCTGCATTTGGGGTGGAGACAATCGAGGACCAGTGGCCTGGAGAAGGACCGCTCGGCGGAATCATCATGGCACTTGAAGATGCCGCGAAGAGTCCTGGGAATGGCGAATGGAATTTAATCGTGAGCTGCGACATGCCGTTCCTGACGCGGGAATGGCTGGGTTTTGTTTGCGAACGTGCAACAAAAAGCAAAGCGCAGGTCGTGCTTCCACACTCGGCGTCCGGTCCGGAACCGCTCTGCGCTTGCTGGCAAACGGCCGCAGCGTCAAAGCTGCGCTCCGGATTCGAGCGCGGCGTTCGCAAAGTGACCGAGGGGATCGCACTGCTTCGCGCGGAAGTTCTTGACGAGGCAGACTGGAAACGATTTGATGACGAAGGGCGATTGTTCTGGAACATGAATACAGCGGCGGATTATGAGGAAGCACGGCGAGTTCTGGAAGCGGAGCGCAGGTGAACGAAGAGCCGGCGGTTAATTACTTCGAGTTTCGCGACGTGTGTAAGAGCTTCGACGATCGCCTGGTGCTCGATCACGTCAGCTTCACGGTGAAGCGGGGGGAGACTTGCGTGATCATGGGACGCAGCGGCGTTGGCAAGTCTGTTTCGCTAAAACACATCATGGGTTTCCTGAAAGCGGATTCAGGCAGGATTTTCATCGACGGACAAGACGTCACCGATTTCAAAGAAGAGGAGTTCGAAGAAGTGCGGCGAAGAGTGACGATGGTTTTTCAGTCTGGCGCGCTCTTCGACTCACTGACGGTTGGAGAGAACATTGCCTTCCCGCTCGATGGGCAGCCGGGTCTGAGCCCCGAGGACATCGACGAGTACGTCATGAAAATCGCGCACATGGTGGAAGTTGAGGACGTTCTGGACAAGTTGCCGAGCGAACTCTCAACCGGAATGAAGCGCGCCGTGGCCATCGGGCGCACGCTGGCGCAGAATCCCGAGGCAATTCTGTTCGATGAGCCGACGACCATGGTGGATCCCATCATGGCGGGGCACATGGGCGAATTGATTTTGCGGCTGAAGAAAACGTTTCACAAGACATCGATCGTCGTAACTCACGACACGCACCTAGCCAAGAAGCTCGCGGACGTAGTCGTCTTTCTCCAGGAAGGCCGGGTAACGCTTTTTGGGCCTTGGGAAGAATTTGAAAATTCAGACGACCCCTTTATAAGAAATTTCCGCATTCAGGACGAATTGATCCCCGCGCTGGACGTAACTCTGTGAGCCAAACAGCAAACGGCTCTCCCGACCCGATCAAGCAACTACGAAAAGAGATGGGTTTCTGGGACGTGCTGCTGTTCAACATCGCCACGGTGCTGGGTCCGCGCTGGGTGGCGGCCGCGGCGCACAACGGCACTTCGTCGATCAGTTTGTGGATTTTAGCGGCGTTGCTGTTTTTCGTGCCTTCGGCAATGGTGATCAATGAATTGTCGTCACGATTTCCCGAAGAAGGCGGACTGTACGTTTGGGCCAAGGAAGCGTTCGGAAATTTTCACGGCTTCGTGGCTGGCTGGAACTATTGGATCTACACAGTGTTCTATTTTCCCGGGTTGTTGCTGGCCAGTGCGGCGATGAGTGCGTACATCATCGGTGAAAACGGCGCGGCGCTTTCGCAGAACCGGATGTTCCTACTTAGCGTGTCGGTCGGCATGCTCGTGGTAGCCGTCGGACTGAATATCATCGGATTGAACATCGGCAAATGGCTGCAGAATGCGGGCGGCGTGTCTACGTATTTGCCGCTGCTGGCGCTGCTGAGCATCGCGGCAATTTTGTGGATGAAGCATGGCCCGGCCACGCACTTCACGCGCGCCAACATGCTGCCGGTCTGGAATTGGGATACCGTGAACTTCTGGTCGCAAATTGCATTTGCGTTTAGCGGGCTGGAGCTTGTTTCCGCGATGAGCCAGGAAGTGCGCAACCCCCAGAAAACGCTGCCGCGAGCGGTGTACGCATCGGGAGTGCTGATTGCCGGGATGTACATCGTGGCGACGGTCGCGGTGATGGCATTGGTTCCGGCGGTGGAGATATCCACCACCAGCGGCGTGTTTCACGCGATTACCGTGGGTTCTATCGCGCTGAAGATCGGTGCGCTGGGAATTATTGCAGCCGTGGTGGTCACCGTCGGCAACGCAGGTGGCGTAGGCAGCACGGTGGCCGGGATTGCGCGCGTGCCGTTCGTGGTTGGCATCGACCGATACTTGCCGGCAGCGTTTGGGAAGATCCATCCGCGCTGGAAGACGCCGTACGTTTCGATCTTGGTGCAAGCGATTGCGTCCTGCGCGATTCTGTTGATCAGCCAGATCAATGAAACGACGCGCGGCGCGTATCAGTTTCTTGTGGATGCAACCATCATTCTTTACTTCATTCCATTCATCTATATGTTTGCGGCGGCGATCAATCAGCACGATCGCCAGGCCCGTTCCGGACACGATCCACACGCCCGCTCTGCCTCCGGGGATAAGCACGGCGTCTTTGTTTGCGCGCCGGTCCGGCCGCGAATGCAGCTTGGCATTCTCGTTTCACTGGTGCCGCCGGGAGACTCGTCGGACAAGCTGGGATTTGAATTGAAGCTTGTCGGCGGGACAGTGGCCGCGATTGTTCTGGGATTGACGCTGTATTGGCGCGGCGTACGCTCGAAGGCCCGCGCGGCCCTTTGAGCCTCCCAGCGAATTTGCGGAACAAGTTTTTTTCTCTTGCCAGCCAGTGACTTGCTAAAATTGGGCTGAGTTGTGGAGGTCCCCATGTGCATCTTTCTCTCCCGGTTACTCCTTTTATCGGCAGTCATTACTGGAATCGTTCTTGGCCCGAGCTTGAGCGCGGGCGGAGACAAGTCAACGGTGCGCGGGTGGCTTTCGGACGGCGGCTGCGCTGGGGAGCGCGCGTCCTCCGGGACATACACGAGCACAAATCCGGATTGCGCGAAGAGGTGCGTCCACAATGGCAAGAAGATCGTCCTGATCGAGCCAGAACACAAGCGGCTGCTGACGATTTCGAACCAGGATGCTGCCAAAGAGCAAGTTGGCGATTATGTCGAAATCAGCGGTGAGTTGGACGAACAGGCCCGATCACTGCGCATAGATTCACTGAAGCTGCTGGAAAAGGGCCGCGCGATGTGCGACGTTCCGGCCAAGAAGAAAAGCTGACCGTGAACGGCATTTTTCAAAAGCCTTCTTCGAGCAGGCGCGCGACAGTGAGCGGCGAATCTGTCGGCGCCGCGATGTTGCGCTGTTTGAGATAACGTTCGACGTACTTTCCAAGCACATCGCCTTCGAGGTTGACTGCGTCGCCGGGCCTACGGTCGTGGATGTTGGTGTGCTGGTAGGTGTAGGGAATCACTGCGACTTCGGCGATGTTGTCGTGCCAGCTCGCGATGGTCAGGCTGATGCCGTCAATGGTGATCGAGCCCTTTGGCACGACGTAGCGCGCGAATTCTTCTGGAACTTCCACGCCAAACCACCAGTTTTCTCCTTCGGCAGTGAGATGCGCTACGTGGCCGATGGTGTCCACGTGGCCGAGGACGAAGTGTCCGCCGAATTCCTTGCCTGCGGTGAGCGGTTGCTCGAGATTGACGTGCGCGCCCTTTTTCAGCCCGCCGCCCTTTGCACCGAATGAAGTCTTGCGAATCGTTTCGCCGGATAAATCCGCGGAGAGCCGGCCGTTGTGGAGATCGACGATGGTCAGACAGCATCCGTTCACAGCGATACTGTTCGACACTGCAAGCGACGGCGCGACAGACGGCGCGTGAATGGTGACACGCCCGCCGTCGTCGTTCAGGACGAGCGCTTCGATCCTGCCGGTGTGCTCGATGATTCCGGTGAACATGGTGATTCCGATGGCTTTCGAACTCGAGTGTACCGTATTTCGTCTGCAAGGTAGAAAACACTAGACTAGGCGCATCGAATGGGCTGAGATGACGCCGAGGTTTCACCATGAAGGCATGTGTGTTGCGCGCGCCGGCCTTGATTGAAACGAATCCGCTGGAATACGCGGAAGTTGCTACTCCGCAGCCGAAGGCCGGGGAAGTGCTCGTGCGTGTGCGCGCTTGCGGCGTGTGCCGGACCGATTTGCACGTGATTGAAGGACAATTGCCGCCGCGCAAATCGCCATTGATTCCCGGGCACCAGGTCGTCGGTGTCATCGAGAAACGAGGCGAGGGTGCGCAGCGATTCGCGGCCGGAGCGCGCATTGGCATCGCCTGGCTGCATCGGACGGACGGAACCTGCGAATATTGCCGCGCTGGCGTGGAGAATCTCTGCGACAACCCGATGTTCACCGGTTACACCGTGGATGGCGGCTACGCCGAATTTATTGTCGCGCCCGAGGATTTCACCTATGCCATTCCTGAAGGCTTTCCCGATGAACAAGCCGCGCCGCTCCTTTGCGCGGGAATCATCGGGTTCCGGTCACTGCGGCTCTCGGGCGTAAAACGTGGTTCGCGATTGGGTTTTTACGGCTTCGGCGCGGCGGGGCACGTTGCGATTCAGGTGGCGCGGCACTGGGGAGTGGAGGTGTTTGCTTCTACGCGTGATGCCCGTCATCAGAAACTAGCGATGGAGTTGGGCGCGGCGTGGGCCGGCGGAACGTTCGATGAACCGCCAAAGAAACTGGACGCGGCAATTGTTTTTGCCCCGGCCGGAGAGATTGTTCCGGCAGCACTGAAGGCGCTGAAAAAAGGCGGCGCGCTCATTCTTGGCGGTATTCATATGAGTCCGATCCCATCGTTCAGCTACGACTTGTTGTATCAGGAGCGAGTGATTCGCAGCGTGGCGAACAACACGCGGAAGGACGGCGAAGACTTCCTGCGCGTGGCTGCCGAGATTTCCATTCGAACACGCGTCCAGGTTTTTCCATTGTCCCAAGCCAATCGCGCCTTGAACGCCCTCAAGAATGACGCCATTCCTGGCGCTGCTGTCCTTCGCATCGGAGAGTAGTTGTGAGGCGGAAGCTTGCCGGGATTTCTCGTCCTCTTTGGTTTGCACACAAACTATTTAAGTCCTGTTTTGCTTTGAATTTTGTCGATGATGTCGGAATCCCATCGGAACCCGACCTGCTGTCGAGTGAAATACAATCCACCCCACGGTGGCAAATAGCGACTCGTCCTAAGATAACCGAATATCCAATCTTCGCGGCATTTCCGAATGTCCGAGTACGGAATAGATTTCCATCGCCGAAAACGCCTGTATTTCAAGTGATTTCCACATGGCATTACCTGTGCAACCGTAAAGAAAAACAAAGCAGCGACAAAGAACGGAACACTCAGCAGGAAGTTGGGGAGGCGTAGGGTTTGGTAGAGAAGAACAAGAGGAAAGCTAAGCACAATAAGAGCCGCATACCAGTAAAAGAATGGGTACGGGGTCACTCCCTTCATCGATTGAAGACCTCGGACAGTGTTGCTTCGATGGCGAAATCCGGGCCGAACTGTTGTGTGCGAATGTTGCGCAGCGCAGGAAGGCTCAGCTTCGAAGCAACGGCAAAAGGGACGCGATTGTCGCCGGCGATCTTCGGCGCGTAGAAGAGAAAGAGTCTGTGAACCATGCCGGCGGCGAGCGCCGCGCCATTGAGCGTCGGGCCGGCTTCCAAGAGCACACTCAAGATTTCGCGGCGGCCGAGGTCTGCAAGCACTGAAAGCAGATCGATGCGGCCGTTCTTCGTTTTTGTTCGAATTACTACAACACCCGCGTTTTGCAGCTTGCGCGCTTTCGCTGAGGTCATTGCAACGGCAGTGAATACAAGCAGATCGTCATCCGAAGTTTTTACAATGCGGGATTGTGGTGATAGCCGCAGCTTCGAATCGAGAACCACGCGCAGAAGAGGCTTACGGCGCGGGAGACCGCTGCGATCGGTTAGCAGCGGATCGTCGGCGAGAATCGTGCCGATGCCGGTCAGGAGCGCGTCCGAAGCGTGGCGCATGCGGTGAACTTCGGCTCGCGATTCTTCCGAGGTAATCCAGGCGTCATGGCTGCGTTTGCCCGGGCTTTTGCCAGCCTTCTTTTGGGATTGCGGCAGTGCGAGCTGGCCGTCAAGCGTCAGCGCGGATTTTAGAGTGACGAATGGCTTTTTCGTTCGGATCCAGCACGCAAATGCTTCGTTGAGGCGGCGCGCGTCGTCTTCGCAGACGCCAGTGAAAACTTCAATGCCCGCTGCTCGCAGGCGCTCGAATCCGTAGCCGGAATTGACCGGGTTCGGGTCTTCCATCGCCGCGACGACACGCTGAACTCCCGCGGCGATAATCGCTTCCGTGCAGGGCCCGGTACGTCCAGTGTGATTGCACGGTTCAAGAGTGACGTAAAGAGTCGCGCCGCGCGCCTTCTCACCGGCAGACTTCAGCGCGACGATTTCTGCGTGGTCGCGCCATTCGTACTGATGAAAGCCTTCGCCAACAATCTGGCCCTCGCGCACGATCACGCAACCCACCATTGGATTCGGGCTGGCCAGGCCGGTGCCTTTGCCCGCCAGCGCCAGCGCGTGTTGCATGAAGCGAATGTCGTGTGCGTCCACGATTTAGTCGAAAAGAGAGTTAGCGTAGGTTTCCGCGTCGAAGGGAACCATGTCGTTGATCTGTTCGCCGGTGCCGACGAAACGGATCGGCAGGCTCAGCTCGCGCGAGATGGCGACAACGATGCCGCCCTTGGCCGTTCCATCGAGTTTGGTGAGGATGATTCCGGTGACGCCGACGGTGGAGGTGAATTCACGCGCTTGCGCAAGACCGTTCTGTCCCGTAGTGGCATCGAGAACCAGTAAGACATCGTGCGGCGCGCCGGGAATCACTTTCGCGGCAGTGCGCTTCATCTTTTCCAGCTCGGCCATGAGGTTGGATTTGGTGTGGAGGCGTCCCGCGGTATCCACGATGACGACGTCGGACGAGCGCGCTTTCGCGGCGGCGACGGCGTCATAAACAACCGCAGCTGGGTCGGCGCCGGATTTCTGCTTGATGACCTCGATGCCATTGCGCTGCGCCCAGATTTCCAATTGCTCGACGGCCGCGGCGCGAAACGTGTCGGCAGCGCAGAGCACCACGCTGCGGCCTTCCTGGCGCAGGCGGTTTGCGAGCTTTCCGATGCTGGTGGTCTTGCCCGCGCCATTCACGCCGACAATGAAAATAACGCGCGTGCCGCTGCCATTCTGCGAAGTGGGAATGCCGCTCCCGGCAGCCACATCGGGCCGGACAGGCGTGTTCAGAATTCGAATGATGTGCGACTTGATCTCTCGCTTGAGCTGCGCGGCATCGGCGAGCGCGTTGCGGTCCATTTTCTCTCGCACCGCATCCAGAATCTCGCGCGTTGGCTTCACGCCCAGGTCGGCGGCGAGCAGCGCCGTCTCCAGATCCTTCAGGATCGAAGGATCGATCTTCCGCTCGCCAAGAAAAATCGTATCGACGGTTTCGGAGAGCGCCGCCTTGGTCTTGCTGACGGAGGCTTTCAGGCGTTCGGCGAGTGTTGGCTCAGGTTTGCCAAACAGAGTAATCATAAAGTGAAGCGCGTTAACTGATGCGCAACACAAAATTGTAGCAGAACGGCTTTGAGAACGCCGGAAAGGGAGTGCGACCTAGCGAATGAAATTTAGAATATGCAACCCAGACAGTCCACGATACACAAGCAGTAACTCTATGATGATGAAAAACGCTCTGCCTAGCCTTTTGGGTAGTGGCTTCGAACCGGCACTGTGGGTCCTCCCAGTATAAAAGTCCCCTTTCGAGAAGCCCGAGATGAGGGCGAACGTCCCGGTTGCGACAAAAGCCCAATTTATCCAGCTTGCGGTCATCACAGGCCTCTCGCTAAACGTGCACTTCAACGGCGCTGAGGCGGAGCTTACCGGCATTGACGGCGGATTCGAGAGCGGTCACTACGATCGCATCAAATTTTGAACCGGTCAGCGCACGAATGCGGTCCATGGCGTAGTCCAGTTCCATCGCCGTTTGATACGGACGGTTGGTAGTCATGGCATCGAGAGTATCGGCCACGCCGATGATTCGCGCCATCAGCGGAATCTGCTGCCCTTGCAATCCGTAAGGATAACCGCGGCCGTCCATGTGCTCGTGGTGCAACTCGATGCCCGGCAGCATTTCCTTCAACTGCGAAACCGGGCGCATGATGTTCGCGCCTTTCACAGTGTGCTGCTTCATCAAGCCAAATTCTTCGGGTGTCAACGAGCCGGGCTTTTTCAGCACGCGGTCCTCGACGCCGATTTTCCCGACGTCGTGCAACAGCGCCGCAATACGCAGCTTGTCCAATTCTTCCGTGCTGAGGCCGAGTTCCTGTCCGATCAGCCCCGAATACTTCGCCACGCGGCCGGAGTGACCGCGTGTGTACGGATCCTTTTCGTCGATGGCCGCGGCAAGCATTCGAATCGAGCCGATAAACAGCTCGCGGTTTTCTTCGGCGGCTTCCTTCAACCGCTCGATGTACTCTTCGATGTCGCCCGCCATCTTGTTGAAATTTTCCGCCAGTTCGCTGATCTCCGACGCCCCGCGGACGGGAGAGCGCTGGTGAAATTCGCCGCGGCTGATGGCGCGCGTGGAGGCTGCTAAACCCCGAATCGGCCCGCTGATTCCCACGGCGAAAAAATACCCCACGAGAATCGCGGCCAGGGTGACTACGCTGACGAACGCGAGCGCTTGCCGGTTCAACTCGGTTACGCCGGTGTCGCTTTGCGCCTGATCGAGGCGCCGTTGCGCAATGACCGTCCAATTCAATTCAGGAATCGTGCTATACGTCCCGATCATTTCGACTTTGTGTTTCTTGATCACTTCCGCGTAACGAACCGTTTCTGTGTTGCGAAGTTCTTGAGGCAGCGCCTTCACTTGCGTCACCAGAGAATTGCTGCTCACATCGGCGCCAGGGACAAAATTTTTCGTGTCCTGGTGCGCCACCAGGCGGCCGTTGTGGTCCACCAGAAAAACCGTGCGTTCCCGCACGCCGGCTTCCTGCAGGTGGTGCAAGATGGGTTCCAGGGAGACTACTGCAGCCAGCATGCCGGTGAAATTCTCGTTGACGTCTTTCAAGGGCACGGCCACCACAAAGCCTGGCCGGTTTCCCGGCGCCAGCGCTAGAGGATCGCTTCGGAATTTCACTACCTGGAGTTGCTGGGATTGCAGGCAGGTAACGAAGGCCCTGTTCAGCGCTTTCGCCACGAAGGGGTCCTGCTCGGCCCGGAAATTTCCCTGCGACGCGCTTGTGCCCTTTCCCGATTTGCCGACTGCCGTCAGATAGATGAACGTGCTGCGATTGGTCTCGACAAAGTTCTCAAGCAGGCGGGTGACTTTCGGTTCTGCCACGGTATCTTCGACGTTGTCGATGAGGCCGGTCAGCGCCAGAATCTGGCGCTCGCTGAGAAGCTGTTGCGTCAAATTGGATTCGAATTGCTGAATGTCCTGGGCCAGCGACCTGGTCAAATCCGTCTGCTGGACGCGCTCGGTATCCACCAGCTTTTCCTGGCTGAGCTCCAATACCTGGCGGTGGTAAAGGCCAATGGGAAGCGCGCTGACCAGCAAGAGCGCCCCCAAAACGAGCCACAGGATGCGCACGCGGCCTGCGCGCACACGTTCCCAACGGGCTTTGAAGGCCGGGTTCATCTCGATTATTCATTCTAGAAGAACCGGGGGGGACTTAGGCGGTCGGCTCACGTCTCACGACGCGCATGTGCAACTGGGACTTTAGTACTAGAGGCCTAAAATGTGGCGAACCAGGGCTTTCCCCGGAGTCCGGCGCTTACTCCCGCTTCAAAGGCCGTTCCATGATGTCGCGAATCGCATCTTTCGGTGACTTCCCGGCGTGCAGGATGGCGTCAACCTGCTCTGTGATCGGCATTTCGATTTGATGCTCGCTGGCCAGTGCCAGCAGCGGCTCGGTAGTGTAGACGCCTTCGGCAACCATGCGCATATTCGCCAGGATTTCGCGCAGGGTTCGTCCCTTGCCCAGCTCGATTCCTACGAAGCGATTCCGGCTAAGGGCGCCAGTGCAAGTGAGAACCAAATCGCCCAGCCCGGCCAAACCGCTGAGCGTCTCCGCTCGCGCCCCAAACGCAATGGCCAAACGCGCCATTTCTGAGAGGCCTCGCGTAATCAAGGCCGCGAGCGCGTTCGACCCAAGACCAAGCCCCTGGCACGCGCCGGCGGCAATGGCCATCACATTCTTCATCGCCCCGGCCAACTCCACGCCCAGAACGTCGTCGTTGGTATAGAGCCGAAAGTTTGGGCCGGCAAACTCTTCCTGCAGTTCGGTGGCAAGCGCGGCGTCCCTCGAGGCCAGAACGACGGCTGTGGGTTCGCCGCGAGCAGCCTCTGCCGCAAACGACGGTCCAGAAATCACCGCAATGCGCGGCGCAAATCTTGGTGAGAGGATCTGCGCGATCGCTTCGCTCATTCGCAGGTGCGTCCCCGGCTCAAGCCCTTTCGTGGCGCTGACAAAAGTTGTCCCAGCGGCGTGAGGAAGCGCCGAACCGTAAACGGCGCGCGCGTGCGCCGACGGCATCGCACCAAGAATGATCTGCGTGCCTGAAAGAGCGGTTTCCATTTGAGAATGAACGCGAACGCTCTCCGGTAATTTCAAACCGGGCAGATACGCTTTATTTTCACGGTCGCGTCGGATCGATTCAGCAAGGCCTGCGTTGCGCACCCAAAGCGAAATTTCGTGCGGCTTGCGGCTTCGCGAAAGCACAATCGCCAGCGCCGTTCCCCAGCTTCCCGCGCCCAGAATGGCGATTTTCGTCATTCCGCTTCTTTCTTCTTGCCAAAAGAAAAACGCGGTTCAGTTCCTTCGACGAGGCGCTGCAGGTTCCCGTCATGCTTGTAAATCACGAGCAGCGCGATAGCTAGCGTCCCCGCGTCGACAATGATCGGCGGCGCATGGCGCGGCACCCACAGAAAATAGATGAGCAGCGGCATCGCCGCAGCCGCCGCGACCGAGCCCAGCGAAACATAGCGCCAATAGGCCACGCAAAGCAGAAAGAGCAGCAGAGCCGCAACCGCTGCGAGTGGGCACAGTGCCAGGAATATGCCAAGAGCGGTAGCCACGCCTTTGCCGCCTTTAAACTTCAGCCATATTGGAAAGCAATGTCCCAGCAGCACTGCACAGGCGGCCATCGTCATCCACATCGCACTTTCCCCGGTGAATCGGCCTGCAAGCCACACCGCTGCCGCACCCTTCGAGGTGTCGAACACCAGCGTGAGAATTCCCGCCAGCGGGCCCGCAACACGCGTCACGTTGGTTGCGCCGATGTTGCCGCTGCCGGATTTGCGTACGTCCGCGGCACCAAACAGTTTTGCGAGCAGCAATCCAAAGGGAATCGAGCCAAGAAGATACGCGGCGAAAGGGATCAGAATGGCCGTGATCGAAATTGCTCGCATGCTCCGTCAAACCTCCGCCGCAGCGAACGAAAAACTTTCGACCGTAGTGTACTCCGCGCCGGACGGTTTTAGCTTGCTTTCGATCAGATGAAATTTGCCGGCGCGCAACGAACCAAAATCGCGCGCTACTTTTCCCTGAATCACCGCACGAAGTTTTTCCTGCAGCCGTGGAGGCTCGAACCTCGCAAGCGTCAAATGCGGCGAAAAGGGTCGCTGTTCAGGCGGAACGCCGAGTTTCTCTGTAGCCCCGTCAATATCAGCTGCCAAAGTCTTCAGGTTCGGCGAAGCTTCAATGCCCGCCCAGAAAACGCGAGGATGTTTTTCGTTTGGAAAAAAGCCGAGTCCACGAAATTCCAGCGTGACGGGTTGCTCGGACCGCACTTCTGCAAGCGCTCCGCAAATGCCGGCGAGTTTTGCTTGCGGTGCTTCACCGATAAATTTGAGCGTCACGTGCAGATTTTCGGGCCGCACCCATTTAGTTTGTGGCGAGACCGCGCGAAGGGATTGGAGCAAGTTCGCTAGGTTCTCTCGAACCGCTGAGGGAATCTCCAGCGCGACGAATAACCGCATGGAATGTCATACCCTTTTGGCGACGCGTGATGGAGGCTCTCCGCCGTTGTAGAGAAAATGGATACGCACCAGATCGAGCGCGAGTTGCGAAGCATGCCAGCGAATCGCTTCGCGATCCCCCGGGAAGACCACGCCGCGTTCTTTGACACCCCCGGCATGCGACAGCGCGATGTGCACGGTGCCCACGGGCTTTTCCTCGCTGCCGCCGCCCGGGCCGGCAATTCCGGTAATGCCCACACCCAGCGTGCTGCCTACGTGGCGTCGAATGCCTTCCGCCAGCGCGATGGCCACTTCGCTGCTGACCGCGCCTTTCGTCTGGATGAGTTCCGCCGGCACATTCGCCCAAGCCGTCTTCAGCTCGTTGCTGTAGCTGACGACGCCGCCCAAAAAATACGAGGAGCTGCCCGCAATGCTCGTCAGCCTCTGCGCAAGCAATCCGCCCGTGCAGCTTTCCGCGGCGGAGATCGTGGAGTTGTGCTGCGTCAGCAGGCTTGCCACCACTTCTTCCATCGAAGAACCGTCTTGCGAGAAGATGCGGTCGGCCAGCGCGATCTCGAACCCCTGCGCGATTTCGTCCAGCGTTTTTTGCGCGTGCGCAGCGTCGTCGGTCCACATTCGCAGGTGAATCTGAATCTCGCCCGGCGCGGCGAGGATCGTGGTGTTCACATCCGAGTAGCGCGTGTAGATCGGCAGGATGCGCTGCTCGACGCCAGATTCCCCCAAGCCTGCCACGCGCAGTTCGCGGTGAAACATGCGAATGTTCGAGCTGAGCCGCTGCAGACGCGGCAAAATCTGCTCCACGTACATGGGTTTCAATTCACGAGGCGGGCCAGGGAGCAGCGCGATGAAGCGCCCCCCGTCTTTGAGCCACAACCCGGGCGCCGACCCGCGTGGATTTTCGAGCACCTCCGCGCCTTCCGGCACCATCGCTTGACGCACATTCACCGCGGGCATCTCCCGGCCGAGCTGCCGGAAGCGCCCTTCGATATAGTGGAGAATTTCTTCATTGAGGTGCAGCTTGCGGCCCAGAAGGTCTGCGACGGTTTCGCGCGTCAGGTCATCCTCCGTAGGACCCAGTCCGCCCGACCCGATGATCAGTTCGACGCGCTCCAACGCTTCCTTGAAGGCCGCGCTCAAGTTATCGCGATTGTCTCCGACAATCGACTTGCGCACCACCTCGATGCCGAGCTTGTTCAGTTCTTCGGTCAGGTAGAGCGAGTTGGTGTCCACGCGGTCCGGAGTCAGCAGTTCCGAACCAACCGCGATGATTTCCGCTTTCATCTGTTCAATTATCCGAGTAAAGGCAAGCCGCAGACATCCCAATCGAGCGTAAAGAGCGCTCCTGAGGGCGGGTTAGCATCAGACGTGGCCACAATTGCGCGGCCGGAAGGCTGCAGCGCCATGCCGACGATGCCGGAGCCGCTCAGCACCACTTCGGCCTGAGCCTGCGGGGTAATTCGCACGATGCCGCGCCGTCCGCCATAGGAAGCCGCCACATAAAGATTTCCTTCGCGATCTACGGCAATCCCCTGCGGCCGCCCCAGCCCACGAAAAAAAACGCTCACTTCGCCGCCCTGCGTAATTTTGTGGATACGGTCAAAGCTGGAAGTCGTCGGCGCTGATACGTACAAATCACCGCTGGGATGAAACGCCAGGTGGTACGCGGCGACGGAAGGCTCCAGCGTTGCAAAAACAAAAATCTCGCGGCTTGGGCTGATCTTGAAAACCGTGCCGCTGCGGTCGCCAACGTACAGATTGTCGTGGTGATCGAACGCGATGCCTGTAGCGATGCCCATGCCTTCGATCCACTGCTCGGCGCGGCCATCGGGCGTGATGCGATGGATGGTGCCGTCGTTGCGGCAGGAGACAAAGAGATTGCCCCCGCGGTCGAGCGCCAGGCCGCTGGGATTCATCAGCGACGTGATGAATGGCTTCACGCTGTAATTAGCCGTGATTTTGTAAAGCGAAACGGGAACGCGCTGGCCCCGCGGGCCCGAAAACGTGACGAAAATATTGCCATCGACATCGACCGCGGGATTCGCAACGGGATGAAGGTTATCCGCGATTTGCAGTCCGATGTGTACCGGATGTGGCGGGCTTTCGTGGCCGGACGTGGCCACGCGCACTACTCCTCCGTTCGCTCCTTCGGGAACGCGCGCTACCAGGCGATTTTCGCTGGCGAGTGGAACGCTGGCCTCCGCTTCGCCGAACCGCACCACCGGACGCGCCTGCACGCGCGAAACGAAGCCGCGCCCGAGAATCGTCATCTCCCCGCCGGGAATCGCCGCGGCGGGCGCAACTCTCTCAATGTGCGGAATCCCGTTCTTCTCTGCCGTCGAGCCGAACCCGAATTTCATACCCAGCCAATGTGAAACGTGAGCAAACCAAAGTGTAACGCTACACGCAGCAGAATTGCAGCGTAGACGCCCGCCATCCAGTCATCCGCCATGATTCCCCATCCGCCGGGCAGCTTTTCCAGCCGGCGGACCGGCCATGGCTTCCAGATGTCAAACACCCGGAAAAGTATAAAACCGAGCAGAAGATATTTCCAATTCACCAGGCTGAGCGCGAAGAAAATCGCGAAAAGGGAAAAGTCCAAGTGCGCCGCAAAGTGCGGCAGCGCAATGGGAATCAGCGGGAGCAGGAGGGCCAAGTGCTGTCCGGCCACTTCATCGATGACCACGAATTGCGGATCTTCCGTTCCGGCGTGCTTAGCCGCACGCGAAGCGCTCCAAACACCGATCGCTCCCAGCACGACGAGCAGGACCAAAGCGCAAAACACCGGTAGGGCCAGGATGGCGTTGTGAATATCACTGCCTGGAACAAGGAAGTGTTTGTCCACCAGTACAGCGTCAGAGTTGGAGTGCAGCGAAAGCATTCCGCCTAGCGATGTGGGCCGCAGGAAAAAAACAGCCGAGAGGTAGGCCGTCGCAACTCCTACGAGCGAGCCGAAAGTCCCCGGCGCTTTGGGAAGGTAGCCCACTCCCAATGCGGTAGCGATTGCAAGGGCCAGTCGCGGTTTCTTAAGACCTGCTTCGGGTGCGGCCGTTGCGTCAATGTTTGGGGTCATTCGGGCTGTCCAAATCGTCGTCCAACCGCAGGACGATACTGTCTCTCTTGCCTTTGGCAAGCTCTTCCTCATCGAAGACCGGTTCGGAAACCACGTACTTTTCGCTGGCCCAATTGCCCAGATCGCGGTCCCGGCAGCGTTCGCTGCAAAAAGGGAAGTCCGGATGAACCGCCGAGTCCGTCTCCGTTTTGCAGATCGGGCACTTGTGTTTCATGACCCTTTTGTTTCCGAGTTCAGACAACCGGCCACCACTGTCATTCCGAGCGGAGCAGGCCGACTTCTTCTTCCCCTTCGCTCCTGCAACGGGTCGGCTTGCGAAGTCGAGGAAGCTCTCTTCGCACTTGCCGGAAATCCAGGGATTCGTCGGTTTGAATAAGTCCTCGGAATAACGTGTCAGCTAGAGTTTACCCCAGGACGCGGAGGGGCGCACCGGTGGCGATGCGATGAAGCTTTTCAGCCGCCGCAACGGGCGGCATCGGTGCGACGCTCGCATCCGTCCGCTCCGCACGTCGAGGCAGGATTTCCACGACGCGCCCAATCAAATCGTAAGCATCTGTCTTGGTGATTTTTACGCGGGTGACGTCCCCAGCCTCCGCGACTTCTCCGTTCGCCAATTCAATGTCCGTGAGGTACAGCTTCCCGTCGATCTCCGGAGCCATGCTTTCTAGCCGAGCTTCCCAAACGAGCGGATTATCCTTCGAAGGACCCTCAACCAGCGCCGTGAAAGTACGTTTGGAGCGCGGCAGACTTGCTGCCGCTTTTCCGTCTGCCCTAGTCGCGTCTGACTCTCCGCGCAAATACTTCGCCCGCAGATTTTCCCGTGAAATCTTTTTCTGAATCGCCATCAAACGGTTGCGGCGCTCGCTGATCGTTTCCGCGTCTACTTTTTCATCCAACGCGTAGCTCCCTGCGTTGTCCACGTCGGAATACTCGAAGACTCCCGTCCAATCGAGTTTTGCCGCCTTCACGAAATCGCATAGCTCCTTGAAGTCGGCTTCGGTTTCGCCAGGAAAACCCACGATAAACGAAGTGCGTAGGGAAACTCCGGGAATCGTCGCTCGAATGCGTTCCAGCAATTTCAGGAACGCGTCGCCGTTTGAACCGCGCTTCATCCGCGCCAGCACGTTCCGGCTGGCGTGCTGTAGCGGCATGTCCATGTACTTGGCGAGCCGCGCATGCGCAGCAATGGTATCTAGCAGTTTCTGTGTGACCCGATTCGGATACGCATACAAAAATCTCACCCACAGCAAATCATCAATCTGTGCCAGTCTTTCCAGAAGTTGCGCAAGGCCGTCCCGCAACCCCAGGTCTTCGCCGTAAGAAGTCGTGTCCTGCCCGATCAGCGTGATTTCCTTCGCACCAGCCTTCGCCAGGTTCTCCGCCTCACGAACTACCGATTCGAATCGCCGGCTGCGAAACGCGCCTCGAAGCTGTGGAATAATGCAAAACGTGCACGGGTGATCGCAGCCTTCCGCGATTTTGATGTACGCTGCGTGTTTCGGCGTGGTCACAATGCGCGGCGTCAGGTCGTGATAGAGAAACGCTGGCGGCTGTGCCGGCAGCACGCGAGGGCCGCCTTCCACTGCCTCCATGATGCGTTCGACTTCGCCGGTACCCACGACCGCATCCACTTCCGGCACTTGTTCCAGAATCTGTTCGCGAAACCGTTCCACTAGGCAGCCTGCCACAATCAGTTTTTTCGCCGCGCCGAATTTCTTGTGTTCCGCCATTTCCAGGATGGCGTCCACGGACTCTTTTTGCGCCGCCTCAATAAAACTGCATGTATTGACGACCAACACTTCGGCTTCGTCCGCGCGGGGGGTCAATTCATAGCCTTCGCGCGCAAGAATGCCCATCATCACCTCGCTGTCCACGAGGTTCTTCGGGCATCCCAGGCTGACGAATCCGACCTTAGTCATAAGCGATGAATTTGCGCCTTTGCGCAATTCTCAATTGTAACATGGCCGTTAGCCATTGTATTTGTGGGGGCGCAGCGCCGATGTGCTGTATCTTGGCAACGTGCGACGCGTTTTAGCGTCCCCGCAGCGCTGCGCGGACCTGATCGAGCAATTGCTTCAAGCGGGATGTATCGCAAGGTGCGCCGCCGAAGCGGGCATGAGCGTAGAGCTGCGTGAATTCTCGGACGGGAGGCGCAAGGTTTGGCGAATCCACGGCCGCGGCGAATTCGAACGGTGTCTGCGTTTCCCCGCGCCGAAGCCCGCGCCGCGCCAGCATTCGGAGCAACTCGGCGTAGAGCCGCGACGCAAGCTGTGGATCGCTCCGGGCTCCTTTAGATCCGCGCAATTGAAAAAACAGCCGGACGCGGCGGATCAGCTCGGCAAGCAAATTGAAACGCACCGCCACAAGAAAAAGCACCAGCGCAACCGGCGATAAATAGCCCAGGACGCCCTGCCGAAGTTGCCACGACTGCATCCATTTCTTGCCCGCGCGTTGCTTGCGATCGAACCAATCGCGCGTGGACTCGCCCCAATTCCGCGAGCCGCGCTGCAAGTTTTGCGCCAGCGCCATCTGATGCCCGAAGTCGTAACCGATTACCCATTCGCTCCAGGTGATCGCCATCCAGTCCGCGTATTTTCCCAGGCGCGTGAGAAGGCTGGCTTCGGTTTCCGGGGCCGCCGGCGTGGGATCAAATGTTTGCCAATCCACGCCTGGGAAGTAAACCTCCACCCAACTATGCGCGTCACTGGCGCGGACAATGTAATCGCCGCCCAATTCGTTGTATTCGCCCGGCAGGAATCCGTTGACTTCGCGCGAAGGGATGCCGAGGGTGCGCAACATGATGATCATTGCTGACGCAAAGTATTCGCAATGGCCCGCGCGAGTCTCGAAAAGAAAATGGGCAAGCGGATCGCCCCCCGGTTTCCCGGTGAGATTTAACGTGTACGCGAAGCGGCTGCGCAAGTGATTTTCAATCGCCACGGCCTTGTCAAAAGGAGTAGTACCCTTTCTTGTGATTTCTCTGGCAAGCTCCGGGATGCGTGGGTCAAGCCCCGGAGGAAGCTGAAGGTACGTGGAACGGATATCGCTGGAGTATTCCGTCGGGGCGGCGCGCAGTTTACCAGCGTTCATTGGCGGCAAAAGAGAAAGACCCGCGTAGCGGATGCCCGTGTAATTGTGAAAGGGGTTCAGCAGGGTATCCGTGAAATCGCGGAGAATAAAATTGCGGCGAATCGCGTTAAACGGGCCGCCACCCTCGCCGTTGAAATTACCTTTGAGTGAAATGACTTTCCCGGGCACGAAAATCGCGTCGGTGGCCAGCGGCTCAAGGTAAACGGTATAAATAATTCCCGCTTTGGGGGAATCTGATTTCAGCGGCGGACTAGCGGGGTGAATCCAGCCGTCTTCGCCAGTCAGCAATTGTTCCGGATCGCGTTCCGGAGCGCTCCACCGCCTGCCGTCGAAAGTCGTAAGCGCGATGCCCCTCCAGCGCAGCCGCTCGTATCCAATTGGCCTTCCGGTCTGCACGCGCATGACGACAGTGGAATTCTTCTTGATCTCGCCGATCTGCCCAAGCTCGACATCTTCCGTGAAACCGGACATGAGCGACGGGCTGAAGCTGGCCCTGCCCAGATATCCGGCGCTAAAGCGCGGAAAAAGGAAAAACAGCACGCCGCCCAGAAGGATGGATCCAGCGGTCACGCAGAGGGCGGAAAGACTGAGTGCGCGGTTCAACTTTCGATCGCGCGCCGTGTGCGCGTGGAGTGCGGGCGAGACCGCACCGGCAGCGCCGCGGCGCAATTCCATGCTTACGAACGTGGAAACACCGAAAAGGACAAAGATGAAAAAAAGAATCAGGAAGGTGGTATCGACTGTAAGAACGGCTGAGGCGAGAATGCCGGCAAAGGATAGCATCGCGAGAAAAAACGCGTCGCGGTCCGTGATGACGCTGTAGAAACGGACGATGCTTATGAAAACCAGAAAATGCACCGAAGCCAGTAGCGCGGCGAAGAGCGGCGGATTGGACGAACTTCCAACCGAGAAACGGGAGAGAAGCAAAGCATCTACAGGAAAGAACGCTAGGTAGGCGATCACGCAAAAGGTTGCGGCGCGGTGAGAAAGTTCGGCGGGGCACCCGTGCCACCAGCGAAAGCCCTTGTAAAGCACAATGAGCGGAGCCGCAAAACTGGTGAAGACGTCAAGCTCGCCAGTGCTGACGAGCGTGACCGTCGACGTGAGTATAAGTAATGACAGCGACGTACGGAAGAAACGCTCGGCGGGCAGAGCGGCATTGCTCGGAGTTGCAATGGAAGCGGCCATGGCGGACTTTTTAATCGTAGCATCCACAGGGCGCGGCAGGAACGAGTCTGGTCGAAAGGATAACTCTCAGTGTTCGACTGCGGCGCGAACTGCCGCTGCTAGAGCAGCACGGGCGACTTTCCTGGTCAAGTTGGAGACCGGCAGACTGGAAATGTCATTCAATGGAACTTGCTTCGCTCCCTGAAGGAAAGGGAGGTTTCTTGTTTCGATGAGGAAGGGCAAGAGGGTGATGGCGCGATACGTTACGGTGTGACGGACCTTGCCGGCCGGGACGAGGCGCCATTTGCGGCTTTGCACGTGCGGCATGATTTTTCCGAGAAATGCGGCCAGGGTCGCGCCTGGTTCGCTGGTCACGGAGACCGTCGGGAAATGCCACATTTGTGAAACCAGCGTCGGGACGTGATCGACGGACGTTTTCTCTTTTGTTTTGTCTGGCGGAGGCAACAAGAAAGTTTGCCCTCTCCCATCTGTGAATACCGCCGCGGCCAAAATAATTTGAACCGTGGCGCGCTTCCTCCGTTTTTCTGGCAGGAATTCTGCAATCCTCTGTTTGCGGCCTTCACAAAATTGCGCCACGGGGCAGAGAAGGCATTGCGGCGATTTCGGAGTACACAGCGTCGCCCCCAGCTCCATCATGGCTTGATTCCAATCGCCGGACGATCTCGGGTCGAGCAAACCATCCGCCGTTTTTTGCAACTGCTGCCAACGCCGCGGCTCGCGGATGTCGCCGTGAATTGCGCCGAGACGAGCAAGAACACGCGCCACGTTGCCGTCGAGGATAGCAAGTTTTTTGCCGTATGCGATGCTCAAAATCGCAGCTGCCGTGTAATTTCCGATACCAGGCAAGGCGAGCGCATCCTCCAAGCGCGCTGGAAACTGTCCTCCGCCCTTCGTCATGATTTGTTGCGCGGCTTTTTGCAGGTTGCGCGCGCGGCTGTAATAGCCAAGTCCGGACCAGAGACGTAGTACTTCATCTTCCGGCGCTGCGGCAAGTGCGTGAACGTCCGGGAAATGTTGCACGAATCGTTCGTAGTAGGGAATCGCGGCCGCAACGCGGGTCTGCTGCAGCATAATTTCCGACAGCCAGATGCGATAAGGATCCGTGGTTCGGCGCCAAGGCAGATCACGCTGAAACTGACGGAACCAGCCCAACAGTTGCTTGCGAAATGCGGCGAGTTCGCGGCCGTTCAGCATAGTGCTGGCACATTCTCGCACAGTTGAGTAGGACAGACATTCTTGTCTGTCAAGCTTCCGGGAATATTTGCTGAAAAAACGGACAGGCAGAAATGCCTGCCCCACCTACACCATCTGGTCGTCGAGGAAGACGACGTAGGAGGAGCTCCAGACGGAGCCTGGGACGGAGCCGTGGGGCCGCGTGGTCACGATGATCTTGAAAAGCTCGGGCGAAGTTGCAAGATCGGCCATAAACGATTGATGGGGATCGGCGGCGAGAGGTTGCGCGACCGCCAGATGCTCAAGTATAGGGAATATGATTTGGTCAGCGGGAGCGAGGGGAGTTTGCACGCCGGCGCTCCGGAATTGCAGCAAAGAATTATTTTCGTAAAAGTGCCAGGCCAAACTGGCGCAGATGTTGACGGCGCGCTCAAAGCGCTCGTTAGCGGCCGACACTCCGGCTTTCAGATTCTCGGATTCTTCCGGGGACAGGTGAGGATCGAGAACCAGCAGGATGCGGCAGTCGTCTTCGCGTGTGAATTCGCGGACCATCAGGGAACCGGATCGCGCGGAAGCTTTCCAGTGAACGTGGCGCGCGCTGTCGGTGGGGATGTAATCGCGCAACGCGTAAAGATCCTGGCCTCGGCCCTTGGTAAGGCTTTCGAGCGCTCCCTCCAAGCCAGGGAGAATTTCCAGGTATTCCGCGGTTGGTTCGACGGATGGATAGACGAGCGCTTCGGTTTTCAAATTCAACTGCCGCGCCTTCCGAAGAAAGCCAAAGGGAAAACGCGTGACGATGCGGAAAGCTTCCTGGCGGTAGATGCCGCGCCGCGGAAACGTCACGGGAATGACTTGCTGCACGCGGTCACGCTTTGGGAGGTAAGGAAAGTAAACGGGCGTCTCCAGCATAGCGTTGGCTTGAGGCAGTTTTGTCTTGGCGGCTTCCACGCGCAGCGAGAACGAGGGCAGCGTCAGCTTTTCATTTTCAAGCTCGACCATGGCGCGAACCGGCTGGCCGGCGAAAATATGTTCGGGCAATACAAGCCGCAATTCGATGCCCGAAAGAGTGATGGAAGAAAGAACGCCGGATAACAAGACGATGGCGATGAGGCTGGCGAGAATCAGGAAAAGAAGATTGTTTCCGGTGTTCAACGCTGCGAGTGCGACAAGAATGATTCCGACGAGATAGATCCAGCCTTCGAGAGTGATGCGGTACTCGATTTTGTATCCAATCCAGCGGAGCGGCGTGCGCTTTGCGAGGATGGGAACGAGCGTTACGCCCACCCAGGCGGCAATGGCGAGCGCGGCGAGCGCCGTGGTGCTGGCGAGCGTGCGTTGGCCAAGTTCAGCGGCAGCGCCGGAATACAGTGCGAGAAGCAGCGCGGCCGTGAGCGCAGTGATGGAGAGGAAAAATGCGCGCACGGCTGGGCGGTCGGCCTTGGCCCAGAGTCGCGCGATGGTGGATTTTACAGCGCTCATTTTAGTGGCAATAGAAGGAAGCAGATTCCTCCCGATAAGACTCGGGACTCGCGCCGCTTGTCGGGCGCTCGTCGCTGCGCTCCGGATGACAATGCTTTTTGTGTTCGTTCAAGCATTGATGAAAGGCCGCCTTGTTACGCGGACTCGCTCACAAGGGAACGGGAACGGATTCCACGATATCGCGAAGGACAGAATCAGTGGTTTCCGATTTTTTCTGCAGCGAGGCGTGGCGCGAACTGGCGACGACGCGGTGCGAGAAAACGGAAACGGCAAGCTGCTTGAAATCATCGGGGAGGCAATAATCGCGGCCATCAAGGAAAGCGCGGGCTTGCGCGGCGCGCTGGAGCATGAGAGTGCCCCGGGGGCTGACACCGAGAGCAAGCTGTTCGCTCTTGCGCGTGCGATTAACGATCTCGAGAGCATAGTCATGCAGGCTAGTGTCGACCTTGACATGGGCCACGGAGTCCTGCATGGCGAGGACATCGCTGACATCCGCGACCGGATCGAGCGAATCGAGAGGAATATCGCCGACGCGTTTGCGCAAAATTTCTTTTTCCGTTTCGTGCGAGGGATAGCCCATCTTGATGCGCATCAGGAAACGGTCGAGCTGCGATTCCGGCAGAGGATAAGTGCCGTGGTGCTCAACGGGATTCTGCGTGGCGATGACGAGAAACGGCTGCGGCAACGGGAGCGTTTTGCCGTCCACGGTGACTTGCGCTTCGTTCATGGCTTCGAGCAGCGCGGACTGCGTGCGCGGCGTGGTGCGGTTGATTTCGTCGGCGAGGACCACGTTGGCGAAGATCGGGCCGGAGCGAAATTCAAACTCGCGCGATTCAGGATTGTAGACACTCACGCCGAGAACGTCGCTGGGGAGCAGGTCCGAAGTGAACTGGATGCGCTGGAAGCTGCAATGAAACGATTTTGCGAGCGCTTGCGCGAGAGTGGTCTTGCCGACTCCGGGAACGTCTTCAATGAGCAGGTGGCCGCGCGCAAGCATAGTGATGAGCGCGAGCTGGATGGCGTCTTCCTTGCCGTAGATGGCGCGCGCGATGGAGCGCTGGAGCTGGGAGACGACTTGAGAGGTGGCAGTCGGCATCGGTTGAAAACCCGGGTCCTTCCTGTTACAAATAGATGGCAGTACCGGCTGTCGCGGGTATACGCAATGGGCGACTAGCTCAGTTGGTTAGAGCGCTCCCCTCACACGGGAGAGGTCAAAGGTTCAAGTCCTTTGTCGCCCACCATTCCTCCACATTCTCCCATTATCAGTCCGGAAGGTGCAGTCGTCGTGCGAAGCTTGTGTTGAATTTGCTATTTAGAAGCGGGCGCACGCATGGTTTGATGCCGGCTGACGGCTGCCAGCTAAAAGGCGGCGCGGTGGCCGGAATGGGAGCGGTCTTGTATAGTGCACCCATGGCGAGTTTTCTACGCACCCTTGAATTCCTTGGCCTGAGTTTGTGGCTGGGGAGCGATGTGTTTTTGAGTTTGGTGGTGGCGCCAGGGGCGTTCAAGATATTGGCGAGCCGGGACCAGGCCGGGGCAATGGTCGGGTTCGGACTTTGGTGGATGCACATGATTGGGGTGGTTGGCGGCATCGTGATTCTGCTGGCACGGCTGGCGCGGACGCGGACGTTTGCCAGCCTGGTGGCGCCAGCGGCGCTGTGCGTCGTGCTGATGATTTTGCTCACGGTCGTGTCGCAGCACGCCGTTAGCCCGAAGATGGCGGCGTTGCGAGTACAGATGGGATCGATTGAGAGCGCGACCGCAAAGCGGTCGACTCAGGCGACGGCTGCGGACAGTCCTTTGCTCGTGGAGTTCGGCAAACTGCATCGGATTTCGGTTTCACTCGAAAGCGGCGTGCTGCTGGCTGGATTAGCCGGTATGTATTTGATGGTGAAAGAATTAACAGTCGCAGGGCACTGAATGCCGCGACCTCAAGCCCTAGTTAACCATAACTGGCCCCCCTCCCCCTGTTTTTCATAAGTGTTCATTCTAAACGTGGTTAAAG
>Ga0209350_1000041_pt1 | contig 80017 bp, 67 predicted proteins | sample GraSoi013_2_20cm_2_FD_185822 | JGI IMG/M metagenome (GOLD analysis project Ga0209350, IMG submission 185822) | Grasslands soil microbial communities from the Angelo Coastal Reserve, California, USA - Sample 09_27_2013_2_20cm (SPAdes) (version 2) | ecosystem: Environmental > Terrestrial > Soil >...
GCGCGCCGGCGTTGCGCGGCGAAGCGAACCCTTCACGGCGAGGACCGTTCTGAGATCCTCGACAAGAGGGAAAGGGGTGGCCCTAAATGGACCGCTAAAATGGCCCAGTCGCTCACCGCCTCTGACACTGCGGCTGGGTTTGCCAGCCTAAGACAGGCTTTCGGCATTGTCTGTGATGGCCATCACCCCTATATGTTCGCCGTTGGGAGACCGGAGCGGCGGGCTAATCGGGGACACCCGGAGTTACAGAGTGGGGAACCACCAAGACTCTGGCAGCTCCCCCCGACCTGTTTGATCGAGCGTCTAGTGGGCTGTTCCTACTTGCTGTGACCCTTAGCCTTGTGCTTGGCGTTTTTCTCCCAGCCCTCGCGTGTGCGAGTCTTTTTCGCCTTGCTGCCCTTGGTGGGGTCCGAATCCTTGTCGGTCCTCTTGTTCTCGGCCTGAACCTGATCGGAACGTGGGATCCCCCTTGTTGCGCCGCCCCTGTTAGAGCGGCCCCTTTGTGCCATAGCCGGGATAGCCAGCAAGGAAGCGACGAGGAATGCCAAGCTGAGGTATTTCAGTCTCTTCACAGGATCCTCCTGAATGGTATCTTCCATCGTCACATTACGCGCCATCTGTTCCATCCACTCTTGATTCGGATGACGTGTGACTCCGGCCAAGCATATCCTCCGGCTCTCCAAATGAATGAAAAACAGCACGTAGTACGCCGAGTAGCCAGGCGCGATTACTCGCGCCCAGCCCTCTGTCATTGATCATCAGAATCCGTATTTTTCTGAACGCTCGCCGGAGTTGGAGGGAGATAAGATCATCATCCAGGCCCCAGGACGCGCCGAACGATCACTTCTCCGGGCTCGCGTGACGGATCATGGTTGCCACCCGATCACGCCGCCGGTGCGAAGTTGCGCTGTTTGCGGCTACTGAGGGCGATTCGTTGCGCGATTTCCCCGGCAAACAGGTCGATGGGAAACGACAGATCCCCGGCGAATGTTCAAAAAACTACGTTTTCGTGTGATCGCCAACACCCTCTAAGAACCGTGCGTAACACTTTCGCGTTACACGGCTCGAGCACTCAACAACGCCCCCTTAACGAACGAGGACGCAGTCTTATTCAAGTGCAATTAAGATAAGACCTACTCGATACTGGGCTTACAGCCGATTCACACGGCGATGGGAAATTCACCAGGCGTGTGGGAAGCCGCACCAACGGCTTGCGCCGTCGTCATTTGCTTTGCTTCCTGCATCGGTTCCATAAATCGTCTCGAGTGCGAGCACCGGCGAAAAGTCTGCTCCGTTTCCGGCGACGTGATGTTGTCCCGAACAGGCGACGCAACGTCTATCTGCGCTATTACAGCGCCGCATTCGCTTCCTTTCGCGCTCCCATACCCACATCGCCATTGTCCGCCTCACGGCTTCCTACCCCACGTTTGTGGGGAACGATACGGGTTTACTTTGTTCCGCTGATTGGACATGTCAGGTAGTTTAGGTGCCCTCTGTACGCCGGCAGTGTTGTATCGCCCATGACGGAGGAGATTACACCCTCCGTGCCCACTGCAAAAAGAGCGCCGAGCATCTTCCGCTCCCTTGATGGTAACGACGCTTGCGAGAGTTTGCATCTGCTCACCGTGCTACCAACTCTAGCCCCGATCCGGATCGATGCTCCCAGATGCACCGTTGCCTCGCGGTTCCAGTGCCAACCTTTCGGTTGCAGGATTCATTGTCAGAGTGCTACATAACAGGTCGTTGCCTTCCCGCTATGACTCCTAGGGTACTCGTCATGGGAGACGAGGTCCGGACGGAAGAGAACTTCTTCCGACGGACAGTCACAATCAACAGCTTTACAGGTCGCAGGTAATCAACCCTCTTAGCGTAAGCACTTCCACCGTGAAGAAGTCGGTCGCCACCAACACCGCCATGTGAGCACGGATAAAGTCTTTCCAACTCTTTGCAATACGGGATCACTCCTCCTACGAAAATACCTTCAGGCGGTCTGAGCAAGCGGCTCCAAGGTCACTTTGTGGCCCAGACGTTCCAGTCGCCTGACCAAGGATCGGCGGATTCGCGTCGATACGGTCAAAGTGATCCGCACCGAGTTCTCGGTAGTCTTCCTTACGCTTCAGCATGTGATAGCCAATAGCTAACAGTGCGTGAGCTACCGCCATGACCGCGCGCTTGGCTCCCCGCCGAGCAGCAATGCGCCGATACAGGGCCGAGAGATAGTTGTTCTTGGTCATGGAGACGGCCCAAGCCGCCTGCGACAAACAACGGCGGAGCGAAACATTGCCTTTGCGCATCTTGCCGCTCAGCCGTTTCCCGGCGCTCTCAAAATTCCCGGGACACAAACAAGCCCAAGAAGCCAGGTGCCCTGAAGACGGAAACTGATTCATGTCCAATCCGATCTCCGCCAGCATTCCCCAAGCGGTTACCCGATCGACTCCGGGAATGGTGCATAGCCGAGTGACCTTATCCTCAAAAGGGAGCATGCGCTTATCGATCTCCTGCTCGATCTCGCTCCGTTTCGATTCCGTGAAGCGCAGGTGCTCGAAGAGCTGTCGGAGCAAGAATCGATGATGCTCGGTCATACGACCTTCGAGCGCCAATTTCAGTTCCGGGATCTTGTTCCGCAGCAGCCCTTTGGACATATCCGCCAGCCGGGCAGAGTCTTGCTCCCCGGCGAGCATCGCCTCCAAGATCGCTCTGCCCGAAGCGCCCAAAGCATCGGTCGCTACCGATGCCAACTTAATGTTGGCATCCTCCAACACCTTCTGAATGCGATTCGCAATCCGGTTGATCTCCTGTACCAAACTCACGCGATACCGCGTGAGGTCGCGAAGTTCACGGGTGGGTTGCGGCGGCACGAAACTCCCGCGGAGCAATCCGTGCTGCAGCAAGTCCGCGATCCACTCGCTGTCTTTCTGGTCCGTCTTCCGACGGGCCCGGCTTTAATGTGTTGCGCATTCACCAGCAACACCTCGAACCGCTCCGCAAGAATGTTCCACACCGGCTTCCAGTACACCCCGGTGGATTCCATGGCCACATGGGTTACGCCGCACTGCTCGAGCCAATCGGCCAACTGCAGCAGATCGTGAGTGAATGTCCCGAAGCGCTTCTTCTCTTTACGGCTCTTCCCCTTGGCCTCAGCCCACAACACACAGGCGGTAATACTCTTCTTATGCACGTCCAAACCACAACAGCAGGTGATAGACAACTTCCATCGCGCGACTCCTTTCACCGCGCGGCGTCGGACGCTTCGAAAAAGCGAAAACCTCCTACGCGTGCTCTCCGCAACTTCTGGAGGCTACAATTCGTTGTGCTTCTCAGCGTCCCAGCCATACTCATAAGCGGGCTCTGCGAGCGCCAGAGTGATACGGCCTCTGTCGCCAACGCGGCTGCACAAACGCTACGCCATCTCGAGCCCATTTTCATCCATCGTTGTGGTCCCCTCTGGGGGACCATGACCTACTCATAACGCAGCGCCTCGATCGGATCGACTCTGGTTGCCCGGCGGGCTGGAATGTAGCAGGCCGCAACCGCCACGACGCTGAGCAGCGCAATGACCACGGAAAACGATACAGGATCAGTTGCCGTCACTCGGAAGAGGTCCAATTGGCTCGCAAGTAAACGAGCAACTCCGATGCTCGCGAGCGTGCCGACGACAATGCCCACACCGACGAAGCTGGCGCCCGTCTGCATAATCAGGCGCAGAACGTCGGCTCGTTGGGCGCCGAGCGCCATGCGCACGCCGATTTCGCGAGTTCGGTGCGAGACGATGTAGGAGAGAACGCTGTAAAGACCTGCCAGCGCCAACGCGAGACCCAGCGCGGCAAACACACTGAAGAGCGCGACGAGGAAGCGCGGTTGTGCGGTCCGGAAACCCAGGATCGCTTCAATGGTTATCGGACCGTTGACGGGCTGTTCCCGGTCCATCTCTCGCACCTGCACGCGTAACGCGTTGCCGAACGCGTCCGGGTCACCCATCGTGCGGACGGCCAGAACGCGCTGCGGAGGGGCCAGCAGTGTGTAGGGAACAAGGACGGCAGGCTGCGGATCGCTTCGCACGTCGTCGTTGCGCGCGTTGCCCATTACGCCGATGAGCGTAACCTCAGCTGAGGCACTGGTCGAGCTCAGGGTCAACCCCCTCGGAGTTTTGAGTTCATTCAGCTTGAGGAGTCGGCCCACAGGATCTTCGCCCGCCGGCCATAGCCGGGCGGCCGCCTCGTTTATGACCGCGACGGGCCGGGCGCTGTCGACCTCCTCCTCCGTGAACATACGTCCTCGCCGGAGCGGTATTCCCAGAGTTCGCAAGTAGTCGGCACCAGCCAGGTGCAGCATGATCGGGCGCGATCCCGACTGAGGCTCGCCCTCGATGGCAAAGGTCGATTGTGGTCCACCGAATGGAAGGCCGCCGTTGCCGATTGTGGCGGCCTGAACGCCAGGGAGGTGTTTGACGCGCTCCAGTAGGTTGCGCGCGAAACGATTGCGTTGATCCCACGTCGCATAGCGTTTCGGAGGAAGCGGCAGTCCCACGACCATGACCCGCTGGGGCTGAAAACCCAGATCGACCTGCTGCAGGGCGATGAAGCTACGGATTGTTAGCCCTGCGCTCACGAGCAGCACGACCGAAAACGCCACCTCGGCGACCACCAGCAGCGCCCGCGTTCTCTTGCCTGCTGATGCGCTCCCGCTTCGTGCTTCATCCTTAAGCGCCTCGACCAGATCGGGTCGCGATGACTGAAGAGCGGGTATGAGACCAAACAGGATTCCGGTGAATGCTGAAATGATGACGCAGAACATCAGCACGTAGACGTTGATCTCGATGCGCGCCTCGTTAGGGACGTTGAAGCTTGGCATCAGCGCTACCACCAGCCTGGTCATGCAGGCAGCGAACAGCAGTCCGAGCAGACCTCCGACCAGCGAAACGAGAACGCTTTCCGTCAACAACTGCCGTACGAGCCTGCCCTGTCCGGCACCTACAGCGAGTCGGATCGCCATTTCCCGCGTTCGCGACGTCCCTCGCGCAAGCTGCAGGTTCGCAACATTCGCGCAAGCGATCAGCAGGAGCAACCCCACCGCTCCCAAAAGCAGTCGCAGACTCTGCCGCATTTCTCCACTCGCGACGGTGATATCGAGATAGTTCGTCAACGTCGTGGCGAATTCGTCTCGCGGATAGCCGGTCGGATTGGCCTTCGCGAACTCCCGATGGAGAACATGCAATCGTTGGTCGGCGACGGAGGACGAGGTGCCCGACGCGAGACGCACAATCGGGAACACTCCTCGTTGATCGCGGGAATCGATCCCCATGGGCAGCCAGACACCATCCTCAGTCCACCAGCCGAAACGAGGGGGCATGATCCCGATGATGGTGTACGGCTGATCATCCAGACGAAGCGTCTTGCCGACAGCGTTCGGGTCGCCTCCAAAGAGCCGTTGCCAACGTCTGAAACTGAGCACAGTGACCAATTCCGGTTCACCGGTTGAGCGAATATCTGAAGGCTGAATCGTGCGGCCGATGAGCGGTGGGACTCCCAGAAAGTTAAACGCATTGCCCGAGAGCCGAATTCCGCTGATCGTTTCAGGCGCAAATTCACCGGTCAGCAATACATTACCAGGACAGGTGGCCATCACATCTGAGAAGGCTGACAACGTCGCCATTTCCAGATATTCCTTCGGCGGATACGGACGCATCCTCTGGTTTGCTGTGGCGCTGCGAAGGCCGGGCGTCCAGATCTCGCCCGGTTTGGCGTAGGGATACGGATCGATCAACACGCCGTACACTGCACTGAAGAGCGAAGTCGTTGCACCAATGCCGAGTGCGAGCATGAGCACGGCGGCGACGAAAAAGCCCGAGTGCTTGAAGTGTTGACGAAGCGCAAATCTGACGTCGTTCATACGAACCTCACGATTGTCACCCCTGAAAGGAGATGTAGCGTACGATATTTTTCACCGAGCCGCTTGGACTCTGTGGGACGATCCCGGGAGAGTAGGCCCGCGGAATGTCACCGCGAGCCCGTGGCTGGCGAATTGCTGTTTTGCTTCGGTGGACAATGTGACATTGCGCTGAACCTTGACACCGTGCCAATTCGCCAGGGACACCCTCTGCTTGTGCTGCCTTGCGCAAATCGCCATCGAGGGTTCCCAGCGGCAATTGGTAACGGCGAGCGAGCTTTAGGTATGCTGCGTGGTACACTGTGAGGCCATGCTTTTCGCCCAGCGCAAGAACCTCCTTACCCCGAGCGGTCGTGAGCGCTGGTTCGGTGTCGATCGGCAGCCGCCCGAGTTCATCCCAGAGCAGTTGAGGTTGTTCTGGCTTGATTCGCTTTCTGCGGACTCCCATCAATAGAGCGTTTGCAACTTCGGTGGCCCAGTGCGCCGGAACAATAATTCGATCACCCTGCCGTAAGCGTTCGAGAAACTCTTCGGTCCAATTCGTCGCTTCGTCTTCAAAACACCAGGCCAGAGCTACCGAGGCGTCCTGTGGCTGGCGAATTGTTGTTTCGCCCATATTCCTTTAGGATTTCTCTTCCTGCTACGATTCTGCGATGAGCAATTTGGCGTTCCATCTCCAAATCGACAAAGACGTGGTTCGCAGGATTCTCGCCCGTCACTACCGGCCGGGACAGCACCCCGATGGTCCTTCCTGGCTGACGTTCCTGGGCCACATGAAAGACAGTCTCTGGAGCATGGATCTGTTCACGTGCAAGTCGGCAACGTTGCGGACCCATTGGGTCCTCGTGGTCATGGATCAGTACACGCGCCGGATCATTGGGTTCGGCGTGCATGCGGGCACGGGCGATGGTGTCGCACTCTGTCGGATGTTCAACCGCGCCATTCGAGGGCACCTCTGCTTGCCGAAGTACCTCAGTTCCGACAACGATCCGCTTTATCAGTTCCACCAATGGCAAGCCAACCTGCGGATACTGGAAGTGACAGAAATCAAGACCATCCCCTACGTTCCCCTGTCCCATCCGTTCGTCGAAAGGCTGATCGGTACGCTTCGACGGGAGTATTTGGATCGCCTATTGTTCTGGACGAAGGCAGATCTCGAAAACAAACTGCTCGATTTCAGTACCTACTTCAACAACCATCGCACGCATACCGCACGGCAAGGGCGAACGCCGGATAGGACTGTGACCCGACCGGTCGTCAATCTCCGCTCATTTCGATGGCAACCTCATTGTCGATCGTTATATCAGACACCTATGGCTGCGTGATTTTCCCAAGACACGCGCTGCCTGCGGTAATGGTCGACCTCGGCAATGCTTCCAAAAAAATCATTCGGTGTTTCTCAATCGCAGCGCGTTTCGCCGATCTCATCGTTCAGTCCCACCGGATACGGCGCGATTGCCGGTACAATCGCCTCCCGTAACAATTCGCCAGAGACACCTGACAGCATGGAGACGGCTTTCCTTCGCTGATGGGCGGCCGATGGAGTTTTTGGCAGGGACAGGCTCAGCGGCCGCGTCTTAGAACCGCGCACAACAGTCACTAGGCGCCTCCGTCACTGGCGAACAATCGTCTTGACGCTACAGGCGAGTTCCTCCACAATGGAGGAGTTTAGGAGTATGACTGTGGCGATCCTCAACATCAAGAATCTTCCCGACGCTCTCTACAAGAAGCTTCAGGCTCGGGCGAAGCGCCAACACCGATCGATCGCTCAGGAGATAACGCATCTACTCAGCGAGGCTCTTGAAACGCCGAAGCCATTGTCCATCCTTGATCTCAAGGGGCTGGGTAAAGAGCACTGGAGGGAAGTTGACCCGTCCACACATGTTGCGCGAGAGCGAAGTTCATGGGATTGATGGCCGATCTCGGGCGCGGCCCTGTGGGTGTGGACACCGTCATCTTCATCTACTTCATCGAAGAACATCCCCAGTTCGTTCCGCTGCTTGAGCGGCTTTTCAGAGAGGTCGACAATGGACGCAGGGAATTGGTTACGTCGGCGCTTACTTTGTTGGAAGTTTTGGTCGTTCCCTACCGTTCGGGAGACCATCTGCTGGCCGGGCGTTATGAAGCTCTTCTCACTCGGAGTCGCGGGGTTCGGGTTGCAGAGATTTCGCGGGATCATCTGCGCGCCGCTGCGCAGCTAAGAGCTGCGACGGGAGTCAAGACGCCGGACTCCCTTCAGCTTGTGGCCGCTTTGGCGGCTGGCTGTGCCACTTTTCTCACCAATGATCGCGACCTCCCGACTATACGCGGCCTGCGTATCTTACAATTGGTTTCTTACTGTAGGTGATCTTGCACAACTACGAAAGCGCTCAGTATGCTGCCAAAGGTCCTTGCTGTGTCGACCGACATTTATCAATGGTTCCTTATGGGTGAATTGGCACGAGCGCAGGATAGCGAATGGAAGCGGCAAGAACTGCTGGATGCCATTCCTGGAGCAGGCCCCTTTTGGGTGTTTCGGAGCACGATTCGAAGGCTGGGCAGAAAACAGAGTTGCTCTAAGTTCCGTAAGCAAGCGCTGCAGAAATAGCACGCGACTGGCTGGAGGAGCACAATCTCCCGTTCAGGTAGCGGCGCACACTTGAAGTGAGAAGAGACATGGGTTTCGTACCGATCGGAGTTTCGGAGTACGTCAAGCTGCACGTGAAAGCTAACCCGGACGAGAATCCAACAGAGTTGCTAACGCGTTTGCGCAGTTGTGTTTCGGACGCCCTGATGGGAGCGCGTTGCCACTGTGGGGCACCGGTCTGGGTTGTCGGGTCCGTTTCAGCGGGCTACGGGTGTTTCACCTGCATCACCGGCGAGGCATTTCCCAGCGAAGACTATGAGATTGATGAGGTCCTCACTGCCCGTGGGAAAGCGTGATTTTGACAGGCTGTGGGTTTGCGCCGGTCTCCGAACGTGACCGAAGGTGGAATGCTGTCGAGAGATGGAGGGATCATAAGACGACTGCAATCGAAAGGCGGAATCCGTGTGAGTCGCTTGCAGCCCTGGATTGGTCGCGGGAGCACGTTGGTGCCGTCCTGATGCAGAAAGGTAAGGGCTGTGCCCCGTCTCACGCCAGCCCTTCGGCCTACCATTTGCGTAACGAGCGTTCGGTGTGCTACTGAAACTCGTAGGTTTCATCATTCTTTCCTTTTTAAGCATTGGGCGGAGTATTTGTTATCCCGCTCCCCGCCCCTAAGGCGGTACAGACAATTTGATCCCGCACCGCAGGGCCTAATCCCAGGTTCATAACTCCTGGGCAGATGCGGGAAACTTTTTAATGCGCCGAAGCGTTTTTAGTGGAAGCCTTAATTGGCGTCAAGGTCACCAAATTAGCCTCCTCTACCGCCATATGCAGGCCCCAATCGCCTGACCGATGTTCCCCTTCCGGGTGTTTTGACATGTAATTTACGAAAACACGAATGACCTGGCCAACGGTTGCTTCGCTGTCAAATTTTAGGATGTAGAAATGGTCTTCGCCGCCCTTAACCACACCACCGTTCATGGCCTCTATCCACCCGCTTATGAATCCGGAACAGAGTGCAATTTCATACCCATATTCGCCCATGAATTTGCCTTGGTCACGGTCCGGAGTGTTGGCGTAGGCGACGGAGTACTTGCAAACTTTTAGTAGCTCTCCCGCTTTGATGAGCGGTGTCGAGCTTGCTGTACTGCCGGTGACACTGCAAAGCAAAACAAATATGCAAATGATGATCGACGTCTTCATGGCTGGTGTTCTCCTCAAATTTTATTACTGCGGAATCCTTTCATGCCTGCGCCCACATCCGGTCTTGGCGGAACATTATGGTGATTTTTGGTTTCTCAGAAAATTGCGCCCTGGCATGTTCTGCGAGGAATTGGTTCATGTGATCGACCAGGATTCTTCGCGTGCTTCTGTCAATCTCATTCATCAGACTCCTAACGACCTCCGGCCCGAAAACACCGGAAACTTTATAGTTGCGCAACCTGAGACGTAGAAAACTAAACAATCGGTCCAAGATGCGTGGGAGTACCCGGACATTGGTACAGGACCGGGACTACTATAATATCTGCCGAGTGCGGGATCACAGACAGTAGCCGCAGCCGTCAGGTTCTAATGGATAATTCCATCCTCAGTTAGAACGAAGTGCCCTACCACCGGACAAGATCGCGCCGAATTCAGTTTTGATTTGATTCATTTCGTTCTTCTGCGACCGGACAGGAAACAACGGGGAGGCATCAGGTCTCCTTCGCGGAACCTCTGCAAGACCTCAAATTCTGATTCTTTTTTGGAGAAAATATGAGACCACGGTGATCATCGAACTGTACCGGGCGGCGTAACAATCCGCCACTGAAGATCATGCGAGATGGCCAACGTTCAGAGCACAACTACGGCGTGAATTTGATTTAGCGGAATCATGGCGAATGGTACCCTGTTAATTCGAAAGCGGCACCGAACTCTGCGGACGAGTTTTTGGCGCGGGCTTACGATGTCATGATGATCACCGACAGGACGGTTCTTGTGGTCGGAGTGCTTGCCCTTGTCCTTCTTGCTGGAAGGACTACGAACGCGCAGCGTGCCCGGGGCGAACTGCGTATCGAGGTGCGTGACCCGCAGGGGGCTGTGGTGCCGACTGAAGCGGAACTGGTGAGCGACGCCAATCAATTTCGCCGGACATTTCAGGTGGGTTTGGATGGCCGTTACGTGGTACAGGACCTTGCTTTTGGTGTCTATCGTCTCAGCGTAAGTACGGAGGGGTTTGCGCCATGGTCCGGCTTGGTCGAAGTTCGCTCGGAGGTCCCGGTTCGCGTCTCGGTGAGTTTGGGGCTTGCACCAGTGGCGACCCAAGTACAAGTGAGCGATTCGGCCACCCTGCTTGACCCTTCTCGGACCGGAACAGTCTATCCTCTTGGGCGTCAAACGCTGGGTGAAGCCGTCGCGACGCAACCGGGTCGAGGCCTTTCCGATCTAGTCAACGATCTTCCGGGATGGTTGTATGAAGCGAATGGTGTTTTACACCCGCGCGGCTCAGAATACGACGTGCAATATGTAATTGACGGACTGCCAATCACGGCGAATCGCTCGCCTGCTTTTGCGCCATCGCTCGATGCGGACGCTGTAGATTCCATGCGTGTACTGACAGCGAACTATCCCGCCGAGTATGGTCGGAAGCTGGGCGGGATCGTAGAGGTCACGACGGAAAAGAATGTACCCTCCGGATTGCATGGGCAGTTCGATGCAAGCGGGGGAAGTTTTGGAACCGCGAACGGTTCTGCTGGAGTTTCCTATTCACATGGAAAGGACCGCTTTTCGATCAGCGGTGACGCGTTCCATACAGATCGCTACCTGGACCCGCCAGTCCTGGCGAACTACACGAATCGCGCGAGTGCCGATGGCTTCTCAGCCTCTTACGAGCGTGATTTCTCCGATCGTGACCGTTTACGCCTGACCGTTTCGCACAATATCGTTCGCTTCCTGGTTCCCAATGAACTTGTTCAGCAAGAAGCCGGGCAACAACAAGACATCACAAACACCGAGACGACCGGCCAGGTCTACTTCCAGCACATTATTTCGAGTGAGTTGTTGCTGAGTGTTTCCGGGAGTGTTCGAGACGCCGCTGCGACGCTCTCTTCGAATCCGTTTGCGACTCCCGTCATTGTTTTGCAGGACCGCGGGTATCGCGAAGGCTATGTCCGGGCGGACCTTGCTGGACACCACGGGCACCACGACTGGAAAGTGGGCGCGGACGCAATATTCAACCCGGTCCATGAAAGTTTGCAGTACACCATCACTGATCCGACGCAATTCGATCCCGGGACGCAGCAACAGTTTCAGTTTTTGGACCACCGTTGGGATGTCGAGCCATCTGCCTACGCGCAAGATCAAATTCGCCTCGGCTATTGGAATCTCAGTGCTGGGCTCCGCATCGACTATTACGGTTTTGTCGTGCAGGAGTCGGCGTGGAGTCCCAGAATTGGCGTCTCTCGATATTTTCCATCGGCGAATCTATTGCTTCATGCATCCTACGACCGCGTGTTCCAGACCCCCGCGCTCGAGAATCTTCTCTTGGCTAGCTCGTCGCAGCTCGATTCGTTGAATCCTATTGTTGTGCGGCTCCCGGTCGAGCCCGCACGCGGTTACTACTATGAGGCCGGCGTCACGAAGTCATTTTTCGGGAAACTTCGGCTCGATGCAAACGTGTTCCGTCGCGATTTTCGCAACTATTCCGACGATGATGTTTTGCTGGATACGGGTGTGAGTTTTCCGATCGCTTTTGCAAAAGGGCGGATCACAGGCGAGGAGGTGCGAATTGAAGTTCCACACTGGGGGCGCTTCTCAGGTTACTTGAGCTATGCCAATCAGGTGGGGATCGGCCAGGGGCCCATTACCGGTGGGCTCTTCCTCGGAAGCGACGCTTCGAACGCGCTGACTGACACCAGCCGGTTTCCGGTCAGTCAGGATCAACGCAATACGGCACGTGCGCGTCTGCGGTTACAGGCGACTCGGCACTTGTGGCTTGCCCTGGGCGGAGAATACGGCAGCGGATTACCGGCGGACACCCGTGGTGCTGACCCAAGTTTGCTGCTGGCTCAGTTTGGCCCCGAGATATTGAACGAAGTGAATTTGGCGCGAGGACGAGTGAAACCGAACTTTGCGTTGGACGCTGGAGCAGGGTTCGAAGTCTACCGCAAGGAGCAACGGAGTGCGGCCCTGCAAATTCAGGCCGCGAATTTGACCGATCGCGTGAACGTGATCAATTTTGCGAGCCTCTTTTCCGGTACCGCAGTTGCGCCGCCGAGGAGTGTTTCCGGGCGGTTGAAGTTGACCTTCTAAGACTGCCACGCTAGCTCTTTCGCTTCCAGTTTGGACCTCGGACCTCATCTGCGTGGAGGTGGAATCTCGAAATCTGGCAGGATCTGCCCCGGAGATAGGTCATTGCCTCGCAGTGTACATTTGTGCATACCAGCGAATCGTGGACTGCGAATAGGATCCAGTCAAGGCCAAGGCGAACGTCACGAAGCACGGGATCCACTTCGCAGATGCCGCCAGCGGGCTCGAGGATGATTCGGCGCTGACCATTCCCGATCCTTACTTTGAAGAAGAACGGTGGATCACGCTCGGAATGGATGCTCTCGGCAGAGTTCTGGTGGTCATCTACACCTGGCGCGGGGAGAGGGTGCGGCTCATTTCGGCTCGGCAGGAGAGGCGGAAATATGAAGAGAGCCATGAAGCGCGAATACGATTTCAGCCGAGGCAAACGCGGACCTGTAATATCGGTTCCAAAGGGCAAGACCAGAACCACAATCCGACTGGACGACGATGTGCCCGATTGGTTTCGCCAACAGGCGGATTTGGCTGGCGGAAACTATCAGACTTTAATCAACGATGCGCTGCGGCAGCAAATCCGTCGAGTTCAAGAGCCGCTTGAGGCCACCTTGCGTCGCGTCATCCGCGCAGGACCCTCAGTTGCTCGCCGCTGGCCGGAACGGCAATGTCCAAGAACACCAAAACCGCACGATTCAGCCGCACTATATCCTCGTCGGCGAGCCGGCCGGCGCGGAAGTTGAGTCTGTCCACAAGAAGTTTGGCCGCCAGGTGCGATCCTGTGGCTGCTGTGCTACTGGGCCCCGGTTGCTTGCACGAGCAACTCCACCGAAGGCGCGACCATAAGCAGCAGCACGGCCTGCGGTTTTGCGGCGAGTTTCAGAAATTCGATATTTCGTTGCCGCGTATCGGCGTTGACGAGACGGTCTCCCTGCAAATCGTCAAGAGCCTGCAGGCCAATCTCTGCCACCTGGGCCAAGTTACGCGACACCGGCGCCAAATCTTGCGTCAAGAACGATCGTTTCAGCAAGGGTTGCAGCTTGGCATCGTTATCCCGCCACAACTGAAGCCATTCTCGGGCCTGCTGCCACTCCTCGCGGGTTGCCTTTCCCGAAGCGATTCGCTTGGCGATGTCGGTAAATTCGCGGGCTGTATCGCTTTCAGGTGGCACGGCATCGTCGAGGCGGTTGAGCGGTGTGAAGTCGCTAAAGGTCCGCAGTTCCTGGCGCTGATACAACCGGGGAGGTTGTACGACGGCCGCAAGCACTCTTAAGGGCTCTGGATCCGGCTCGCCGCTCATGCGCTCCAGCATTTCCTCCGTGATGCGTCTGTGGCGCAAGCCGTAGCAACCGAGTTTCTGCGATACGATCGCGAGCCGCTGGTACATCGAGTCCACATCCTGTACCTCTTGAGGAGACCACCACCGCTCCGCGATGGCGGCGGTGCGCGGCCATATGCGGTTGTCCATGTTTTCGTGCGACACGATGTCCGTCCACATGGTGGCCTCGCCGCCCAGCACGCGTGCCTTCTCATCCGCCGTGAGCGTTGCAGCAACGTCCCCTAACGGGTCGACCTGATAATGCTCCGCCGCTGACTGGTTCAAATCAATGTAATAGCCGGACGAGAGCACGGCGCGGTTGCCTTTGCGCGCGGCCTCTGCCAGTGACTTTGATCCGCGCCACGATTGGATGACTACGTCTTTCGGCGTATCAGGCTGAAGCACTTCGTCCCATCCAACCATGATCTTCTTCCGGCCCGCGATGGTCTTCTGGACTCTGGCTGTGAACAGCGCTTGCAAGGCCACTCCGTCCTTAATTCCGTGCGCCCGCATGAACTCGTTAATGCGTGGGTTGCCTTCCCATTCCTTGGGATCGCACTCATCTCCTCCCGCGTGAAAATAGGAATCGGGGAAAAGAGCAGTCATCTCGCCAATGAATCCGGTCAGAAACTTGTACGTGCTTTCGCGTGTGGGGTCGATCGCCGAACTGTGGGAGGGATCTTGGCCGCTGGCCAAATCCGGGTAGCCCAGAAACCATGACCCTGTATGGCAGGGCATGTCGAATTCCGGGACGACTCTGATGCCGCGGTCCCGCGCGTAGTCGATAATCTCCAGCACTTCATGTTGCGAGTAATAAAACCCGCCGGAGCCCTTTTCCTGCAATAAAGGGAATTTTTTGCTTTCCACGTGGAAGCCTTCATCGTCCGCGAAACGCCAATGGAAGACATTCAGTTTGACCGCTTCCATGCCGTCCAGATTGCGCTTGATGGTCGGGATGGGCACGAAACGATGTCCGGAGTCGATCAGCAATCCGCGCCAGGGGAAGCGCGGCTGATCGTCAATCGTCACGGCGGGAACAGTGAAGGCTTTCGGAGTAATTCTCACCAATTGAAGGAACGTCTGGAGGCCGCGAAGCGCCCCAAGTGGGTTCTGCGCTTTCAACTGAACATCGGTATTTGTGATTTCGAGGTGATAGGATTCATCTTCGCCCAGTTCCTGGATGGGCGCGCTCGGTCCCGCAGTCTGAACGATGAAATGTGGTTCGTTGAGGCTTGCCTCGCGCCAAAGCGGGATGCCGGTTTCCTCGGAAAGCCTGTCCAGGAATCTCTGCCGCGCTCCTTCCAGCCGAGGTTCCTTGTACCCTTTCAGAGCGATGCCAAAATGCCCGTCAATAACGAATTCCCCCTCGCCGCGCACAACATGCGCGGGAAGAGGCATGACCGGCAGCGCCTCGTTTTGTCGCGCGCGAAGATTGCCTGCGGCGACAACCCAGCAAAACGCAAGCAAAGGAAATTCTAGTGAACGTGCCAGGCGCGGCTTTGGCAAGATAACATCTCCGAAAAGCGAATCTATTGGATGGTCCAGCGTGTTATAGCATAACCCGGCCTCCTACCCACTTTGTTGCATGCTTTTCGGCGGTTGCTGTGCTTTCGGCTGTTTTAGTGAGGGAGGCACTCCGTCAGCCGTCCTCCGTCAGCCATCCTGTAAACTGACCCGCGGCGTGGAAACAACCCGACATCTGACACGGCCCAGAGAAGTTTCGGATTTGCCGATAAGGAGTCATTGCCTTCCCCCCAGGCCGAAATCGAAGAGTTCGCGCCGGCATGATGCCGATTTCGCCGAGCGACCGGGCGACCGCGAGCGCTGCGCCGACGAGGGCCGGTTCTGGAAGGGAGCACGCGCCTTTGAGAAGCAATGGCGAGACCCTGACAACGTTTATAGCGACGTCGAACGTCGCGAGGAAGAACCCAAGATGATTGCCGTCGCCTCTCGGTGTTATTCCCCACTCTGGCGTTGCCGAACAAGACCCAGGGAGTCTCAACAACAGCGAAAGAAAAAGCTGGCCTCCGAAGCGCGAGACGTAAGTAAATCGGGCGGAGCCGACAACCGCAGCGTGCACACCTGGCAAATATTTCGGATAAAACCTCCGAGCCGCAGCATTTACCTGCGAGATTATCGAAAGGCCTGGAATGGTGCACTAAGTTCGGTAGAGACTCGGTTATGGTCAGTGTATCGAAAGTTCACCAGGACTCTGGGTCCCTCTTCAACGAAGCTTCCAGTTTGTGTATCGTAATATCATGCGGGTAGCCTGGCCAGGACTGCGCATTGCTTAGATGAATCTGCGCAGCTCCAGACCCATGGCGCGGTGACAATTTCTTCTTGACGCTCTGATGCAGTGCAGTTGCTCGGAATCGCTGCACCCTATATCCATGACCTCATTCGCAGCTTTACAGCGCCTATACGACACAAATCGGTTTCTCGAGGCTTTCCATCAGAGTGCAGATTATTGGAACCCTGCCCGTCGCTTTGATGATCTTTCCTGTGACGAGTTGATTTTAGGCGGCAGACTTGCCGCACGCCTCGGTGGCCGGCGTCTCTCGCGTTGGCTCCTGCGCTCCGCTTTCAACCGATACCCCTCTGAGCCGCGTGTTCGTTATTTCGCGTCACACCTCCACCGCCGCGGATGGAAGCTCTTCGAGCAATTGCGAGAATCGGAATCAAGTCCGGAGCTGCCCGGCGCTGACAGCCGCACCCAGGCAGATTGGCTGGCTACGCGCGCCCTACTTTGGGCTTCCGTTCGCGACTTTGCCGCGGCCCACCGCTGCATCGAGCGAGCCTCATTCTACAGGCCCAACGACAGCTGGGTTTTCTCTTGCCAAGCGGACGTATTTGGTTTGGAAGATCGCTGGGATGACGCCCTACGCTCCGCCGAACTCGCCTGGGAGATCAACCCGGGAGCGCCATATGTCGCGCATAGCCTCGGTCAGAGCCTCTTGAATTTGCGGCGTGTGAGGGAAGCCGCCGATCGATTGTCCGCAGCCGCTGAGAGCTGCCAGTCCTTCGAGGTCGCGAGTGGAGCCTGCTGGCATCTTTGCGCGCTCGCCGAAACGTTCGAAGGCGACGACCGGCGGCGCACCATGAGTCGTGCACGCGCATTGGCCGGCAATCTCGCGTCTCTGGCGCCCCTGGCGGACCGCGAAACCCGCGCTCTGGTGGCTCGAGTTTGGCTCGACATTGCCCAACAGGATGACGACCACGACGCCACGGAGCGCTGGTCATACGAAGCTCGCTCTCCGTTCCATCGCGCGGTCATGAAGAATCTTCGTGCAAATCCTAACGGACTCCGCGTCCGTCTGCCGTTCCGCTGTGGCATTCAAAAGCATGACGCATGCCTGCCCACGAGCGTTGCCTCCGCACTCGAAGCTATGGGAACCCACATAGATCCCGATGTAATGGCCTCGGAGATTACTTTCGGAGGAACGCCAGAATGGGCAGCCGCCGAATGGCTTGAGAATCGCGGGTTTTGCGTTCGCTACTTTCCCGCCACTCCGGACACTGCCGCGCGACTAGTTAAGAACGGCATTGCTTTCATCATGACCCTGGAGGGTGACGCCAGCGCACATGCGGTGGCCGTTGTGGGCATTGACGAAGCTGCTGGAACTCTCATCGTCCACGATCCGCAATCCTTTCGTACTTCCGAATACCTTTCAGAATACATCGGGCACGGCGAAGCGCCTCTCGGCCCCAAGGCTATGGCCGTAGTTGCACCCGCGCAATTGCCGCTGCTCGAGCGCCTGCTCCCGGAGGCTGATTCGGAAGCCATCGCGGCTACCGAGCGCCACCATCAACTTGTTACCCTGCACGGACCCGCTGCCACCCGCGAACTCGTTCAGGATTTCGCCAAGCGCTACCCTTCGCATCCAGTTACCCGGTTGCTCGTTGCCATGCAGGCGACGCACGACGGGCAATTAGGCGCTGCTTTGCGTGACCTTCAGGACCTGCTAAGGGCATTCCCAAACTCCGCTTTTGTTCGCTCGAGGATTCTTTCCGCCTGCCGGTCGCTCGGCAACACCGCCCTTACTCGCGAGACCTTAGCAACCGTCGTCCACCGAGGTGTAGTCCCTGGAATCGAGTCTCAGCAGAACTGGTTGTATCCGCCCGGCCATTACGTAGCCGAATACGCCGACCTCCTGCGCCAGTCCGCGGAGACACGGGACATCGCGCTCTCATTACTACACGGCGTACTCGTACGTGAACAAACCTGCGCGTTCGCTTGGCATGTCCTTGGCGAAGTTTTCTCGAGCGAGATGGACACCAGCGGAGCACTGCTTGCTTATCGCATTGCGGCTTGTCTTGCTGATAGTTGGGAGCATTATGCTCGCGCTTACTGCGATGCGCTCGGCAATTGCGGCCGCATAGAAGACGGTTTGAGGTGGCTCGAGGAGCGTGTTCGCCGTTTTGGCTCTTCTTCGCGGGCCGTCTCCACATGGACCACGTGGATTGGCGCGCTCGAACAGTGGGGGCGCCCGCAAGAAGCGTTGCGGGCGACAGAAGAGTCGCTGAATCGCTACCCGGACTCTGCCGCATTGCTGGCCTTCGTGGTCCCATTTACCGCGCGCATGGGCCAATGGGAGCGCGCGGAGGCCTTGTTGGGCCGCTTGGCTGCCGCGGGAAACTCCGCCTTGTTTCACAAGGCGGCTGTGGCTTTCTATCGCATGCGTGGCGATCTCGAAAAATCCATTCAGCACGCCTATGATTGCGTAAGTGAATCGCCACTTTCCACCGAGGCTTACGGCGACTTACTTCAACTCATTGCTAAACGCGACGGCGCTGTTGCTGCCGTGGATTTGGCCTCCCGCTGGCTTGCCGATCATCGCGGCCATGACGGATTCGAGCAACTCTATTCGCAGCAACTGGATCGCGTGGCCTTTTCGCGGTTCAGAAAATACTCGCTCCTGCTTCGCCGCTCCAGGCGCAATCCCCAAGATGGCTGGACCTGGCGTGAGTTGGTATTCTTATGCTGCCTCGAATACCGATCTGCGGATGATCGGCGGCGTGGCAGACTAGCTGCTCGCATCCACAAGTTCCTTCAACAATGCCGGCGAATCTCACCGGAAGCCGCAGCCACTCTGCGAGCGCAAGCCCTTTGGTCTGAAGCTTGCGGTAAATGGTCTGAAGCCCTCGAGGGCTGGTCGCAATCCATCCGTCGGGAACCGGAAAGCCTCTATGCCCACGAGCACGCGCTGAATTGTTTAGCGAGGTTTGAGGCTGCGGAGCGAAAGCGTGCCTGGGAGGAAATCTCCGCGCTCCTGCCAAGGTACTCGGGCCGCTTGTTCGCGGCTCGCTACAACGCCATGCGCGCTGCCGAAATGTTTGGCTTCACTCTGGCTGAGCAAAGCGTTTCCCGGTGGGCAACTCTCCGCGCCGATGACCCAGAAGTGTTGGAAGCCAGGGTCGATCTTTTGTTGGAGCACGGTCATGGTCGCACTGACGCCGAGCGCGCCCTCGAAATTCTGCAGCCCGCCGTAGAACGCCATCCCTATCACATCGGTCTCCGCTCTTCCTTAGCGAATGCGCTACACAAGCTGGGCAAGTTCGGGGAAGCCGAGCAAGTCCTAGCCGACCTCGTTCGCCGTCATCCGGATGACTCTCCTGCACACATCCAATTGGCCCGTGTTCATGAACAGGGTGGCCAGCTTGACAAAGCCTTGCAGGTACTCGAATCCGCCAGCCAGCGCGATCCCCAAAATACCGATCTCTGGGACGTGCGCGCGCAGATGCTCATTCATGCCCGGCGTTTTAAGGAAGCCAATTCTGCCGTCCGCGATGGACTGTCGCGGTTCCCTAGGCATGTTCATTGGCGGGAGCGAGCCATCAGGCTCCTGCTGGATTGCGAGCAGCCCGAGGACGCCATCGAAGCTGCCCGCGAGGGCGTTCGTGTGTATCCTCGCGGGGCTTACTTGTGGTTTCTTCTAGGCACAACCCTTAACGACTTAAGACGCTTCGCTACACACGGCGAGATTGAGAAGTGCCTGCGGCATAGCCTCGCGCTCGATCAGGGCTTGTTCGCACCAGCCGATCGGCTTGCTATTTTTCTCGTCGAGCAGCGCCGTTATGCCGAAGCTGAGCAAGTGATGCTTTGCGTTCGCGAACGCCTCAGCGATCCTACTCCGGCGAACGGTCGTCTGGCTTGGATTCACCACCAACAGGGCAAAAAAGAGGAAGCGCGCAATGAACTGGCCTCCTTGTTACGCGCTGTCCCTTCCTATCTCTGGGGCTGGATGGTTTTGCACGACGCGCTGGTCGCGGACCAGGCTTGGGACGATGCTCGCACGATTTTCATCAGCACACCCACTGAGCTTCAGACGCACATGCGGTTCCGTCGCCAACGTCTAGTTCTGCTGGAGAAAGCCGGCCTTTCCCCCGCCGAACTCGATTCTGAATGGAATGCCTTGCTCCAGGATTTTCCAGAAGACCTGGCTGTCCACCTGCAACGCTATGACTCACTTCGGTCCGCCAAACGGATGCCGGAGGCGGCCAAGGTGCTCGAACTGGCCCGGGCCCGCTACCCGGAAAATCTGTTCGTGCTTGCTCGCTTCGTCGAAGTGCTGGCGCAGGATCAACAACGCAAAGCTGAAGCCATCCACACCTTACTGACGATTTTCTTTGCTGACGGCGAAGATCCTTCGTGGGCTGTGGATTACGCCTGGGGAGCCGCAAAGGTCGCCAAGTGGCAACACCAGGGTTATGAGCAGGCGCGTGAGCTCTTGCGACAGGGTTCGCGTCCCACGCCGCGGGCATTATCTCAGTTGTCTTCCTACGCCCTCGTGCATTATGGAACCTTCAAACAAAGGCTCCAGCCACGCTGGCGCACATGGTTCCCAGACCGCGGGGCTAGCGAGATCCTCGCAATGCTCAATTTCGTCGATTCCTCGGTGTGGGCAAACGGAACGTATCGCACGATCCTCTTGCGTCACCTCTGCGATTTCGGTTACCACCGCGCTGTCGTCAGGTACTGGAGGAGGCACAAGCCGCTGGTTGAGGCCGATGTTCTATCCTGGTCGGAAACCGCACGGGCCCTTGTTGCGCTGAAGAAAAACAAATTCGCCCGCCAACATCTGGCCGATTGGCGCTCGCGAACCGGAGTTCCCATGTGGGCTGTCGCAAATTATGTCATGTGCTTTTCGCCCCGTCGTCGCTCCCATTTGCGCGAGCTGGTCTCCTCTTGTCGCGATGCCTTGGCCGGGCTCCCACACGACCATTGCGCCAAATATCTCGTGCACAGGCAGGCCGAAGCCTGTGCCTTGTTAGGTGATCAGGCTGGTTTTCAGCAGGTTTGGCTGAAACACGGCAATTATCTGACCAGCAAACTCGAACAGAACGAATGGTTTGACTCGCGCAGCAAGCATTTGCTGACCGATCTACCGGTAATGGCCCGTGCGTTGCAACAAAGCGAGCTCCCGTTGTACCAACAAACCCTGCGAAGCGTGCGCTGGAGACGCATGTTCGGCGGATTTCACCTGGCAGACCACAGCAGAATGCCTACATGGCGGTGGTTCTGGTGGATCCTCTTCTGGTTAGCTCTCTCCATGTCCATGCTGCGGAGCCACTAAGCCGCCGCTATTAATCACGGCGGCCTGAAACCCTAACTAGCTAGGTGTTAGCTTCCGGCTGACGAATTCCTGAAATACGTTGGCAAAAGCAGTTTCAACGACCCTGATCCCGGCGGTTTGAAACACAAACCCCACGTTACGATTTTTTGCTGGACGGTAGGAGGTCGCAATTCCAGCCGCCGTCAGGTTTCCAAGGAAATTCGAATAGTTAGGCTGCCAGTTTCCGTTGTCGCCCTTGGCAAAGTCGTTCTCGGATCTGACCTCAAACTTTCAGACTCCAAACTCCTAACAACCCGGCTCATGGACGACGCTTTGTACCGATGACACCGTCCGGGCTGGTGAAGCAGAGAAAACCCAGAATGCTCACTGCGGCAATCATCAAAAACATTCCCATAAGTTCCTCCTTCGGCGGCAGAGCTGACTCATGCATTGCAGGTCAGGAGATTTTGCGTTACCGGCGATGGCTAAAATGTTGCGTCCGGATACGCGACGTGGCCTCATATAGCGCCTGACTGCCTGGCCGAGCTTCCTTCTCCCGTGAAAGACCCGCGCTTTAACGGCGCTAACCGAGAGTCCCATGCGGCGAGCGGTCTCTTGGGTGGTTAACTCACGGAGTTCCCGCAACTCGAGGGCTCTCCGAATTCCTGACCTCAACTGCGTCATCGCGGCCGCCAAAATTTGCGCCCCTTCCCGCTGTAAGTATCTGGCTTCGGAGTCTGGATTTGTGTCGGGCACCTCCAGGCCAGGGGCTGTTCCTTCGCTGCTCGAATCGTCGATGTGTACCTCGCGCAGCGCGCGACCTCTCCGAAGCAACATAAGTGCCTCGTTGATGGCGATGCGCGTCAACCAGGTGGAGAAGGAGATTTCCCTTCGAATTTGTGCAAGTAGACGAAGGCTTTTTGGAAAGTTTGCTGGACAACGTCTTCTGCGTCCTCCGGGACGCGTGTGTAGCGCAGCGCGAGCGCGAAAATCCTTGGCTGGTGTCGCTTGACAAGCGCTTCAAATGCCAGTTCCTCACCACTCTTGGCGGCAGCGACAAGCGCTTCTTGCTTTGGCGGATCACTGAAGGTAGCGAGCTTCGTTTCAGGTTTGCTGCCGTCTTCCGCCAGGCTGGATCGCATGGTGCTGCTCTCCTTATCGGTTTCAAATGGCATACCGTCTTCAAGCGGCTTGCCGCTGCTGCTCGCCGCCTGCCTTTGCCTTCATCGCGACAACGGCAACTCCGCGACCAGGGCGGCTCGCTTGCGTGTCGTGGGCCGATGCGGTGCTGTCTTGTAACTCGGCTCCCGGATTGCGCGCCGGCCCTTTCCGCATGTGAACCTCGGTGCCTCCGCGTTTAAAGGAGACTTCAATCCATTGCCGACTTCATGAGGTGGATGCCCCAGCCGTGTTCGCCTCCAGCCCCTCCGGCGCCACAGGGTCGGCGGCGGCCAGTCGGGTCAGATCCTTTTCCTCGTCCAGCAAATACCCGTCGCGGGGCCGGCTTCACATTCGCAGTGTGTGCGCGGTATTCACGACGCGACCTCCCGATCAGCCTCGGTGCCAGCCAAAGGTCATAGCGAATCCATTGCGGCCGCGCAGCACGCCCGACCACTTTTTCCCTTGGGGACGAAAGCGAGAACGAGTGACATAGCCCCTCCTTTCAGATGCGCTGCGTTGCGACGATGATGGGAAAGCAAGGCGAGGACCAGGCTCTCGAAGTGTTCTGGCTTAAACGGAACTCCTTGATTTGCAATGAGATAAGGGCGGGCTAAAGATTTTCGGCGGGTCCCGTGCCAGACCGCTACTGCCGGCTACGTGGGAAGGTGCCAGGTTGTTGGCGCGGAAAGCCATCGGCTATGCAGGCGGCACCGGGCTAGGCGAGTCATACCTTAACGCGGGAGGAGGGAAGCAGCCGACTCTACTCGAACTGTAGCACCACAATCTCCGGATTCGATCCGAGTCGCAGCGGTGGCCCCCACGTACCGGCTCCACTCGAAGTGAAAACCTGCATCTCCCCTATTCGGCTGAGGCCGTACACGAACTGGCGGTAAATCCGTCGCGCTATCCAGCTCCAGGGTATGAACTGGCCAAGGTGTGTATGTCCTGAAAGTTGCAAAGAAACCCCGGCAGCCTCCGCAATTTCCGGATGATCGGGAGCATGCGTCAATAAAATGCTCGGACGGCCGCGATCCAAACGGATGCCTTGGAGCACCGACGCAAGGGATCTGCGATGCCACGCATTCCGGTACTGGACACCAAGAATCTGCAAACCATCTACTTCAACCTTTTCGTTGTTGAGCACGCGTACGCCAGCCGCCGCAATAGCATGGAGATATTTGCTGTCGTCCCGAAATTGCTCATGATTTCCAGCGACGAAATACACACCGTGTGGCGCAGTTAACTGGTTCAATGGCTCCGCCGCTTGAACGGCGTCGATGGCCGTGCCGTCATACAAATCGCCGGCAATAAAAATTGCGTGCGGCTTTTCGTTCAAAATCTTGGCAACCATACGCCGCAGAAAACCGGCGTTTCGCACATGTCCCAGATGCAAATCGCTAATTAGCGCTGCTTTTCGCCCACGCCACGCGTCCGGCAAGTTCGCGAGCCGCACTGTAGTTCGCGTGACGCGCGTCCAACTTGCGTTGAAAACCCCGTAGAGTCCGGTTGCTAGCGCAACCGCGAACAGCGCTTCGACACTTCGATGGAAGTTCGGGTGCAGCCCCGCCAAAAGTCCAACCGCGAGAACCATCCAGGAGCAAACCGAGGCAATGAAAAGGAAGCTCAGCAAACCTGCCCAAACCGCGGCAATCCTGTAGACGACACGCACAAAAGCATTTGTATAGCGAAAAGCGAGCAGCGAAGCCGGAATGAATGTTGCGGACAGAACTCCGAGGACCAGCTTGATCCACAGTGGTCCAGGGATACGGGCGTTTGCAGACGAAAATGTCCACGTCTCATACAGGAAGAAATGCGTCAAAAAAAGAACCGCCTGCAGAATGACAACAAAAACGATTACGCCCTTTGAAAGTTTCACGCTCCATTCGATTCCGCAGCCGGGTAGATCGTTATAATTTGGTCCGTTCGACGCCTGCGGTCCGCCAATGCCGGCCTGGAACTCCTGGTAGAACGTGCGAGCGCGGTCTGGTCCTGCGACCCCAACACATGGCGAGGACCCTTGGCGTGCCGGTCGCTTCTCCTAACAAGTGCCGCTTCCGCGGCGCTGATAAGATTCGTAGGCCGGGTTGTGACGCACCGTTTGTCTCAAGGAAGGGTTCACTCTCTAGGAATTCTGGCCTGACCCTGCCAGCTCTGGATAAGGCTTAGGGCCGCATGATTTGTTTGCGCAAGATCAAATCACGCATGGCACCGGGCGCTTCAAGAGAGAGAAACCGTGCTCGACGGGGGTTGCCAAGACTTGGCGCCTGGCGAGGAAAAGTGCCCTGGCTGAAACACCAGAAACTTCCTCGCGGTCTTGGCAAACGCAGCGGGAAATTCGATAGCCAGCGCGACCAGCAGGCCAAATACGCTGCCCAACAGTGCAAAACCGAGGTTCTGGAGGGTGAACCAGAACGTGACTCCACCGATGGTCAATGCGTGGAGCGAACCAGCAGCCGAGTCGTGGGTCGCGGCCATGCCGGATCGAACGAAGCTCGGCACTACGACGCCAGCCAGAAACAGGGCGATCGTGACCCCGCCAAGGAGCTGCAGGACAGAAAGAACTCGTTGGATCTTCTCTATTTTCGCAGTGCTTCCCCCGTTTGTCGGCTTGACGGCGGAATGGTGGTGAGGTTGCTGCGCCCCATGGAACATAAATGCTCCTTTCTGATCGCTGACATTTCCGTTCATTGGTTTTCTCAAGCACTCAGATGGCAGGAGACTTGCTGGGGGCTCGGAGGCGTTCGTGCTCGGGTACCAAAAGCCTTGAGCAGCGAACGCCTCGAGCGCTCCTGGGGAAGCATCTCTGCGTGCTGTTATCAAGGGGTTGCTAGCAGAAGGCTCGATATTCAGGTAATTCACTGAAGATCACCCACAAAAACGCCTTAGTTAGAGACCCTTTGGTTCTGCTGCACCTGGGCGTTTTCTATGGATTTGCGGGAACTCTCATTTGGAACCATCGTTTGCGAGGCTCAGATCCTATTTGCCGGTGCGCCACTGGCTCGTCAGGGAAGGGAGCCTGCCGCACCGCGGATGGACGGAACTTAAACCGAGTGGGTTCTACCAGGTCCTGGCGCCCGACCAGGGTGGAAAGCAGTACTGCCTGCAAATGGGCGGACGCCACAAAAACCTTGTGCGACAATCCCGTGCGCCAACAGAAGGCCAAGGAAGCCACGAACGATCGATGGAGAGTCCTGGCCAAATTCTCCTCCCTCACTGGTCCACCAGATGATATCCACGGGTGTTACCATTGCTCGGCTCGACAAACTTTGTCATCTGATGGGTCTCGAAGTCGAGAACCAAGCGAAATACAAACTTGACCGCGCCAGGGCTCGATTTGCTGGTTTGGTCTCCATTCTTGTCTGCGTAGAATTCGGTGACAGCTGTGAGGGTATGTTCGTCCCAATTTGTGACGGCGAACGTATTCGTGGACACAGTGACAGAATCCTTTGCACTGGCCTGCGCTTCCGTCAAGAAACACGCTCCGCTGCTGTCGCCTTTTGACACATCCTCTTGAGTCGTGACGTGAACACAGAACAGGCTCACCCCTTCGTGGGATTCCTTCCACTTGCCAACCGCGAAGGCGGCGTCCACACTTCCGTTGACAGTCTGGGCGTTTGCAGCTGCTGGTAAAACGAACAGAAGAGACAGCATAAGGTACTTCATGTCGTAGCCTCCCTGATTAGGAGCGGACAATAGGCAGACTATAACAAATCAGCTAACCCCGCACTGGCCGGTCGTTCAGGTGGAGCCGGATGCTCAGGTCCAGTCGGCTGCTCCGAATCGAGCGACCCGATATTGAGAAACGCTATCGGAAGAACGTCCTGTGGTCGCCATCATGCTTTGCCGCCAGTTGTGGCGGGGCACCGCTGGGCATCATTAGGCAATACGTCGAGCAACAAAAGACACCACTTTAACGGGCCTTATATCCCCGCCCTGAAGGATGGGGCTTTACGGCCCGACTGGTAAGTACGGGAGGGCCCCTGAAGGCTACCGGAAGGCCAAGGCTAAGTGCCTTTCACGTTACGCTTCACGCAAAAATGAAAGACTTTCATGCTTTTCCGGTAGATGATTCTGCCGTTAGGGGTAAGGAAGCCCAGAGGACTATATGCTCATGATTCCGGTCTCTGTGGAAGGTACATGGTGGACGGAAGCGCATGCTGTGTGGATTGAGGCTTTTGCACTCATAGGGATTCTTGTCGCTGATCTTTTCTTGGCTTTCTTTACCCTTCAGGAACGTAGAGAGGCGCGTCGAGAGCGTCGGCAAGTGGAGATTGCAAGGCAACGGAGCGAGGTAACCTTGGCCGGAATTACGGCACTAGAGCGCACCATGAGCGAGGAGGATGGGTGTAATACGTTGTGGCACCGCGATTTCAAGCACGCCGGATTTGCTGTTGAGAAAGACCTATATACTCAGCTTCCTGAATATTTAAGGCGAAAATGTGACGCACTCATGGACGAAAACAGGAGGCCGATGGCCCCGGATGCACACACGAAGTTGCGTTTTCTGCTGGTATTCAGATTCCCCTATCCGAATTTCGACGCCGTGCTGGAAGATGTTGACAGGCTCCATTTTGGGAACGCGCGCACAGTATGGGACGACAACGGAAGGCCAATAAAGGTTTCTAGAAGCTCGCCAGTCAGCATTTCCGGCGAATCTCGCCGCCAGGGTGTGAAGCCCTAGAAAGTGCCGATAGGGACCGCCGGAATCCGGTACGGCCTCTTCAAACGGGGTGAACACCCCTTATGCGAATCTAGGTGTTTTCCCGTGCGCCCCGAGCACCCGTGTAGCGTCGAGAAGCGCATTGCCTTTCGTCTGCGAGACAAACCGATCATTGCCGAGAAAATCTTGCCTGTAGAATCACTTCTCAGCGAGCTGGGGCCGGAACGGCGGCAGCGGGGTTCTTCCGTTCCATAGCTCCAAAAACTGTTTCACTGTCGCCGGAGCGTGCCCTGCATAGTGGTTGTTTGCGAACGCAAAGATTTTTCGGATTCGCTTGTCATCGACAAGACACTTCAACACGACGACCCAACTCGTCAGGTCGTTCTGCCTGTCGATCACGGTCTTGTCCCACGTCGTCGTCTGCTCCTCAGTAGCCTTGCGATTCCCCAACCATCTGACATAAGAGAAGTCGGCAGTGACCAAGTCGAGCGTGCCTTTCATCTCCCAGGGTCGAGGCATAAACGACGTGTCAGTCAGCGCCAACGCCACGTTGTACCCGCGGAGCAAATCCGTCAGCCGAGGGTCGAGCCATTCCTTGTTGCGGACTTCCACCACAAAGCGACCTGCCCGAAGGTCTGACGCTCGTTTGAAGAAGGATTGCAAGCGACCACGAAATTCCTCGGAACTCTTGAGCATCCATTTGTCGAATTTGGGGAATTGCAGGAGCATCGGGCCGAGCTTGTTGCCCAGCAACTGCATCCTCTCGATGAACTCATCAAACTCAGCCTCGCATTCGACCAGCACTTTGTCGTGCGTGATGATCTGGGGAACCTTTACTGCGAAGATGAAATCTCCAGGCGTCTTCCCGTTCCAGCCTGTGACGGTTGAAGCGCTTGGAGTGCCATAAAACGTGCTATCGATTTCAACCGTTTGAAACCAGCTGGCATAGTGACGGAGAAAATCCTTTGGCCGCATGCCTTGGGGATAGAAGGAGGCTTCCCAACCAGCCGCCGTGAATGATGAAGTGCCGAGTAAGATGCGGGGCAGTGAAAAAGGGCGGGTGCCAGTGGGTTCGGACGATTTTTCGAGGTCGAACAGGGTGGGCTGCCGAACCGGTTCAACCTTGGGAGGCTTTGAATTCACAGTTCCGAGAGCCTAGCACCCACGCCGCCTCCGGGCAATCGGCCGTCATTGCTGGACGCCCTTTCGTCGTTCACAGAAATGACTCAAGACGCTGACGATCAGAACCCACCGAGCGACAATCATGAGATTGCCAACAACGCCCCCGTATTCCTTTCGGCGGAAGCAAAAAAACAGGTCTCCGCAGTGGAGACAAATTCAATCCAGAATGAGCTGCGAGCATCTATATCCGCTCTCAGCCCGTAAAGCCTTTGATCGGAATAGCGTGGCTGCTATGGCCTGTGAAATAAATGGGCTCGGGCGAACCAGAAAATAAGTAGAAAACCCAGCACCGACAAAAAAACCTGAAACGCCGTGCTAGATGCTTTCCCGCACCTGATTTTCATACCGATGGTTGAACCGAAGTCCTAAAAATCCTGCCCATCGGTACCATAGACGCTCCTTGCCTCAACAATTTACAAGTGAACCATGAGGCGAATGTCACTGGGGCTCGCTGGCGTGCTGCTAGCATTAGTCCCTATCGGATGTCTCCTAGCGGCACACTTCCATACCAAGCATACCGCCGCGTGCTGTAGCGCCAGGATTTGTGCCATCGCTCACCACCATCATTGATCATGCTCGGCGTACCTTGTACCTGTTGGGAATGCTTGAGCGCCGGTCGTCCATCTCGAATTGGGGTCTTGACACGCCTCATCGCGCCCTGGCTTGTCTCCGCGGGGGATCCAGCCAAACGCTTTTATCTCCTCAACAGGGTTCTTTATCTCTGCTTGTAGATTCTCGTCGAGTCGGAGTAGGGATCATGATTACTCACAACCCCCTCCACGGATCCGGACAGCTGGAGATTCCTCTCCAGCTCCTCACCGTAGTGTCGCCACGTCTCCCCGTCCGCGCCCGGCGCGGCTTCTTTCTTCAAAGAGAAGTAGGCCATGCGCAGCGTTTCCAGGTTATAGATGTGGTGCAGAAGCGCCGTGAACCGCAACTTCCTATCCTGCTTTGCTGCTTGACGGTCGCACGTTCCCCTGTCAACGCTTCGACGCCGCCCTCGCGAGCAGCTCTGCATGACTCGGGGCCGATGTGGGTCGCTAATCCACTTTCGTGTGACTTTTTCATTCACTACAACCTCGCCGGTTTAACCGGCGCTCAAGAGTAACCACGATGTAATTTCTTTGTAAGGCTCTTGTAAACAGCTGGCGCCAACCATCTTGTTGGTCCGTGGGTTGCACTGAGTATGTGTGCGGGGGGAGGCTGTCGGACCCAAAGGTGCCTCCTTGGGTATACTGCGATTGCTAAGATCCTAAGATCGTCGTTTGTGGCGACAGCGCGATTCTTGGGATCGCCAGTCTTTCCGAAGGCCGACCCCTCCGCAATGCGGGGACAACACACAGTCTTGACGCCCCAGAGCGGCGGCGAATCCCAGCAGAAGACATCCGAAAATGCCTAGCGTCGGGCGACGATTGGTAGAGAGCCGTCAGCATGTAAGGGTTGCGTTCATCTAATCCTTTTGGTTTTCTCGCGTGGATGCCTGCGGTGTGACATTCATCGGTCGCTTCAATTTCTCAACCATGGCCGTATCGTCTGATAGATTGAATGTTGTTGCCGGAGGCCACCCATGTTTCGCACTTCCGCCGGATGTGTCTTTTCCGCGCTTCTAGCGGGGCTTCTTGTTTGGCCCTATTCCGCCGTTTTCGGCGCAAACCTATCTGATGAGGCCGTGCGCGAGGCGTATTTCCTGGGCCAGCGGAACGATGAAAAGACGGCTCGCTTCCTCGAGACCTACCGCCGGCTTTTCCCCCTGCCGCAATCCGGCCTCTACGTTTCCGAAATCGAGCTCTTCACTCCTTATGCTGAAACCGTTGACCTCTCTCGCCAGCGCACGTTCGGTTACAGCGCGCAACAGGCGGCGCAGGAGTACCGCGATCGTGGTGATGTGTTTCGCCTCCGCGTCCGAGTGTTTTTCACCGATACGTACTCCCTGCGCACTTATGCCCAAACCGCGACGCAGAAGGATGGCCGGAAAACAGGGCTCGGACAGGATCCCAGGACCCACTCGAACGGCTCGCAGGGTTTTCAGGTCCAACTTTGGCAAAAAGACAGGCTCATCGAACCCTTGGAGATTCCCGGCATACCGGTCTTCCGCGGCTACACCGTGGGCGCAGCTTATTATGGGTTCGACGTTGTCCTGCACTATAACGGGGACGATATCGCCGCGGACAACGCTGAAGTGGTCGTCCTTACACCGGATGGCCAGCGCATCGCTGCCGAGTTTGATCTAGCGAAACTCCCTTAACTCCTCCAACCCTTAAGTTCACACGCCACATCTTCTTCAGTCCCCAAGTTTGTAGACAGCTTTGCGCCAAACAAAGGCTTTTCCCCTTGCCCTGGCGGGACTCTCACCCGCTAGATCATCAACGAGCTTCACTCGACTATCCCGGCGCCCTCATTCGTAGCGTAACGTTGCGGCGGGGTCCGTGCGCATGGCGCGCCTCGCAGGAATGTAACAGGCCACGATGGCGACAAGCGCGAGCAGAGCCGCGACGGTAGCGAAGGTGACGGGATCAACCGCGCTGACGCCGAAAAGCAGGCTACGCATGAGTTGCGTGAGCCCGAGGGCCGCGGCCAAGCCGGCGAATACACCCATTATCGTGAGCCGGGCGCCCTCGCCGAGGACGAGGCGCATTACGTCGTAGTGCTGCGCTCCGAGAGCGATGCGAATTCCGATTTCGCGCGCGCGGTGTGCGACGGAATAGGAGATGAGTCCGTACAGGCCAACCATGGTAAGAATCAGGGCGAGCGCCGCGAAGCTGCCAATCAGATAGGCAGGGTAGCGGCGAAGAAACACAGACGGAGACTGGGCGATGATCTGGTCCATGGTGAGAGGCTGGATCAGAGCCAATTGCGGATCCAAAGCATGCAGTGAGGCGCGTATGGCGCTTGTCGCATTGGCGGGATTGCCGCTGGTGCGGACCAAGTAGGGGATAAAGGAGTTCGCGTCCTGCGCGAAGGGCAGGAAGAGACTTGGCTCATCGGGGCCGTCGAGGCCAGCCTCGGCAGTGTTGCCGACGACGCCGACGATTTCGCGGTAGGGCTGCGTGGGTGAGTAAGTGAATTTGATGCGCTTGCCGAGGGGATCCTCGCCGTGGAAATACTGCTTTGCCCAAGCTGCGTTGACGATGACGTGCTGCGTCGCTGTTTCGTTATCGGCCGAGTCATTGAACAAGCGCCCGGCCAGCAGCGGGATTTTCATCACCGAAAAATAGTTGGACCCGACATCCCTGATATTGCATTCGTTCTCGTGGCCCATTGCCACAGGGCGGCCCTCGATGAGGAAGCGGATGGAGGCCCCACCGCCGGTGAGCGGTGCAACACTGTTGGAAGTGACTCCCTCAACGCCGGGAAGATTGCGAAGACGATCGGTAAACTCCTTGTCGAACCGAATCGCGTCAGGATCCTTGGGATACGAAGTCGAAGGAAGGTTCACAACGAAGACGAGGAGTCTCTGTGTGTCAAAGCCGGGATTGCGATCCACCAGCGCAGCGAGGCTCTTCACCATCAGGGCTGAGCCGATCAAAAGCACCAAAGAAAAGGCAATTTCCGCCATGACGAGGATGCTGCGCAGCCGCGCGCGAATTCCGCCGGCGGAGGCACGCCCTTCCTCTTTGAGCGTCTCTCCCTCACGTCCGTGAGAAATCTGCAGGGCTGGAACCAGGCCGAAGGCCACTCCGGTGAAAATCACGGCGGCGCACAGAAAGGTGAGGACAGCAAAATTGGCGTGAGTGTCGCGCAAAAAAGGCGCAGAGTCTAGGAGTTGTTCCGGTATGGCCGCGATGAGGAGCGAGCTGCCCCACTCGGCGAGCAGCAGGCCAAGCGCACCTCCGGCGGCTGCAAGCATCATGGTTTCCACGAGGAGCTGCGAAATCAAGCGGCTTCGAGGGGCACCTAGCGCGGCGCGAATGCTGAATTCTCTCCTCCTGCCCGCAGCGCGAGCCAGCAACAGGTTCGCAACATTGGCGCAGGCAATGAGCAGTACAAATCCGACGGCGCCGAACAGAATCAGCAGCAGCGGCTGGACCTGGCCCACGATGCGATGCCGCAACGGAGCCATCACGATTTGAATCGCGCCGTTCTCCTTTGGGTAAGCCGCGGTGAGCCCCGCGTTAATCGAGTTCAATTCCGACCGGGCTTGCTGCGGAGTGACGCCGGGGGCGAGCCGGCCGATAACCGGCATCCAACGAAGGCTGCGGCGGCTTACCAAATCCTTCTCAATATGCAGCGGCACCCAGATCTCCGCGTTGCCTCGGGGTGCAAATTCAAACTCGCGAGGAAGGACGCCGATGATGCTGACGCTTTTATCGTCGAGCTGTATGGAGCGGCCAAGGACATGCTCGTCGCCGCCGAACCGGCGTATCCAGGAACCATAAGTGAGGATGGCGACTTTTGGTCCCGCGGCGATGTCCTCTCCAGTCGCGAAATCTCGGCCGAGAAAGGGTTTGACGCCAAGGGTGGAGAAAAAATTGATGCTTGCTTGGACGCCAAAGACCATCTCCGGCTCACCCGCGCCATGAAGGGTGAAGCCGTCGCCACTGAACCCGGCAAGGGATTGGAAGGATTTCGACTGGTGTGTCCAATCGAGGTAATCGGGGTAGGAGGCGTTCCAGATTCGTGTATCCAATTCGCTGGACTTGCCTTCTTGGGGGCGCACTTCGCCAAGGGTTATCAGGAGGTTCGGTTGCCAGTAGGGAAGTGGGCGCATGAGCGCCGCGTAGACAACGGAAAAGATGGCCGTGTTCGCGCCAATCCCTAGGGCCAGGGTGAGGATGGCGACGACGGAAAAGCCGGGATTGTTCCTGAGCATTCGAAAGCCATAACGGAGGTCATGGAGAAGGTTCTCGATGGAAGGCCACCGCCAGACGTCGCGGGCGTTCTCCTCCATCAGCGTCACATTCCCAAACTCACGGCGAGCCGCAGACTCGGCGTCTTTCCGCGACATGCCGTTCCTCACTAGTCCTTCCACCTTTTCTTCAAGGTGTTCCCGAATCTCTTCGGAGAGATCGCCGTAAAGCCGACGGCGAGAAACCAATTGCTTGAGCCAGTTCATGATTCACCCCGCGCCAGAACCCGCGTAATCCCTTCGAGCATACGCTCGAACCTCGATACCTCGCGCTCTAGATGCTTCACGCCTACCGCCGTCAGCTTGTAAATCCGGACACGCCGGTTTGTGGAGGAAATGCCCCATGCGGCCTTCACAAGCTCTGCTTTGAGAAGGCGCTGGAGAGCTGGGTAAAGCGATCCTTCTTCGATCTCGAGCAAATCGTTTGAGGTTCGTTTGATATGTTGCGCGAGGGCATAGCCATGGAGAGGCTGCCGCTTCAACGTGCGAAGAATCATCATTTCTAAAGCGCCTGGAAACAGGTCACGCTGCTCGTAGCTCTTCACAAGGAGAACCCCCCGCTCAGGCTAGTTCTGACTAGGCCTAGACACAAATAGTATAGCTCGAATTTTGCTGTCAAGCATGCGGTTGGTGCTTTGACGGTGGCGCTCGAACCTCCGAACTCGCGGGATGGTTCACTGTTGCGGATTCGAACGCCCCATAAGTGAGACCATCTCGTGTCTCAACAGGCTGCCGGAGAAAGGTTCAAGAGTCTGCGGACGACGTCGAAGTCGGGGCGAATTCCGGCCTGGTAGCCGCCATCAACGGCATGGCGTTCAAATTCAAAAGCAGGGACTCCACGATCTCCCTGCCGTCGGGATCGCGCACCGCTTGCAATGGCGTGCGGCCACCGAGTGCCGGCACCTTATGGTTAACCCAGTCCTCGGCTTGCTTCTCGATGATTTCCTGAAGCCTCCTCTTTGCCTCCGGATCGCGGCGAAGGGCTTGCTCGAACTCCTCACCATCCTTCGCCTGCGCCTTGGTTCGTTTGGGAGCTTTCGCGAGCATCTCGTCGGCCGTTTGCGCCGTTGTGCTCTGGTGCGTAACGGAAGCACCAAGCCGCCTTTCGATCTCAGCGCGGAGGCGTCTGGCGCGATTTGCGGAATTCACTTTCGCAATCAGGGATCGGCCGGCAATTTTGATATTCCCGAGGATGGTATTGTCCCAACTCGGAATCCTCGGGTTGCCCTTCCTCGACCAGTCAAATTCAATGCTCTCGAGCTTCCCATCTTTGCCGAATTTCGCCTCCTCCAAAAGCTCCTCTTTCGATTGGAGCAGGGCCAGCGGCGCGAGGGCGTCAAACGCCTCTTCAGGCGATTCAATGCGGAACTTCAGCGTGTGGAACACAAGCGGATCACCGTCCGTATTGGCCAATCGTGGGGGAGTGTACAGTCCATCCCGAATCGTTAGGTACTTGAGACGAATCGCATCCTGGCATCGTACAAGATCGGCGGGAGTCAAATCCCGATTTTGCTTGGCGATCTTCCTTCGCAGCTGCTTCCGGAGACCAATCACCTCGCCCTTCCACCTGGGCGGGATGCGGATCGGGGCCGTACAACCGAGAATGGAGAGTGTCGGCAGGTTCCAAATCTGCGCGTAAACTACATCTCCCTTTTGCAGCATATGTGAGGCCGACTGCTCGACAACCTCCGTCTCTCCGCCAATCAGGATATCCCGCAGCCGAATGCGCTCGCCGGGCTCACTCCACAAGACTTCAAAGAAACTGAGTGGCTGTGTGGTGGCCTGTTCAAGAAACAAGCGCTCGAGCTCCGACAGCCGGCCGCCTTTTTCCAGCTCGTACCATCGAGTGACAATGCCGCCTCTCCAGATCGCTCCCTTTCCGCTGCGCGGCCTTTGGGGGTCCCAATGGAACAAGAAGTAAGGCATGAAGATCTGCTGCTCACCGGGGTAGGCATCCAAGGGAACCGGCAGATCGGTCATCTTGAAGTCTTCCCAGGCCACCTGAATCTGGTCGCCAAAACTTGCGTTCGGCAAACCTCAGCATGTCTCGTGTTAGCTGGTCGGATGCGTCTCGTTGCCGTGCCCAAAAACTGTGGGTGGCACATTGCTGCTCCAAACAGCAGCGCTTGTATTTCTTGCCGCTGCCACAAGGACACGGGTCATTTCTGCCGATCTTGCCCTTCCCAGGAGAGAGCATAATGTCGACACATTACCCTCCGAAATCAGGAAAGACAAGAGCCGAAGTTCATGCTTTTGTGGATTTCCTGCTCAGTATTCGATTGCCCCCTGCTCTCGAGAGCGGAGGCAATGCTCGGGACGCCGCCGAGTTATCAACTGCTGGTTGTTGGAGGTTGCCAAGCACATCAGCCGCAACTGTCAGCACCGTACACGAGGGAAGTCTGGACCGCCATGGCGAGGTGCTCGAAAAAAGCCCGCCGGTCAAGGACGCCGAGCCGGCCAGCTTTTTGCCGCAATGGCACATCGCTAGCCGGTCACTCGGATTCTGCAAACAAGCCCCGATTTGCTCTGACCCGAGTTTGTAGGGGGCCGAAACAGAACTTCTCGTCCTCCTTTTTTAAGATTGGATCGCGTTTTCTTTCACGATTCACTGGGGAAAAATGGTTTCGCCAGCGAGGGCGGTAGATGGCAGAATCCTTAGAACTCACTCTGTCAGGGAAACGCGATTCAGCGCGAGGTCGAACCGATGGCGTACACTCCGGGCAACTTTTCTTTCGAAGCGTGGTGGGAGAAAGTCATTGCGCGCACGCCCGTTAAATATATTTCCTTGATCTTGGCTGCCGTTGGAGGATTGCTCGTTTGGAGATTTCCCGGCGGTTATTTCTGGCACTCCATCGGGGAAGCTGCCGTTATTGCCGCGCTCCTCATGTTCCTGGTAGACCCGTTCCTGAAGGCTAGGCTGCTCAAGGAGGCGGCCAGGGATATTTTTGAATATCTCTTAGGATTCGACCACCAACCACCGTTAAAGGAGCGCCTCAGACGATTGGTTTTCGATACCAAGCTGTTCCGCAGGAATTTCAACGCGCGGTACAGACTCATTCCTGAGGCGGATTTCATACAGAGCGAGATGGAATTCGATTTCGAGCTGGTTAACCCAACGGAGGAGGCAGTTGAGTTCCAGTATAAAATTGATTTCGAGCAGGCTGAGAACCCTCGCCTCGATTCTCTGACCCTTATATCTTCGGAAAAAAGCTATGAGTGGCGACCAGCGCTAAACGCCACGGAAGATGAACCGTTCGTTCTTCAAGGGCTCGCAGACCCGGTGAAGATTCAGCCCGCTTCGAAGGGTTTCAGCTACAGATTCGGTGGAAAATGCGCGGTAAGCTATCCAGCCGCTTTTTATTATGCCCAACATTTCGCTTATCCCACGATAGGAGTTACTGTCACAATCGAACACCCGCAAACGCTGGAAGTCGCTGCGGCTCAAACTCCGGCGCACGAAGGAAATGTCTGGAGATACGAGAGACTGTTCATGCCCGGCGACCATATCAGCATTCGTTGGAAACCGTCGAGTTCTTAAGACGGACCCGAATCATCTAACTCGGGACAGAAGACTGCACAATCTAAGCACTCGAATTTCAAGCAAGCAGTTTCAAGTACAGTTTAGAAACGCCCTGGACCTCGAGGGATTGTCTGGCGGTGGCCTGAACCCGCCGTGGGCGCCAGGAGACAGCCACTGGTCCCAGGCATTCAGCACTATGTTGTGATCGGCGCGAGGCAACTGACGACTAGCGGGCGTAGCGGGCTCCCCCGTCCCGCGACCGCCTCACGCGGCCCAGGGCTATGAGGCCCTCCGCTTGCCACCGATCATTTCGAGTAGGTGCGCGTATCGTATGACACGGCCTTCGTGCTCTCTCCAACACCATATTTGTCCGTAAGTGCGCCGGTCCCTCCCAGAGTAATACTCTCCGGACAAGCAGTCGCTCTTGTCGGACAGCCGCAACATGGCGGTGCCAAAATGCATGTGCATCGACTTCATGGCATAGGAAAGAGGCTGGTTTTGGTACTGGTAAATCAAGGCGACACCCTCAGGGTCTGACACCTGCAGTTCGGCAACGCAACTTCGCGACATCGATGTGATCGTGGTGAGGTAAATCGAGATTTGCGTCCAGCTTTGGAAAATCTGGAGCAGCACATCGTGACGTTTGACGTGGCCGTCGAACGAGGAGACCAGGAACCCGCGCCAGTGTCCGGTGAGGTTCGGGACTCTCGACAATCCCAACTTGCGCACCAAGCGGTTGCGCCAGAGGTGCTTATCAAACAGCGTGTTCACCACGCCGTAAAAAGCCAAACTGGAAGGTGCATCGAGCCACCACGGTGTGGAAAAATGAGCGGCGGCCATGAGTTTGGAGCACAACCAGGCGCACACAACGGCCACTGCAGCAAGCAGAAGAGGAACAAATCTCCTTTCGCTGGAGTCTGTACTGTAACCGTGCATGCTACACGCGTCCGGCTTTCGATCAGTTGGATTGCGCTTACCACCCGGACTGCTGCTGGGCAGCCCCGCGGGGGGAACAGCCAGCGGTATGGTTTCCTGAAGAGGTATCCCGCCGGTATCCTAGAATCAGGCAACTGCTGGTGGTAACGCTCCTTCCAACTTCTCTGTTTAGAGGCGCACCGCCCCTGCCCGGTTGCCTCTGAGGCAACTTGCCCAAGGTGAACCATGCGTCGCAATTTGCCCTTCTTCCCTAAGTTCTTTATTTCTTGCCGCTTCTAGCTCAGGTCAATCCGCTCTAAGCGAACCCCAGGGTATCGAAGCTTTAGTTGCAGAGGTCCGGCTATTGAGAAAGGCTGAATAAGCTTGTGGGAACGCTCCAATCGAGCGTCAAAAAAGCGTGTTCATCCAGAGCCCGACGCAATCCTCCCCCGTCAGCGGCACTCCTTGAACCTCGTCTTTTCCAGGCCGTCGGGACCGCGCCGCATGGCTTACTTGTTCTTTTGTTCCCCCGCACGTTTGCTGCGCCATAGCTCACGCCACAGGGAGCGCATCATCACCATCCCAATCATGGCAACCCCGAGCTTCATGCCAAACCAAATGGAATCCAATGGGTCCACCGTCCACCTCTCACAACGGGTTGCACGCCACTTCGTTGAGATGCCCAATCTCCCGTTGAACACCTCAATCATGAGGGTCAGTTTTGGAAAAAGAGATGGTACTTGACCCTATCGGTTAATGGCTGATCGAGTGCTCTGCAGAGTCTTCCGAAACAAGCGCATTTCCTCCTACATGCTGCGGTGCTTGGCATTCTCAAAGTGACAGGATCGGTTCAGAACGATCTCGGGGCCAACGTATTCGATAACGTCACCGTTCAAGTTGCGGACCCGGGTCCGAAGAACCTAGGAAAGACATCGTTGATTGGCTGAAGAAGAAATATCCAACGGTCAAAATCCTTGCCTTCCGTCCACCGCAAAAGGAAATGTCCGATTAGAGCGCCGCGTAATCGCTTGCCAATCGTGCATCCGTTCTGTAGCCCGGCCTTTAAGACACTCTTGAAATCGGCAGCACGGCTACCGCTCGAGCGATGGACGCCCGCACCGAGCACCGCAACTCTAGGCGAAGCCCTACTCCACTTTCGTGTGATAGATTGTTTTATGGAGGAGAAATGGACATTCTATCAGCGTTGAAAAACGAAGCGTCAAAGCTGCAAAAGCAGTTGGATACGGTCCATGCAGCCATCAAAGTCTTCGGGGGAAGGGACGGCGTCGGTCGTGGCAAGAAACGGCGCTTGTCTCCAAGTGCGAGAGCGAGAATAGCGAAGGCGCAAAGGGCGCGGTGGGCAAAAGCAAAGGCTGCGAAGAAGAACGGCTAACAACCTTCCTTCCGCCACGTCTTGATCAGGCACATCCGATGCATGCCTTGAACCTCTCCGTCCGATGAATCGCAGAATCATAAGCTGGCTGATTGTTTCGAGCCTGATGTGCGCCGCGGGTTATGCTGCGTTGTTCATTGCTCCGGATGAGCGAACCATGCATGACGCGCAGCGCATCTTCTATTTTCATGTGCCAAGCTGGGTCGCCATGTTCTTAGCGTTTTTTGTATCTGTCTTTGGAAGCATCTCTTATTTATTCACACGCAAGCAACGATGCGACTGGCTTGGCGTCGCAGGGGCAGAAGTGGGCGTGGTGTGCTGCACGCTTGGGCTGATAACCGGTCCGTTGTGGGGAAAACCGGCTTGGGGGATCTGGTGGACGTGGGATGCGCGGCTCACAACGACTTTGGTTCTTTGGCTGCTATACATTTCTTATCTTGTGCTGCGTTCGATGGTGGAGGAAACCGAGAGGCGTGCCAGAATCTGCGCGGTGTTCGGAATCTTTGCTTTTCTCGACGTGCCGTTGGTGTACGTTTCAAACCGCTTTTGGCGGACTCAACACCCCACGCCGGTCTTTTTCGGCGGCCCTAACGCAGGGGTCGACCCCACCATGGGCAAAGTACTGTTGCTATGTTTCGCTGCCATGGTCGCGGTCATGACCGTTCTTCTTCTGGACCGTTACCATCTTGAGCGTTTGCGGTGCGAAGTAAGCCTGCTGACATCTGAAATTGAGTCTCGCGATTTGGACAAGCGATCGCGCATGGCTAGGGAGCACGTATGAAGAACTTCCAGTATCTTCTCGCCGCATGGATTGCAGTTTGGGTTGTCTTTTTCCTTTATCAGATTTCCCTATCTCGCAGATTCTCCCAATTGCGCGACGAGATCAAACGCCTCAAGGAACGGCTTCGATGACTTGCTCCCGGGCAGGACAGTTCACAAGGAAAAACCTAAGGCGGTAGATCGAGAACCGAAAAGTGCACGGTAAATTTGTTCTGACGGATCGCTGGAGAAATTTATAGGATTGGCTGGTTCCGATCACACTTTGCCATGCGGTGCGATCCTTTTTGATTCCTCAGCTGATCAGCAGGTATTCGGCAGCGGAGAGCTCTGCTGCGCGCCGAGAGTCCAGGTAAGAAGCTGAGTCGTTCTCCGATGGCGCCTATTTCAGGTGACAGGCGCAAGAGTTCTCGCTCATCCGCAGGTAATCGAATACCAAACGCACGTTACGCGTGAGTCGTCGCATTTTCTGCGCCACACCTCCTCGGCCTTTGGATTTGAGCACGCCGATGGCGAAACGGCGAAGCCGGGTGATGTTTTCCGGGCCATGGCCGGTACGGATGCGACTGCGGTCCTCATCATAGTTCCAATCGATCATGTAGTGGCAACTCTCGATCACCCAATGCCCCCGGTTGACCTTGAGCACGCGTTGCGGGCCGGCTTCTTTCCCAGGGCGGCTGGTGAGGCCGTAAGAAATTTCCAGCGAGCTCTTGCCGCTCTTTTTGTCCGTGCGGTGCCGCTCGATGACGAACGCTTGGCCCACATGAGGAAAATCGAGATAACTGTTCAGTTCCGTGGTCGTCCAGATCTTGCGGGTTTCGATGCGTCCGTGGTCTGGAGGGGTGTGCTCGACAAAATGCGGTTGGCCGCGATCCCGGAAATAGAACTCCAAGGCTTCCAGAAGACCGGGTTGATTTCCTTTCACCGTAAAATAGTAGTGAGCCTTGCGCTTCTCGACCAGGTAAGTAGCAAGTTCGCGCTGCGTCAGCAGGGCATCCCCACTGACATCCTTGCCCTCAATATCGATGGCCTCGAGCAGCGGGATAGCCGTCTTGATCTCGTTCGTGCGTTTGACTTCTTCCTTTCCCTTATCCTCTATGGGCAAGGTGCCCACTTTTTTTGGGTGTAGCAAATCTTGCTTTGCTGACCGACAACGCTCATTACATGCGTGCGCTGGCCCTGCTCATCCAGGGCGTTGCACATGGTCTTGCCGTCGATGGCCAGACTCTCATCCCCTGCGCCATAGCGTTCGTTCCAGCATTGCAAGGCGCGATCCAGATCGGCGGGCGTGACACGGATTAGCACGTTGCGGAGGATAGACTCGCTGGGCACCACATAATGGCCCTGTTCGCGACGGCAACCGAAGCGTTCCCGCGATTTCTGCCCGAGGCTTTGGGCCCCATCCGCAATGGCCTTGTACCCGCGCATCCCGCAGAGTACGGCCCCGGCGGCTATCCCCAACACCGTGGACAAACGATGTCGCCGCCCTTGGGTCCGGCGCGGATCGGGAATCTGCGAAAAGAAACAGGGTAGCGAGCGCATCTGCTCGGCAGTGAGCCTCATGGTCGTGCCTCCTAGATGATAGGGTGGGGAAAGAATCGCGCGGCACAACAACCGACGGGCATCGGCCCGCAGCAGTTTGAGAAAGACCATCTTGGGGGATGCGGGTGTGGCCGTGTATCCCACACGAGTCCGGCGAAATCCTCGACTGTTCCCGACATAGATCCAATTCGCGGCCCGATACACCGTCCCGCGATGACGCTGCGGGTCGACAAAGGTTTCCAGCAACACCACGCCGTGCCCGAACGCTTCTTCCCAATCCCTCGGCAAACGCCTTTGACAGAGAGAGAGAACGCGAGACCCCAAATTGAACAGGTGCCAGTCGGGAAGAATCAGAAAGCGGCTATTGTTGACCACCAGCTTCAAGCGCGCATATTGCTGGCGGAAGCTCCAACCGATCCAGCGATCGCGTGCCGCGCACTTCAGTGCCGAGGCCGAAAAGCTCAACAGCGCGACCCATTGCTCCCGCCAGCTCGCCACGTACCAAAGCGTTTCTCCAATCTTGGGCAAATGGCCCAGGTAGTGATGCTCTCGCATGAGCTCCTGGTAGCGAGGCTGTTCGCTGGAATGAACGAGCCGCACCACCATCTCGCGCAGTTCCGTACGCGCAGCAGAGTCACTGCTCTCGGGACGCATTCAAGTGCGACGATACAGGGGCAGGGTAGAGATGTCCAGGAAAATCTATAACCGTTTAAGTTTTATGGCCGTTAGCTGGCTGGACGAATTCACCCTGGCAACGCCGCTTCTGTCGTTGAATGCGCCCGCAAAATCCTCTATTGTAGGGGTTTCCTTAGCAGTCCAAAAAGGCGGTAAGCGCACGCCCGCTACAAAACGGAGACATTCGTGAAAAAGAAGATTCGCGCCATCCAATATGGTGTCGGCCCCATCGGCGCATCCATCGCGAAGTTGATGCGGGACAAGCAGGCCATCGAAATCATCGGCGCAATCGATCTGGATCCCGCCAAGGCGGAACGCGATCTGGGAGAAGTTGTGGGCGCGAGCGACGCGCCCTGGGGCGTCAAAGTGTTCGCCGATCCCCAACAAGCCCTCGACCTGAACGCCGACGTGGTTATCCACGCGACTTCTTCGTCGCTTGCCAAAGTGATGGATCAATTGCTGGCGTGCCTGGAAGCGCAGTGCTGTATCGTTTCAACCTGCGAGGAATTGTCCTACCCGTTTCGCACGCAGCCGGAACTCGCCGCCAAGCTCGACGCCGCCGCCAAAGAATGGGGCGTGGCGCTCGTGGGAACCGGAGTGAATCCCGGATTCGTGATGGACAAACTCGTCCTGACGCTGGCGGCGGTTTCGCAACGCATCGAGCAGGCCAAGGCGCTGCGCATTGTGGATGCCTCGCAGCGGCGGCTTCCGCTACAGAAAAAAATCGGCGCGGGCCTGAGTGTGGATGAATTTCGTACGCAGGTAAAGGCGGGCGTCATCAAGCACGTCGGCCTGCCGGAATCGGTTGCCATGGTCGCAGATAGCCTGAATCTGCCCGTCGAAAACATCAGCGAAACCATCGAGCCAAAAGTGGCCAGCGAACGCGTCGCAACCGAATACCTCACCGTCGAGAAGGGACAGGCCGCCGGCGTTCATCAAATCGCACGCGGCCTTTCGAAAGACGGGAAGGAGCTGGTTCATCTCGAATTGCAGATGTACGTCGGGGCAAAAGATCCCTCCGACACCATCACCCTCACCGGCCACCCCAACATCAGCCTCACCATCCCGGGCGGCTCGCACGGCGACATCGCCACCGCCTCGGTGGTGGTGAATTCCATCCCGGTGATCCTCGATGCGCCGGCCGGTCTGCGCACTTCGCGCGATCTGCCCATCGGCTTCTTTTCGCCTAGCGCGAAACCGTAAAGCGAAACCCAGAAACAGGAGATGCGGGCGGAATCTGTCCTTTGCCAGGGATGGCTCCCGACCATCCCTTTCAGTTGTGCTTCATGAACTCCCCTTGGTGGCGCGTCAGCGAATTGTAGAGCGTCTCGATGAACGCGTCCGAGTTGATGTACCCGCCGGAAAACTTTTCCCAGGGCGCGAGAATCTTCTCCTGCTTCATCTGGTCGAGCGTTTTGCGACCGCCGAGCGCCTTCTCGACCACCGCGGAGGTTTCTTTCAGCATTTTCGTGAACGCTTTCAGGTCCTCCATATTCGAAAGCGCGCCATGTCCGGGAATCACTCTTACGTCGGCAGGCAACTCCGCCGCGACCTTTTCCGTGGCGGCGATCATGCCCTCGACGCCGCCGCCGCTCGACACGTCAATAAACGGAAAGCCGTAACGCACGAAATCGTCGCCCATGTGCACAACATTGTTCTTCGGGAAGAAGATAATGGAATCGCCGTCGGTGTGCCCGGAAGGAAAATGCAGCGCGCGAATGTCCTCGCCGTTCAGGTGCACGGTCACGTCGTGCTCGAAGGTGATAATCGGCAGGGCGTTTCCTGACGCCAGCTTTTGCTCCACCTTGATCGACCCCCCGTTGCCCGCCGTGCCGCCCGTCTCCAGACGTTTGCGCACGTTCGCGTGCGCGATGAGGGTAGACCCCGCATTGCCAAACAGCTCGTTTCCGCCGGTGTGATCGCCGTGGTAGTGCGTGTTGATGACAAAACGCACCGGCTTTGTCGTGACCCCCAAATCTTTGAGCGCCGCCTGAATTTTCTCCGCAAGCGGGGCGTACTGGTCGTCCACAATCGCGATGCCGTCTTCGCCGACCGACGCGGCAATATTTCCGCCCGCGCCTTCCAGCATGTAAATGTTTCCGGAAACCTTGGTGACCTTGATCTGCACCTTGGAAAAATCCTGCCCCTGGGCCGACGCCGCCCGGCTCGCAAGCACGCCCATCGCCCCTATCACGAGCATCATCGCGACCCGCATCCTCTTGCGCATGTTTCTCCTCCAGTGGAGCGCCGCGCATTCTACCACTGCCCGAGCGAAATACGAGGTAAAGAAAAAAGCCGCTTAAAAAGCCGCTAGCCCCAGGTGGGCAGTGACCGGCAGTCGAGGAGGACTTCGGCGGCCCATTGACCGAGATACACGGAGAGCGCGACGCCGTGGCCGTTGTATCCGGCGAGGACCGCCACGTTTTTCGAGCGCGGATGGCGGCGAAAAACGGGGCGCATCCCTTCGGTGAACAAAATCGGGCCGGCCCAGCGGTGCGTGATGCGCACAGACGCGAGCGCCGGATGCAAATGATGGACGCGATCTTCAAGCCAGCGAAAGCTCTCCGCGGCCTCTCCTTCGCGCACATCAAAGCGGTACAAATCCGGCGCAGCGTAGCGCGGGGAGCGTTTCCGAGCTGGCTTCCCAAACAGCGAGGCGATCGTGGTTGGCGCCGGAACCAGGCCCGCGCCGAAAACCATGCCGTTCGAATCGAGCAGCCGGCCCCACAAGTAGGGAAGGTCCACGGTATAGAACGGCCGGCGGGAGGACAAGCCGATGGCTTGGAGCTGCGCCCGGGAGAGCGGCGCGGTGGCCATGGCAAGAGTCAGTTTCGGCTGCGTCGAACCGCGCAAGCCGGAAAGTTCGAGCGAGAAGGCGTTCACAGCGAGAAGGATCTGCGATGCACGGATGTTCTTCTGTTGGACACGGCCCCGACCGTTGCGGCGAACCCGCAGGCACGGCGGATCGGAAGACTCGATGGCTTGAACCTCGGCGTGCTCGATGATGTGCGCGCCGGCTTTTTCGGCTGCGCGGGCCAGCCCCGCGACAACTTTTCCGGGATCGACGGCGCCGCCGGGCACGGTGCGCACCACTTTCAAGTCCCCGGAATCGCTCCAGCAGATCGGCGAATCCTTCGCGGGATCCGCGCGTCCCAACTCGTACACACCTGGGAGTTCCAGGCCGGAGTCGATGCGCAAGGTGCGTAGGATTTTCTGGTATCCGGCGAGCACGTCGCCGAGTCCGGGGAGCGGCCCGGCCGCGGTGTCCTCGAGTGCCAGGCCGCCGGTTCGGCCGCTCGCGCCTTCGCCAAGTGCGCTGGCCTCGAGCACGAGCACGGATTTTTTTGGCGCCAGCCTGGCCAACCACGCTGCCGCGCAAAGCCCGGTGAAGCCGCCGCCCACGATGGCAAAATCCACGCGGTCCGGCAGCGGTCCCGGCGCAGGACGGAAATCCACGCTCCAGGGCGGTACGCCCCAAGGATGTGTTTGGCGGGACATGGCACCTCTTTGATGCGAAGCCTGCTTCCCGGGCACCAGGACGCGACGAAGATTCCCGCGCCCAAAAAACTGGTGCGCGCTTCGCGGCTTTCCGTTTTATCCGCCCCTGCCGGAGTCACGCGCGAAGAGCACCGCAAGGATCGCCAAAACGCTGACCATCAGCGGAAACCAAACCGGCGAAATCCACGGCCGCGGAATCAGGAACAAAACATCCGCGTCGCGGAGCGAGAGCGGCCAGCGCACCGTGGCCCAAAGCGCACCGTAATAAGTGATGTCCCAGATGGCGAAGGTCCACAGGAAAACAGCGGCCCGGGAGCTCATCTTCGCTGCCGCGAGAAAGGCCACACTGAGAAGCATGACCATGGTGGCAGCTTCGCGAAAGAGTTCGAGAGTGAGAAGGCTCGGCGGGAACTGGTCGATCGCCTGCGATTGCTGGTAAAACTCGCCGGACCTGCGCATGACGTCGGCGAGGGTTCCCTGATAACCGGGGAGCAAGCCGGTGGCGGCCCGAAGGTAAGCGACCACCGCAGCTTCGACAAATCCGAATGCGGCCGCAAACACGCCGCTCGAGAGCAGTTGCTTGGGCGCAAGCGCAAGGCCGCCCCCGCGCTTCCAGGAAAAGTAGCCGAGCGGCGGAACCGCTAGAAGGAGGTTGACCCACCAGGGCTCGGCGAGGAGTCGAACGCTCATTCCCTGATTTTACGTGGAAGCTGAGCCAAACGCTCGACCGACCAGTTCCACCCGGGCTCATAGGTGGGCTGTCGAACCTCGCCAAGAGCAATAAAAGGCCCGAGAGAAACCGCGGACGACGGCACATGGCGGCTGCTGTCGCCTTTTCTCTTTGCCGCCGTGATCTCCGGCTGATACTTCCTTCTTTACCTATCTTCTTTTCTTTAGACTGTGGGCCCCGCGCCATCAAGCGAGCGAAACAATTGCCGTGACTTGTGCGTAGAATGGCCAGGGAGCGTGTGCCCGAATGACGAGGGGCGTGTTGAAACGCGGCGTGTTGTTTCGCGAACCCGTCGGGGTGGCGCTTGAGACACTGCGCCAGCACAAAATGCGCTCCTTCCTGATGTTGCTTGGCATCATCCTGTCGGTTGCGACCCTTATTGTCGTGATTTCACTGATTTCCGGTGTGAACCAATACATCGCCGACCGCGTGGCCAATCTCGGCTCCAACGTGTTTCTGTTGACGCGCTTCCCGCTTATCACCGACGTGGAAGAGTACGTAAAAGCCAACCGGCGCAACAAAAAGGTGACCTGGGACGACTACGAAGCGCTGCGCGAGAACCTGAAGCTGCCGCTGCGCGTGGGCGTGGAATTGCGCACGGACGGAAAAGTGCGCCGAGGCACGGAAAGCATCACTGACGTGAACATTCGCGGCGTGACCGCCAACATGGGCGACATCGATCCGGTGACCCCCCGCGATGGACGGTACATTTCCGACGGCGACGACGAGAGCCGCTCCCAAGTGACCATGATTGGCAACGACCTGGCTACCAAGCTGTTCCCCAACGTGGATCCCATCGGGCGGGAGATTCTGATCGAGGGGCGTCCGTTTCAGGTGGTAGGAGTTGCAAGAGTCATCGGCACGGCCTTCGGGCAGTCTCAGGACAATTTTGCCTACATTCCGATCCAAACCTATCTCAAGATGTACGGGACGCAAGACACCATTTGGCTCAACATCCAGGCGCGCGGGCCGGAGTGGATGGCACGTACGCAGGATGAGGCGCGGGCGATGATGCGGGCGCGACGGCACCTGCCGCCGAACGAGCCGGACAATTTCGGCATCTTCGATCAGGCCTCGCTGATGGAGCTGTGGAAGAACCTGACCGGAGTAATCGCCAAGGCCATGGTTGGAATTGTCTCGGTGTTTTTGGTCATCGGTGGCGTGGTCATCATGAACGTGATGCTGGCGACGGTCACCGAGCGAACGCGGGAGATTGGCATCCGCAAGGCGCTGGGTGCGCGGCGCGGTGATATTCTGCTGCAGTTTTTGATCGAGTCCGCCGTGATGGCAGCCATTGGCGGGGTGGTGGGCGTTGCGCTGGCTTATGGAATCGCAGGAGTCGCGAAAGCCATTTCCGTGCCGATGAACGTACCGTTCATTGCCGTACTGATCGCCGAAGCGATTTCCGCAGCCGTGGGAATTTTCTTCGGCGTGTACCCCGCCAAGAAGGCCGCCGGGTTGCAGCCTATTGAAGCCTTGCGGCAAGAGGTTTAGCGCTCTTGAGGATCACCGCGCACATGCAGTTGGGGGAGAACGCGCACATGGCATTGACCACGCTGCGGGAAAACAAGATGCGTTCCTTCCTGACCGTGCTCGGCGTGGTCATCGGCATTACCGCGCTGCTTTCCGTCGTGTCCATCCTCATGGGAGTGTATGCAGACGTGAATGCCTACCTCTCGGACTACGGGCCGGACACGCTGTTTCTTTTTCGGTTCGACCCGGGCATCCACACAGGGCGCCTGACGCCGGAGGACCGGGCCCGCAAGCCGCTAACGCTGGAGGATGCCGAAGCGATCCGGGAATTGTGCCCGGCGGTGCGCGCGGTGACCGCCAGCGTGTATCCGCGGTTCGAGGAAGAAGGGCCGGCGCGCGGGCCGGTCACGGCGCGCTACCTGAGTAAGGAAGTTTCCGGGATCGATTACAACGGAACTCTCCCGGCAACCGAAGAAGTGTTCAACTCGCGGCCGGCGCGCGGGAGATTTTTCAGCGAAGCGGAAAATCAGCACCGTGCGGACATCGCGCTCATCGGTTCGGACATCGCCAAGACACTCTATCCGGACATGGATCCTCTCGGGAAAGCGATCCTGATTGACGGCGTGTCCTACGAGGTGATCGGCGTGCTGGAGCCTCGCAAAGGCCAGTTAGTAAAGGACCAATCTGCCGACAAGGCCGTGCTGGTGCCGTACCGTACTTACAAAAAGCATCTGCCGATGGACGACGAAAACCTGGTCGGAGCGGTTGCCTATCCTGGGCGCATGCCGGAAGCCCAGGACCAGATTCGCGGTGTGCTGCGTCGGCGGAGAAACGTGCCGTACAGCAAGCCGGATAATTTCGGGATGGCCAGCGCGCAACAAGTCGCGGACCAGTTCCGGCAAATCACGTCGTCCGTGGCGCTGCTGATTTTTGCGATCAGTTCGATCGGTCTGCTGGTGGGTGGCGTCGGCGTGATGAACATCATGCTGATGTCGGTGACGCAGCGCACGCGCGAGATTGGCGTGCGCAAAGCAATTGGAGCGCGGCGCAGCGACGTCATCTGGCAATTCCTCACCGAAGCGATCGTGCTGACCGGGTCGGGAGGCGTCATCGGCGTGCTGCTCGGCGCAGGCATCAGCTTGCTGATCAATTTGGCGGTGCCGTCCCTGCCCTCCTATGTTCCGCTCTGGGCCATCGTGCTGGCGGTCGCCGTGTCGATGGGCGTGGGCCTGTTTTTTGGAATGTATCCGGCGATCAAAGCGGCGCGGCTCGATCCGGTTGAGGCGCTCCGCTACGAGTAACTCATGGCTCTCGGAGAGCCACAACGAAGGATGAAAATGGACCCAGGCACCTATGCTTTGTTTTCAACGCGATAGGCAGCTATTTTCATAGGAGGAGTAAGTTAGGGAAAAGCGTGGAGGGACCTCTCGCGAAGTCCCACGGGTTGTCTGGACCTACAACGCATGGGCAAGTCGCATGCGGCCCTGGCAGCAGGGGATTCTGCGGTTGCGCATCGAGGCAGCATTGCGTATGTTCTTGCCATGAAACTGAGCAAAATGCTCCTGGTAGTTCTGGCTCTCCTGGTTTCTTTCCGCTTGGCGGGTCTCGCCGAAACCCAGCAGCCGATGCCGGCCAGCGTGGCGACCGGATTCAACTTGATCCGCGAAGACACGCTGCGCGCGGACCTGACGTTTCTGGCCTCGGACGCGCTCGAGGGCCGAATGTCATTGCAAAATGGCGACGCGGTGGCCATCCAATGGATTGCCTCCGAGTTTGCCAAGGCCGGACTGCAACCGGCCGAGAATGGCAGCTTTTTGCAGCCCGTCGAGCTCATCGAATACCGCGCGGACCGCGCGCAGAGTTACGTGGCGCTGAAGCGCAGCGGAAGCGAGAAGCAATGGAAATTTCCCGACGCGTTGGGCTCTTACCATTCCGATGTTGATGTGACCGCGGAGGTAATCTTCGCTGGCTACGGCATCACCGCGCCCGAGCTTGCTTACGACGATTACCAGGACATCGACGCGCACGGAAAAATCGTGCTGATTTTCGATCACGAGCCGCAGGAGACCGATCCCAACTCCATCTTCAACGGCACCGGCAACACGCGTTACGCCACCGGGCGCGTGAAAATCCTGAACGCGCAAGCGCATGGGGCGGTGGGCGTGCTGATCGCAGCGGAACCCAACCGCAAGCATCCGTCGAATCAGGAGCGCGTCGCCCGAATTGGCGGATCCATTACACGCGCGGTGCCGCTTCCTTCGCAGGCGCTGGCTGAGGACGAACTCCATACGCCTGCGGCCATTATTTCGGACGCGGCGGCCAAGGAAATCTTCGCCACCGCGGGAGCAGCTCCTTCGGAGCTGCAAGCGGCCATCGACCGCGACCTGAAGCCGCAATCGCGCCCGCTGCCGGACACGCAAGCCACCTTGCATTACCGGAACGTTTCCGTGAGCACCGGCAAATCCTACAATGTTGCCGGATTGTTGGAGGGCAGCGACCCGCAGCTCAAGGCGGAGACGATCATTTTCTCCGGGCACCACGATCATGATGGCATCAGTGGCGACCAAATCTGGCACGGCGCGGACGACAACGGCTCCGGTACTGTTGGTGTGGTTGCGCTGGCACAGGCGTTCGCCGCCAATGCCGCGCATGGCGAAAAACCAAAACGGTCGCTTCTCTTCGTGGTGTTTGCCGCCGAGGAGCGCGGCTTGCTCGGCTCCTTCTACATGGCGGCGCATCCGCTGCGCCCGCTTGAGACCACGCGCGCGGTCATCAACTTCGACATGATCGGCCGCAACGAAACCGCGAGCGACCAGACCAAAGGCTTGATCGAAATTCCCGCTGATACCACCAACCGGCTGAACCTCATCGGCCGATCGTACAGCCCCGACTACGATCGCATCGTGGAGGAAGAAAACAAGTACGTCGGCCTCGATCTGGACTACCGTTTCGACCGCGACTACGCCCTGAATATCTTCTTCCGAAGCGATCAATTCCCGTTCGTGCTGCACAACCTTCCTTCGTTTTGGTGGTTCACCGGCTTTCACCCCGACTACCACCACACCACCGACACCGCGGACAAAATCAATTACGCGAAAATGGCCAAGATCCTGCGCCTGGCCTACTTGAGCGGATTCCGATTCGCGAACGAAGCCGCCCCGCCTAGATTCATCGCCAACCCCGGCGGCAAAGCTGCCAGCCAAGCCAACGAACATCGACAGAACTAACCCCTTCCCGGCAAAGCGGTCAGCGGGTCGGCTTGGCTTCGAGCTGGGCGACGCGGGCCTTGACGATTTTCTCAATCAGGGCAAGCGGAAGCGGCTTGTTTAGGGGGAAATGGATAGTCCCTTTCGAGGTCGAAAAGCTCTTGAGTTCTTTCTTGAAGGCTTCGATGACCGCGGCCGTCGGGAATAAACTGCAATGGTCGGAAAATGCGGCGAACCACACCAGGATCCCCTTGTGCTTGAAGGCCGGCATCCGGTAGCTGATGGTTTCCCTAGCTTCGCGAGGCACTGCTCGGCGGATCGCCGCGCGCATTTTGCTTAGAGCGCTGCGGGCCGGTGCTGGAACACGAGCGAGGTATTCGGCCACATTTCTTGGAGCGGCTTTGCCTTTGGCCGTCGCGCTGCCTGCTTTCTTCTTTTTCACACCGGAGAGTATAGCAAAGCGATCGCGCCCGTTGCGCCCGGACCGCTCAATAGCCTTCGGGCGGAACTTCGTAGCCGGCAGCTTCGAGCGAGCCCGCACCACTCCAAGTCTGGATTGAACCGCGCCATTCTGGATGCTTCGCCGTTCGAGTTGCGCCGCCAGTTGGAGTACAAGGCGTTGTGGCGGGGAGAGGGTTGTTGATAGCCGTTCCTCCCCAGAACACCAGCCGCTCGTGCCCCAACTGCGGCCATGTATCAGCCGAGAACCGCATTGTATTCGTGCGTAGCATGAGACCCGTAGGAACCTCTCCCTTCAGGGACCCTTCAGGGAGGGGAGGAGGTCAAGCTCGGCCAGGATTCCTAGCGGGGCGACCAGGAAAATTCAGCGCTTCCAGAATTTCATCACCGCGGAATAATCGAGGTCTTCCTTGGCGGCGCCTTTGACAGCGTTGTAGACTTCGCGGGCGGCGGCGGTGGCGGGCAGAGCGACGCCCAGCTGATTGCCAAGGTCAAGCGCAAGACCAAGGTCCTTGTGCATGAGGCGCAGCGGGAAGCTCGGGACGTACTCGCCCTTGAGCAAATTGGGAGCTTTGACGTCCAGAACGCCGGAACGGGCCATGCTGGATTGCATGACTTCGACGAGCTTTTCGCCGGGGATCCCGGCGCAACTCGTGAGGGCCAGGGCTTCGGCGAGGGCGTCTACCTGGAGAGCCAGGATGAGGTTCATGGCCAGCTTGATGGTTTGGCCGGCGCCGTTCTTTCCGAGGTGAAACAGTTTCTTGCCCATGACCCGGAGAACGGGCTCGGCTTCTTTTAAAGTTTCTTCCTCGCCCCCAATCATAAACACGAGTTCGCCTTTTTTGGCGCCCCAATCCCCGCCGGTGACGGGCGCGTCGAGGAAACGCACGCCGCGCTCGGAACAAGCGGCGGCGATTCTGCGAGCCAGCCCGGGGGAGACGGTGCTGGAGTCAACATAAATGCTGCCGCGCTTGAGCGAGCCCATCGCGCCGCAGTTGCCCCAAAGCACTTCTTCGAGGGCGGGAGGATCGCTGACGATGGTGAGCAAGAAGTCCGCAGCGGCCGCCACCTCCCCGGGAGATTTTGCGAGTTTGGCCCCGGCGGCAACCAGTTCATCGGCGCGCGAAGGCGTGCGGTTCCAAACGGTGAGCGGGTAGCCGGCCTTGATGAGGTTCATGCCCATGGGACGGCCCATCAGGCCGAGACCGATGAGCCCGATCTGTTTGGCGGCGAGATTCAAGAGAGCCCTCCTCGACGGCGGTTGGCTTTCGGACGCGAGCAATTGGCCACAAGAAAAAAGATTATTGTAGCCGAATTTTGTTTTACAGGAAGCAGGCGGGAGGAGTCCAGGAGAAATTCAGGCGGTTTTGGAGCCCTCGTCGAGGGGGAGGGCACGTGCGCCGCGAGTCGAAGCCGCGGCAGCCAAAGCTGTACCGCGGGGCTTGCCCGCAGCATTCCTAGCGTCGGGAGCTTCCGGGCTGGAGGCGGGCTTCAGGGCAACCGGGCCGGCGGTTGCGTTTGCGCTGGGGTCCGGTTTTTCTTCGATGCGGACCAGACACTGATAGGGAATCTCCCAGCGGAAGTGCCCGTTCTTCCCGCGTTGCTCGAAGCTTTGCTCGAGGAAAATGGAGCGGCCCGAATCGCCAACAAAAACTCCGGAAGCAGGCAACAGAATGTCCCCGGCGCGATATTGCACTTCCACACGTCGACCGAGAAAGGACGAGTAGCGGGCCATCCTTTTCCTAGTGTCGTCACTTGGCAGTAACAGACGCAATAGTACGAACGGTCTCCCCCGGCCCGACCCCTACCGCGGAGACGGCACAAGGCGGAAGGCGAGTGCTTGACTTTTCCTCGGGGCGCGATATTGTCTCGGTCACAATAAGGAAACGGTTCGCGCGGGGAGGCGTGGCGTGGCGGCGCTCGATGAAACCGTTGCAGATGGACTGGCGGCGTATTACGAATTTGTCGCCGAACATCTGCACAAGTGGGTGGACCCGCTGACCAACGACGAGTTCTGGCGCAAACCATATCCGTACGGAAACAGCGTGGGGCACTTGGTGCTGCATTTGACCGGCAATCTGAGTTATTACATCGGTAGATGCGTCGCGGAAACGGGGTACGTGCGGGACCGGGACCGTGAGTTCAGCGATCCCTATCCACCACACAAGGAGGCGGCGCTCGAGGCATTTGATAAGGCCGTCGCCATGGTAGTAGACACGATTCAAAAGCAGAGTGAGGGAGACTGGGGCAAGGGGTACACCGCAGAGCGCGAGCCTGAAGCCAAAAGTCGCTTTCAGATTTTCGTGCGATGCGCGGGGCACGCTTATCATCACGTGGGGCAGATTATCTACCTGAGCCGAGAGCTGGCGAGAACTTAAGGCCGGGAAGAACGCCTCGCCGGAACGCGGAGTGGGCGGACGCGGCGAGCGAAGTGGAACGCGAGTGGTCGAACAGAAGAAACTAACCAAGGGCAAGGCCGCCCTTTTGCTGATTCTGTCGGCTTTAGGGGCGATCGTGTCGGCAAAGGAACTGCATAGATGGCACGTCTACCTGGGATTTGCCATTATCGCTGTCGTACTTCTTGTCGTATTTCTCATCTGGAACCGGAAATCCTGAACGACTTTTTCCTGAAGGACGGGGGTAGGCGGAGATGTGCAAAGTGTCTTGGATGGCTCTTTGGGTGGCGTGGTGCGGAATGTTGGCGGTTTTGCCGGCCGAGCAGACGGCCAAGCCTGCGCAAGGGCCGTCGTCCAGGGTGCCGACCATCGACCAGTCGCTCGAATGGCAAAGCGCGTTCAACCCGAAGATTTCGCCCGACGGCAAGCGCGTGGTTTACGAGGTGCAGAAAACCAACTGGGAGGAGAATGCGTTCGAACGGAACTTGTGGATCGGCGACGTCGCGAGCGGGGAAACGCATGCGCTGACGACGGCAAAGAAGTCGAGCACGAATCCCGAGTGGTCGCCGGACGGGAAGTGGATCGCCTTTCTCTCTGACCGGCCGGCGCAAATCGCAGGAACGCCGGAAGGCAAGAAACAACTGTATGTGATTTCCTCGGAGGGAGGGGAAGCACAGCAAGTGACGAAGGTGGAAAACGATGTGAGTGATTTTGCGTGGGCCCCGGATTCGAAACGCATCGCCTTTTCCATGACCGATCCCGAGACCAAGGCCATGAAAGACCGAAAGGAAAAGTACGGAGACTATTCCATGGTGCATGGCGACTATCAGATGACCCATCTCTGGACCGTCGAGTTCTCAAGCGGAAGTCCTGGCGCGGCCGAGCCGAAGCGGCTGACCGAAGGAGACCAATTCAGTGTCGGGGACTTTTCCTGGTCGGCGGACGGAACGCGCATCGCGTTCAGCGCGCAAAGGGATCCGGACTTGATTTCCCTTGGCACGGCAGATTTGTACGTCATCAGCGTGAACGACAAGGCCGTGAAAAAGATGGTGAGCACCCCAGGACCGGACCGCAACCCGCACTGGTCGCCGGACGGGAAGAAAATCGCCTTCGAAACCGCGGCGGGGTCGCAGTTCTTCTTCTATACGGATCGCAGGATCGGCGTGGTCCCCTCCGATGCGGGCGCAGTGCAGATTCTGACGGAATCTTTTGATGAAGACCCATCGCTCGTCGGCTGGGGACCGGATGGAATTTATTTTGCCGCGGCACAGAAGACCGCGTCGCATTTGTTCCGGCTGAACCCCGAGAACGGAGCTATCGAGAAACTAAGCGCGCCGGAGGAAATGGTGGCATCCGGCTTTTCCTTCTCGCAGGACTACAAAACGGCGGCCTATCGAGCGGCACTCGACAACCAGTATGGGGAGATCTACACAACCAGCGTTACGCCGTGGCGGGCCAGGAAACTGACCGCGATGGGAGAGCAACTCAAAGGATTCACGCTGGCGCACCGCGAAGTGGTTTCCTGGAAGTCCGGGGACGGAACGACGATTGAAGGAGTGCTGTACACACCGCCGGATTTCGACGTCAGGAAAAAGTATCCCCTGCTGGTGGTGATTCATGGCGGGCCGACGGGAACCGATCAGCCGGTCCTGAACGCCGATCGTTACTATCCGATCGAACGGTTTGTGGCCAAAGGCGCGCTGGCGCTGCGGCCAAATTACCGCGGCTCGGCAGGCTACGGAGAGAAATTCAGGTCATTGAACGTGCGGAATCTTGGCATCGGAGATTATGCGGACGTGATTTCCGGGGTGGATTCGCTTATCGCCAAGGGTGTTGTTGATAAGGACCGCGTCGGCGCGATGGGGTGGAGCGAGGGCGGATACATTTCTGCCTACGTCACGACGTTTAGCGACCGCTTCAGGGCGGTGTCGGTGGGCGCGGGAATTTCCGACTGGACCACCTATTACGTGAACACGGACATTACCCCCTTCACCCGGCAATACCTCCACGCCACGCCGTGGGACGACCCGGAGATTTACTGGAAGACCTCGCCCATCAGCAACCTCGCGAAGGCGCAGACGCCTACACTGATTCAGCACGGAGAGAACGACCGGCGCGTGCCGATTCCGAATGCCTACGAACTGCGGCAAGCGCTGGAAGACCGCGGCGTTCCCGTCAAGATGACGGTTTACAAGGGATTCGGGCACGGCATCACCAAACCGAAGCAACAGCGCGCGGTCATGGAAGAAAATGAAAAGTGGTTCGGGCAATATATCTGGGGCGAAAAGCCGGAAGAAAGGAAACCGGCCGAGCCCAAAAAAGACGAAAAGAAATCAACCGCAGCGGTAAACCCGTAAATGGGGAAGCGGCCGGAGGTCGGGTTCGACCCAGCCGTCCCGCGCAGCCGGCGTCCGCAGCAAATCCTGCGAATAGTACTGGGAGGGAAGATTCTTGTCGCACAGTTCCGCGTGGGCGGTAAGAAATTCTTCAAACGCGCAGCCTTCCGGGGTTTCCACAAGAGCCGCCGCGACCAGGCGCATCCAGAACAAGGTGAGCGTGTGGTGATACTTCTCGCTCGCGGCGTGGTGATTGGCGAAGCGACGGATGCCGGCGGACATACGCTCGGCGGCGCGCGTGGCGTCAGAAGACTTCAAGTAGAGCCAAGCGACGCGAAGATGCTCCCGGTGGCGAAACTGGTCTGGCGGAAAAGAAAGGTTTTCGAATGCGCGGAGAAAGTCTAGGTCGCTCCAGGCGCGGACGCCGGAGCCGAGATGCGTATCGGCCATAGTGGTTTGGAAAAAATGTGAGATGGAAACTTCTTTTACTCTATCACACTTCCTCTTGGGAACCCGGAAGAAGGGAGCGACATCCGGCAAAGCTGGTTTCCAAATTGGCCTGTTACTCGAGTTTCGCTCCAAACTCCGACGGGAAAACGATTCCATCGGCGGCCTTGTAGGGCAAATCCCCGGGAAAGCCCGGCCTCCGGTTTACTAGCTTTCGAGCTTGAAGCGGGAAGACGCGAGGCGGTAGAAGCGACGCCAAACCAGGCGGTTGATGAGCACCACGATCAAGGCCATGGCCAGCGTTGCAGCAAGCAGCATATCGAAGCGACCAGCGTCGGTGGCGCTGCTGATGGTGCTGCCCAGTCCCGGCGCGGAAACGATCTTTCCCTGAAAGTGGAAGTACTCGGCAATGATGCTGGCGTTCCACGCGCCGCCCGACGCGGTCACCATGCCGGTGACCAGATAGGGAAAAATGCCGGGCAGGATCAGAAAACGCCAGCGATCCCACGAGCCGAAATGAAAGACTTGCGCCGCCTCCTTGAGGTCGGTGGGAATAGCCAGGGCGCCGGCGATCACGTTGAAAAGGATGTACCACTGCGTGCCCAGGAGCATGAGCAGCATGGCCGCGAGCTCCATGCCGCCGCGAAGGCGGAGGAAGAACAAAAGAATGACGGGGAAGAGCGCCGTGGCCGGGACCGAGGCGGCTATTTGAACAAGCGGCTGAGCAATGCGGGCAAGCCGCGGACTGAAGCCGATGGCCACGCCCGCAGGAACGGTCCAGAGCGCGCTCAAAAGCAGAGCGGAATTGACGCGAAGGAAAGTAAGCGCGGCGCTGCGCAAGAGTTCGAGGTAATCTTCGGGATGAAGATCGGAGAGTTCGCGGAAGGTGTGGAATACGGTGAACGCCAGGCCAACCAAAATTCCCGCAGCCAGCAAGTAGGCCATTCCGCGGCGGAGGCGATGCTGCTTCGGAGCGGCAAAGGATTCGGCGGCCCGGCGAGCGCTCCGAGTGAACAGAAGCGTCAGCCGGCTGACAAGGGGATGAAAGAGGCGCCGATACAGCCGGATGATGAGAGAAGTGCGACCGATCAGATCGCGCAGCGCGGGATGCGCGGCGCCGGAACTTTCCACCTGCTCGAATTTGAATTTGTCCGCCCAGAGGATGATGGGACGCCAGGCCAGCTGGTCCAGTAGGACGACAACCGCGATCATGGCCGCGACACCCCACAAAATGGCGCGCGTGTCACCGTGGTTCGCGGCGGTTTCGAGGAAGGAGCCGAGGCCTGGCAATCGGAAGTCCCGTTTGCCAAGCACGAACATTTCGCAGGCCATCAGAAAAAACCAGCCGCTGGCGACAGAGACCATGGAGTTCCAGACCAGGCCGATGGTGGCGAAGGGAAGATCCAGTTCAGCAAAGCGCTGCCAACGGCTGAAGCGGTAAATGATGGCGGCTTCGCGTAGATCGCGCGGAATGGTTTTCAGCGAAGAGTAAAAGCTGAAGGAGATATTCCAGGCCTGGCCGGTAAAAATCAGCAGGATCGAGCCCAGCTCGATGCCCAGCTGGCTGTGCGGGAAAAGGGCGACCATGGCCAGCATCACGCCGGGAAGGAAACTGAGCACGGGAATCGACTGCAAAATGTCGAGCAGAGGAATCATGACCATTTCGGTGCGGCGCGAGCTGGCCGCGAGATAGCCGAAAGCCAAAGCAAAGACCAGACTGATGGCGTAGGCGATGACCATGCGCACCAGCGAGTACAAGGCGTAAAGAGGAAGGTCGCGCGGATTCTGCGAAATTTGCGCCTGGGGATGAGCGGGACCGAGCCAGGTGTGGCCAATGGCGTAGACTCCAAAAATGGTGGCAAATACAAACAGAAAAACAGCGACATCGATCAGCAGAGCCCAGGCCGAGCGCGCACCGGCCGGGCGCGGCGCGGCGGGAGGATGCGGTGTGGGGTGAACGGCGGGGAGCGCAGGCGCGGGCACGGTGGGCTCACGGCTCGGTGAGGGTCAGTTTGCCGGATTGCGAATCATAATCAAAAATCTCGGCATAGCGTCCCCACTGGATGGCGGTTTCGAGCTGCCGGCGGGATTCCTCCTGGCTGAAGTGCTCGTCGAGCAGATCGCGGAAAAAGTCCTCGCTGAGCGTGCGGTTGGATTTGGCCTTGAGGGCTTGTTCCATTTGCCGGAGCAAAGGCACATTGGCGAGGGCGGTCTTGCGGAAGATGGCTTTGCGGGTCTGAATGTCGGCCTGGGCGAAGGCATAGCCTTCCGGCGTGATAATGGCATCGCCCTCCTCCACGCGAAGCAAACCTAAGAGAACCGCGGTGTCGATCGTGGGCAGAAGAGACTCCAAATCCATACTGAGTTCCTCGGAGAGGCGATGTAGGTCTACGCGCCCGCCGCGGTCGACGAGGATTTCGAGCAAGCCCGCCATTCCGCCGGGGCGCGTGTGCGGGAGCATGACCGCCTTGGACTTCGGAGCGACACCCGGGATTCGCGTGCGCGGCGGCACGGAACCGTCTTTGTGTTCCGGCCGCGTCAGTACGCGATAAATGGAATCCACAAGGTCGAGGAACTCCGGGCTCTTGCGATCGCGAGGATGAGGAAGGGCAACCGCAAAATCCGCGTGGATGTGCGCGGGATGGCGGCCGAGGACGATGATGCGGTCCGCCAGAACGACGGCTTCCTCGATGTTGTGGGTGACGATGAACACGGCGCGCGTGGGGATCTTGTGGCCGAGCCAGAGCTCGAGCAGTTCGCCGCGCAGCGTTTCCGCCGTAAGCACATCGAGCGCGGAAAACGGCTCGTCCATGAAGAGCACTTCCGGTTCGACAACCAATGCGCGGGCCACGCCTACGCGCTGCTTCATGCCGCCGGAAAGCTCCTTGGGGTAAGCCGACTCGAAACCGTCCAGCCCGACGGCGTCCAGGATGCGCAAAGCGCGCTTGCGACGCTCAAGGGGAGGGATGCCGCGGGCTTCGAGCGGAGCTTCGACGTTTTCAATGACCGTAAGCCAGGGAAAGAGCGCGAAACTCTGGAAGACAATGGAAACGTTGCGAAATCTTCCGTCAACCGGCTGGCCGTGCCAGTAAACCGCGCCCCCGGTGGCGGGAGAAAGGCCGGTGAGCATGCGCATGAGCGTGGATTTCCCGCAACCGGATGCCCCGAGCAAGGCGATGATTTGTCCCGGGTAAATCGCCAAATCAATGGGCGCAATGACTTGGATGCGGCTGCCATCGGCCTGCGGATAGTGCTTCTCCAACTGACGAGCCTCAATGATTGGTTCGGGCGCGGCGTCAGTGGTGTTTGCAGTGCTCATGTGCGCGTGTATTATCGCTCAACTGCCAGGTGGGCGCACCCGGCCGCTCGAGCGCGCAAAGGGGCGCTTCCGCTGCCATGGCTGTGACATGAACGCGAGATGACATTTCCTCGACAAGGCCCAAACCCATTGGACGCGCGCGCCGGCCTACGCCGATGGTTCTCCGCGTTGGGTGTTTCCCTGGGAACAGCCATCCTGGTCGTCACGCCGTTTTTCTGGCGGGGAAACGCCTCGGGACACGACATTGCCTTTCACGCGTCCTCCTGGCTGGACGTGGCGGAGCAATGGAAAGAAGGAATTGTTTATCCGCGCTGGTGCCAGTGGGCCAATAACGGCTTTGGAGAGCCGCGCTTCATTTTTTATCCGCCCCTGTCGTGGATGCTGGGGGCGGCGCTGGGGTTCGTCGCGCCGTGGAGCGCGGTGCCCGGCCTCCTCATCGTGTTGGCGCAAACGCTCGGGGGGATTTCCATGTTCGCGCTGGCGCGGCGATTTTTTTCCCCGGCGGCCGCAATGTTTTCGGCGGCCTGCTACGCCGGCAATCCGTACGCGCTGCTGGTGGTGTACTTGAGAAGCGATTTTGCGGAGCTGCTGGCGTGCGCGCTGCTGCCGATGCTTGTGTTGGCTGCAGTCGAGTTGTGCGGTCTCATGGAGAATTGCCGGAGATCGACGCCCCGCGTGGCCGCGATCTTTGCCTTCCTTTTTGCGTGCATATGGCTCTGCAACGCGCCAGCGGGCGTAATCGCGAGCTACAGCATGGCACTGCTTTTTGTGTGGGCGGCCATTCGAGCAAAATCTCTCGCTCCGGTGTGGCGGGGCGCTTGTGGTTTGACGCTGGGATTCGGGCTCGCGGGATTCTATTTGGTGCCGGCCCTGTACGAGCAGCGCTGGGTCAATATCCGCCAGGCCCTTTCGCCCGGACTCGAGCCGGCGCAAAACTTTCTTTACACGACGCTCGGAGATCCGGAACACAACGCCTTCAATTGGGTCGCTTCGAGTGTGGCCATGCTGTTAATGGCGCTAACCACGATTGCCGCGCTCCTCGGAAGGAGCGCTTCCGAGAATCGGGACAACGGAAAAGCTGCCGGAAAACTTTGGCGGGTGATGGCGCTGCTGGGCGTCGCGGCCGCTGTTTTGATGATTCCTCCCAGCTCGCTTCTCTGGGAGCTTCTGCCGGAACTGCGCTTCATACAATTTCCCTGGCGGTGGACGGGCATCGTTGCCGTGCCTTATGCCTTTTTCGGAGCCGGAGCGATAGGCAGGGCGCGTGTGCGCTGGATCTGGGCGAGCGTGGTGATTCTCGCCGTTGCGGGGACGGCCACCTTCCTGGTTCGCAAAGCCTGGTGGGATTCCGACGATATTCCCGTGCTCGAGGATGCCATTGCCAGCGGCCAGGGTTTTGATGGAACCGACGAATACGATCCGATAAGCGACGATCACACCGATCTGCCTGCCAAAGCGCCACAGGTGCAAGTCCTGCCCGCGAAAGATGCGCAATCATCCGCACCGAAGGCGGAAATTCGGATTGTGCGATGGACGGCGGAAGAAAAGGAACTCAGCGTGACCTCACCTCGGCCGCTGCGGTTGGCGATTCGATTGCTAGATTACCCGGCTTGGCGCGTGGAGGTGAATGGCCAATCGGTTACTCCACAGTCTCGTAACGGGACGGCTCAGATGATCTTGCCTCTACCGGCAGGCAGAGCCCGAATTAGGTTAAGTTTTAAGCGCACCCTGGACCGGGATCTTGGCAACGTGCTGTCCGGGGTCAGCGCATTTGCCCTCCTGGCGGCACTTTGGGGGGTGGCGGGGAGAAGGTCAAGACCGCGTCTAGAGGACTCCCGAGACCAATCCAGCTGATGGCCGGCTGCGACGCCTGGCCAGGTAGCAGATGTCGCAACGTGTCGCTCCATGTCGCTTGCCAAGCAATCCAGTTCGGCGTAGCCTCACAGCAATTTGGAAAGCTAACCACAAGGTGCGCTCCCGGTAAATGGAACAGCAGTCTTAAAAAACGGTGGAACGGAGGAACGTCCGCATGGTTTCCCGGGTCATTCTTGGCTTCGGAACGGTAGCGCTGCTGGCTCTTTCCGCGGAAACTACCGTGGCGTTCGCGGATGAGCCAAAACCCACGCCAGACAACACGATTCACGTGGAATTGACCGAACCGGTAAAGCCTCAGGCTTTCGCGCGCCCGCTCAAATTTTCTTTAACCGACGTGACCGATCGCTCCGGCAACGCCCAGCCGATGCTGGTCTACAAACCGAGGAACGGAATCTTCCTCGACCGGACGCCAGTAGAAATCACGCGAGAGGCGTTCTCAAACTGCTTGAAGTCCGCCGATATGTTGGCGCCTGACCGGGAGTCGGCTGACTTCCTGCTGACGGTTTACCTATTCCGGTTCGGGCTGACCGACAGCTCGGGGATGGACTTCTTCGGCAAGGTGGAACTTGCCGTGGTGGTGAAAAATCCGAAGACCGGGAAATCCCAACAGGTCTCCGCGGCGGGGACCTCCATCTCGGGTGTCGCGCTGCGCAAGAAGAACATCCAGAAACATGTGCTGGAGGACATTAACAATGCTTTCGGCGATGCCTTGCGGAATTTTTTGCGGGGCCAAAATTTGCGGGATGCAATCACGGCGCTGGATGTGCCGCCCGATACCAAAGCGCCTGCCACGACGACGCCACCGGGCTCCGACAAACCAATTGGGACACCGATCGGTTGAGGATCAGCGAAGGGATTCTGAAAGGAGACTCGAAATGCAATTCATTCGAATGACCATGGTGGTTGCTTTTGTTGTGGCGGCGCTGCCCGGGTTTGCCAAGGACAAGGAAGCACAGTTCAAGTCCGTGGAAGCGAAACATTTCGAGCGGGCCGAAGGGGTCGAACTGTCGCCCGAGTTTACCGACTATCTCTACGCCGAGCTGCGCGCGGAATTGACCAAGGCGAAGCTGTTCGGCCAGGTCCTCGGGGAAGGCGAAGTCGTGGATGCCGCGGACGCCCCGTCTTCCATCATTATCGAAGGCAACATCACGGAATATAAGAAGGGCAGCGTCGCGAAGGATGCCCTGATCGGATTTACAGCCGGCTGGCGCAGCATGAAGGTGGACACCACCATCAAACGGCGCAGCGACCAAAGCGTCGTCGCGAGCCCCCAGATTCACGTACGAGCTTCGCCGCGGTGGAAGGACAAGGTGCTGGCGAAGGAAGCCGCACACCAAATTGTCAACGAGCTTAAGAAAGCACTCAAAGACAAGGACCCAGCGAAATAGGCAGGGCTCGCTAGGCTTCTGACAAGGATTGCACCTATGTGCGACCACAAACGGAACCGTGGATGGCACACGGTTCGAGCATTCCTGGCTTCTTGGCTGTTGTTACAAGCCGGAACGCCGCCGGAGAACTTGGCAGCGGCACCGCCGCCGAAACTAAAAGTGCGCGGGTATCTTACGGCGCGGGTGGACGACACGACTGTGGCCATCCTTGACGACCAGATTCACTGTACCAGCGCAAAGATCGTGGCCCATGACAGCTCCGGGGACCGGCCCATAACGGGCGGGGAGCTGGCAACCGGCATGTTAGTCGAGGCCGAGGGGAGCTGGACGGGTCATCATCAATTCACTGCAGAGAGGGTCACGGTGGACGCTGGACTGCTTGAGAAGCAAATCCACTACGCCGCCTACCTCCAGGAGGAACCGAAGGACGCCGAAAGAATCAAGAATGGCGCGCCCGCGGAATTGAAAGTGGACGGGGAATGGCTCCTGGTGGACCCCAAGACAAAGCGCTCCTGGGCGGCGCCTGCGCCCGCTGTCGTGAACGCCAATGACACGAGCGGCGGAAAAACGCCAGACGCAGCGGCAGACTCGGCCAGTCCAGGGAACCTCGCAGGCTACCGCGTGGAATACCACGGGACGCGGCTTGCTGACGGCAAGATTTCTGCCGAAAAAGTCGCATTGGGCGCGCCGGCGCCGGCGGACGCCTACAAGATGCCGCACGGGCTGGAAGTGGTACGCGCAAAAGACCCGCAAACGGGAATTGACATTCTGGAGTTTCGCCGGGGGAAAAAAGTGGATGGCCGGATGAAACTGTTTCCCGACAAGACCGTGCAAACCTATGTCTCCGACCTGGGAGATTCGCTCCTTCCCGCGGGGACGAAGGGTACCACCAAGGCGCTGGAATTCCGCTTCTTCGTAATCGAAGATTCCAGCATCAATGCGGCGGCCCTCCCGGACGGCACGATTCTCGTGAACACTGCGTTATTGGGGGCCATTGAAAATGAGTCGCAGCTCGCCTTCATCTTGAGCCACGAAATCTCGCACGTCCTGCAAGTGCACTACTGGCGGGAGGTGCACGAGACCAGACAGCAACGTATCGGTCTTCTCGTCGCCGGGATTGCCGCCGGCGCTTTCATCGGCGACCTGGGAGTGTTTATGGCCGAGCTTGGGATGATCTCGGTGATCAACGGGCATCAGCGGGAGCTTGAAAACCAAGCCGACCGGCTGGGGCTGCAGAACGTGATCGAGCACGGCTACGATCCGCGTCCAGCACCGGGATTCATGAGGATTATTATCGAGCGCTACGGGATCCGCTCGACGAGCAAGCTCTGGTCCAATCACGACTCGGCGCTGCTGCGCGGCAGCTTCCTCACGGTACAGCTCATGAAACAGTATCCGGATCACCATTTCGATGGGGCACGCGTCAATACGGCAGCCTTCGACTCGATGCATGATGCATTGGGGCCGGTGAGAATCGAATAGCTAGCGGCGGTCGACGGTCGGGTGGCGCACGTCCTGGCCTTGCACGAGGTAGATGACGTCCTCGGCGATGTTGGTGGCGTGGTCGCCAATGCGTTCCAGATTCTTTGCCGCCATGATCAGCTCAAAGGCGGGAAACACCACGCTCGAATCGCCCATCATGTAGGTAAGCAACTCGCGGAAAATCTGATCGCGGTAGTGATCCACCTGGTCGTCTGTCGCAAGAACTTTCTGCGCCAATTCGACGTCGCGCCGCACCACGGCGTTGAGGGCGTTGCGAACCATCTCCTCGACGAGATCGCTCATGCGCGGAAGATCGACATAGGGCTTCACCCGCGGGTGGCGGAGGATGCGTAGCGCACCTTGGGCTATGTTCACGGCCTGGTCGCCGATGCGTTCGAGATCGTTGTTGATCCGCGAGATGGCCAGAACGAAGCGGAGGTCGGTAGCCATAAGCTGGTGCAGAGCCAGAAGCTGCACGACACGGTCGTCGATTTCTATCTGGAGTTCGTTGATGGCGTCTTCTTCTTCAAGCACACGGTTGGCTAAGGCTTCGTCCGATTCCAAAACGGCGTGAACGGCTTGATGCACGGAGCGCTCGGCAAGGCTGCCCATCCACAGCAGGCGCTCCTTGAGAAGGTTCATATCTTTTTCGAAGTGGCGTTCCATCAGAGCCTTTCTTTGAATCCCCCGCTACCGCGAAAAAACAGCTTTCCCGGGCCGCTCGAAGTGTGCGAGCCCCTGGAGAAACTCACCCGAACCGTCCGGTGATGTAAGCCTCCGTCCGCGGATCGCCGGGCGTGGTAAACAGCTGCGGCGTGGGGCTGAATTCGATAAGCTGGCCGATCAGCAGGAAGGCGGTGAAATCGCTGATGCGCGCTGCCTGCTGCATGTTGTGCGTCACGGTAACGATGGTGCAAAACTCCTTTAATTGCACGAGGAGCTCTTCGATCTTTGCGGTGCTGATGGGATCGAGCGCCGAGCAAGGCTCGTCGAGAAGCAGCACCTCCGGGTCGACGGCAAGGGCGCGCGCGATACACAGGCGCTGCTGCTGCCCGCCGGAAAGCTCGTAGGCGGACTTGTGAAGGTGGTCCTTGACTTCCTCCCAAAGGGCGGCACGGCGCAGGCTTTTTTCTACCGCGTCAGCGATAGGGACCTTCGAACCGTTAATTCTCAGCCCGTAGGCCACGTTGTCGAAGATAGACTTGGGAAAAGGGTTGGGGCGCTGGAAGACCATGCCGACGCGGCGGCGAAGAGAAGTCACATCCTGGCCAAAAATGCTGTTGCCATCCAAAACGATCTCGCCCTCCAGGCGCGCGCCGCGAACCGTTTCGTGCATGCGGTTGAGAGTGCGGAGAAGCGTGGACTTCCCGCAACCGGAGGGACCAATGAGAGCCGTAACTTTGTTCGTGGCAATCCCCATGGAGATGTCAAACAGCGTTTGCTTGTTGCCGTAGAAAAAATTGACCTTGGAAATGGCCATGCGCATGGAGAGGGCCGCGGCGGACTCCCGGGCGGCGGTATTGGTTCCAGTCTGCGGAATGTTGACGGACAAAGCGGGCCTCACAGAAGCGTGCATCGGTTAGGACCTCGACACCGAAATACCCCGGGCAAGCACCCCACGGGCGACAATATTTACGACCAGAATCAGACCGAGCAATACTAGCCCGGCAGCCCACGCTTGACGATGCCAATCTTCGTAAGGAGAGATGGCATAGTTATAGATCGCAACCGGCAGAGACGCCGTGGGCTGACCCCAGCCGGGACTCCAAAAGCGATTGCCAAGAGCAGTGAACAGAAGCGGAGCGGTTTCGCCCGCGACGCGGGCAAAAGCCAGCAGAATGGTTGTCAGAATGCCCCGATACGCGGAAGGCACGATGACGGTAACGATGGTTTTCCACTTGCTAGCGCCAAGGGCCATGGCACCTTCGCGGAGGGAGACCGGAACGGAGCGGAGGAACTCCTCGGTGCTGCGGAGCGTGATGGGAATCATCATCAGGCCGAGAGCAAATCCGCCCGCAAAGGTAGAGAAATGCTTGAAAGGCAGAACGGCAAGACTGTAAGCGAAGATCCCGATGACAATCGAGGGCACACCGTTCAGCAGATCAGCCGCATAGCGCACGATGAAGGCGGTGGCGGTGCCGCTAAACTCCGCAAGATAGATGGCGCCGAGAAAGCCGATCGGCACGCCCACGAGCATCGCCAGCATAAGCAGCTTAGCGCTGCCGACAATGGCGTTGGCCATACCACCGCCGGGTTCGCCCACCGGGGCGGGCAGCTTGGTAAAGAAGTTCCAGCTCACGGAAGCCCCGCCGTGGACGATCAGGTAACCGAGGATCAAGAAAAGCACGGAGACGGCCACCACGGCGCAAACACCGGTCATCGAAAGCATAAAAGCGCTTACGAATTTGCGCCAGCGGAGGCGTCTCGTCATGCCTGCCCCAGTCCGGTGCCGCGCTTGGAAGTGACCACGATCATGATGCGAGCGAGACCGTTAAGAATAAAAGTCAGCAGGAAAAGCACGAGACCCAATTCAATCAACGATTGCGTGTAGAGTTCTCCGGTGGCTTCCTTGAATTGGCTGGCGATTACCGACGCGATCGAGTCGCCCGGTGAAAGCAAAGAGGCGCTGATAACCGGCGTGTTGCCGATGACCATGGTGACGGCCATGGTCTCGCCAAGAGCCCGGGCGAGCGCCAGAAACACGGAGCCAAAAATGCCGCTGCGCGCAAAGGGCACAACGACTTTCCAAGTCGATTCCCAGCGGGTCGCGCCAAGAGCCAGGGCCGCCTCCCGCTGGTCGCGGGGCACCGACAGGAGAATCTCCCGGGAGACAGAGATGATGTAAGGAATAATCATGATTGCCAGGACGACGCCCGCGGTCAGGAATCCCAGCCCGAAGGCCGGTCCTTGAAAGAGAGGAAGGAAGCCAAGATAGTGCTTGAGTTGCGGCTGAATAACCCGGCGCATCAGTGGCACGACGATGAAAATGCCGAGGAGCCCGTAAATGACGCTGGGAATGGCAGCGAGAAGGTCGATGAAAAACTCAAGCGTGTCCGAGACTCTTAGTGGTGCGAGTTCCGCCAGGAAAATGGCCGCGCCGACACCCAGAGGCACGGCGATCAACAAGGCCAGCGCGGAGGTGACCAGGGTGCCATAAATAAAGGGGAGCGCCCCAAACTGATCAAAGACCGGGTCCCATACGGAGGTGCGGAAAAAACTGAAACCAAATTGATGACGAGGCAAAGCGGACCCCTGCCACAACTCATAAACCAGCAGGATGGTGATCAGCACCACGGAAGCTGCAAACAAAAAAGTGCCGAGCCGCGCGATTTCATCACCATCGCGCAGACGAGATAGAAACGAACGCGAGCCCGCAAGGGGGCCCGCCCCTGGAACGGTTGTAGTTGTGGTTGCCACGCTTATTGGATCTGGGCCAGAGCTTTCTTTTCCTTGGCGACGACCTCCTTGGGAAGCCGCGCGTAGGATAGAGCTTCGGCGTAATTCTGTCCGTCCGCAAGCATCCAGGACAAGAAGTTCTTAAGAGCGTCGCGCTTGGCAGCATCCGAGATCCTGGCAGGAATAAGCAGCCAGGTAAAACTAGAAATGGGATAGGCTTCCTTGCCGGGAGCGTTGGTGATCGACACGCGGAAATCGTCGGGCATTGCTTTCGCGGCGCCGGCAGCGGCAGCGGTCACCCCGGCAAGCGAGGCCTTGACGAAAACGCCGGCAGCATTCCCCACGTTGCCGTAAGGAATCTTGTTGGATTCCGCGTAAATCAGCTCAACGTAGCCAATGGAGTCGGGGGTGTTCTTCACGGTTCCGGTGACACCTTCATTCCCTTGGCCTCCCAGGCCCACGGGCCATTTGACCGCGGTGGCCTTGCCAACCTGGGTCTTCCATTCCTCGCTGACCTTGGAAAGAAAGTCGGTCCAGACGTAAGTTGTGCCACTCGATTCCGCGCGATGCACGACGATAATGTCATCGGCAGGGAGGCTCGTTCCCTGGTTTGCGCCAGCGATCAGAGGATCGTTCCACTTGGTCACCTTGCCAAGGTAAATGCCCGCCAGGGCTTGCGGTGTAAAGTTCAAAGATGCGGTGACTCCGGGAAGGTTGTAGGTGGGAACGACGGCACCGAGCACGGTCGGGAAATGAAGGACGGCGCAGCCGTGTTTGTCCTGGAAAGTTTTGAGTTGATCGTCATTCATGGGGCCATCGGTGGCGCCGAAATCGACGGTACCCTCGGTGATCTGCTTAATGCCGCCGCCAGAACCGATCGATTGATAGTTGATTTCGACCGTGGGGTTTTCCTTGTGGTATACGTCGAACCATTTCGAATACATGGGGTAAGGGAAAGTGGCCCCCGCACCAGTTATGGACAAAGAGCCAGCTGCCAGGACGCTAGCGATGCCGAGTCCTACCAGAACGATTCCTACGATGCGCTTCATATGCATCTCCGTATAAACTTGGCCTTTAAACCGAGTCTCGCTTCCGCATGTTACGGAATTGTTACAATTGCGAGAGAGTTTTTTGAATCGCTAGAGCCAGGACTCGCCCGGGGTTTGGCCGCTGGAGGTTTTCATGCCAACAGACTTGCATCTTACAAAAAACAAAGGGACTTATCGGCAAGGAGCGCACAACGTACGGCCTTTCGCCTGGCATTCTCGACCGGCGTTTCCTGTTTAGGATTTGCGAGACGCCCGCAATCAATTACGGAGGCGATGACGGGAAGCCGCTAGGCCCTGGCTTCCAAGACCGGCACTCTGAACGAATCCTCGCGAGTCGGAGCGAGCTAATCCGAAGTTCCACGCCTACTGGTGGAACTTCGGGCTAATCGGTCTGCCGCGGCCCGAGGGCATCGACGCGACTGGTTTGCCTCCCTCGGAGAAACCGGATCGCCCGGGCCTACGGTCCGGCAACCCATAGACGCAGAGGAATTGCACCGCAGGCACCCGTCCGAGCGAGGATTGTGGGAAGACCCTTTCTTCGGCCAGTCCTCGTTCCTCCCGCCCTTAAAAGGGGGCGAGGATTCCTACGAAGCCTGGTTTGGTTTCAACCAGAGCACTTTCGGCGGGTTCCTGTTTCATCGATCGGCCTTACTGCCCCGCGTCTCCGCAGGCTTCGGATCGGGCCGGCCCGGCCCTAGGTCTTGCGACAAAAGAACCACACACCAAAACCTGCGCCTTATATCCCCGTTCTCAAGAACGGAGCCTTACGGCGCTTCTCGGTAAAAATACGCTTCCGGAAACTCGTGGCCCGAGCGTGCGCGAAGCGCCACACACGCCAAACGATGGCGTTTCCGAAGGCAGACGGGTATGCTAGACTAGGCCAGTTCCGCAGGGGTTTGCGGTTCACCGACAATTTCCGCACTGGTGTCGTTTCCTTTGCGCGACCGTGAATGGGCGGCTTTGTGCGACGCCATTGCGGCGCGAAATTTCATTCATCGATGGCCCAGGCCAGCGCCGGGTCACACGAAAAAACGAGGATTTATCATGTCCGGGCATTCCAAATGGGCCACCATTAAGCATAAGAAAGCGGCCACTGACGCGAAACGCGGCCGGGTGTTCACCAGAATCATTCGAGAAATCACGATTGCGGCGCGCATCGGAGGAGGCGATGCAAACTCGAATCCGCGCTTGCGCACAGCGATTCTCGCGGCGAAAAACGAGAACATGCCGAACGACAACATCGAGCGCGCCATCCTTCGCGGCACGGGCCAGCTCGAAGGTGAGCAGTATGAGGAAGTGACTTTTGAAGGGTACGGACCGGGCGGCGTGGGCATGCTGATTCAGGCGGTGACCACCAATCGGAACCGGTTGGTTGGCGAGTTCCGCCACTTGATGAGCAAGAACGGCGGGAACCTGGCAGAAGCGGGCGCGGTGGGTTGGATGTTCCATCGCAAAGGCGAAATTTCCGTTCCCAAAGAAGCGGCGAGCGAAGACAAGCTGCTGGACCTGGTACTCGATGCGGGCGGGGAAGATTTGAAGGATGACGGTTCTTCCTGGTACATCGTGACGCCGCCGGAAGCGCTCGACAAGGTGAAAGACGCGCTCGGGAAAACGGGAATCAAGCCAACTTCGGCGGAAATCGCAATGGTGCCGCAGAATTACATCAAGCTCACTGGTCCGCAGGCGGTGCAGATGGTGCGGTTGGTCGAGGCGCTCGAAGAGCACGACGACGTGCAGCATGTTTACGCCAACTTCGACATCGATGAGTCGGAGATTCAAGCGGCGGTGGGTGCGAACTAGCGTCGAGCGAACCTACAAATCCGTGCACTCTCCAAACGGCCATGGCGGAAAAGCAATGGCCGCTCTTGTTTTTGATGCTCCGGAGACACCAGAACCGCAGGCTTAAGCTCGGGCGGCTGGAGCGCCCGGGATAAGAGCGAATTTTCCGGCTAAGAGCAGGCAGCGAAAAAGGCTTGGCGAGACTGCGCGACTACAAAGGGGTGGCCAGCGAGACCTCGTTCGCCGTAGAATTGTGGACCATGATGCGAGCCGCGGCTTCGCGCGAAAATTTATCAAGGAAGGGCTGGATCCGCGTCCTGGGAGTCGACCCGGCCGCGGCCGGACCAACCGGCTACGGAATCGTCGAAGGCGACGGGCGGCAGTGCCGGATGCTTCATTATGGAGCGCTGAAAGTCAGGAGCAGCAAAATCAAGAACGGCGAAGGGGCGGCGCTCGCAGAGGTGCACACTCTGCTCTCGAATCTGATTGCAGAGTTTGCGCCGGACGTGATGGCCGTGGAAAGCATTTTTTCCGCGTTAAATGTGAGAACCGCGCTGCGCCTCGCCGAAGTGCGCGGTGTGGTCTTACTGGCCGCGGCGCAGCATGGCGTCGAGGTTCACAGCTATGCGCCGCGGGAGGTGAAGGCCAGCATCGCCGGCCAAGGGCAAGCGGACAAGCGGCAAGTACAAATCATGGTGCGCGCGCTGCTCTCGATGGATGCCACTCCCGAGCCGCCGGACGCTGCCGACGCTTTGGCGCTGGCCTTGTGCCACTTGCAAATGGAGCGGGTGCGGCGATGCTTCCGGTTGCCGCGGGAAGCGGAACTTGCCAGGCCGCGGCCGCTTGAAGCGAATCCGCATTCCGCCGGTCGAGGGGCTTCCCTTCGAATGGGCCGCGCAACGCGTGGCGCGTCGCCACGCATCCAAACGGCTTAGTGAGCGATTTGCAGAAGTGATGATGAGAACTTTTTCCTGGCGGTTTTTGCTGACGATTGGGGCAGCCTGCTTGATGGCTAGTTCGGCGCTTCCCGCCCCCGCGGATTGCGCAGCGAAGATGACGTTTCGACGGGTTTTCAAAGGTAGCTCTCCAGAATTCATCGAAATCAGCGTACACGAGAACTCGGACCTGGGCTCGTATGAAATCCGCCAGCTTGACGAAGACCCCGGGGCCACCCCGTTCCAGGTTGGAGCACCGTTGCGCAGCAAAATGTTTGCGCTCGCTGGCGAGCTGAAACATTTTCAGGGGCAGGACCTCGACGTTCACCGCAAGATTGCCTATCTCGGGGAAAAAACATTTCGCTGGGACTGCGGCTCGGAAACCCATGAAACAAAATTCAATTACACCATGAACCCCGCGGCATCTCAGCTGTTGCAGATTTTCGAGGGCCTGGCGCGCCAGCAGGAAGACGCCGACCTGATTTCCCGGCGCATGAAGTACGACCGCCTGGGCATCAATGATGCGCTGCTGCAATTTGAATCGGACCTGAACCGCAGCCTGCTCCCGGAACCCATACGCCTCCTGCCCATGCTCGAGCAGATCGCCGCCGATGCGAAGTTTGTGGATATCGCCAGGCAGCGCTCGCGCTCCCTGGCAGAACGAATACGGCATCAGGGTTGAGAGGCAGACTCGGAAATCTGCCTAAGTCGGATCTCACATGCATCGATTCAGACTGAATGGGGCGTGCAGCAGCGCAAGAATGTCCCTCCGCGTTTTGGCAGCACTGGCAAGCGCCCTTTTTTGTTTTCAACAGGCCGCCCTTTGCCAGAAAAAGCAGAAGCTGGAAGAAAACTATCGCGAGTGGCTCGCGCGAGACGTCGCTTACATCATCACGAAAGACGAAAAGGACGCGTTCTTGCGGCTCACCACAAACGAAGCTCGGGACAAGTTCATCGAAGACTTTTGGGCCATTCGAAATCCCAATCCCGGATCACCATCCAACTCCTACAAGGACGAAATCTACCAGCGCATCGCCTTTGCCAACGCGCGCTTCGGCATTGGCTCGGGCGTAGAGGGCTGGCGGACCGATCGCGGGCGCACGTACATCACGTTGGGCCCCCCGCAGCAAAAGGAGATATTCCGCAATTCCGCGAATCTGTACCCCATTGAGATCTGGTTCTACAGCAGCACGAATGCGGCACTGCCTCCCTTCTTTTACGTGATGTTTTATCAACGCGAAGGGAGCGGGGACTACCGCTTTTACAGTCCTTATACCGATGGTCCGGATAAGCTGGTGACTGGCGTGGAGGCCATCAATTCCCGGTCCGCGGCTCTCAGGATGATCCGGGATTCCGCCGGGCCCGAGGTGGCACGTGTTTCGTTGAGTCTCTTGCCGGACGAGCCTGTCGACGAGACCACCGCAGCGGTCAGCCTGGAATCCGACATCCTGTTGAACAGCATCAGGAACCTCGCTAATTTGCCGGTCAACCGCGATGAAATCGTTCGCAGGAGAACTCTGAAGGAAAGTGTCAGCTCGCGCCTGCTTCTGGAAGGCCGGAATCTGGACATCGTAACTTTCCCGGCCCGCGATTCGCGCGGACTTACACGATTGGACTACGCGGTTCGCCTTCACCATCCAAGGGATTTGAGCATGACCGCGGAGCCGGACGGGCGGTACAGCTATGCCGTCGAAGTGCGTGTAGTCGTGTTCGGGAAAGACAACCGGCCCATCTTCACGCAAGAGAAAAAACTCACGGATTCCATTACGAAAGCCCGATTCGAAGAGGTTAAGGACAGAGTCTTTGGTTATGAGGGCACTGTGCCCCTTCCGCCGGGAAAATATCATTTGGACTTCCAATTTACGGACTGGACCCAAAAAGCCTCGCACCATACGACCCGGGAAGTGGAAGTTCCCGCTCCGCTGAAAGAAGGGGTGATTGTACCGAGCGTGCTGCCCTTCCGGGCCGCGGCGGACATAGATCCCAGCCTCGCCGATGTAACGCCTTTTGCTGTTGGCGGAGTCCAATTTACGCCACTCGTCGAAAAGGACCCCACCCTTGGACCGGAAACAAGTCTTCAAGTGATGTATCAAATCTGGGCCCCGGCGAAGGACCCCCGCCAGAATCTCGGAAAGAAACTAGATGTGCGGTACGCCCTCGGGAGACCCGCCGTCCCCGGCAGCGCGAAAGAAATCCAGGAAGAAGTCGGCATGGAGCAGTTCGATGCCGGCGGGTCGCTGACCACAGGAAAAAAGCTCTCTCTCGACCAAGCGAATGGCAACTATATCCTTACCGTGTCTGTCAGCAGCTTCGAAACAAAACAGAACAGCTTTGGCACTTTGAACTTCAAAGTCCTCGATACCCCCCCTGGTCCGGAGCCTTGGGACGTGCTTGAACCCGGGATTGCCGAGGACGCTGGGAGGGGTGTCCTTGACCAACAGCGCGGTCTCTGTTATTGGGCGCTCGGCCAAGTCGATGAGGCCCGGGCCTGGTTCCGCCGGGCACTGAAAACGGACGACTCTAACGAGATTGCTAGGGCGCGGCTTGTGGATGCCTACTACTCGAAGAAGGATTACGCAGCGGTGGTCAGTCTTTATTCCGATGCGGGAATCACCGAACATACGGATTCCGAAACGCTCCTTCGCATAGCTACCAGTCTGGATAAGAATGGGAAAACAGAGCAAGCAATTTCGGTCCTTGAGAAAGCCGTGGCATCTCATCCAGAACAGGGTCCCCTTTACTTGGCTCTTGCCCAATACTACAGTGAGATCGGGAGTACCCAGAAAGCAGCTGAACTGACTCAAAAGGCCAAGTCATTAAGAACTTCTAACAGGTAGTGCTAGAACTAGCTGTTCAGTTAAGAATCCATATTTACGAATATTCATATGATAAATTGGATAACACCCTGCCAAACTGCCTGCCTATTTGGAATCTGTGCGTATAGGCCGATGAATCAAAAGTCTTTAGCATAAGTCGATTTCTCCTGAACTTTGGAGGATTCTGTGCATACTTCCAGCGGGATTTGTTCGATCTTGGGAGAGAGTTGAGCAGTTTCCACGGGTTTGCTTGCGGGTTCTTCCATTCATAATCCAGTTCTAAATTCTTGTTGAACCGCTCTGGAGAAAGGAGTACCGGGTCTTATGAAGAATCGGTGGTTTTGCTTCGTCGCAGTCTTGATCCTCGGGGGAGCCGTCCATCCCTCAGCCTCTGCACAAGACCAAAGTTCGGCCCGCGGCAATCTTGGCGGCTTGGTCTACGACACAACCAAGGCCGTGGTCCCGGGGGCCCAAGTCACGATCACTGGCCCCATCGGCAGCCTGACCCAGACAACTACGGAAGAAGGGTCCTTTCTGTTTTCGACCCTGATCCCGGGCATGTATTCCATCAAGGTGCAAAAGTCCGGCTTCAAAGTCGCGAATATCAAAAGCGCTGAAGTTCTCATCAACAAGACCACCAGCGTTGAGGTAATCCTCGAAGCCGGTGAAATTACGCAAACCGTGGAAGTCAGCGCCGCGTCGGTCACGGTTGATACTTCCTCCTCCTCTCTGAATTCCGAATTTGCGGATACGTTCTATCAAAACATCCCCGTGCAGCGAGGTGTGTCCAGCTTGTTCTACCTTAGTCCGGGGGCAGTGGATGGCCTGCAAACTGGCTCGAACAATCCTTCGATTTCAGGCTCCAGCGGACTGGAGAACTCCTACATAGCCGATGGCGTTTCCATCAACGACCCAGCCTTCGGCGGCCTCGGTGTTTGGTCGCGCTCCTATGGCGCTCTGGGATCCGGCATTAACCTCACGTTCGTAAAGGAAGTGCAAGTAAAGACCGGTGGCTTCGAGCCACAGTACGGTCACGCTAGCGGGGGCATCGTTCAAATTGTAACGAAGTCCGGCGGCACCAAAACGCATGGCGAGATCTCGGGGTATGCGAAGGCCAGAGACATGCAGGATACCCCCGCCAACGCTGACGATTTCCAACTTCAGAACGCCTTTGGTCGGCGCTTGGAGACTGTCAATTATGAAGCCGATGTGGAGTTGGGCGGATATGTTCCATTGCGCGGGTTGCGAGATCGGCTCTTTTACTTCGGAAACTTCAACCCAAGCTTCAATCACCAGTATGTCGCTACGGTTCCTGGTTCCGGTATCGCCGCCAACTACGGTAGCACTCAGGGTGTCGTCGACCGGATAACCAACTCGAAGGACTACGCCGGCAAACTGACTTTCAAACTCAGAAACTCACATACATTTGAATCCTCTGTTTTTGGCGACCCGGCATATACCAATCACGTGCCGTGGGCCACGCTGAATGCACAAAACTCGACGGTGAACTCTCAATGGAGCTATGGGACGCGGAACTGGTCGGCCCGCTACGACGGTGCGCTCACCTCTACCTGGACGGTGGATGGAGCTTTTACCTGGAGCTGGAATAAGTTTTCCGAAACGCCTTCGGCAGACGTTGTCCAGATTGTCGACAACACGCAGACTGCTGGCTTGCCAGGCCAGGCTGGTACGTACACGGCTCAGGGTTTTGGGTTCCACGAGCCGTACGACTCGAATACCAGGGGAATCTCAGCGGACACAACGAAAACTTTCCGCTTCCTCGGAAACCAGCACACTTTGAGTTTGGGCTACATTTGGCAGTTTCCCATCTACAACGACATCACCAATTACAGTGGGCCGAAATTCACTCTTCCGCAAACGAATGCTGCTGGGGGAGACCCGGGCTATGCTAACGCGACGAATCCAACGGTTGCTGGCAAGCAGAGCGACGCTGCTCTAAACCTGCAGCTTGTCTCGAACGTTCCCAATTCCTCAAACTGCTCTCTTTGCCCCTTCATGAGCGTGCCGGGATTCAGCAGCCCACAACAGGTTGTGCTCCTCCAGTCGCGCGGCCGTTTTGATGGCGGTGTGACACGGAGCACAGGAAAGTACCATTCTGCTTACATAAACGACTCCTGGGCCATGGGCAAGCACGCCGCTCTGAACGTTGGCTTGCGCTGGGAACAACAGCGCCTGCAAGGTAACGTGGCCAGCAAATTGTTCAATGATATGTGGTCCCCGCGTGTTGGATTCATCGTGGACCCCAAAGGCGACCGCAAATCCAAAATCTATGCGAACTACGGCCGGTATGCCTTCATCCTGCCCCTCGACGCGGCTGTTCGCGAGCTCAGCTCGGAGGATGATGTTCTCAGCGCGTATTGGGCCCCGGCTTCGACAACTACTGGATGCCCAGCTGGAACCCCCGCCGCGGCCCCGTGTGTGGTGACCAACTCAGATGGCACGCCGAATTTCGGTTCCATGTTTGTTCCCGATTCAGCTCATCTGCTCAACAACGCAGCCGGCGGGATCGGAAGCGGCGTGGTGATTGGCGTCAGCGGCTTTGAGCCTTTCCAACCCGGCGTGCGCATGGAATACACCGATGAATTCGTTGTCGGTGCTGAGCACGAATTCCGCGGCGGTATCATCCTCAGCGGGCGATACATCGACCGGCGCCTGAAGCGTGTCGTCGAAGACGAAGGCGGCATTTCGGTCGAGCAGTTCAACGCGCTGGCCTTCAACGGAGGAGGCCTCAATTACTTCATCGGGAATCCGAACTCCAAGTCCGACATTTTTGTAAACCCCAATGAGCAAACCTTTGTGGCCGTGGACGAATCGCCGATAACCTGTGCAGCGTTTGGCGACACTCTGGCCAATGGGAATCAGCATGGTGCCTTCGATTGCGCCCTTAGGAACGCAATCAATAATCCGTCGGCGGCCAACGCTGCCGCAGTCCAGAATATGGGTCTCCCCGCCAGTTGCGTAGACACCAATCATCAACCAACGCCGTATGTCGCGCCAAACGTTGCAAACACGTTTGGAACCGTTCTGGGCAGCGCTTGCTTTCCATCAGTGAATGATGCTGCGTGGATGATGCTTAATCCGGATTATGATCCGGTGAATCATCCTAGCCGTCCGAAGTACATTCCGTTAGCGGGTGCACTGTTCGGCGGAGAATTTCAACCCGATGGGAAGCCCGATACTTACAAGGATCCCAAGCGCGAATACCAAGCTGTGGAAATCGAAGTCAACAAAGGCTTCAGCCACAACTGGGCTCTCGTCGCGAACTGGCGCATCGCTCGCCTTCGCGGCAATTACGAGGGCGCATTCCGGAATGACAATGGCCAGGCCGATCCAGGCATCAGCTCGCTGTTTGACCTGACCGAAGGGAAGTTTGGTCTTCTCGGTCAGCAGCAGGGGATTGGACCGCTCAACACCGATCGTCGCCACGTCGTCAATGTCTACACGACGTACGTGTTGGACCGCAGCCGCCTACAGGGTATGACCTTCGGCGCTGGCGTAAGGGTTCAATCCGGTGTGCCGCTCACCACGCTCGTTGCCCAGCAAGCGTACCAGAATCCCGGCGAAGTGCCCTTGTTCGGCCGCGGCGACCTCGGCCGCGCTCCCGTCATCGGTACGGTGGATGCTCACATAGAGTATCCTTGGAAGCTAAGCGACCGCTTTACACTAAAAATGGGATTCGATGCGTTTAATATTGCCAATACCAAACGGCCCACGCTCCTTAACCAGAACGGCGACCAGGGCTTTGGAATTCCCAACGGAGACTTCCAGAAGCCTTTCGCGCTGCCCGGACTTAACAGCTATTTCTTCCAACCGCCGTTCACTTCCCGAGCGAGTCTGCGCCTCGTTTTCTAATCAAGGCTGTTTTCCCGGGAGGGCGCTCCAGCAGCACCCTCCCTTTTCCTTTTGAGGAAGCATTGATGAAATGTTTCTCTCTTATAACTCTTTTTCTCGCTCCCCCATTTTTCTCCTGCCCATCTCTTCTTTGGGCACAACGTGGCCCTACATCGAGCTCCCGTTCAGGGGTGAGTATGGAGATCGGCATTCAGGTTCGCAATGCGGACGGCACGGCGGGTCCACGGGGAATTCATGTGCGTTTGGAAGCCGCCGAAGGAGGCTCAGCAGACGATTGCGTAACCGAGCAGGGAGGTAAATGCCAGTTTCATCCCAATTCTACAGGAATGTACGTTGTGCGGATCAGTCAACTTGGGTACAAAGAAGTCTCGGTGGTAGTAAACCTCGTTGACAGTTCGAAACAGTATGTAACCTTGGATCTGAGGCCCCTCCCAGGACCGACTCCAACAGATTCGACTGATTTCACATTCGAAGACACGGTGTCTGCGGCCGACTTAAGCGTTCCAGAACATGCGCGCAGGGAGTTTGAGAAAGGCGAAAGTGCCCTGAGAGAAAACAAACTGGATGCCGGCATTTCTCATCTCCGCAAGGCCATCAGATTCCATGAGAGCTTCCCGCTGGCGTACACTCTTCTCGGAACGGCCTATCTGGAGCAGAAGAACTGGAAGGACGCCCAAGCCGCCTTGGAGAGGGCCGCTGCCCTCGACCGAAAGTCCGCAGCTGCGTATCTGAGTTTGGGTGCAGTCTTCAATCAAACCCAAAACTACCGCCAGGCAGAAACGGCTCTCCTTCATGGACTCGAGCTGAACCCGAACGCGCCGGAAGGCCACTACGAGCTGGCCAAGACCTACTGGGCGCTGGGCCGATGGCAGGAAGCAGCTCCTCATGCGCGGAAGGCAGTCGCCGACCTGCCGGACCTGGCATCGCCTCATGTTCTTCTTGGAAACATTCTACTTCGGGAACGCAATGTCCAGGGCGCTGTTCACGAATACCAGGAATACTTACGGCTCGATCCAAACGGCTCCATGGCTCAGGGAGTTCGTCAAATGATAGAGAAACTGCAAGGGGCAAGCACGCCCAATTGAATGACAGTCATTTGGTTTCCTCGAGTAAACCTAAACCTCGCAGGAGCGGACGCCAGCTATTCCAAAGGACCTGGGGTGCAATTGAAAGTGCGAGTCAATTCTGTGCAACGGAGGCTGAACGGGGGTTGAACGGGGGTACCTTTGCAGATTCTCCCCGAGGGTTTAGGCTGGACAAATCCTTCAGAATTGTTTAAGTCAAT
>Ga0209350_1000042_pt1 | contig 79365 bp, 68 predicted proteins | sample GraSoi013_2_20cm_2_FD_185822 | JGI IMG/M metagenome (GOLD analysis project Ga0209350, IMG submission 185822) | Grasslands soil microbial communities from the Angelo Coastal Reserve, California, USA - Sample 09_27_2013_2_20cm (SPAdes) (version 2) | ecosystem: Environmental > Terrestrial > Soil >...
ACGCCCGCCATGAAGGTGGTGGCGACCGTCCCCCCACAGGCAATCACGCCGAGCTTGCCGTCGGCTGGCTCAATCCCCGCAGAATTGCCGCGCTCAGGTGCCATGGGACTCCTTCCCCTTGCATGCACTCGGCCGCGTGAGTCGGCAGGTCCGATCACCAACCCCTCCATGGTCCATCGGAAACCCGCCGAGTCCTGGTGGGTGGAAACACTCCTCGAGCTCTCGAACTTTGTCGACAGAGACCGCGAGCCGTCCGACCGCCTCCTCGAACTTCACCGACGGAGCCCGACATCCCCGGAAGGGATTGCATGCATCGCGCATGGTCGGTGGGGTTGGCCTGGATGGGCCGAAATCACCACGCTGCGTTCTGCCATAACCTAACTTCCAACTCAATACGGTCTATTACTGAAGCTATCTGACAGTATTAGAATCAGCTGACAGTCACTTCCTGCTATGCCAGCTATGCCAGACGCGTTCGCGGACCACGCTAGCAGCGTGGCCGAGCGCTAGCAGCGTGGCCGCGGCGTCGAGCTGCTGAAGAGTCCCGCGGAGCTGGCCGTGACCAAGCTGGGGCGCAGCAAACCGCTCCATCGAACGCACTTGCCCCGCATCACTGCAGCGGTGAAGCCGCCGCGCCGTAGCGTCCGGTCACGAGCGGCCCGGTCAGCGTGAAGACTCCGCTCGTCGAGTCGTAGAGCTCGGCGCTCGTCTCGCCCAGGGGGCTCGTGGGCTGCATGGTTCCGCCGACGATCAGGATCACACCATTCCCCAGCGACGTCGCGGTGTGATGCATGCGCGTGCTGGCCATGGGACCCGTCGCATGGAAGGTGTTGGTTGCCGGGTCGTAGAGATCCGCAGTCGCGGTGGCGACCGAGCCTGCCGTGGTCAACCCGCCCGCGAGGAGCACCTTGCCGTTCGGCAGCAGCGTCGCCGTGTGGAATTGACGCTCGACGCTCAAGGTGCTGGCGATGGACGTGAACGTATCAGCGACTGGATCGTAGAGCTCGGCGGTCCGCACAGGTCCGCCGCTCGGAGTGACCCCGCCGCCTGCGACCAACACCTTGCCGCTCGGCAACAGAGTCGCGGTCGGACTGCTCCGTGCAGCGTTCATCGGACCCGTCGCGCTGAACGTTCCGGTACCGGGGTCATAGAGCTCGGCGCCGCTCGTCGCCGCGCAGCTGATGCAGCCCGAACGGTCGACCGAGCCTCCGACGATCAGCACTTTCCCGTTCGCCAGGAGCACTGCAGCGTGGTCGCTCACGGGAGTCGTCATGTTCCCCGTGCGCGTGAACGTTCCGGCGACCGGATCGTAGAGCTCGGCACAGGGGCTGATCGTGACCCCCGTACGGCCGGCGATGAGCACCTTGCCGTTCTGCAGAACGCTGGCGGTGTGGCCCTTGTGGGCGCACAGCATGCTGACCGTTGCCGCGCCGAACGCTTTGCTCGCTACCTGAAAGGTCTCCGCCGTGTTGATCGCCGAACCGCTCGCGTTGGCGCCTCCGGTGATGAGGATGGTGGCTCCCGCGGAGATGAGTGACGCGGTGGGCTGATAGCGCGCGGCGGACATGTTCCCCGCGCTCGTGAACGCGGAGGAAGCAAAGATCTCGCCGCTCGTGAGCGGCGCCATCGAGGCCGTTGTCTGACCTCCGACGACCAGAACCGCCGCCGTGGCCGGGACCACGGGTGCGACCGTGAAGGTCGCGGTGTTGGAGGCTCCACCGCCGGGAGAAGGATTGGTGACGACCACTGGATAAGAGCCGACCGTCGCCTGATCTGCGCTCGTGAGCGAAATGGTGAGCTGAGACGCACTGACGAACGTCGCGGTGTGCGGCACGCTGTTGTACGTGACGCTCGAGCTGGACAGGAAGCCCGAGCCGCTGATCGTCAATGTCGGGGTGGCCGTCCCCGCGGTAACCGACGCCGGCATCAGGCCGCTGATGACCGGCACCGGGTTGCCGACCGTGAAGCTGACGCTCGCCGAGGCGCCCCCGCCGGGCGGCGGATTGGTCACGATCACCGCATAGGAGCCGAGCATCGCCTGATCGGCGGCGGTCAACTGAATGGTGAGCTGGGTCGCACTGACGAAGGCCGCCGTGTGCGGGACGCCGTTGTAGGTGACCGTCGAAGTCGCCATGAAGCCCGAGCCGTTGATGGTGAGCGTCTGTCCCGCCGCGCCCGCAGTCGCGGACGGCGGGGAGAGACTCGTGACGGCGGGCATCGGGTTGCTCGCGGTGACCGTGAAGGTGACGCTGTTGGAGGTCCCGCCACCGGGCGCCGGGTTGGTCACGACCACGGCGTAGGAGCCGGCGGTCATCTGATCCGCGGCGGTCAACTGGACGGTGAGCTGACTTGCGCTGACGTAGGTTGCCGTGCGGGCGGCGCCGTTATAGGTGACCGTCGAGGCCGCCATGAAGCCCGCGCCGTTGATCGTCAGCGTCTGGGCCGCGGCGCCTGCGCTCGCGGAGGCGGGCGCGAGGCCGCTGATTGCAGGTGTGGGGTTGTAGCTCCCGCCGCTGCTGGATCCTCCGTAGCCGCTGCCACCGCAACCGGAAGCCACTAACACCAGACAGATGGCGACGGCGCCACACAGACCTCGCAGAAGGCGATGCGATCTCAACACGGCGGGCATGGGAGTATCTCGAGATTGTGGTTGTTGTTGCCCTAGCTCTTACACCCCACCTCGAAGCTCGTCAAAGCGACACCGTTTTGCGACTGGGTAATGACCGGTAGCTCGCCGGGTGAACAACCTGCAGCCGCAAGTCGTAGATCACCCCGGGTGGCGCCGCCACCAGGTCCGGTCATGCAGAGCCTGTTCCCGGGGCGGGCGCAGCCGCCGCCGAGCGCTCGCCCGGAGACCCTTAACCCCAGCGGGGTTGCTCGTCAAGACTGATACCGAGCGCCGTTTTCGCCACCACCTCGTGCGTCAGGAAGGAATTCGCCGGATGGATGCGGCCCAGCCGTGCGTCGCGCACCAGCCGCTCGTAACCTGCCGAGCGGAAGATCCCGTAGCCGCCGGTCACATCAAGCCCGAGGTCCACCACGCGCCAGGAGCCCTCCACCGCGTGGTACTTGGCGGCGAACACCTTCGATGGCCACGCGGCGCCGTGATCCACGCCGTTCGACCAGTCCGCGGCGACGGTTTCGAGATGCGGTTCGATGGCTTCAAGTTCGATGACCATGTCGGCGATCGCGTGCTGCGCCTCGGGGTGATACGCCATCGAGCGGGAGAGCGCCAACGAGCGCTTACTCTTCACCGCGGCGATACTCACGTCGAGCGCACGCTTCGCCAGGCCGTAGTAGATATTTCCAAAGCCCAGCAGCGCCCAGGCAAACAGCGACATCACGAAAGGGTCCACTCCGGCCCCGCCGGCGGGGACGACCCGGGCCACATACCGGTCCGGGACGAACGCCTGGTCCAGGACCGTATCGTCGCTGCGGGTGGCACGCATGCCGAGAACGTCCCAGGTTTCCTTGATGATGTAGCCGGCATCGTCGCGCGACATGAAGGCGTGGACGATCTTCGGCTGCTTCGGGTCGCTGCTATCCATGCCATGCAAGCCGAACCGAGTCCACACCGGCGTCAGGCTGCCAAACTGCTTGCGGCCCGTGAACCGGTAGCCGCCCTCGACCCGCTCGGCCTTCGTCGTGGAGAGCAGGACCGGGACGTCATTGCCGCTTTCCGCATGGCCGGCTGCGAAGATCTCTCCGGCGGCCGCTTCGCGCAGCATCCATTCCAGGGACGCGTCGCCCCGCCGCCACAGATCGGCGGCGACCCCGGTCCAGTAGAGATGCATGTTTACCGCCAGGGCGGTGGCGGGTGCGTGATAGGCGAGGCGGCGCTGCTCGCGGCATACTTGCGCCAGTGACATTCCAGCACCGCCGAGTTCCGCCGGCACCGCCAGCAGCAGATACCTCGCCGCGCGCAGCTCGATGAAATCCTCGTCGAAGAAGCGGTTTTCCCGGTCGTAGACGGCGGCGCGGGAAGCAAAACGCGCCAGCATCTCGTCGCTGAGGACGCGTTCCCCCGATCGCTCTGCCGGTGCGCGGAGGGCGTTGCCGTCTGTTGCAGCAGGCGATCCGCCAGCGATACCGGTCGGCTGGCTGAGATGGGCTGTTCTGGGAGCTGGGTTCATCTGGTTCGTCCCCGCTACAATGTGTCATGATCATTCGGCGTCTGCTCTCGAGGCGCGCGGGCTGTTGCGGACGCCCTCGCCGCACCGGCGCAACGTAGCAAGCCCGGCGACGTGAAGTAACGAAACAACGCCAAAAAAAGCCAAAAACACGGGCGCACTGGCTGCTTGGCCGGAGCAGGGGTGCTCACTTGCAGACGGGTCCCTCAACCTACCAGTTCGGCGAGTTCACCCTGGACTTGTCGCGGGGGTCTGTGCTCAAGGGCCGAGAGGAGATCAAGCTTCGACCCAAGGTGTACGAGGCCCTCAAGTACCTGATTGAGAATCGCGGCCGCCTGATCGGCAAGCAGGAGCTGATGCAGGCGCTGTGGCCCAACACCTGCGTGACCGACGATTCCCTGGTGCAGTGCACTGTCGAGCTGCGTCGCGCGCTGGATGACCGCGCGCAGCGGTTGCTCAAGACCGTGCCGCGCCGCGGCTACGTATTTACCTCCCAGGTCATCCAATCCCCGGCGAACATGGACCCGGCGTCGCGACAGCCCGTGGGGAAGGCCGCCGGCAAGCTCCTCGATCTGCCGACACCTCGTACTTCGCTCGTCGGGCGGGAACGAGAACTGGGCGAGGTCGGCGAGCTGCTGCTTCGATCCGACATCCGTCTGCTGACCCTGACGGGTGCGGGAGGCGCAGGCAAGACCCGCCTGGCGGTCGCCGCAGCGGCGACGGTCGCGGAACGGTTTACGGCCGGCGTGCAGTTCGTCGGATTGGCCGCGATCAAGGACCCCGATCTGGTGGTGACTGCGCTGGCGAAGGCCCTCGACATCCAGCCAGTCGCCCACCGCACAGTCCCGCAACTGATCGGCGAGCAGCTTCAGGAGGCGGGACCGTTCCTGCTCGTTCTGGACAACTTCGAGCACGTCCTGCCGGCTGCGGCAGCGGTCGCCGAAATATTGGCCGCCTGCCCCGCTCTCAAGATCCTGGTCACCAGCCGCGCCAGCGTGCGTATTTATGGCGAGCAGGAATTCCCGGTCCGGCCGCTGGAGCTGAATTCCGCCCTCGAGCTGTTCGTGCAACGTGCGACCGCCGTGCGACCTTCCTTCGCCCTCACCGCGGAGAATGCCGCTGCGGTTCAGGGGATCTGTTCGCGGCTGGACGGGCTGCCCCTGGCGATCGAACTGGCGGCCGCCCGAACCAAGGTCCTGTCACCCAGCGCCATCCTGGAGCGACTGCAAAGCCGGCTGCAACTGCTGACCGGGGGCGCGCTCGACCTGCCGGCCCGGCAGCAGACGCTGCGCAAGACCATCGATTGGAGTCACGACCTGTTGAACGAGGTCGAGCAGAAACTATTCCGTCGGCTTGCCGTGTTTGTCGGCGGTTGCACTTTGGAGGCGGCGGAGGCCGTTTGTAACACGCGGCGCGATCTGGGCATCGATCCGTTTGACGGGCTGTCATCGCTGGTGGACAAGAACCTGATCCAACGCAGCGAACGCGCCGAATCCGAGCCGCGCTTCACGGTGTTGGAGACGATTCGCGAATACGCCCTCGAACGCCTGCGCGACGCCGGCGAGGAGCCTGCCTCACGACAGGCACATGCCGCCTACTGTCTGGTGTTCGCGGAGGAAGGCAACCCGGAGCTGAACCCCGCGGATCGGGCCCGGTGGCTGGCTCGCTGCGATCTCGAGATGGACAACTTCCGCTCCGCCCTCGACTGGCTTCTCGAGAGCCAGGATCTCGGGTGGGGGCTGCGCCTCTCCATGGCGCTGTTCCGGTTCTGGGATATGCGGGAGCACCTGATCGAGGGCCGGGCTCGCCTGGAGACCGTCCTGCGCCTTGCGAATGCCGGGTATTCCAGGGAGCGAGCCAAGATCGCCCAGTTTCTCGGCGCGTTTGCGACGGCGCAGGGAGATTTCGCGGCCGCACAGCGTTTTCTCGAACAGAGCCTGTCGCTTTACGAGCAATTGGATGATCAGTGGGGAATAGCCACGGCACTGAACGCCCAGGGGGTCTCGCAACGAGATCGGGGCGACTACGCGGCCGCGCAAGACAGCTTCGAGAGGAGCCTGGCGTGCTGGCGTACGCTCCCTGACCGCTTGGCCATCGCGCACTGCCTGCATAATCTCGCCAACGCCCTCAAGCTTCGGGGCGACTATTCGCGCGCGCAAACGGCGCTGCGGGAAGCGACCGAGATCTTTCGGGAAGTGGAAGTGGGTGACCCGAGCGGGGCCGCCTGGGCGATAAATCAGCAGGGCGACATCGCGCGCGCGCAAGGCGACGTGGCCGTCGCCCGGGACCTGTATCAGCGTGCGCTGTCGGCCTTCCGCGCAGCCGGCGACCGCTGGGGTTCGGCGCGGTCTCTGGCCGATCTGGGCCACATCTGCTGTGAGCAGGGCGAGTACCCGGCAGCGCACGCCGCGTACCGGGAGGCGCTGGAGATTTTCGCCGACCTGGGACACCGGCGTGGCATCGCGCGCGCGCTGGAGGGTTTCGCGTGCCTCGCCGTGGCGCGGGGACAAGCAGAGCGGGCGCTGCAGCTGGCTGCCGCTGCAACGCTTTTACGCTACCAGATTGGCGCACCCCTACCGCAGGCGGAGCAGAGCAAGATCGATCAGTCCCTATCAGCGGCGCGAGCATCGCTCCGTGAGCCCGAGGGGAAAGACGCGTGGACGGCAGGCTCGGCGATGAGCCTCGAGCAGGCCATCCAGTACTCACTGGAAGAGCAGCCGCCCGTTAGCTGAAGTTCACGGGGTCGATGAGCCGACGCACCGCCGACACCCGATCGGCGGGAATGCCGACCCGCTGCGCGTGCTCCCGAACGGTGCTCTCGTCGGGCGCCAGGTAAACGCAGTAGACCTTGTCCTCGGTGACGTAGCTATGCAGCCACTGAATCCTGGGTCCCATTTCCCTCAGTACCTCGAGGGAGCGCAGTGACAGATCCCGGATCTCCGACTCGGAAAGTTTTCCGGCGCCGGGGACCTGACGTTCGATGACGAATTGCGGCATGGCGTAGGAGTTTAGCACGAGCGCGCGCCGCACCGCGTGAGCGGGCCCGTGTTCGCAGAAATTTCCGCACTCTCTTGTCGTTCTTTCGTTACTCGGCCGCCCTCTCTTCCTAGCATCTCTCGCGTGCACGGAAGCCTCGCCGATCGAGCGGTGAGCTTCAGGCCGACAAAACGAAATCCATTTGGGAGACCCACATGAAAACCGGACGATTCAGGCCGTTGCAACATTCAATCATTGCGGCCGTTCTTGCCATCGCCGCACCCTGGGGCGTCCAGGCGCAACAGGCTCTGGTGGCGGCGCCAGCTCAGCCCCTTAGTGCCGCGCAGGGCGCGCTGCTGAACGTGGTTCGGGACTCGACCGCGCGCTTCAAGGACGTGTCGATCGCCGAAGCGGAGGGCTATGCCCTGCAGTTCGGCTGCGTGAGCGGTCCCGACTCGGGGGCGATGGGACTGCACTTTGTCAACCTGCCGCTGGTGGCCTCGACCAGCAGCGGCGCGAGTCCCCTCGATGCCCGTCGTCCCCAGATCGTGATTTACGAGCCGACACCCGGCGGACGCCTGCACCTGATCGGCGCCGACTATCTGGTGCTCGCTGACGCGTGGAACCAAGCGCATGGGGGCAGTCCGCCGGAGCTCATGGGACAGCTGTTCCATTATTTCGAGACTCCCAACCGGTTCGGGCTGCCGGCTTTTTACACACTGCATGTCTGGGCATGGAAGGACAATCCGAACGGCGCGTTCGTCAACTGGCACCCCAACGTTTCCTGCACGGCTTTTGCCGGCCAGGCGCCCTGAGATCGGCAAGCAACTGACCCCGGGGAGCAATGTGGCGATGAATACCTACACATCCATCAGCCGCCGACCGCAGCAGGCCGGTTCACTACTGTTGCTCAGCGCCATCGCGGTGGCGAGCGCGATCGCCTTCACCGGCGCCACGCTGGCCGCCGCGCCCCCCGGGGGACTCACCCTCGCGCCGGATCCGACGGGAGTCATCGCGACGTTCAACGTGGCGGGCGCGATGGACCTCGGCAATCCGTTCTTCCGCAGCCTCGGCTCGAATGGCCGCAGCTGCGCAACCTGCCACCTCCCGGCCGAGGCGATGAGCTTCACGCCCGCACACGCCCGCCAGGTCTACAATGAGACTCAGGGTGCGGATCCGCTGTTCGCTAGCGTCGACGGCGCCGACTGTCCAGGCACGGCGCGTGCCGACCGCCCCGGGCACAGCCTCATTCTGGGGAACGGTCTGATCCGCGTCGGACTTGCGATCCCGGCCACCACGGAATACTCGATTTCGCTGGTGCGCGATCCGACGGGCTGCGCGCTCAGGCTCGATCCGCGGACGAGCCTGCTGACGGCGTCCGTATACCGGCGACCGCTGCCCGCGGCCAATCTCGCGTTTCTGAGCGCCGTGATGTTCGACGGGCGGGAAACGCTGGCGCCGCTCACGACCCCGAGTTCCTTCACGGCGAATCTGCGCGCGGATCTCGCGCATCAGGCGATCGATGCCACCACCGGTCATGCCCAGGCGCCCTCGCCACCCAGCGATGCACTGGCGCAGGCCATCGTCGACTTCGAGCTCGGACTGTTCGCGGCTCAGTATGCCGATGCCCAGGCAGGTCGTCTGGATCGCGGCGGTGCAGGCGGCGGGCCGGTCGACCTCGCCTCGCAGCCTTACTACCCCGGAATCAACGATTCGCTCGGTGCCGACCCGTTCGGTTTGCCGTTCAACGCCGCCGCCATGTCGCTGTACCAGGCCTGGGAGACCGCGCCACCCGCTGGCGACGAGGATCAGGACGCCGCCAGGGCCGACGTCGCTGCCGGCGAGAAGCTCTTCAACAATCTGCCGCTGAGCATCAGTAACGTGCGCGGGCTGAACGACAACCCGGCGCTCGGCCGGCCGACAACCTTCATCGGGAGCTGCACGAGCTGCCACGACACGCCCAACATGGGCAATCACTCGCTTCCTCTGCCACTCGACATCGGTACGGCTCACAGCGCCGATCCCAGCTTCGAGCCGGATCCGGCGATCCGGGCGGCTGTGGCTCAGCTGAGCGGACCGCAGCTGCCTGTGTTTCTGGTCGCCGGTTGCCCCAACCCGTTCAACGCCGGGCAGCCCGAGTCCTTCTACACGAGCGATCCGGGCAGAGCGCTGATCACCGGCAAATGCAGTGATTTCAACCGCCTCAAAGGACCGATCCTGCGCGGTCTCGCCGGCCGCGCGCCCTATTTCCATAACGGGGCGGCGGCGACGCTATTGGAGCTGGTCAACTTCTATGACCGGCGCTTCCAGCTCGGGCTCACGATCCCCCAGAGGCGCCAGCTGGTCGCGTTCCTGAACAGTCTGTGATGCGCGTGCCGCTGAGTGCCGGGGCGCCCCGTACGACTGTTGCCGCGGTCGGGCGCGGCCGCGGGCGGGAGCACCGCCCTGGGCTGGGGAACAGCGGGGGCACGGCTGGGGTGCTTGACCCATATCAAAGGCTCGGCCAGGCGGTAGACTCTTCCGCCATGAGTGCGGGGCTTCCCTACCTCCGAGGGCGCCGCCGGCGATTCGCAGCGCTGCTGCTGCCGGCGCTGTTGCTGCGCGCGCTCATTCCGTTCGGCTTCATGCCGCTCATCGGAGCCAGCGGGCTCACCCTCGGATTCTGTCCCGGCGAGGGCGCATTGCCCGCCGGACTCGCCGCCGCGAACGTCAAGCTGCTGCACGCCGCGCAGAGCGGTCAGCTGCACCACGACCACGCCCCGGGCGGCGCGCCGCACGGCGGCTCGGGCGCGCCGGGCGGGAGCTCGCATGAGGCGCCGTGCCCGTTTGCGGCGAGCGGCAAGCCCGCCTTCGGGCCGGCGATCCTGACACTCGAGACCGCAGCTTCGGCCGCGGCGCCCCCCGAGGCTTACGCGACTGCCCCAGTCTTTCTTCCGACCGTTCTCCGCGCGCAATCCCCGCGCGGCCCCCCGCTAATCGCCTGATCGACCTCGACGCTCGTTCCCGGCCCGGCAAGCGGCCGGCGCCGAGCGCGTTCCGTATCCGGGTTTATCAATCAGGTGAGCACAATGAACAACACAAACTCGCGGCGTGGGCACACCCTGTCGCACACCTCTGGTCCGACGAGCCGCGTCGCCCGTCGGGCGGCAGCGCTGCTGCTGATTCCGGCGGCGATCATGGCGCCGCAGATGGCAACGGCCTGCGCGACCTGCGGGTGCACTCTCAGCGCCGATGCGGCCACGGGCTATTCGGCCCTGCCCGGGCTGCGCTTCAATCTCGAATACGACTTCATCAACCAGGACCGGCTGCGGACCGGGACCGGCACGGCCAACGCTGCCCAGGTCGTGAACGCCCCGTCCAATCCCGCCCTCGGGGGCGGTGAGATCGAGAGGCAGACGATCAACCGTTATCTGACCCTGGGCGTGAATTACACCCCGGACCCGAATTGGAACTTCACCATGCTGGTCCCGTACGTGATGCGCACGCACACCACTTACGGGCAGCAGAGCACTCCTTATACAAGCGCCGAGACGGCACCCGACCAGATCAGTGGCTCCCGGCTTTCGGAGCTCGGCGACATCAAGCTGATCGGCGCCTACCAGGGATTGCTGCCGACGCACAACCTCGGGTTGCAGCTCGGGGTGAAGCTTCCGACCGGCCACTATGGAAGCGCGGTCAATTTCTACAGCGGCCCGAACGCGGGCACCCCGCTCGACGCGAGTCTCCAGGCGGGCACCGGCAGCACCGATCTGATCGTGGGCGCGTACTACTACCGGGCGGTCAGCGAGAACTTCGACGCCTTCATCAACGGTCAGCTCCAGGCGGCCGTGGCGCACAAGCTGGATCAGCCCGGCAACGACTTCCGTCCGGGAAACACGGCCTCGGTGAGCTTCGGCCTGCGCTACGAGGCGCATCCGCAGTGGGTGCCGCAGCTGCAGGTGAATCTGCTGCGCAAGAGCGCGGACCAGGGAGCGCTCGCTGACACCACGGATACGGCGGGAACCGTCGCGTACCTGAGTCCGGGCATCACGCTGCGAGTCATGGAGCACCTGCACGTCTTCGGCTTCGCGCAGGTGCCCGTGTACAGCCACCTCGACGGTTACCAGTTGTTTCCACGCTGGACCGCCACCGTGGGAGGCAGCTACGCCTTCTGACCGCGGGTGTACGCGTTCTCGCAGCGGACGTGATGTGGCCATGTGCGGCGAGTCGCGCCTTCCCGAGCCACGCCGCTTCACGCGGCGCACGGCGCTTCAACGTGCGTGCGCGTGGAGCGTGTGTGGCCTCACCGGCTGGCTCGCGCGCGAAGCGCGCGCCAACGACCTCAAGGTCGGCGCGGCTGCGCCGGCGGCGACTCTCGTGACTCTCGACGGACAGAGCATCTCCACTGCCCAACTGCGCGGAGACGTCATCGTCCTGACCTTCTGGGCCACCTGGTGCGCGCCGTGCCGCGAGGAGCTTCCGCTCCTTTCCGGGTACGCGACCCGGCATCGCGAGGCGGGGCTTCGGGTGCTCGCCTTCACGCTCGACACGCCCGACAAGCTCCCCGAAGTCAAGAAGATCGCCGAGTCGCTGAGCTATCCGGTCGGGTTCCTCGAGCGTTCCAGCGCGCCGGGATACGGCCGGATCTGGCGGTTGCCGGTGAGTTTCACGATCGACCGGGCCGGGCGCCTCGTCGTGGACGGCTGGAAGGAGAAGAACCCGAGTTGGACGGCAGAGCGTCTGGAGCAGGTCGTGACGCCGCTGCTGGCGACGGCGAAGGGCTGAAGTTTAGCGCTGTCGGGGCGCTCGCGAGCGCTCGGGTATACTGACCCGACGTACCACTTAGACGGCGCACCATGTCCAGAGTCCTGTCACTTCCCGGCAAGGGCGCGGCGGCGCCCGAGGGTCCACCGGCCGTCAATTCCGTCGAAGAGATCCTCGCCGAGCTTCGCGCCGGACGCATGGTCGTCATCGTCGACGACGAGGACCGCGAGAACGAGGGCGACCTCATCATGGCGGCCGAGTACGCGACCCCCGAGGCGGTCGCGTTCATGATCCGCCATACGAGCGGCATCATCTGCGTGCCCATGGAGGAGCAGCAGCTCGCGCGGCTCGATCTCCCGCAGATGGTTCCGGTCAACAGCGACCAGCAGCGCACCGCATTCACGGTGTCGGTGGACCTGCGCGTGGGGACGACCACCGGCGTGTCATCGGCCGATCGGGCTGCGACCATCCGCGGGCTCGCGGACGAGGCCTCGGCGGCTTCCGACTTCGCCCGTCCCGGGCACATCTTCCCGCTGCGCTCGCGCCGCGGCGGAGTGCTGGTACGCGCCGGGCATACCGAGGCGGCGCTGGACCTCTGCCGTCTGGCGGGACTGAAGCCCGTGGGCGTGCTGTGCGAAGTGATGAACGACGACGGCAGCATGGCGCGCCGCCCGCAACTGCAGGAGTTCGCGCGCCGCCACCAGCTCAAGATCGGCACCATCGCGGACCTGATCCGCTATCGGCTGCGCACCGAGCGCTCGGTGGAGCGCATCTTCGAGCAGAGCGTTGAGACCGAGCTCGGGGAGTTCCGCCTCTATGCCTACCAGGACCGCGCCAGTCTCGAGGTGCACCTCGCTCTCGCGCGCGGCCGGCTCGACGGCCCGGAGACGCCGCTCGTTCGCGTGCACCTCGCCGACACGCTGCGCGACCTGATCGGTGTCCAGGCGGGCTTGCGCGCGTGGACGCTGCGGGCGGCCCTGCAGCGCATCGTCGAGGCGGGCCACGGCGTCATCGTCGTGCTGCGCCAGCAGGACTCGGCGCGCGAGCTCACGGAGACGCTGCGCTCGTTCGCCGCCGCCGCGACGCCGGATGCCGCGCGCGCGGACAAGGGTGAGGGGGCGGTGCTGCGCACCTTCGGGGTCGGGGCCCAGATCCTCAAGGACCTCGGCGTGCGGCGCATGCGCGTGCTGTCGGCGCCGAAGCAGATGCACGGCATCTCCGCCTTCGGCCTCGAGATCGAAGGGTACGTCGGGGAAGAGGGGTGACCTCGCCGCAGCTCCTCGAAGGTGAGGTGAGTGCCCGCGGCCGCCGGATCGCGATCATCGCGGCGCGCTTCAACGACTTCATCGTGGCGAGCCTGCTGAAGGGGGCCCTCGGGGCCTGGGTCGAGCGCGGCGGCGCCGCTTCCGAGCTCGCGGTGGTGCGCGTCCCGGGCGCGTTCGAGCTGCCGGTGGCGGCGCGCCGGCTGGCCGCGAGCGGCCGCTACGACGCGCTGGTGGCGCTCGGGTGCGTGATCCGGGGCGACACCCCGCACTTCGAGTACGTCGCCGGCGAATGCGCGCGGGGGCTTCAGCTCGCGAGCCTCGAGACCGGGGTGCCGATCGCCTTCGGGGTGCTCACCGTGGACTCGGTCGAGCAGGCGCTCGAGCGCGCCGCGACGAGCGCCGGCAACAAGGGGGGCGCGGCGATGGAGAGCGCACTCGAGATGGCCGGCCTGATGGCGCGGCTGTGAGCGAGGCGAGCGGTGCGCGCACGGTGGCGCGCAAGCTCGCGCTGCAGGCGCTGTACCGCTGGCAGCTGAACGCCTGCCCGTGGCAGGACCTGGTGCAGGAGTTCGGCGATGCCGAGGACATGGCGCGCGCCGACCGGGATTATTTCCGCGCGCTGATCGAGGGCGTCGCGGGCGCGCTTGATGCGCTCGATGCGCGCCTCGCCGCGCTCGCCGACCGCCGACCGGACCTCCTCGATCCGATCGAGCACGCGATCCTCCTGATCGGCGTGTACGAGCTCGCCGCCCGGCCGGAAGTTCCCTATCGCGTCGCCATCAGCGAGGCGGTGGGACTCGCCAGGCGCTTCGGCGCGACCGACGGACACAAGTTCGTGAACGCGGTGCTCGATCGCGCGGCGCGCGAGTTGCGGCCCGCCGAGCACTGAACGGACCGCTGCCGCGTGCCACTCACCGAATTCGAGCTGATCGAGCGCTACTTCCGGGACTGCGGAGCGGCGCGGTCCGACGTGATCGCCGGCATCGGCGACGACGCGGCGCTCGTTGCGGTGCCGCCCGATACGGAGCTGGTCGTGGCGACCGACACCCTGGTCGCGGGCGTGCACTTTCCGGAGGGGTCCCCGGCGGCCTCGATCGGCCACCGCGCGCTCGCCGTGAACCTGAGCGACCTTGCGGCGATGGGCGCGCGGGCGGCCTGGGCGCTGCTCGCACTCACGATTCCCCGCGCCGAGGAGGCGTGGCTCGCGGAGTTTGCGGCGGGCCTCGCCGCGCTGGCGCGGGCTCACCGTGTGGCGCTCGTAGGCGGGGATACGACGCGCGGGCCCCTCACGGTCACGGTGCAGCTTCTCGGGACGGTGCCGCCGGGGGCTGCCCTCAGACGCTGCGGCGGGCGCGCCGGGGACGCGCTGTTCGTCTCCGGTACTCCCGGCGATGCCGCCGCGGGACTCGCGCTCGAGGAGCGGCGGCTCGCGGCGGAGCCCCTGGCGCTCGCATACCTTCGCGAGCGGTTCCTGCGGCCGACGCCGCGCATGGCGCTCGGTGAGCGGCTGCGCGGCCATGCGAGCGCCTGCATCGACGTCTCGGATGGGCTCCTCGGGGATGCCGGCAAGCTCGCGAGGGCGAGCCAAACGGGGGTCGAGATCTCCTTCGCCGCGGTGCCGGTGTCGGAGCCGCTGGTCCGCGCGGTGGGGGAGGAGCAGGCGCGCACTCTCGCGCTCACCGGCGGCGACGACTACGAGCTCCTCTTCGCGGTGCATCCGGAAAAAGTCTCCGCCATGCTCGCCGACCTCCCGCCGGAGCGCTGGGGCTATACCCGCATCGGCGCGCTGCGCGCCGCGCCGGGCGCCGAAGTGTTGCGCGAGGGGACTGTGATGCAGTTCTCGCATTCCGGTTATCAACACTTCACCTGATACATCCTCACCGCCCTCGGGCCTGCATCACAGCAGCTCGGCGTGACCTGACCGTATGCTTGCGCGCCTTTGTCGGTTTGCCGCGCACGATGTCATTAACGGCCACAAAATCCGTTCCTCCCGCCAGACCTCAGGGCCGCATGCCGGACAAGATCGGCAAGTACGCGGTCATCCGGGAGGTGGGGCGCGGCAGCACCGGGGTGGTTTACCTCTCGCACGACGCCTACTACGGCCGCGACGTCGCCATCAAGGTCTACAACATGGACACGGGCGGCGACGAGGAGCGCGCGCGCATCGCGCGCAAGATGTTCCTCTCCGAGGCGCACCTGGTCGGGATGCTCCAGCACCCTCACATCCTGCCGATCTACGACGCCGGCGAGGAAAACGGCCACCGCTATATCGTGACCGAGCACGTGCACGGCGCGCGCACGCTCGCCGCCTACTGCCGTCCGGACAACCTGCTGCGCATCGACGACACCGTCGAAATCATGTTCAAATGCGCCAAGGCGCTGCACTACGCGCATTCGCGCGGCGTGATCCATCGCGACGTCAAGCCCTCCAACATCATGCTCACGCAGGACAGCGACGTGCGCATCATCGACTTCGGCATCGCGCTGGTGTCCGATTCCGACGTCTCGCGCATCGAGGGTATCGCCGGCAGCCCCTCCTACATGTCGCCCGAGCAGGTGCAGAGCCTCGAGCTCACCAACCGCTCGGACCTCTATTCACTCGGCGCCATGATGTACGAGCTGCTGACCGGCGCACGCCCGTTCCGGGCCGGCAATCTCCAGAAGCTGCTCCACCAGATCGTGTACGCGACGCCGCCGCCGATCCACACGCTGCGCAAGGACGTGCCGGAGGAGCTCGAGACGGTCGTGGCGACGGCGCTGCAGAAGGATCCGCAGAAGCGCTGCAAGAGCGGTCTGGACTTCGCCGCCGACCTCACGCGCGTGCACCAGCGGCTGCGCGAGGCCAACGCTCGCATCGACCGCCAGGAGCAGTTCGGCGTGCTGCGGCGCCTGAAGTTCTTCCACGAGTTCTCGCACGCCGAGATCTGGGAAGTGCTGCGCGCCAGCAGCTGGCAGGACTATGGGGCGGGCGAGGAGATCGTCAAGGAAGGCGAGATGGACGATCGCTTCTACATCCTGGTGACGGGCGGCTGCGTGGTGGAGCGCCACGGCCGCAAGGTCGGGGCGCTCGATACCGGCGACTGCTTCGGCGAGGCGAGCTACGTGCCGGGCGCCAAGCGTACCGCCACGATCCGTGCGGCCTCGGCGGTGACGGTGCTGAAGGTGAGCTCGACGCTCCTCGAGCAGGTCTCGGCCTCCTGCCAGCTGCGATTCAACCGCGTGTTCCTCTCCGCGCTCATCGGGCGGTTGCAGAGCGCCGAGCGCACGCCGCCGCCCGCCGCGCGCTGAGCGGCGCGAAAAGCGCGACCTCACCGCGCGCCCCGCGCTCGCCCGCGGCGGCGGTGGCGCCGTGCTAACCTGCTCACGGACGCGCGGGGGGCGCGCCCCGCCGGGTAGGCTCTATCTCCAGTGCACGTGCTGCTCATCGAAGACGATACCGAGGCCGCGCGCTTCCTCGTCAAGGGGCTGCGCGAGAGCGGCTACACCGTCGAGCACGCCCCCGATGGGCGCGAGGGGCTCAACCGCGCCGCCGAGGGGCAGTTCGATCTCATCGTGACCGATCGCATGCTGCCGCAGCTCGACGGCCTCGCGATCATCGAGCGGCTGCGCGAGCGGCGCATCGAGACTCCGGTGCTGGTGCTGTCCGCCCTCGGCAGCGTCGACGACCGCATCCGCGGGCTCAAGGCGGGGGGCGATGACTATCTCACCAAGCCGTTCGCGCTCGCCGAGCTCCTGGCGCGCATCGAGGCGCTGCTGCGCCGGCGCGCCTCGCGCAGCGAAGCCTCGCGCCTCAAGGTCGAGGATCTCGAGCTCGATCTGATCGCCCGGCGGGTGACCCGCGGCGGGCGCGAGGTCGAGCTCACGGCGCGCGAGCTGAAACTCCTCGAGTTTCTCATGCGCCGCGCCGGACAGGTGGTGACGCGCACCATGCTCCTCGAGGGGGTGTGGGACCTGCACTTCGACCCGCAGAGCAATCTCATCGACGTGCACATCAGCCGGCTGCGTCAGGCGATCGACCGCGGCACCGATCACCCGCTGATTCACACCGTGCGCGGCTCGGGCTACGTGCTGCGCGCCGACAGTTGAAGAGCGTGCGACTCGATCTGTTCAACACCACCGCCTTCCGCCTGTCGGTGGGCTACACGCTGCTCGTCACGCTGGCGGTCGGCGTGACGCTCGGCAGCGCCTACCTCCTCACCGAGAGCCTGATCACCGACGAGATCGATCTCATCATCGCGACCGAGCTCAAGACGCTCGAGGACCAGTACGCCCGCGCGGGCGTCCCGGGAGTCACCGACGAGATCAACCTCAAGATCGACAGCTGGGGCCGCATCGGCGCCGTGTATATGCTCGCGGACGGCAACTTCGAGCGCATCGCCGGCAACGTGACCCACTGGCCCTTCGACGGCATGCCGACCGAGCGCTGGCCGGAGTTCGAGATCGCCACCATCGAGCCGGGACGGCGCGCCGTGCACCCGGTGCGCGCCGCGGTGCGGACGCTCCCGGGTGGGGATCTGCTGCTGGTCGGAACCGACATCTCCCAGGGGCGGCGCTTCGCCGACAAATTCCGCTTCGCGACGCTCTGGGGCATCGGCCTCTCGACGCTCGCGGCCGCGCTCGCCGGCTTGTGGTTCAGCTACAAGCTGGCGCGGCGCGTCGGGGAAGTGACCCGCACCTGCCAGCGTATCCTCGCGGGCGAGACCGGGCGGCGTCTGCCGGTGGCGGGCGTCAATGACGAGTTCGACACACTGGCGATACTGGTCAACCGGGTGCTCGACCGTCTCGAGGAGCAGGCGGGCACGCTGCGCGCGACCTTCGACAGCGCTGCACACGACCTGCGGGCGCCGCTCCACCGACTGCGCACGCGGATGGATGCCCTGCTGCTGCGATCGCCGCCGCTCGAGCCCGCGGTGCACGAATCGATCGAGTCGGCGCTGCGCGAGGTCGATCACCTGCAGCGCACGCTCGCGACGCTCCTGCAGATCGCGCTCGCCGAGTCCGGCGCGCCGCTCGCCTCCGCCGCCTCGGTGGACGTCGGGGAGCTCGCGGCCGAGCTGGTCGAGCTCTTCGAGCCGGTGGCGGGCGACAAGGGCCTCGCGCTCGACTGCCGCCACGATGCGCCGGCGGTGGTTCAGGGCAACCGGCAGCTCCTGGCGCAGCTCCTCACCAATCTCATCGAGAACGGCCTGAAGTACGTGCCCGCGGGCGGGCGCATCGAGGTGGCGGTGCGTCGCTTGAGCCACAGCGTGCGGCTCACCGTGAGCGACAACGGTCCGGGCATCGCCACAGAGGACCGGCTGCGCGCCGCGCAGCCGTTCGTGCGCTTTGGCACCAGCCCGAGGGGGGAAGGGAGCGGCCTGGGCTTGAGTCTCGTTGCGGCCATTGCGCGGCTGCACCGCGGGCGGCTCGAGCTCGAGAGCAACGAGCCGGGACTCAAGGTGGTGATCGAGTTGCCCGCTTGACCCCGCGGCTCATGAGCGGCCGCCGCGGCACGCCTTCACGAACCTGGCGCGCCCGGGCCCCGTGAGCTTCTTGGCGTCAGCCTGCTTGTTGCAGACCGCGAGCGAGGTGTGCTTCACCGGCGTCGCCGAGGGCGCCGCGGGCGGCTCGGCGGCGACGGCGGCGCCGCCGGCCACGAGGCATGAGGCGGTGAGTGCGGTGAGGATCTTCATGCGCGAACCTTTCCGGTGCACGACCGGGAGATTGAGTGTCATGAAGTGAGAAGTTAGAGGGCCGGGCTGCCCGCTGCAACGCACGGCGCATTAAGAAATGTTCATGCGCGGCGCGGTGCGCGGCGCGCGGTGCGCCGGCCGTGAGCTCGGTCCTCAGGCGTCCTTGTCGTGCTCGATGAGCGCGTAGGCCGAGTGGTTGTGGATCGATTCGAAGTTCTCCGATTCCACCACGTAGGCCCCGACGCGCGGATCGAGGTTCAAGCGCGTGGCGACGTCGCGCACCATGTCCTCGACGAACTTCGGGTTGTCGTAACCGCGCTCGGTCACGTGCTTCTCGTCGGGGCGCTTGAGAATGCCGTACAGCTCGCAGGAGGCCTCGCTCTCGGCGATCTGGATCAGCTCCTCGATCCACATGTGGCTGCGCAGCCGCGCGGTGATGGTGACGTGCGAGCGCTGGTTGTGGGCGCCGCGGTCGGAGATCTCCTTCGAGCAGGGACAGACGCTGGTCACCGGCGCGGTCACGCGCACCCACAGCCGGGTGTGGCCGCGGCGATGCTCCCCGATGAGGGCGGCGCGATAGTCCATCAGGCTCTCGACGCCCGAGACCGGCGCGCGCTTCATCACGAAGAACGGGAAGCTCATCTCGATGTGCCCGGTGTCGGCTTCGAGCCGCTCGGTCATCGCGCGCAGCATGCCGCGGAAGGACTCGACCGAGATCTCGCGCCCCCCGTGCAGGATCTCCACGAAGCGCGACATGTGCGTGCCCTTGAAGTCATGCGGCAGGCTCACGTACATGTTGAAGGTGGCGATCGTGTGCTGCTCGCCCGCGGAGCGGTCCTTGACGCGCACCGGGTGCCTGATGTCCTTGATCCCGACCCTGTTGATCGGGAGCGCGCGTGTGTCGGGGCGCGACTGCACGTCCTCGACCTCGGGGACGGAGTGCGCGGATCCTGCGGTTGCGAGCTTCGAGGTCATACGGTGAGCCGGATAATGGTGAGCCGGATAATACGGTGAGCGGGGATTGTCATCGGGCCGGCCGGGTCGCCGGAATCCCTCTTATTGCGTAGGCGCCCTACGCTCCGCCGGCGGAGCGCAGCCGCTCCCGCGACTGCATGGCCCACCAGCGCTCGACGCTCGCGCTCAGGGACGCGGCATCGAGGCCCGCGGCGGCAAGACAGCCCTCGCGCGAGCCGTGCTCGATGAAGCGGTCGGGAATGCCAAGCTGCAGCAGCGGCAGCTGCAGGCCCTCGGACGCCAGCACCTCGCCGACCGCCGAGCCCGCGCCGCCCTGCGTGACGTTCTCCTCGATGGTGACGAGGGCGCGATGCCGCGCGGCGAGCGCGACGATGAGGTCCTCATCGAGCGGCTTGACGAAGCGCATGTTGACGAAGGTCGCGTCGAGGCGCTCGGCGATCGACTGAGCGGGCGCGACCAGGGCGCCGAAGGCGAGCACCGCGAGCCCGCTCTTGCCCTCGCGCCGCAGCTGCGCCTTGCCAAGCCCAAGCGCGCTGAGCTCGGATGCGACCGCCACGCCGGGTCCGCAGCCGCGCGGATAGCGCACCATCGCGGGCCCCTCGAGCGCGGTCGCGGTGTAGAGCATCTGCCGGCACTCGTTCTCGTCCGCGGGCGCCATGATCACCATGTTGGGAATGCAGCGCAGGTAGGTCAGATCGTAACTGCCCTGGTGAGTCGCCCCGTCGCTGCCGACGAGGCCCGCACGGTCGAGCGCAAACACCACCGGCAGGCCCTGCAGCGCCACGTCGTGAATCAGCTGATCGTAGGCGCGCTGCAGAAACGTCGAGTAGATCGCGACCACCGGCTTCAGCCCCTCCGCGGCCAGCCCCGCGGCGAAGGTCACCGCGTGCTGCTCGGCGATCGCGACGTCGAAGTAGCGATCGGGGAAGCGCTTGGAGAATTCGACCAGCCCCGAGCCCTCGCGCATCGCCGGCGTGATGCCGATGATCCGCGGGTCGCGCTCGGCCATGTCGCACAGCCACTGGCCGAAGACCTGCGAGTAGGTGGGGCCCGAGCTCTTCTCCTTGAAGATGGTGCCGCTGGCCGGATCGAAGGGCCCGGGACCGTGCCACTTGATCGGGTCGGCCTCGGCCGGCGCATAGCCCTTGCCCTTGCGCGTCACGACGTGCAGGAACTGCGGTCCGCGGAGCTTGCGGATGTTACGCAACGTCAGGACCAGCGCCTTGACGTCGTGACCGTCCATGGGGCCGATGTAGTTGAACCCCATCTCCTCGAACAGCGTGCCGGGCAGCACCATGCCCTTCAAGTGCTCCTCCGAGCGGCGCGCGAGCTCCCACACCGTCGGCATCTGCCGCAGCACTTTCTTGCCGCCCTCGCGCAGGTGCGCGTACACGCGCCCCGAGAGCACGCGCGCGAAGTGGTTGGAGAGGGCGCCGACGTTCTCCGAGATCGACATGTCGTTGTCGTTGAGGATGACCAGCAGGTCCGCGGGGAGCGAGCCCGCGTGGTTCAGCGCCTCGAAGGCCATGCCCGCGGTCATCGCGCCGTCGCCGATCACGGCCACCACGCGCCGATCCGACCCGGTGCGCGCCGCCGCCACCGCCATGCCGAGGGCCGCGCTGATCGAGGTGCTCGAGTGTCCAACGCCGAAGGTGTCGTACTCGCTCTCGTGGCGCGCGGGGAAGGGCGCGAGGCCCCCGTTCTGCTTGATGGTGTGCAGCCGGTCGCGGCGTCCGGTCAGCACCTTGTGGGGGTAAGCCTGATGGCCGACATCCCACACCAGCCGGTCGTGGGGCGTATTGAACACGTAGTGCAGCGCGATCGTCAGCTCCACGGTGCCGAGGCCCGCGGCGAAATGCCCGCCGCGCGTGCTGACGCTCTGGATGAGAAACTCGCGCAGCTCCGCGGCGAGCGCCGGCAACTCGCCGAAGGACATGCGACGCAGATCCGCAGGCGACTCGATCGCGTAGAGCAGCGGGTACTTATCCGGCGCGGGATTCATCGCGACCCAGAGTGTACACGGGAGCGCGCGCCGCGCCGAAACGGGGTACCCGCCGGCATTACAGGCCCTCAGCGCGCCGCGACTTCAGCTGACGCGACTCACCATGAGCCCGGCCAGCTGCGCGAGCGCCGCGCCGCGCTCCCCGAAGGGGGCGAGCGAGGCGATCGCCGCATCGCGCAGCTCCGCCGCGCGCAGCCGGGAGGCGGCGAGTCCCGCGGTGCTCGGGTAGGTGGGCTTGGCGTGCGCCGCGTCGGCGCCGATCGACTTGCCGAGCAGCGCCGGGTCGCCTTCGACGTCGAGAATGTCGTCCTGGATCTGGAAGGCGAGCCCGATCTCCGCGCCGAAGCGCCGGAGCGCTCCGAGCTCCGCGGCGCCGCTCACCCCCGCCGCCAGCGCCCCGAGCAGCACGCTGCACTCGATGAGTGCGCCGGTCTTGCGGCGGTGCATGTCCTCGACCGCGCTCACCGAGAGCCTCTTCCCGACCGCAAGATCGACTGCCTGGCCTCCCGCCATGCCGCGCGTGCCGATGGCGCCAGCGAGCACACGCAGCATCTCGAGCCGCGCCGCGGCTGCAGTTCCTGCCATCGGCTCGCTCGAGAGCACCGCGAAGCCGAGCGCCTGCAGGGCATCGCCGACCAGGATCGCGGTGCCTTCGTCGAAGGCGCGATGACAGGTGGGCCGGCCGCGGCGCAGGTCGTCGTCGTCCATCGCCGGCAGGTCATCGTGCACGAGGCTGTAGACATGAATGAGCTCGACCGCGGCGGCGGGGACATCGAGCACCGTGAGAGCCGCGCCGAGAGACTCGCCCGTGAGATAAACCAGCGTCGGCCGCAGCCGCTTGCCGGCCCCGAGCACGCTGTAGCGCATCGCCTCGCGCAGCCTCGAGGTCCCCGCATCGGGCAGCTCGAGCGCGCGATCGAGCACGCCCTCGATCCGCTCCCTGAAGGCCTGGATGCGCGCCGTGAAGGCGGCAGTGGGGAGCTCCGGCGAGCCTGGCAGCGCGCTCATCGCTCGGGATCCGCCGGGCGGTCCGCCGTCTCGTCGGTCGGCTCCTCGAACGGCACGATCTGCGCCTGGCCGCTCTTCTTCAGGAGGATCTCGACTCTCTGCTGCGCGGCCTGGAGCGAGGCCTGACAGTGGCGGGTGAGGGCCACGCCGCGCTCGAAAGTCTTCAGCGCCTCGTCGAGCGGCAGGTCGCCGCGCTCGAGGCGCTCGACCAGAGCCTCGAGCTCCGCCAGCGCCTTCTCGAAATCGGGGGGTTTGCCGTCGCGCGCCAAGTCCATCTGCTCCTCGAGCTGCCAGCGGAGCCGTCCGTCAGGGCGCGCCACGTTACACAGCGCGCCGCGCGAGGGTCAACGCGGGGTTGACGTCCCCGGCGCTCGAGCATAGAGTCGCCGCCTATGTTAGACCGAGTCTAAGAGAGGAGTGACATGAATCTCAAAGGCAGCAGGACGGAGAAAAACCTCAAGGATGCGTTTGCCGGGGAATCCCAGGCCAACCGGCGTTACCTCTATTTCGCACAGAAGGCCGACGTCGAAGGATTCAACGACGTGTCGGCCGTGTTCCGCTCGACGGCGGAGGGTGAGACCGGTCACGCGCACGGACACCTCGAGTACCTGGAGGCGGTGGGCGATCCTGCGACGGGCCTCCCGATCGGGGAGACGCGGCTGAATCTCAAGGCCGCCATCGCCGGCGAGACCCACGAGTACACCGACATGTATCCCGGCATGGCGAAGGCCGCGCGCGAGGAGGGTTTCGGGGAGATCGCCGACTGGTTCGAGACGCTGGCGAAGGCCGAGCGCTCGCATGCCAATCGCTTCCAGAAGGCCCTGGACAACATCTGATGGGCGCTGAGGGTTGACGGGCGCATGAGCCGCCCGCCGGAGGCTCCGCCCGATCTCGCCCCGGCAGACCGCGAGGGGAGCCTCGAGGCTCCCACGCGGCATGCGCTCGCCTGGCGCGACGCGGAGTTCTACGACGTCGAGGCGCTCGAGAGGGAGCTCGAGCGCGTCTACGACATCTGCCACGGCTGCCGCCGCTGCTTCAGCCTGTGCAACGCCTTTCCAACGCTGTTCGATGCGGTGGATGCCTCCGCAGGCGGCGAGGTCGCGGGCATCGAGAAGAAGGTGTACTGGCAGGTCGTGGACCACTGCTACCTCTGCGACATGTGCTTCATGACCAAGTGCCCGTACGTGCCACCGCATCCCTGGAACGTCGACTTTCCGCACCTGATGCTGCGGGCGAAAGCGGTGCGCGCGCGCACGCACGGCCTCAGCTTTCGCGAGCGCGCCCTCGCCGCTACCGACAGCGTCGGCCGGATCGCGGGAATTCCCGTCGTCGCGGAGCTCGTCAACGCGGTCAACCGCACCGCCGCCGGGCGGGTGCTGCTCGAGAAGACCCTCGGCGTCGCGCGCAGCGCCCCCCTCCCGACGTTTCATGCACGCACGGCACGCCAGCGCCTCGCGCAACTCGGCACGGTCGGGGAGCCGGCCGCCGCGCGCGCGGCGCAATCCGCGGCGCAACCGGCGCCGCAATCCGCAGCGCCGGCCCGCGGCCGGGTCGCCCTCTTCACGACCTGCTACGGCAACCGCAACGATCCCGCCCTCGCCGAGGACCTGGTGGCGGTGTTCAGGCACAACGGCATCGAGGTCACCCTCGTCGGCGCGGAGCGCTGCTGCGGCATGCCGCGGCTCGAGCTCGGGGACCTCGAGGCGGTCGCGAAGCTGAAAGAGCACAACATCCCGCAGCTCATCGCGGCGGTCGAGGCAGGCTACGACCTGGTGGCGCCGATCCCCTCCTGCGTGCTCATGTTCAAGCAGGAGCTGCCGCTCATGTATCCCGAGGACGCGCAGGTGCGCGCCGTGGCCGGGCGCTTCTACGATCCGTTCGAGTACCTGATGGCGCGCCACCAGGCGGGGCTGCTGCGCACCGACTTCAAGGCACCCCTCGGCAAGGTGAGCTACCACGTGCCCTGTCACCTGCGGGTACAGAACCTCGGACTCAAGACGCGCGACGTTCTCAGGCTCGTGCCCGGCACGACCGTCGAGGCGATCGAGCGCTGCTCCGGGCACAACGGCACCTACGGCGTGAAGCGCGAGTTCCGCGCCGCCTCGATGAGGATCGGCCGTCCCGTGGTGCAGCGGGTGGAGAGCGCGGCGGCCGATCACTACTCGAGCGACTGCCCGATGGCCGGCGAGCAGATCGCGAGCGGCCTCGCCGAGGGGCGCCTCCCGGAGCACCCGCTGCGGCTGCTGCGGATTGCGTATGGCCTGTAGGGCGGGGCGCGCGCGCGGCCGGCGTGCGCGGGCTTAGGAGGCTTCAGTGAGCAAGCTCGCGGCGGGCGATCTCATGTCGCTCGAGCAATACGCGCGCGAGCGGCCGGCGTTTCGCGCCCAGGTTCTGCGCCACAAGGCCGAGCGTCAGCTCGCCGTCGGCCCCAATGTCACCTGGTGCTTCGAGGACCGGCTCACGGTGCAGTACCAGGTGCAGGAGATGCTGCGCGCGGAGCGCATCTTCGAGCCGCAGGGCATACAGGGCGAGCTCGAGGCCTACAACCCGCTGATTCCCGACGGCGGCAACTGGAAGGTGACGCTGCTGATCGAATTCGCGCAGCCCGTGGAGCGGGTGCAGGCGCTCGCGCGGTTGCGCGGCATCGAGGATCGCTGCTGGGTGCAGGTGGCCGGCCACGAGCGGGTGTTCGCGATCGCCGACGAGGACCTTCCGCGCACGAACGAGGAGAAGACCTCGGCGGTGCACTTTCTGCGCTTCGAGCTCGAGCCCGCGATGATCGCGAGCCTGCGCGGCGGCGCGCGACTCGCCGCCGGCATCGATCACGAGCACTACCGGTATGTGGTGCACGAGGTGCCCGCGGCGATGCGGCTCGCGCTGCTGGCCGACTTCGCGTGAACGCAGGCGCCCGCGCGCGCCTCTGCTAAGATCGCGCGGCGCGTACGTCGCGCTCAGTCACGGATGATCCCCGCAGCCGGATGACCCAGTCCTACACCGCCTCCGATATCGAGGTCCTGAGTGGACTCGAGCCCGTGCGCCGGCGGCCGGGCATGTACACCCACACCCAGCGCCCCAATCACCTCGCGCACGAGGTCATCGACAACAGCGTCGATGAGGCGATCGCCGGCTACTGCAAGCAGATCGACGTCACGCTCTTCAAGGACGGATCGTTGCAGGTGGAGGATGACGGCCGTGGCATGCCGGTCGACATCCATCCCAAGGAGAAGGTGAGCGGAGCCGAGCTCATACTCACGCGGCTGCACGCCGGCGCCAAATTCTCCGACAAGAACTACCAGTTTTCCGGCGGCCTGCACGGCGTCGGCGTCTCGGTAGTGAATGCGCTGTCGAAGCACCTCGAGTGCTGGATCAAGCGCGCCGGTAAGGAATACAACATCGGCTTCAAGGACGGCAAGGTCAGCTCCAGGCTCGAAGCGATCGGCACCGTCGGCCAGCGCAACACCGGCACGCGCATACAGTTCTGGCCGGATCCGAAGTTCTTCGACTCGGACAAGTTCTCCGTGCCGCAGCTCAAGCACACCCTCAAGGCGAAGGCGGTCCTGTGTCCGGGACTGCGCGTGACGTTCAAGAACGAAGCCAGCGGCGAGCAGGACGAATGGTTCTATACCGGGGACTTGGGCGCCTATCTCATCGAGGAGCTCGGCAAGCACGAGCGCATCCCCGTCGAAGCCATCACCGGCACGCGCGAGGGCGACAACGATGCGGTGAACTATGCGCTGTGCTGGGCGCCGGATGCGGAAAGCGCGATCGGCGAGAGCTACGTCAACCTGATCCCCACCATCGAGGGCGGCACCCATGTGAATGGACTGCGCGCGGGCGTGGCGCAGGCGGTGCGCGAGTTCTGCGAGTTTCGCAATCTGGTGCCCCGCGGCATCAAGCTCACTCCCGAGGACGTGTGGGACAAGGCGAACTACGTGCTGTCGGTGAAGATCCACGAGCCGCAGTTTGCCGGGCAGATGAAGGAGCGACTCGGCTCGCGCGATGCGGCGGCGCTGGTCGAGGGCTTCGTGCGCGACTCGCTCGCGCTGTGGCTCAACCGCCATCCGGATGCCGGCGAGCGCATTGCACAGTTCGCGATCGCCAACGCCCAGGAGCGCGCCAAGGCCGCGCAGCGCGTGGTACGCAAGCGCATGACGGGCGGCCCGGCCTTGCCCGGCAAGCTCGCCGACTGCACCAGCCAGGAGCCGAAGCGCTCGGAGCTGTTCCTGGTGGAGGGCGATTCCGCGGGCGGCTCCGCCAAGCAGGCGCGCGACAAGGACTTCCAGGCCATCATGCCGCTGCGCGGCAAGATCCTGAACACCTGGGAGCTGGATCCGGGCGAGATCGCCGGCAGCCAGGAGGTGCACGACATCTGCGTGGCGCTCGGCATCGAGCCGGGCTCGACGGACCTCTCCCAACTGCGCTACCACAAGGTCTGCATCCTCGCGGACGCCGACTCCGACGGGCAACACATCGCGACGCTGCTCTGCGCGCTGTTCCTGCGGCACTTTCGCCCGCTGGTGGCGCATGGGCACGTGCACGTCGCCATGCCGCCGCTCTACCGCGTTGACGCGGGCAAGCAGGTGCTGTACGCGCTCGATGACGCCGAGCGCGACCAGCTGCTGAAGAAGATCGAGAACGAGAGCCCACGCAGTAAGGCCACGGTCACGCGCTTCAAGGGCCTCGGCGAGATGAATCCGAGGCAGCTGCGCGAGACCACCATCGACCCGCGCACCCGCCGCCTGATACAGCTCACCATCGAGGGCAAGGACAACACCGATCAGCTGATGGACATGCTGCTCGCCAAGAAGCGCGCCGCGGACCGGCGCGAGTGGCTCGAAAAGAAGGGCAACCTCGCCGAGGTGCAGGTGTAAGGCATGTCACCCGGGAACCAGGAACTCAACTTCGAAGGCATCGAGCGCCAGCCGCTCTCCACCTTCACCGAGAAGGCCTATCTCGACTACTCGATGTACGTCATTCTGGACCGCGCGTTGCCGGCGCTCGGCGACGGGTTGAAGCCGGTACAGCGGCGCATCGTCTACGCCATGAGCGAGCTCGGGCTCTCGGCGGTCTCGAAGCACAAGAAGTCCGCGCGCACCGTGGGCGATGTGCTCGGCAAGTTCCACCCCCACGGCGACACGGCCTGCTACGAGGCGATGGTGCTCATGGCGCAGCCCTTCGCCTATCGCTATCCACTCGTTGACGGCCAGGGCAACTGGGGCTCGCAGGATGACCCCAAGTCCTTCGCGGCCATGCGCTACACGGAAGCGAAGCTCACGAAGTACGCCGAGGTGCTGCTCGGGGAACTGTCTGACGGCACGGTCGACTGGACGGCCAATTTCGACGGCACGCTGCAGGAGCCGGTGATCCTCCCGGCGCGGCTGCCGAACCTGCTGTTGAATGGCACCTCGGGCATTGCGGTCGGCATGGCGACCGACATACCACCGCATAACCTGCGCGAGCTGGCCGCAGCCGCAGTCCACCTGTTGGAGGACCCGGAAGCCACCCTGGCGGCGCTCATGAAGCACGTGTTGGGCCCGGACTTGCCGACCGGGGCCGAGATCATCTCCCCGCGCGCGGATCTCAAGGAGTTCTACGACAAGGGTGTCGGCACCTTCAAGGCGCGCGCCACCTGGGAAATCGAAGACGGTAACGCCGTCATCACCTCGTTCCCCTACCAGGTGTCCCCAAGCCGCGTCTTACAGCAGATCGACGAGCAGTGGCGCGCCAAGAAGCTCCCCATGATCGAGAGCTACAACGACGAGTCGGACCACGAGAATCCGACCCGCCTGGTCATCGTGCCGCGCTCCAACCGCATCGATCTCGTGGAGCTCATGAACCACCTGTTCGCCACCACGGACCTCGAGCGCAACTACCGAGTCAATCTCAACATCATCGCGCTCGACGGACGCCCGCGCGTGATGAGCCTGAAGGAGATCCTGGGTGAGTGGCTCGAGTTCCGCACCACCACCGTCAGGCGCCGACTGCAGCACCGCCTGGAGAAGGTGTCGAAACGGCTGCACATCCTCGACGGGTTGCTGATCGCTTTCCTCAATCTCGACGAGGTGATCCGCATCGTCCGCCGCGAGGACGAGCCGAAGCCGGTGCTGATGAAGCGCTTCAAGCTCTCCGACGAGCAGGCCGAGGAGATCCTCAACACGCGGCTGCGCCACCTCGCGAAGCTCGAGGAGATGAAGATCCGCGAGGAGCAGAAGACGCTCTCGGCCGAGCGTGAGGAGCTCGAGGCGCTGCTGAAGAGCAAGGCGAAGTTGAAGAAGCTCATCGCCGCCGAGATCCGCGCCGATGCCGAGAAGTACGGCGACGAGCGGCGCACCAAGATCATCGAGCGCGAGGCCGCGCAGGCGATCGACGAGACGACGCTCATTCCCAACGAGCCGGTGACGGTCGTGCTGTCGACCGGCGGCTGGGTGCGCTCGGCGAAGGGGCACGACGTCGAGCCGGGCGCGCTTTCCTACAAGGGCGGGGATGCGTTCAAGGCGCTGGCGCGGGGCCGCAGCCTCCAGAGCGCGGTCTTCATCGACAGCACCGGCCGAACCTACACGCTGCCGGCCCATTCGCTCCCCTCCGCGCGCGGTCACGGCGAGCCGCTCTCCGGCCGCCTCGATCCGCCCGATGGCGCCAAGTTCGCCGGCGTCATGATCGGCGAGCCCGAGGATCTGTGGCTCCTCGCGAGCGATGCCGGCTACGGCTTCACGGCGCGCCTCAAGGACCTCATCAGCGACCGCCGCGCCGGCAAGACCGTGCTCAGCGTGCCTGAGAACGCCCACGTGCTCGCGCCCGCGCCCGTGCCTTCACCGGATTCGCTGGTGGCGGTGGTGAGCAGCGAAGGCAAGCTCCTCGCCTTCCCGGTGGGGGAGGTGCCCGAGATGCCGCGCGGCAAGGGCAACAAGCTCTACGACATCCCCGGCAAGAAGGCCCGCGCGCGCACCGAGCTCATGACCGCGGCGGCGGTCGTGCCACCGAATGCGAGCCTCGTGCTCTGGTCGGGCGAGACGGAGAGAGTCATCGAGTGGCGGGACCTCCAGGCCTATGTCGGCGAGCGCGCGCAGCGCGGCACGGTCCTCAAGCGCGGCTGGCCGCGGAATATCGACCGCATGGAGGCGCGGCTCCCGGCCCAGGACGGCAATAAAGGCGACAAGGCTGAGAAGAACGACAAGAGCGACAAGGGCGTTAAGAGCGATAAGGGCGATTGAGCACGCTGTCTGGGCGGATGCGGCGCGCGCGCGTCTGCAGGGCCTTTCCGCGATAGTTTCGCTCTGACGTAACTCTCGTCGAAGGGATGCTGCACGCGGAGCCAGTTATTGCGAATAGGAATCATTCGCACTAATATCCATCAATCGCATCACCACCTGACCCCCGACGGAGCCTCCCATGCTTCGTGACATAACCCTGCGCCACGCCATCACATCGCTGCTGAGCCTGGGCGCAATCGGGATAGCCGGGCTCGCCGCGGCAGGCGAGGCCGATGAGCCCCGCCTGGCGGTCCTGCAGCAGCAGCTCACGCAGGTGCAGACGCAGCTGCAGCAGCTGGCCCAGGAGAACCGCTCGCTGCGCGAGGGGCAACACCAGCTCGAGCGCAGGCTGGCGGAGCTCGCGGGGGCGCCGGGAGCGGTTCCCGTGGCCGGGGCGCCGACTGCCGAAGCCTCGCAAGCCCTTCCGGCCTCGCCGAGCGCACTGCCGGGGCCGGCCAAGGGGGAGGGTCCGCGACTCTGGGGCTATGGCGAGGTGTATTTCGCCGATCCGACGCGCGATGGGCGGCGCAGCCAGGCGGACCTCGCGCGCGGCGTGTTCGGGCTCGGTTACTCGTTCGACGAGCGCACCGAGTTCAACTCCGAGTTCGAGGTCGAGCATGCGGTGGCGTCCGCGAGCGACGTGGGGGAATTCGAGGTCGAGCAGTTCTACGTCGACCGGCGCCTCGGCGATTCGGTGAGCGCCCGCGGGGGGCTGTTCCTGATGCCCTTCGGGCTGCTCAACGAGCATCACGAGCCGACGCGTTATTACGGCGTCCAGCGCAACTTCGTCGAGACCCTCATCATCCCGAGCACCTGGCGGGAAGGCGGCGTCAGCCTGCGCGGTGACACGCCGCTCGGGCTCGGGTGGAACCTCGGGCTCACGACCGGCTTCGATCTGTCGAAGTGGCAGTTCGATCAGACCTTTCCTCCCTACGCGAGCGCGCTCGCGCTCGCCAACAGCGGCGTCGCGCCGCTGCAGGCTACGCATCAGGAGCTGGCGCTGGCCAATGCCCGACACCTCACGCAATACGCCGCGGTGAGCTACTACGGTGTGCCGGCGCTCGAGGTCGGTGGTGCGATCAGCACGGGAAAAGCGGTCGGGATCCCGCTCACGGCCGGCTCGACCACCGCGCAGCCCGATCCCCGGATCACGCTATGGGAGGCGCACGGGCGCTGGACGCCTGGGAAGCTCGACCTGTCAGGGCTCTACGCGCGGGGCTCGATCAGCGACCTCGCGGCCGCCAACGCGGCGCATCCGGGGGCTGCGAACCCGGTGCCGTCGTCCTTCTACGGATACTTCCTGCAGTGCGCCTACGAGCTCTTCGAGCAGGGCGGCTACCGCGCCGCGGCCTTCGCGCGCTTCGAGCGCTACAACCTCGGCGCGAGCTACTCCGGGACGGGCGGCCCGGTGGTCCCGACGGGACTCGTGCCGCTCTCGGGCAGCCCCGGGGACCTCGGCTACTGGCCGGCCAGCCATGACCGGGTATGGACCGCCGGGGCGAACCTCTACCTCGGCACGCACGTGGTGCTGAAGGGCGACTACCAGTGGTTCCGGCTGAACTCGTCCTTCAACCGCTTCGACCTCGGACTCGGCGTGAGCTTCTAACGCTCGGCGCGCAGCACCACCTGCTCGGGCTCGTTGATGAAGTAGCCCTGGATGTACTGCACGCCGACCTGCCACAGCACCGCCATGGTGTTGGCGTCCTCGACGCGCTCGCCAATGGTCTGGATGTCGTGCTTGCGCGCGGCCTCGACCAGGGCGCGCACGCGCTGCTGGAGCGCCTCGTCGCGGGCCAGGCCCTGCACGATGGTGCCGTCGATCTTCACGAAGTCGAGCGGCACCGCCTCGAGCAGCCCCGAGCTGGCGCGCCCGGAGCCGAAGCCCTCGAGCGCAAAGCGGAAGCTCCGCTGGCGCAGCGCCGCGCCGAGCGCCTTGACCTGCGGCAGGTGGCTCGTCGCGCTCTCCTCGGTCACCTGGAAGCACAATCGCTGCGGCTCCGCGCGGCTCGCGCGCAGGTGATTGTCGAGCCACTCGAGGAAGCCGGCGTCGCGGACGGTCTCCTTCGACAGGCGCACGAACAGGCATTCCGGCTTCTTCTGCGCCGCAAACGAGAGTGAGGCGCCGACCACCCAGCGGTCGATGTTCCTCAGCAGGTCGTTGCGGGCGGCGGCCGCCATGAACTCGGACGGCAGCACTTCGCGCCCCTGCGTATCGATCATGCGCACCAGCACGTCGAACATGCCGGGACGCTCGCCCTCGAGGCTCGCGATCGGCTGCTGCACCAGGCGGAAGCGGTTCTCCATCAGCGCCGCCTTGATGTGCTTGACCCACACCTTGTCATACGACATGACACGGCTGTCGTTGTCGGCGCGGTCCGTCATGATGCTCTGATTACCGCCGCGCGCGGCGCCGCGGCGGGCCGCCTCGGCCGCATCGGCGATCACCGCATCGAGCTTCACCTGTGCCGACGGCACCACCGACATGCCGAGGCTGCAGGTCACCGTCACCGCCTTGTCACGGATGCGCATCACCTGCCTCTGAACGCGCGACAGCAGCCGCTCGCTCCAGGCGTTGATGTCCTGCTCGTTGCCGCGCTCGAGGAGCACGAGGAAGCGCACTCCGCCGAAGTGTCCGGCGAGCTCCTTCGGATGCAGGGTCTCCTTCAGCAGCCGCGCGAACTCGATCAGGATCTCCTCGCTCGCCATGACGCCGACCACGCGCTCGAGATCCGTGAACTTGTCGATCCAGATGAGCGCGAGGCAGCGCATGCCTCCGAGCGCGGGCGTCGCCAGGCGCCGCGTGAGCCCCTCGAGGAGCTCGCGCCGCGGCAAGAGGCCCCCGGGGGCTTCGCCGCCGCCGGCCGGACGGGCGATCGCCCCGCGCTCCTCGCGCGAGCGGGACGGCACCATCAGGCTCACGCACGGCTCCCCCTCGTGCTCCCCGAGCGCCAGCGTCATCTCGATGGGCAGGACGCTCCCATCGGCGAGCTGCGCGTTCACCCGCAGCGGGTGATCGGCTTTCCAGCGCCCCTGGAGACACGCGGCCAGCGCGCCGCGCAGCGCCGCGTGAGTCGAATCGTCGAAAAGGTCCATCACCGGCTCGCCGCTGACGCCTTCGGCGACGCCGTAGAGCTCGAGCCAGGCGGGGTTCGCATCGACGACGATCCCCTCCTGCACCTGGATGATCGCGTCGTTCGAGCGATGCAGCACGGTGCCGAGCTGGCTGCGAGCTTCCTGAGCGGATTTCAGCGTCTCGGCGAGCTTGCGCTCGGTGCGAAACACCTCGAGCTCGCGCAGCATCACCGCCTGCAGCCGCTCGGTGTTGGCGAGCGTGACGACGTCGCGCGCGCCGAGCGCCATCGCTTCCGCGATGTCGGCCTCATCGACCTCCGGCGCCAGCAGCAGCACCGGCACCCCGGGCGCGAGCTTGTCGCGCACCCGGACGGCGGCCTCGAACTCCCCGCGGCTCTCGGCGACGTGCACGAGTAGCTCGGGATTGAGCTGGGTGAGCGCGTCGGCGAGGTCGCGCAGCGCCGGAATCCAGGTGCAGTGAGCGGGCTGCCCGGCACGCCGCAGAATGCCGTTGACGGCTTCCACGGGCTCGCGCGCGGCGCTGAGCACGATGAGCGGAACGGCGTTCTGCCCGGGCATGGCGCCGCGATTCTAGCACCGCGTCCCCAGCCGGCCGTGTGTGCGACTTCGCGAAAAGCACGCCACGCGCGAGGGTGCGCGGCGGCAAGCGGCGCGCGCGCTTCCCGGCCGCGGGCGATGCCGCTATCATACGCGGCCCTTTTTTGTGCATACCGGCGCTGAAGCGCAGGTACGCGAGCGCGAGAGTCAGATGGCCAGCTACACGACCAGCGAGATCCGCGGAGGCCTCAAAGTCCTCCTCGACGGCGAGCCCTACACCGTGATCGAGAACGAGTTCGTCAAGCCGGGCAAGGGCCAGGCGTTCAACCGCATCAAGGTGCGCAACCTCAAGACCGGCCGCACGATCGAGCGGACCTTCAAGTCAGGCGAATCGCTCGAGACCGCCGACGTCGTCGACACCGACATGCAGTATCTCTACCAGGACGGCGACTTCTGGCATTTCATGGTGCCGGAGAACTTCGAGCAGTACACCGCGGGCAAGTCGGCGCTGGGCGAGAACGCGCAGTGGCTCAAGGAGGGCGTGGTCTGCATCGTGACGCTCTGGAACAACGTGCCGCTCGTGGTCACGCCGCCGCCGCACATCGAGCTCAAGGTCATCGAGACCGACCCGGGGCTGCGCGGCGACACCGCCACCGGCGGCCAGAAGCCCGCCAAGCTCGAGACCGGCGCGGTGGTGCGGGTGCCGCTCTTTATCAACGAGGGTGAAGTGATCCGCATCGACACCCGCACGGGCGAGTACATCTCGCGCAGCAAGGGGTAGGCGCGCCGGCGGGCGCGCCCTCTGAACGGCTCGGGGGCCGCCGACTTCAGGCGCGCTGCAGCCGCGGCGCGCTCCGCAACAGGCCATCGGCCGCGTAGATCGCGAGCGCCGCCCAGATCAGCGCAAAGCCGACAGCGCGGGCGAGCCCGAAGTGCTCGTGATAGACCACGACGCCGCAGAGCAGCTGGAGAGTCGGCGCGATGTACTGCAGCACGCCCACCGTCGAGTAAGGAAGGCGGCGCGCCCCGTAAGCGAACAGCAGGAGCGGAATCGCCGTCACCAGCCCGCTGCCGACGAGGAGCGCATCGATGGCGGCGCCGGAGGAGCCCAGCGCGCCGGTGCCCGCGACCTGACACCACCCGAGATAGGCCACCGCGAGCGGCAGCAGCAGCAGCGTCTCGCTCGCAAGTCCCGGGAGCGCCTCGACGCTGATCACCTTGCGCAGCAGTCCGTAGAGCGAGAAGGTGAGCGCGAGGAAACAGGCGATCCACGGCAGACGCCCGGCGAGCACGGTGAGATAGCCGACGGCGATCGCGGCGAGCGCCACCGCGAGCCACTGCGTGCGGTTCAGCCGCTCGTGCAGCACCACCACCCCGAGCACCACGTTCACCAGCGGATTGATGTAGTAGCCGAGGCTGGTCTCGACGATGTGCTGGTGCGTCACGCCCCAGACGTACACCAGCCAGTTGCAGCTGACGAGGAGCGCCGTGAGCGTGAGGCGCACCAGGAGCGCCGGGTTGGTGAGGGTCGCCGTGAGCCGTCCGAGCTGCCCGCGCAGCAGCATCCACCCGAGGAGGAACAGGCACGACCAGGCGACGCGGTGCGCGATCACCTGCGTCGCCGGCACGCCGCTCAAGGGATGCAGGTAGAGCGGGAACAGTCCCCAGATCGCAAAGGCCGCGCTCCCCGCCGCCAGCCCCCGCGTCCCGGACCGCGGGCCGCTCATGCGGGATTCTCGAGCGCGCTCGTCTCCCGGATGCTCCGCACGAAGAGCCCGGCGAGCGACTCGAGGCCGCGGGCGTCGGCCTCGTCGAAGCGCGCCGCGCGCGGACTGTCGAGATCGAGCACCCCGAGCAGCGACCCAGCGCGCGCGTCGCCGGCGATGAGCGGCACCACGATCTCCGAGCGCGACGCCGGATCGCAGGCGATATGGCCCGGGAACTCGAGCACGTCGGGCACGACGAGCGTGCGGCGCTGCACCGCCGCCGTGCCGCACACGCCCGAGCCGAGCGCGATCCGCACGCACGCCGGGCGGCCCTGAAAGGGCCCGACCACGAGCTGCCCGCCCTTGAGGAAATAGAAGCCGGCCCAGTTCACCTCCGGCAGAGCCTCGAAGACGAGCGCCGCGGTGTTGGCGGCGTTGGCGATCGGATCGCTCTCGCCCGCGAGCAGCGCGCCGAGCTCCTGCGCGAGACGCGCGTAGTCCGCGGGCTTGTCGTGAAACTGGTAGCGGCCGACCGCGTGGCTCATGCATTGCGCCTCACCGATTCACCGGCATTCATACTTGCTTTGTACATCTGATCCTCAAGCACGCGCCGTCGGAAAGGCGAGCACCTCCTCGATGTGCGAGGCTCCGGCGGCGAGCATCAGCGTGCGCTCGAAGCCGAGGGCCACCCCGGCGGAATCCGGCAGGCCGCTCTCGAGCGCCGCGAGCAGCCGCTCATCGATCGGGCAGACCGGGAGCCCCAGGCGCCGCCGCTGCGCGTTGTCGCGCTCGAAGCGCTCGCGCTGCTCGGCGGCCGACGCGAGCTCGTGAAAGCCGTTGGCGAGCTCGACGCCGTCGCAGTACAGCTCGAAGCGCCGCGCGGTGCGGGGTTCCTCGGGGTCGAGTCGCGCGAGCGCCGCCTGGCTCGCGGGGTAGCCGTGGACGAAGGTGAGGGCGCTGCGCCCGAGGCGGGGGCCCACCCAAGAACCCATGAGGAGCTCGAGCCACGCGTCGCGATCGGCGCTGCGGTCCGCAAATCCGAGCGGCCGCGCGGCCTCCTCGAGCGCCTCGTCGGGCGCGGTGAGGGGGTCGAGGCCGAGCTCGCGGAGGAACGCGTCGCGATAGCTGATGCGCTCGCTCGCGCGCTGCGCGGCGGCCGGGCCGAGGAGCAGCCGCACGAGCGCCTCCACCTCGTCCATGAGCGCCGCCAGCGGGAAACCGACGCGGTACCACTCTATGAGCGTGAATTCGGGGTTGTGCAGCCGCCCGCTCTCGGCGCCGCGCACCACGTGACAGACCTGGTAGATGTCGCCACTGCCGGCGGCGAGCAGCCGCTTCATGGCGTACTCGGGCGAGGTATGCAGGTAGGCCGGCGTACGCCCAAGTTGCACGGTGGCGCTCACGATGTGCACCTCGCTCACCGGCGCATTGACGACGACGGGGGTGTCGACCTCGAGCACGCCGCGGGCGGCAAAGAACTCGCGCGTGCACGCGAGGAGCGCCGCGCGCCGCTCGAGGAGCGCCCGCGAGGCGCTGGGCCGCCAGTCCCCGCCGCCGCTCACGTCAGCCTCACGTGAGCCGGGCGAGCGCCTGGCCCACCCGCACGCCGCTGCCGGGGGTGAGCGGGCGCAGCCACTCGCTCCTGCCCGGAGGCAGCAGCAGGATGACCGTGGAGCCCATGTTGAAGCGGCCGAGCTCGGCGCCTTTCCCGAGCTCGAGCGGCGCGCGGCTCTCATCGAGCGGCAGCTCGGTGCCATGGCGCAGGCTCCGCGGCGTCACCTCGCCGTGCCACACGGTCTCGATGCTGCCGACGAAGAGGGCTCCCACCAGCACCAGGGCGAAGGCGAGCGTTTCCTGCGCGAAGACGCACACCACGCGCTCGTTGCGCGCGAAGAGAGCGGGAACCGAGGCGGTGGTGGCGGCATCGACGCTGAACAGCCGCCCCGGCACGTACCACGCCGCGCGCAGCCGCCCGGAGAGCGGCATGTGGATGCGGTGGTAGTTGAACGGCGCAAGGTAGAACGTCGCGAACGCGCCCGCCCTGAAGTGCTGCGCCCAGGAGAGATCCGCCGCCAGGAGCGACTCGAGCGTATAGGCACGCCCCTTGGCCTGCACCAGCCACGAGCCGTCGAGCCGCCCGATCTGACTCACGCTGCCGTCGACCGGCGAGACGAGCGAGCCCGGATCGGGATCGATCGGGCGCGCGCCGGGGACGAGCCCCCGGGTGAAGAAGGCGTTGAAGCTCGCGTAGCTCAGCGGGTCCGAGAGCTCCGCGTCGCTCATGTCGGGGTGGAAGCGGTCGTCGAAGGCGCGGATGAGCGGCTCCCGGACGAGCGGTGTGCGTACGCGGGTGATTGCGCGCACCACGCGCGAGAGGAAGTGCTGCGGCAGCAGGTATTGCAGCGCGACGAAGAGCCGCGTCCGCACGCTGCCGGCCAGGCCGCCCGGGCCGATGTCCGCCGACGTGCTCATAGCCAGGGCGCCGCGCGGCGCAGGTCTGCCGCGAGCGGGCTCGCCTCGAAGGGCGGCGTGAATACGGCGACGACGCGCGCCCTGGCGTCCAGCAGGAACACCACCGCGGAGTGGTCCATGGTGGAGTCGCCGCCGGGCAGCTCCACGCGATCGACCGCCACCCCGAAATCGGCGGCCATCGGTGCGATCGACCGCGCCGCCCCGGTCAGCCCGAGGAATGCGGGATCGAAGGCGTGCACGTAGGTGCCGAGGAGCGCCGGCGTATCGCGCTGCGGGTCGACGCTCACGAACACCACCCGCAGCGTGGGGAGCGCCGCGGCCCTTCGCACCTGCGCGAGCTCGAGGAGCGTAGCCGGGCAGACGTCCGGACAGCGCGTGAAGCCGAAAAACACGAGCGACGGCGCCCCCACGAGACTCGCCCGCGTGAAGACGCTCCCGGTGGTGTCGGTGAGCGCGAAGTCGCGCACCGCCTTCGGCTGCGGCAGCCACGTGCCGCTTGTCAGGCGCGGGCCTGCCCTGTCAAGTTGTTGCGCGAGCCAATACCCGCCGACGCTGGCGGCGAGCGCGGCGACGGCGAGAAGCAGGCGGACACGGACCTTCGACATGGGCGAATTATTTCACAGGGCCCGGCGCGCGGGGCCGGCGCGGGCGCGGCGCGCCCCACACGCGCCCTCCGCCGCGGGCACCGTCACCGTGGGCGAGCTCATCGCGCGCGCCGCGCGGGCGCTCGCGCGCGCGCGCGTGCACTTCGGACACGGCACCGACAATGCCCGGGACGAAGCCGCCGCGCTGGTACTGCACGCAATCGGGGCGCGCGATGGCGGCGGCCCGGACCTCCTTCGGCGACGCGTCCACCCCCGCGCGCAGGCGCGCGCGGCGGAGCTCGTCAGGCGGCGCATCGAGGATCGCGTCCCGGCCGCCTACCTGACCGGCGTCACCTGGTTCGCGGGCCTCGAGATCCGGGTCGACGCGCGGGTGCTCGTGCCCCGCTCGCCGATCGCGGAGCTGATCGAGCGGCGCTTCGCGCCGTGGATCGACGCGCGACGCGTGCGACGCGTGCTCGATCTCGGCACGGGCTCGGGCTGCATCGCCATCGCCTGCGCGCGGGCGCTGCCGCACGCCCGCGTCGATGCGGTCGATATCTCGGAGGCGGCGCTCGAGGTGGCGCGCGCCAACGTCCGCTCCCACCGTCTCGGGGGCCGTGTACTGCTCAAGAAGTCCGATCACTTCCGCGCGCTCGGGCGCGCCACCTACGATATCATCGTGTCGAATCCGCCTTACGTGGGGGCGCGTGAGCTCGAGCGACTGCCGCCGGAATACCGCCACGAGCCGCGCGTGGCGCTCGCGGCCGGCGAGGCGGGCCTGGACTCGGTGCGCATCATCCTCAAGGAGGCGCGCCGGCATCTGCGTCCGCGCGGCGTGCTGATCGTCGAGGTGGGCAACACCGAGAGCGCGGTGCGACGGGCCTTCCCGCGCCTGCCCTGCGTGTGGCTGGAGTTCGAGCGCGGCGGCGGCGGGGTGTTCCTGCTGTCGCGCGAGCAACTGCCGGCTTAGCTGAAGCAGCGCCCCGCGGAGTCACACAGGACCATGTCCGGCAACACCATCGGCAGGCTGTTCACGGTGACCACCTTCGGCGAGAGCCACGGGCCCGCCATGGGATGCATCGTCGACGGCTGTCCGCCGGGCCTCCCGCTGAGTGAGGCGGACCTGCAGCAGGACGTCGATCGCCGTCGCACCGGCACCTCTCATTTCGTCAGCCAGCGGCGCGAGGCCGATCAGGTGCGCATCCTCTCGGGCGTGTTCGAAGGGCACACGACCGGCACGCCGATCGGCATCCTGATCGAGAACACCGACGCGCGCTCGCGCGACTACGACAAGATCAAGGACCGCTTCCGCCCCGGACACGCGGACTACACGTATCAGCAGAAATACGGCGTGCGCGACTACCGCGGCGGCGGGCGCTCCTCGGCGCGCGAGACGGTGATGCGGACCGCCGCGGGTGCGATCGCGCGCCGCTATCTCGCCGCACGGCTCGGGGTGCGCATCTACGGCTACCTGAGCCAGGTCGGCCCGCTCTCGATCCAGGCGGTGGATCCCGCCTTCGCCTACCAGAATCCGTTCTTCTGTCCGGACCCCTCCCGGCTCGCCGAGCTCGAGGAGCTCATCTGGAAAGTGCGCGCGGAGGGCGACTCGATCGGCGCGCGCGTCACGGTGGTGGCGAGCGGCGTGCCGCCCGGGCTCGGCGAGCCGGTGTTCGATCGGCTGGACGCGGACATCGCGCACGCGCTCATGAGCATCAACGCCGTGAAGGCGGTCGAGATCGGCGCCGGCACCCGCGCCGCCGCGCAGCGCGGCAGCGAGCACCGCGACGAGCTCGCTCCGCAGGGCTTTCGCAGCAACCACGCCGGCGGGACCCTCGGCGGCATCTCCTCCGGTCAGGACATCATCGCGCACCTGACCCTCAAACCCACCTCCAGCATCCAGCTGCCGGGGCAGACCATCGACGTCGCGGGCAATCCGGTCGAGGTCGTGACCACCGGGCGGCACGACCCCTGCGTAGGACTGCGGGCCACGCCGATCGCCGAGGCCATGCTCGCCATAGTGCTGATGGACCATTACCTGCGGCACCGCGCGCAGAACGCGGACGTGAAGTCACCGACTCCGGATATCACCGCAGCGTCCCGCCGCTGACCGCAGCGTGAACTACTGCGCAAAGCGGCCCGCGTCGCATTCCCGGACGGGCGGCGGACGCGCCCGTACTCCACGGTGGCTCCCGAGGCAGCGAACCGCGACACAGTTTATGCCCCGAGAATCCGTGAAGATTCTGCCCCTTGGGCGAGGACTTGACTTATGGATTGCCCCCGACCATGCGTATAAAAGCGTGGCTGCGCAGTGGGTTCCGGGGAACCGGGCTTTGGTGCAGCAGCCTATTTAAGTTATATTGCGGCGTTATTTCTAAGGGGGTCGCATCCTGTGGCCTACCCTTTTGTTTTCATAGGACATTTGGTCCGATAATGCCTTTCGGGGTGCCCTGATGGTTGCCAAACGCTCAAACCGGGCGCTGGCATTGCTGCTGGCCTTGCCGTCGGCGGCGTTTGCCTTGGGTCTTGGAGACATCCGTCTCCTGTCGCCGCTCAACGCGCCGCTCGATGCGGAGGTCGAGCTGGTCGACGTTGCGCCCGACGAGGTAAACACGCTCCAGGCACAGCTTGCCTCGCGCGAGACGTTCGCCCGCTACGGGCTCGAGTGGCCGGCCTACCTCGCCGGCGTCCAGGTCCACGTGGTGCACTCGCCCAACGGTAGCGAGGTGCTCAAGCTCAAATCCACGGAGGCCATCTCCGAGCCGTTCATGACGGTCCTGCTCGAGGTGAGCTGGTCGCGCGGGCACCTGGTGCGCGAGTACACCATGCTGCTCGATCCGCCGGTGTATACGCCGGGTCAATCCGCCGTCGCCAGCGCACCGGTGACCGCCCCCGCGACCGGCGTCGGCACGCGTGAAGGGGCGATCGCGCGCAGCGCCGACCCCCCGCCGGTCGCCGCGCCGGCGGCACCGCAGCCCGACGCACCCGCCGAGGCGGCGCCCGCGGCGCCCCGCGGCGCGCCTCCCGCGAGCTCCGACTCGACCGCAGGCTCGATGCACGTCGTCCAGCGCGGCGAGACGCTCACGGCGATCGCCAGCGACGCCGCCGGCGCGAGCGCGAATTCCGCCCGCACCCACAGCTGGATGCTGGCCATCTACCAGGCCAACCCGCGTGCTTTCGATCGGAACATGAACGTGATGCGCTCGGGCGCAGTGATGCGCATCCCTGGCGAGGCGCAGGCCACGGCCGTCTCTGCGGCCGAGGCGGCGGCCGAGATCCGTCGTCAGTACGCCGCCTGGCGCTCGAGCGGTGGGGCCCCGACCGCCTCCTCGGGCGAGCAGGCCGGGCGGCTGAAGCTCGTAACCCCGTCGGAGTCGGCCTCGGTGGGCGCGACGCCCGGTGCCTCGAGCGGCGCCGAGGTCAGCCGGCTGCAGGGCCAGGTGCACGACCTCGAAGGGCAGCTCGCCGAATCCAAGCGGCTGCTCGAGCTGAAGAACGCAGAGCTTGCGCGGTTGCAGTCGGAGCTTGCCGCCAAACGGGCGCCCGCCGCCGCCGCGCCGCCGCCGCCCGTGGCGCAGGTGCCACCCCCTGCGGCGCAGCGACCGGTCGAGCAGGCTCCGGTGACGCAGGCCGCTCCGCCGCCGCCACCCGCTCCGATAACCGAGGAGAAGCCGCCCGAGGCCGCCGCGCCGCCCGAGGCCGCCGCGCCGCCGCCCCCCGCGCCGCAGAGCGCAAAGCCTGCGCCGGTGCCGCCCGAGAGCGCCGCCGGTGAGTCGCTCCTCGACACGCTGGAGGGCTACTGGTGGGCGCTCGCGCTCGTGATGCTCGCGGTCGTCGGAGTGATCGCCGCACGCTTCGTGCGTGCGCAGCGCGCGGCGCAGTTCGATGACTCCCTCGGGCGCCTCGCCGTCGCGGGCGCCGAAGCCGTGGAGGCCTCGCCGCCGAGCCGCGGGTTCGCTTCCCGCGGATTCGCATCGGGCGAGCCGCCGATGCGCGCGACCGAGCCCGCCTCCCGCGAGCCGGGCTTCGTCGTCGAGGAATCCGGCACGCACGAGCGGCCGCGCCTCTCGCTCGGAGCGGCCGAGGCGGCGCCAGCACGGCATGTCACCGCCGACGAGACGATCAGCAGCGAGACCGCGATCAACCTCGACCAGGGCGACCCCCTCGCCGAGGCCGACTTCCACATGGCGTACGGCCTGTACGACCAGGCCGCGGATCTGATCCGCATCGCGATCGGCCGCGAGCCCGCGCGGCGCGATCTGAGGCTGAAGCTCCTCGAAGTGTTTTTCGTGTGGGGGAACAAGGAGCAGTTCCTGCAGACGGCCCGGGAGCTCGCCGACAGCCGCGACGAAGCGGCCCCCGGCGAGTGGGAGAAGATCCTCATCATGGGCAAGCAGCTCGCGCCCGAGGATCCGTTGTTCTCGGGCGCCGGCGCGGTGAGCGGCGCGATGGCCGGGGGCGTGGACCTCGACCTCGAAGGCGGACAGAGCCGCGTGGACTTCGATCTGCTCGGCGAGCCGGGCACAGCCGACGGGCAAGGGACCGTGGATCTGGATATCGGCGCGGCCATGGGCGATCAGGCGGACTCGCCGACCAATGTCACCGACCGCAACGCCGCGCTCGGGGGCCTCGGCGCCACCGGAACGACGCGCCAGATGACGGCGCGCCTGCGTCAGGACCTTACCACCACCACCGAGGTCGACGCGCCGACCGTCGAGCAGCCGACGTTCACGCAGGATCAGCCCACCATACGTCAGAAAGTGGAGACGGCGCTCAAGAGCGCCGACCAGACTGCGGAGCTCGCCCTCGATGACCTCGGGCTCGATGTGGGGCAGGTCGACACGGTGGAACAGCCGGGACCGGCGGCCGCGGCGGGGGCGGAGGGTCCCACGCTGGTGGCGGGCCTCGACGATCGCTCCCGTAAGGTCATGGATGACGCGCAGCGGCGCGCCAAGAAAGACGAGCACGGTCAGACCGGTGCCTGGCAGTTCGACCAGGACGAGCTCGAAGCGGCGCTCACGCAGACGAGCCTCGCCCTCCAGGACGCCTCGGCGACCTCGCGCCTCGCGGCGCTCGGGGCGCACTCGGTCGATGTCGACATCGGCGAGGCGAGCAGCACGCACCCGTCACTGCACGGCGGGGGAGTGGATCTCGACGTCGGCGACGCCACCGGCAGCCACGCGGCCAACGGCGGGCACATCGACGTCGACGTCGGCACGGCCAGCGTGCCGGACACCGCGTTCGCCGCCACGCAGCGACTGTCTTCGGAGGACCTGGCGCTCCCGGACCTCGAGCCGGTCACCATGAGCGAGGTCGGCACCAAGCTCGATCTGGCCCGGGCCTACATGGACATGGGCGACCCGGACGGCGCGCGCAACATTCTCGAGGAAGTGCTCGCGGAAGGCTCGGCGGCGCAGAAGCAGGAAGCGCAGCGCCTGATGGAGTCGCTGCCGGGGTAGTGGACTCAAGCGCCGGCGGCTAAGAAGAACCGCGGCCTGTGGCCGCGAACAACCGGCCGGTTTTCGTTGCGGGTGCAGCGCGCATGGAGAGGATCGCCGTCGGGATCGAGTACGACGGCTTCGCCTACGCGGGCTGGCAGGCGCAGGCCGAGCGGGCGACCGTCCAGACGATCGCCGAGCGCGCCCTCGGCAGCGTCGCAGCCGAGCCCGTAACCCTCACGTGCGCCGGGCGCACGGACGCCGGCGTGCACGCCTTCGGTCAGGTGGCGCACTTCGACACGCATGCGCTGCGGAGCGGGCGCGGCTGGGTCCTCGGAGCCAACAGCGGGCTGCCCGTCGATGTCAGCCTCTCGTGGGCGGTGCCGGTGCCGGCGCACTTCCACGCGCGCTACTGCGCCGAGGCGCGTACCTATCGTTACCTGATCCTGAACCGCACGGCCCGCTCGGCGCTCACTGCACACCGTGCCGCGTGGGTGCACCGGCCGCTCGATGAGGAGCGCATGGCGCAGGCGGCCGCCATGCTGCACGGCGAGCACGACTTCAGCGCCTTCCGCTCCTCGGAATGCCAGGCCCGATCGCCGATCCGGCGCATGGAGCGCCTGACCGTCGAACGCCGCGGCGACTGGATCCTCATCGAGGCGACCGCGAACGCGTTCCTCCACCACATGATGCGCAACATCGCGGGACTTCTCATCGCCATCGGCAAGGCCGAGGCGCCCCCTTCCTTTGCGGGCGAGGTGCTCGAGGGGCGCGACCGCACGCGTAACGCCGCCACGGCGCCTGCCGCGGGCCTCTATCTCATGTCGGTGCGCTACGGGGAAGCGTTCGGGCTGCCGGCGGCGCCCGGGCACGAGGGGCACGGGGCCCGATCGGCTATGATCGCAGGATTCGGCCTCGAGCCCGTGTGGGCGCGCTAAGAATGTCCTGGTTCGACAAGATCATGCCCTCCCGTATCAAGACCGAGCGGCGCTCGCGCTCGGTCCCGGAGGGACTGTGGATCAAGTGCCCGGCCTGCGATGCGGTGCTCTATCGCGCCGAGCTCGAGCGCAACCTCTATGTCTGCCCCAAGTGCAGTCACCACATGCGCATCGGCGCGCGCGAGCGCCTCGAGCGCTTCCTCGATCCCGGTACGACGTCCGAGATCGGCGCCACCATCTCCCCGGAGGATCCGCTCAAGTTCCGCGACAGCAAGCGCTACCGCGACCGCCTCGCCCAGGCGCAGAAGGCGACCGGCGAGAGCGATGCGCTGGTGGTGCTCGCGGGCACGCTGCACGGCCTGCCGGTGGTGAGTTGCGCGTTCGAGTTCCAGTTCCTCGGCGGCTCGATGGGATCGGTGGTCGGCGAGCGCTTCAAGCGCGCCGTGGACTACTGCATCCAGGAACGGCGGCCGCTCATGTGCTTCTCCGCGAGCGGCGGGGCGCGCATGCAGGAGGCGCTGTATTCGCTGCTGCAGATGGCGAAGACCGCGGCGGCGCTCTCGCGCCTGGCGCAGGCGCACCTGCCCTTCATCTCGGTGCTGACCGATCCGACCACCGGCGGCGTGTCGGCGAGCCTCGCGCTGCTCGGTGACCTGAACCTCGCCGAGCCGCGCGCGCTCATCGGCTTTGCGGGCCCGCGGGTCATCCAGCAGACCGTGCGCGAGACGCTGCCCGAGGGCTTTCAGCGCAGCGAGTTCCTGCTCGAGCACGGCGCGCTCGACATGATCGTCGACCGCCGCGAGATGGGCGACCGGATCGCGGCGCTCCTGCGGCTGCTGCTGAAGCTCCCGGCGGCCGCCGCCTGAAGGCCGCGCCCGCTTCGCACATCGGACCCCATGCGCACGCTCGCCGAGTGGCTCACGCTGCAGGAGGCGGTGCATCCGAAGAGCATCGACCTCGAGCTGACGCGCGTGGCCGCCGTGGCGCGCGCGCTCGGGATCGAGGCGCCCGAGTTCCCGGTGATCACCGTGGCCGGCACCAACGGCAAGGGCTCGGTCGTGGCGCACCTCGAGGCGCTCTTCGGGGCGCTCGGAGCCTCGACCGGCATGTTCACCTCGCCGCACCTGCTGAAGTACAACGAGCGCATCCGCCTCAAGGGCCGCGAGGCCGCCGATTCCGAGCTGATCGCGGCGTTCGAGCGCATCGAGGCGGCGCGCGGGGCGACCACGCTCACCTTCTTCGAATACAACACGCTGGCGGCGCTCGTGATCTTCGCGGACCGTGCGGTCGATGTGGCGCTCCTCGAGGTGGGGCTCGGGGGGCGCCTCGATGCCACCAACCTCGTGGCGGCCGATGTCGCGGTGCTCGTCTCGGTCGGCTTCGATCACAGCGACTGGCTCGGCGGCACGCTCGACCTCATCGGCGCCGAGAAAGCGGGCATCTTCCGCGCGGGGCGCCCCGCGGTGCTCGGCACGCCGGAGATGCCCGCGAGCGTCGCTGCCGCGATCGAGTCGCTCGGGGCGCGAGCGGTGATCGCGGAGCGCGATTTCAGCTGGCGGCTGCGCGGGGAGAGCTGGGACTACGAAGGGCTCGAGCTGGCACTGCGCGCGCTCCCGCCGTCGGCGCTCGCCGGCTCCATCCAGTATCGCAACGCCGCCACGGCCCTCGCCGCCGTCGAGGCGCTCGCGCGCGACGCAGGCTCGCGGGCGGCGGTCCGCCGTCTCGCCGCGCGCCTCGCGCCGCTCGAGGAAGGTGCGGTGAGCGGCGCGCTGCGCGCGGTGCGGCTCCCCGGGCGCTTCCAGGTGGTGCCGGGCGAGGTGGAGTGGATCCTCGATATTGCGCACAACCCGCCTGCGGCCGAGGTGCTCTCGAGACAGCTGCGCGAGCGAGCGATGCCGGGCGCCGAGGGCGGGGAGCGCGCGCGGGCACGGACCCTCGCGGTCATCGGAGTGCTCGCGGACAAGGACGCCGGGGGAATCGCCGCGGCGCTCGCCGGCCTCATCGATCACTGGATCCTGTGCACGCTGCCCGGTGCGCGCGGCAGCAGCGCCGGGCAGCTCGCGGAGCGGCTCGGGCGGCCGCGGGGCGAGATCCAGCTCGCCGACTCGGTCACTGCGGGCTGCGAGCTCGCGCGCGCGGCGGCACGGCCCGGAGACCGGGTCGTCGTCTTTGGATCAGTCCACACCGTGGGGCCGGCGCTCGAATGGCTTCGGATATACTAAGTGCGAGCCCGCAGCCAGCGCGGCGTCCGTAACGCTCGCGCGGCGGTGCACCGCGCTTGGCTTTCGCGGTTTCGCCCCCATCGTGAGGGGACCTAAGTGAAAGAACGGCTGACGGGCGCAATCATTCTCGTGGCGCTGATCGTGCTGTTGGTGCCCGAGGTGTTGACCGGCCCGATCCGGTCCGCGCCGCACACGGCGGCCGTCACGCCCTCCGGGGAAGGTGCGCCATTACGTTCCTACACCATCAACCTCTCGGACGAGGCTCATCCGCGCAACGCCGACGCCGAGCGCGCCGCACCCGAGCCGCCCGTCCCTCTCGAGGCGGCGCCGGCGTTTCCGCCGCCCGTCGAGGCCGCGCCGCGAGAGACACGAGCCGCCGCGGCGGACCGGGCAACGCTGGCGGACAAGGCTTCCGCGGCGCCCCAGGGCGCGCCACCGCCGGAGCCTTCCGCGCCGCCGCCGGCGAAGCGGGTGACAACGCCCGCAACCTCGGGCCCGGCGAGCGGCGCGGGCGGCCCGGGAGGGTGGGTCGTGCAGCTCGGCAGCTTCGCGCAACACGCGAACGCCGAGCGACTGGCGCGCCAGGTGAGGGCGCGGGGCTTCAAGGTGAGCGTCTCGCAGGAGAGCTCCGGGCGGCGGCTGTTCCGGGTGCGGGTCGGACCCGGGCAGGACCGCGCGGCCGCTACACAGCTCGCCGCGCAGCTGCATGCGGCAGGTCACAGTGGCGCGATCGTGCCGAAGTAACGCCGCGGGCGCGTGATGTGCGCCTCGGGCAAGGCGTGCGCCGCTCTTGTACAATCCGCGCCGCGCCCGACAGGTGCGCCCGCGACGGGTTGCGATGAATCTGACCGACTACCTGGTGATCGTTGCCGTCATCGCTTCCGCGATCGTCGGCGCCTGGCGAGGATTCCTGCGCGAGGTGATCGCGTTCGCCGCCTGGGTCATCGCGCTGTTTCTCGCCTGGCACTTCACGGATCTCATCGCGCCGCACCTCGGGGGACTCATGTCCGACTCCGGGGTGCGGCCCTGGGCGGCGCGCGTGATCATCGTCGTGCTGGTGCTGCTCCTCGGCGCCGGCGTCGGCGCAACCCTCGCACATTTCGTGCGGCTGTCGATGTTCAGCGGCATGGATCGGTTGCTCGGTTTCGTCTTCGGTTTGCTGCGGGGCGCGGTGCTGCTCGGAGTGTTCGTGATCCTCGGCCAGCTCCTCAAGCTCGAGGACGAGTACTGGTGGAGCCACTCGCGGCTCATCCCCTACGGGGCGTCGGTCGCGAACGGGCTGCGCAAGCTCGTGGGCGAGCCGCCGATGGTGGTGCGGCACGCGGGCGAAGCGCGGGTGCGGGTCTGAGGAGCTGAAGTTACACATGTGCGGCATCGTCGGCATCGTCGGAGTGGGCGCCGTAAACCAGCGTCTCTATGACGCTCTCACGGTGCTGCAGCATCGCGGCCAGGACGCCGCCGGCATCACCACCTGCGGCGAGGGCGAGCTCTACGTGCGCAAGGGCAGCGGACTCGTGCGCGACGTCTTCCAGCAGCATCACATGCTCGAGCTCAAGGGCAACGTCGGCATCGGCCACGTGCGCTATCCGACCGCCGGCTGCGACAGCGCCTCCGAGGCGCAGCCGTTCTACGTCAACGCGCCCTACGGCATCTGCCTCGGGCACAACGGCAACCTCACCAACGCCACCGAGCTCGCGGAGATCCTGATCCGCGAGGACCGCCGTCACCTCAACACCACCTCGGATTCCGAGGTGCTGCTGAACGTCTTCGCTTCCGAGCTGCAGCGGGTCGGCACCGCTCGCGTGACGCCCGCGGACGTGTTCGCCGCGCTCACCGCGGTATACCGCCGCTGCCGCGGCGGCTACGCCGTGGTGGCGATGATCATCGGCCACGGCATCCTCGGCTTTCGCGACCCGAACGGTATCCGCCCGCTGGTGCTCGGCGAGCGCAGCACCGCGCGCGGCACCGAATGGATGCTCGCTTCCGAGAGCGTGGCGCTCGATGCCCTCTCGTTCCGCCTGGTGCGCGACGTGACGCCGGGGGAGGCGGTGTTCATCGACGAGCAGGGCCGGCTCCACACGCAGCAGTGCGTCGCGACGCCGCGCCACACCCCCTGCATCTTCGAATACGTGTACTTCGCGCGCCCCGACTCGAAGATCGACAACATCTCCGTTTACCGCGCCCGCATGCGCATGGGCGATCGCCTGGCGGACAAGATCCTGCGCGAGCGCCCCAGGCACGACATCGACGTGGTCATCCCGGTCCCGGACACCAGCCGCACCAGCGCGCTGCAGCTCGCGCAGCGGCTCTCCGTCAAGTACCGCGAGGGCTTCATCAAGAACCGCTACATCGGCCGCACCTTCATCATGCCCGGGCAGGACGAGCGGGAGAAGTCGGTGCGGCGCAAGCTCAACGCCATCGATCTCGAGTTCCGCGGCAAGACGGTGCTGCTGATCGACGACTCGATCGTCCGCGGCACGACTTCGGCGCAGATCATCGAGCTCGCCCGCGAAGCCGGCGCGAAGAAGGTGTACTTCGCCTCCGCCGCCCCTCCCGTGCGCTTCCCGAACGTCTACGGAATCGACATGCCGGCGGCGAGCGAGCTGGTCGCGAGCGGCCGCACGGTGGAGGAGGTGGCGCGCCTCATCGGCGCGGACTGGCTGGTGTACCAGGACCTCACCGACCTGATCGCAGCCTGCAAGCACGAGGATGCGCGCATCGAGGAGTTCGACACCTCCTGCTTCTCGGGCGAATACGTGACCGGAGACGTCACGCCCGAATATCTCGGGCGGCTGCAGCTGGAGCGCTCGGATGCGGCGAAGCACGCGCGCCGCGAGCGGCACGGCAAGCTCAAAGTCGTCCGCGGCAGCTGAGCTCCCGGACGGCGGCGACCCGCGCCGCGCGCTGCTGCTCGCCCTCCTCGAGACGGGCCTGCGGCGCGTCGAGGGGCGGCGCTGTGTGCGCGAGGCGCTCGCGAGGCCCCAACACCCCGCGGCTCCCGTGTGGCTGGCCGGGGTCGGCAAGGCCGCCGAGTCCATGGCGCTCGGCGCATACGATGCGCTCGGCGGCGCCATCGAGCGCGCGCTCCTCATCACGCGCGATGCTCCCCTCTCCCCGGAAATCGCCCGTCTCGGCGCCGAAGTCCTCATCGGCGCCCATCCGGTGCCGGATGAGCGCTCGCTCGCGGCCGGCGGGCGGCTGCTCGCGTGGGTGGAGAGCCTCCCGGGCGAGGTCGAGCCGCTGTTTCTCATCTCCGGCGGCGCCTCGAGCCTCGTCGAGGTGCCGGAGGCCGGCGTCACGCTCCCCGACCTCGAGGCGCTGACGCGCCGGGCCTTCGCCGAGGGGCTCGCCATCGGCGAGTTGAACCGCCGGCGGGCGGCGCTGTCGCGCATCAAGGGGGGGCGACTCGCAGGCAGGCTGCGCGGCCGTCCGGCGCGGGCGCTGTTCATCTCGGACGTGCCGGACGACGACCCGCGGGTCATCGGCTCAGGACTCATGGGCCCCGCCGCGGAGGGCCACGATCGCATCGAGCGGCAGGTGGTGGCCTCGGTCGATCAGGCGGTGGCGGCGGTCGCGGTGGCGGCCGCGGCGCTCGGCCTCACCGTGCACCCGCCGGGGCGGCGCTTCGCGGGAGAGGCCGTGCGGCTCGCGGCCCGCTTCGCGCGCGAGCTGCACACGGGCACGGCGCAGCTGCACGTCTGGGGTGGCGAGTCGACCGTGATGCTGCCGCCGCATCCCGGGCGCGGCGGGCGCAACCAGCACCTCGCGCTGGCAGTGGCGCGCCTCATCGCGGGCCGCCCGGAGCTGATGCTGCTGGCCGCCGGCACCGACGGGAGCGACGGCGTCACCGAGGACGCGGGCGCCCTCGTGGACGCCGACACTTGCGCGCGGATCGCGCTCGCGGAGCTCGACGCGGAGCGCGGCCTCGAGAGGGCGGATTCCGCGCCCGCGCTCGCGGCGAGCGGCGATCTGGTGCACCTGGGTCCCACCGGCACCAACGTCGGGGATCTGGTGATTGGACTTAAGCTGGCCGCGGATGCGGCGCGCGCCCTCGAGGCGCTTCATGGCGGCACGCGCCCGCGCGTGCTGTAATTCCGCGTGATGCGATTGCTGTTGATCGAGGAAGACGCGGCCCGCTGCGATTATATCCGGGAGCGGCTCGCCTCATGGCGGCCGCAGGCGCAGCTCACCGTGCACAGCCCCGTCTCGCAGGGAGCGCTGGCGCCGGAGTTCCTGGCCCAGGGTTTCGATGCGGTGCTGCTGGCGGACTCCTGGCCCGGCGGCCGTGGCCTCAACTGGGCGCGCGAGCTCGCGAGCCGCGCCGGCTTTGCGCCGCTTGTGCTGCTCACCGACGCGGACCTCTCGGAGACGCGCGAGGCGTGCGCGCTCGGGGCCTACACCTTGAGCCGCGAGGAGCTCGAGCGGGACACCTTCGCGCAGGTGCTGGTGGCGGCGGAGCAGCGTCAGGCGCTGGCCCGGGCGGTCTGGCGCAGCAGCCGCGCGGGACGCGAGACCCAGCGCTTCGGCGACGCCTTCATCCGCGGCTATCGCTTCATCCGCCGCCTGGCGTCGGGCCCCACGAGCGATCTCTTCGTCGGCGAGAGCGAGCGCGCCGGGAGGCTGGTGGCGCTCAAGGTCGCGCGCGACCGCCAGGACGAGGAGAGCCAGCCCGTCGACATGTTCCAGCGCTTCCTGCAGGAGCACGAGATCGCCCAGCGCATCAACAGCACGGCGGTGGTGCGCCTGCATGACCTCGGGGTCAGCGATGAGCATGCGTGGCTCGTGATGGAGTACTTCGAGCTCGGCGATCTGCGCCGGCGCATGCGCGCGTCGCTCGCACCGCGAGAGGCGCTGCGGCTCGCGGCCGCGATCGCACGCTCGCTCGCCGCCGTCCACGGCGCGGGAGTGCTGCATCGGGATCTCAAGCCCGGCAACATCATGCTGCGCCACGACGGCAGCGTCGCCCTGATCGACTTCGGCCTCTCCAAGGACCTGGCGCTCGCGCTCGACCTCACCGACAGCGGCACCATCTTCGGCACGCCGCACTACATGAGCCCGGAGCAGGGCCACGCCGAGCCGCTCGATGCGCGCAGCGACCTCTACAGCCTCGGCGTCATCCTCTTCGAGATGCTCACCGGCCAGAAGCCCTACCGCGCCGAGAACCCGATGGCGATCGTCTACAAGCACCGCAAGGAGCCGATCCCGCGGCTGCCGGCGCAGTTCGAGGCCGTGCAGCCGCTCCTCGAGCGGCTGCTGGCGAAGACGCCGGCGGATCGCATCGCTACGGCGGAGGAGGCGGCCGAGGCGCTGCAGCACACGCTCGATGCGTGGCTGGCGCGCGGGATCTCGGGATGAGCGCTGCGGCCGCTCCCGCGCCGGCCGCGGCGGACCGCGCCTCGATCCTCGAGGCGCCCACCCCGCCGGCGTGGGTCGAGGACGCCCTGAGCCATCTGCCGGAGCTGCTGCTCGATCACGCCAACTGCGAGAAGAAAGCCGCCTCGAGCGCGCTCGCGCTCATGTTCGCGTACGCCGAGGACACTCGGCTCGCGCTCGCGCTCTCGCGCCTGGCGCGCGAGGAGCTCAGGCACTTCGAGCAGGTGCAGAAGGCCCTCGGCGCACTCGGGGTCGCGTTCGCGCGGCAGCGCCCCGGCCGCTACGCGCATGGACTGCGCTCGGTGTTGCGCAGCGGCGAGCCCTGCCGCAAGCTCGATCTGCTGCTCGCCGCGGCGCTGATCGAGGCGCGCTCGGCGGAGCGCTTTGCGCTCCTCGCCCCGCACGTGCCGCCGCCGCTCGAGCGGCTGTACGAGGAGCTCTCGGCCTCCGAGGCGCGCCACTTCGAGCTGTACATCGACTTCGCGCGCACGGCCGCCCCGCAGGAGTGGCGGAGCCGCCTCGAGGCGCTCGCCTCGCGCGAGGCGCAGCTCGCGACAACCGCCGACCGGCTGCTGCGTTTTCACTCGGGCCCCCTCGAGCGGGCGCCAGAGCTCTGAAGGCTGCTGCGGCACGAGGCCTACAGTCGCTTACAAACTCGCGCCCGCATTCGCTGTCAGGAACTCCATGGCGGAAGTATCCTCGGGCGTAGCCACCCCGCGAAGCCGGATGAGCCAGCGCCCCCATCTTCTCATCGTCGACGACGATCGCGAGATCCGCGGCCTGCTGGCCCAGTATCTCGAGAAGCACGATTTCCGCACCACCGCCGTCGCCGACGGAAAGGAAATGCGCCGCGTCATGGAGCGCTCGCACGTGGATCTGCTGGTGCTCGATCTGATGCTGCCGGGGGAGGATGGGCTGACGCTCTGCCGCGAGCTCCGCAGCCGCTCGCAGGTGCCGATCATCATGCTGACCGCGCGCGGCGAGGACGTCGACCGCATTGTCGGGCTCGAGCTCGGCGCGGATGATTACCTTCCGAAGCCCTTCAATCCACGCGAGCTCCTCGGACGGATCAAGGCGATCCTGCGCCGCACCGCGCACGCGCCCCGCGATCCGAGCCCCGAGAGCGTCCGCGGCTTCTCCTTCGGCGGCTGGCGGCTCGACACGGTCACCCGCACCCTGAAAGAGAGCTCCGGCCGGGAGGTCGCGCTCAGCGGCGCCGAGTACCGACTGCTCGCGATACTGCTCGCGGCCGGCAACCGCGTGCTGAGCCGTGCCCAGCTGACGGAGCTGCTGCGCGGCCGCGACGCCGATCCCTTCGATCGCAGCATCGACGTGCGCGTCAGCCGCCTGCGGCAGATCCTCGGCGACGACGCGCGCGCGCCGCAGATCATCAAGACCGTATACGGCGAGGGCTACGTGGTCGGCGTCGCGGTGGCGTCCGACTGAGGCTCCGGCTCTGCGACGATGCGCCTCCCGCTCTGGCCGCAATCACTCTTCGGACGGCTGCTCGCCGCCACGGTCTGCGCCGTGGTCCTCGCGGAGGTGGCGGCGCTCTTTCTCATCGCCCAGGAGCACGAGCGCTTCGTACAGCAGTGGAGCGTGCGCGAGTGGGCGCGCCGGGTGGCGGAGACCACTCTGATGCTACAGCCCTTAGGCCCCGCCGAGCGCGCCGGGGCGCTCGAGAGGCTCTTGGCGGCGCCACCCGAGCGAGGGCATTGGCCGCTCATGCCGCCGGGTGACCCGGCACACCCGCCGCCCGGACCACCCGGTGGCCCCGAGCGCGGCCCCGAGCCCGGCCCGCACAGCTTCATTCCTCTGCCAGTGCTGACGGACTTCGAACGGAGCCTGCGGGATCAGCTGCGCGCGGCCCTGGGCCCGGGCTACGCGGTCGAGGTGCGCGCCACGCCGGCCGCGGCGCCGCCGGCGATTGCAGTGTCGGCGCCCTTCCTCGGAGCGCACGAGGTAGCTCCCCGGGGGCCGGGCGCGCAGCGCTACGATGTGAGCGTGCGCCTGCCCGACGGCGGCACGGTGCCCTTCAGGGTGGTGCGCATGTCCCGCGTCGTGTCGCTGCCGCGGCACCTGTTGTTCAACCTGACGCTGCTGGTGCTCATCCTCGTGATCGTGCTCTACGTCACGGCGCGCAGCATCACCCGGCCGCTCTCGGCGCTGGCCCGGGCGGCCGACCGCGTCGGCCGCGACGCGCGCACGGAGCCGCTTGCCGAGCGCGGCGCGCGCGAGCTCCGCCATGCGGCGCGCGCTTTCAACACCATGCAGGATCGGCTCCGCCGCTACCTCGACAGCCGCACGCGGGTGCTCGCCGCGATGTCGCACGACCTGAAGACGCCCCTCACCCGGCTGCGCCTGCAGGTGGAGACGCTCGACAACCCGCCGCTTGAGGTGCGCATCGGTCGCGAGCTCGACGAGATGGAGGCCATGGTGCGCGAGGCGCTGGCGCTGTTCCGGGGCGTCGAGGACGGCGAGCCGGCGGCGCCCGTGGACCTCAACGCGCTCGTCGGCAAGGTGCGCGAGGAGTTCGCCGACATGGGCGGGAAGGTGAGCGTGGCAGGCCGCGCCGGCGAGCCGCTCCCAGCTAAGCCGCAGGCGCTCAAGCGCTGCCTCACCAACCTGGTCGCCAACGCCATCAAGTTCGGCTCGCGCGCCGACATCGAGCTCGAGGACGGTCCGGTGGTGGCGATCCGGGTGCGCGATGCGGGTGCGGGCATTCCGGATGCGGAGCTCGAGCGCGTGTTCGAGCCCTTCTACCGCCTCGAGTCCTCGCGCAACCGCGACAGCGGCGGGACTGGGCTCGGGCTCACCATCGCGCGCGACATCGCGCAGGCCCATGGCGGCACGCTCAGCCTGCGCAACCTCGCGGCCGGGGGACTCGAAGCGGAGCTGCTCCTGCCGCGGGCCGCTGTGGGCTGACAAGAGCCGCGCACCGCACGGGAGACACGGTTCGTCGCACGCGCCGGCACGGCCTTACCGGACGCTGAGCCCCGTCACACTCGCTCACGATTGCTCACCGTGGGCGGCGGCGCTGGCCCGTTAGCTATGAAGTACCCTAGAGGGACCGACGTGCCGACACGCGGACTCTAGACCCGCCACACTTGAGTCAAGGAGACCCCCGATGAAAGCCACCGTGTTTGCCCTCGCCCTGCTGTGGGCCGGCGCGCTCTGTGCCCAGACGCCCACCGCTCCGCCGCCGAACGCCGCGGCGCATCTCGACAAGCTCGCCACGCTCCTCGACCTCACCGACGCGCAGAAGGCCCAGGTGCAGGCGGTGCTCGAGGCCGAGCACGCCAAGATCCGGGCCGCGCACGAGCAGGCCAAGGCCTCGGGCACCAAGCCCGACTGGGAGCAGATGAAGGCGCTCCACCAGCAGATTCAGCAGGAGACCCTGCAGAAACTCACGCCGGTGCTATCCGAGGCGCAGCTGAAGAAGTTCCAGACGCTGCAGGAGTTGCACCACGAGATGATGCACGAGCATTTCGGCCACGGCGGACCGCCGGGCGGCGACACACCGCCTCCGTCACAGAACTGACGCGACCGCGCACCTGCACGCGGCGCTGCCGCCGCTCAAGCCGGGCGCGGCAGCGCGTGCAGCTCGTATTTTCCCTGCTCGCAGGTGAGGTAGCTCCCCTGCTCGTACCAGGCGCCGAGCACGATCCGCTCGGCCGGCGCGCCGTCGATGCGCATCTCGTGCACGCCGGGGCGGTGCGTGTGCCCGTGGATCATGCGCCGCACCCGCGCCGCGCGGAAGGCCGCGGCCACCGCGCCTTCGTTCACGTCCATGATGTAGGGGACCGCGCGCGCGATGTGGCGGGCGCTGCCGGCGCGCGCCTCGCGGCTCAAGGTCTCGCGAACGCCGAGCGGCAGAGCAAGGAAGCGACGCTGCCAGTCGGGGCTACGCACCGCGCTACGGAGCTCCTGGTACGAGTGATCGTCGGTGCAGAGCGTATCGCCGTGGGTGAGCAGCACTGGCTCCCCATCGAGCTCGGCGATGACCGGATCGCCGAGCAGCCGGCAGCCGCTGCGCTCGCCGAAGCCCTTTCCGAGCAGGAAATCACGGTTGCCGTGCAGCGCGAAGCAGGCGACGCCGCGCTGGGTAAGCGCGCGCAGGCCCAAGCACACCCGCTCCTTCTCGGGATCCTGATCGTCATCGCCCACCCAGGCCTCGAACAGGTCGCCGAGGATGTAGAGCGCCTCGGCCTCCCGGGCCTGGCGGGCGAGAAAGTCGAGGAACTGCTCCGTGGCCTCAGGCGCGGCGGCATCGAGATGCACGTCCGACACGAGGAGACGCGCCACGGAGGCTACTTGGGCGAGAGGATGGTGTCCTGCCGGGGCGGCGTGACCGGAGTCACGAGCGGCGCCGCCGCGGTCGCCCCCGGCGCGAGGATCTCCATCTTCTCGATCACGATCGGCTTCAGGGGCGCATCCGCCTTGAAGGGCCCAGAGGAGCCCGTGGCTACCTCGCCGATCCTCTCGATCACATCCATCCCCTGCAGGATGCGGCCGAACACGGCGTACCCCCAGCGGGTCGGGACGGGATCCAGGTCGGGGTTGTCGACGAGATTCACGTAGAACTGCGCGTTGCCCGAGTGCGGCGCCTCCCCGCGCGCGAGTCCCACGGTGCCGCGCTTGTTCTGCAGTCCGTCGCCGGATTCGTTCGCGACGTTCTCGTGGGGGGTCTTCAGCGCGTAAGTGGTGGCGTCGTGCCCGCCGCCCTGGATGACGAAGTTCGCGACCACGCGATGGATCAGGGTGCCGGAGTAGAACCCCTCGCGCGCGTAGCGGAGGAAGTTCGCCGCGCTGAGGGGCGCCCGGTCCTGACGCACCTCGATGACGAACTCGCCCAGATTGGTGGTGACCTTCACCTGCGGGTTCGGCTCCTCGGCGCGCGTGCCGGCTGGCAGCACCATGGCGAGCAGCAGCGTCGCGAGCATGCGGGTAGCGGGCTGAGTGAGCATCGAATCCTCCGTAGCGCGCCGCGGGAGGCGCGGCGCGCGGCGAATTCTATAGCAGGGCGCCGCTGCCAGCAGGGCGCTGCCGCCGCTTCCAGAGCACGGCGCAGCGGTGAGCGGCGCTTTGTTGAGCTTTGCATGTTTCCCGTACCATGGCGTCCATGAGCACGAGCGCGATGCCAAGCCCGGGCGGGGAGCGGCAGCGGGTTACCCGCTTCGCCCCGAGTCCCACCGGGGAGCTGCACCTCGGTAACGCGCGCACCGCGCTCTTCAACCTGCTGCTCGCACGCGGTGGGGGCGGGCGGTTTCTGCTTCGCATCGAGGACACCGACAGCGAGCGGAGCCTGGAGGCGCACGCCGCCGCGCTGATGGCGGACCTGCGCTGGCTCGGGATCGACTGGGACGCGGGGCCGGACCGCGAGGACGAGCGGGGACCCTACCGGCAGTCGCAGCGCGGCGCGCTCTACACCCAGTATCTCGCGCTGCTCGAAGGGCAGGGCGCGGTTTATCCGTGCTTCTGCACGCCGCTCGAGCTCGAGCTCTCGCGCCGTGCGCAGCTCACCGCGGGCCGGCCGCCGCGCTACGCCGGCACCTGCCGGGACCTCTCGCCCGAGGAGCGCGCGCGGCGCGCGGCGCAGGGACTCCCCGCGACGCTCCGCTTCAGGGTGCCGCGCGGCGAGCGGGTGGTGTTCGAGGACTTCGTGCACGGCGCGCAGACTTTCCTCACCGACGACATCGGCGACTTCGTGGTGCGCCGTGCGGACGGCTCCGCGGCGTTCTTCTTCTCGAACGCGGTGGATGATGCACTGATGGGGGTCACGCAGGCGCTGCGGGGCGAGGATCACCTCGCCAACACGCCGCGGCAGCTGCTGATCCTCCGCGCGCTCGCACTGGCGGCGCCCGCGTACGGACACGTGGCGCTCATCGTCGGCGCCGACGGCGCGCCGCTCTCCAAGCGCCACGCGGCGGTGAGCGTGCGCGAGTACCGCGAGCGCGGCTACCAGCCGATCGCGCTTCTCAATCACCTGTTCCGGCTCGGGCACTCGACGGCGCTCCATGGGCTCCTCCAGCTCTCTGAGATGGCGCGCGCGTTCGATACCGCACACCTCGGGCGCGCGCCCTCGCGCTTCGACGAGCCGCAGCTTCGGGTGTGGCAGAAGGAGGCCGTGCATCGTCTGCCCGCGGAAGCCGCACGCGGGTGGCTCGCGCCGCTCCTGCCCGCCGGGCTCGACGAGCGCGCGCGGGACGCCTTCATCGCGGCGCTCCTGCCGAACGTGGTGTTGCCGGAGGATGCGCGCCCCTGGGTCGACATCGTCTTCGGCGGGCCGCCGCCGCTCGAGCCCGCCGCGGAGGAGGCGGTGCGCGGCGCCGGCGCCGGCTACTTCTCCGCCGCCGCCGCCGCCGCCGCCGAGAGCGGCAACGACCTTCCGGCGATCGCGGGAGCGGTGCGTGCGGCCACGGGGAGGAGCGGCGCCTCGCTCTACATGCCGCTGCGCGCGGCGCTCACGGGGCGCGCTCACGGCCCGGAGCTCGCGCCGCTGCTGAAGGCCATGCCGGCCGGCAAGGCACGCGAGCGGCTGGCGCGTTTCGCATGATCCGCATCCACAACTCCCTCACGGGAGCCAAGGAGGAGCTCCGGCCCATCACACCCGGCAGCTTAACGATGTACGTGTGCGGGCTCACCGTGTACGACTACGCGCACATCGGACACGCGCGCATGCTGCTGGTGTTCGACGTCGTGACCCGATATCTCCGGCATCGGGGCTACCGCCTCACCTACGTGCGCAACATCACTGACATCGACGACAAGATCATCCGCCGCGCGGCCGAGAATGGCGAGCCGACGGGCAAGCTCACCGAGCGCTTCATCGCCGCCATGAACGAGGATTGCGAGAAGCTCGGCATCGCCCGCCCCGAGCACGAGCCGCGCGCCACGCAGTACGTGCCCGAGATCATCGCCATGGTGGGCGAGCTGCTCGCCCGCGACTACGCCTATGTCGCGAGCAACGGCGACGTCATGTACGCGGTGGCGCGCTTCCCCGCCTACGGGCGGCTGTCCGGCAAGCGCCTCCAGGACCTGCGCGCCGGGGCGCGCGTCGAGGTGGACGAGGCCAAGCGCGATCCGCTCGACTTCGTGCTCTGGAAGCGCGCGAAGCCCGGCGAGCCGTCCTGGGAGTCGCCCTGGGGACCGGGCCGCCCCGGCTGGCACATCGAGTGCTCCGCCATGTCGACGGCGCTCCTCGGCACGCATTTCGACGTGCACGGCGGCGGCATGGACCTCAAGTTCCCGCATCACGAGAACGAGATCGCGCAGTCGTGCGCCGCGACCGGGGACGCCTTCGTGAATCTCTGGATGCACAACGGCTTCGTCAACGTCGACGAGGAGAAGATGTCGAAGTCGCTCGGCAACTTCTTCACGCTGCGCGAGGTGCTGCCGACGCTGCGCCATCCCGAGGTGCTGCGCTACTTCGTTCTCTCGAGCCACTACCGCGGCCCGATCAACTACTCCCTCGAGCAGCTCGAGCAGGCCGATGCCGCGCTCGGCCGGCTCTACACGGCGCTGCGCGAGCTGCCGGCGGTGACACCGGTCGCCGGCGAGCACATCGCGCGCTTTCACGACAGCATGGACGACGATTTCAACACGCCCGAGGCCCTCGCTGTGCTGCAGATCTTGAGCCGCGAGGTGAACTCGGCGCGCGATGCGGGCGATACACCGCGTGCGGCGCGGCTCGCGGCGGAACTGAAGGCACTGGGGGGCGTCGTGGGCCTGCTCGGCGTCGAGCCTGCGCAGTGGTTCCGGCTCGCGAAGAGCGGCGCCGGCACCGCTGGCCCGGGAGCTTCCGCAGGCGCCGCAGCGGGCATGTCCGATGCCGAGATCGAAGCGCGCATCGCGGCGCGCACCGCGGCCCGGCGGGCCAGGAACTGGGCGGAGTCGGATCGCATCCGCGACGAGCTGGCGCGCTCAGGCGTGGTGCTCGAGGACAAGCCGGGGGGCAAGACCAGCTGGCGGCGCGCCTAGTGGGATGGTCGGGGTGACAGGATTTGAACCTGCGACATCTACGTCCCAAACGTAGCGCTCTACCAGTCTGAGCTACACCCCGGAGGATCGGGGCGTAATTCTACACGCCGAAGGCGGCGGCGCGCCGCGCGAATAATGTCGATGTCGTCGACATAGCTGGCGCTCAATGCCTAAAAAAGTACTATTTTTCGACATATGGTCTTCGAGCCAGCGAACCTAAGCGCAGTGCACCAAGCTCAATAGGCCACAGGGGTGATGTCCGTGTGAGTGAAGTCATCTCCTTTGAAAAGCAGCGGCTCACCGGTAACCCTGGCGAGCGCGTAGCTGAAGCAGTCGCCAAAATTCAGCCCGGCGGCATGTCGCCCCTGGCCATAGCGACGCCAGGCCTCCTGAGCGACCTCAGCTTGTTGCGCCGTAACCGCTTCGATGGAGAGGCTGGCCTTGGCGACGAGCAGGTCCAGCTCGCGACCACCTGCTGATCCGTAGCGCGCTTCAATCACGAGCCCGGCCTCCAGCACCGTCGCTGCTGATATCAGGCGATTGGCGTCCGCTTCGATCGCGGTAGCCACGCGTGCCGATTCGGGTTCCATGTTGAGGACTGCGATCAAGGCGGAAGTGTCGACAACCATGGTCTCTCTCGGCTAGCGAGGCAGCCCATGTTCGTCATAGCCGATGATCTCATCGGCGGATCGTTTGTCTTTCACCGCCAGCCGAGCGCAGCGCCGGCCTATCTTCAACAGCTCCTCGCCAAGACGAGGTCCGCGCATGCGCCGCACGCGTGCCAGGCGCTCGCGCAAAGACTGAACCACGGCGGTGGTCAGGGATTCGCCCGTAGCCTTCGCCACTTCCCGCGCCAGACGATCCGCCTCGGGATCCTTGATGCTCAGTGCCATACAATAGTATATAAAGATAGACGCGTGTCTATACGTCCATGCTAACCGCTGGCGTAGGGCATGTAAACCAGGGTTAGACGGGTAAGTGACACCAGGGGCGACCAAGCGTTGCGCGGGGGGCCAGCCGGCGCGCCCGCGCCCGGCCCGGTCTGGCACTGCCCGGGCAATTAAAGCCTTGACAATTACAGCCTAGGCAAGTATTATACGCGTCAATCCGCCGGCAGGGACCTGAGTCCCCCGGAGGGGAGATGTTCAAGGAGCTTCGGAATGGGCGACATTTACGACAGCGCGACGTACCAGCCAAGCAAGAGCATCGGCTCGCTTCTGAGCCGGGTGCGGGTCGAGATGCTCGCAGCGGTCGGCCAGGAGCTCGAGAAGGACCGCCGGCTCGCCCCGCTCGAGTTGAGTGCGGCGCAGTTCATCATCATCGCGAATCTGGCGAAGGCGGAGGGACCGATGTCGGCATCGGATCTGTGTAAGGGCATCTCCTACGACGCCGGCGCCATGACGCGGATGCTGGATCGGCTCGAGAGCAAGGGCTTGATCCGGCGTAGCCGGAGCGCGGTGGACCGCCGCCTGATGCACCTCGAGCTCACGGACGAGGGGCGCGCCGCCTGGCCGCGCATGCGCGAGATCTCTATGACGGTGGCGAACCGGTTCCTGCGCGGCTTCACCAAGGCCGAAGCGCGGCAGCTCGAGGGTTTCCTCACCCGCATGCTCGAGAACGCGCAACCCCAGCCGGCGCGCGCCACCGCCTGAAACGGCAGCCGAGCGGCGATCTGTCTTCGACAGGACGAGACGGGTTTTTTTGCACTGATATTTGCCTAGGCATTAATAGCCACGGCAAAGACAGCGGATAACGGTAAAGGACTCACATGAGCACGCAGACCGACAACGCCCGCAACGGTACCCAGCCCTCGAAGAGCAGCCGGCGCTGGCGCTGGTTGGCCGGGATCGTCGGCGGCTTTCTCGCCGTCGCTCTCGTCTACACCGCGTACTGGGCGCAGGTTCTGCGCTACCACCAGACGACCGACGACGCCTATGTCGGGGGCAACGTAGTCCAGATCACCCCGCAGATCCCAGGCACGGTCGTCGGCATCGGCGCCGATGACACGCAGTTCGTGAAGACCGGACAGGCGCTGGTGCGCCTCGACCAGGCCGACGCCAAGGTCGCGCTCGATCAGGCCGAGGCCCAGCTCGCCCGCACGGTGCGCGACGTGCGCAACCTCTTCGCCACCAGCGCGCAGCTCGAGGCCGCCGTGCAGCAGCGCCAGACGGACCTCGCCGCCGCGCAGAGCGATCTCGCACGGCGCCAGCGCCTCGGCACCTCGGGCGCGGTCTCGGGAGAGGAGCTGCAGCACGCGATCGATGCGGTGAAGGCCTCGCAGGCGGCGCTCCTCGCGGCCCAGCAGCAGCTCGCCGCCAACCGCGCGCGCGTCGACGGCACGACCCTCAAGGATCATCCGCAGGTGCGGGATGCCGCCGCCGCGGTGCGCAACGCGTACCTCACCCTGGCGCGCACCGAGCTGCCGGCGCCCGTGTCGGGCTTCGTCGCCCGGCGCAACGTGCAGCTCGGGCAGCGCGTGAGCCCGGGCACGGCGCTGATGGCGGTGGTGCCGCTCGAGCAGGTCTGGGTGGATGCCAACTTCAAGGAGCCGCAGCTCGCGCGCATGCGCGTCGGCCAGCCCGTGGCGCTCACCGCCGACCTCTACGGCGCTAGCACCGTATTCCACGGCAAAGTGGCCGGCTTCGGCGCCGGCACCGGCTCGGCCTTCGCGCTCCTGCCCGCGCAGAATGCCACCGGCAACTGGATCAAGATCGTGCAGCGCGTGCCGGTGCGCATTGCGCTCGATCCGCGCGAGGTGGCCGCGCACCCGCTGCAGATCGGGCTTTCCATGAAAGCGGACGTGGACGTGCGAGGCGGCGAGGGCGCGCGCCTCCCGCAGCTCGCCGGCGCTTCCGCGGCCTGGTCAACCGACGTGTTCGACTCAAGCGACGCGCTCGCCGATGCGCGCGTTGCGGCCATCATCGCCGCCAACCAGTCCGCGTCGGCGCGCGCCGCCGCGGAGCGCTCGACACCGGATCGTAAACTGCTCGCGAGCTCACCTTCGGCAGGGGTCCCGCTGCGGCTGCATGCGGGCGCGGCGCAGCAGCCGAGCGTGGACTAGGACCCAAGGCAATGCCGGCCGAGAATGCTGACAGACCGGTGGCAGGCGGCGCTCCACGGGGAGCGCCCGCCCCGCCGCCGCCGCTCACCGGCTCGACGCTGGCTCTCGGCACCGTGGCGCTGTCGCTCGCCACCTTCATGAACGTGCTCGACACCTCGATCGCCAACGTGTCGATCCCCGCGATCGCGGGCGATCTCGGTGTCTCGCCCGATCAGGGCACCTGGGTGATCACCTCATTTGCCGTCGCGAACGGCATCTCGGTTCCGCTCACCGGCTGGCTGACCCGCCGCTTTGGCCAGGTGAAGCTGTTCACCGGCGCGGTGGTGCTCTTCGTCATCGCCTCGATCCTCTGCGCTGCGGCGCCCAACCTTTCGATGCTCATCCTCGCTCGCGTGTTCCAGGGGGCGGTCGCGGGCCCGATGATTCCGCTCTCGCAGGCGCTGCTGCTCGCGAGCTACCCGAAGAACCGTGCGGGCACGGCGCTGGCCATGTGGTCGATCACGACGCTGGTCGCGCCGGTGGTAGGCCCGGTGCTCGGCGGGTGGATCACCGACAACATCGCCTGGCCGTGGATCTTCTACATCAACGTGCCGGTCGGCATCGCCGCCGCGCTCGCGACCTGGGCGATCTATCGCCGCCGCGAGACCCCCACGGCCAAAGTGCCGGTGGACGCGGTGGGTCTTTCGCTCCTCATGATCTGGGTCGGGGCGATGCAGGTGATGCTCGACAAGGGCAAGGATCTCGACTGGTTCAACTCCGCGGCGATCGTGACGCTCGCCTGTGTGGCCGTGGTCGGATTTGCGGTATTTCTGATCTGGGAGCTCACCGAGGAGCACCCGATCGTCGATCTGTCGCTGTTCCGCGGCCGCAACTTCACCGTCAGCACGATCGCGATGCTCTTTGCCTACGGCCTGTTCTTCGGCAACGTGGTGCTGCTGCCGCTGTGGCTACAGCAGTACATGGGCTATACCGCGACGCTCGCCGGCTGGGTGCTCGCTCCGGTGGGATTCCTCGCGATCCTCCTCAGCCCGGTCGTGGGTCGCTTCAACGACCGCGTCGATCCGCGCATTTTCGTGACCGTTTCGTTCGCGATATTCGCGCTGGTGCTGTTCATGCGGGCACACTTCAACACCGACGCCACCATCACCACGCTGATGCTGCCGACCGTGATCCAGGGCGCGGCCATGGCGGCATTCTTCATTCCACTGGTCTCGATCTCGCTGTCGGGATTGGCGCCGGAGCGCATCCCGGCCGCCTCGGGGCTGTTCAACTTCGCGCGCATCACTGCCGGGGCCTTCGGCACCTCGATCACCACGACGTTGTGGGACCGGCGCGCGACGCTGCACCACGCGCAGCTCGTCGAGCATCTGAGCCCCAATAATCCGGTGACCGCGCAGGCGCTCGGCACCCTGCACGGGAGCGGCATGGGCCCGGACCAGAGCTATGCAGCCCTCAACCGACTGGTCGACGCGCAGGCGTTCATGCTGTCGGCGGACGACATCTTCTACGTCTCCGGGATGCTCTTCATCGCACTGATCGCGCTCGTGTGGCTGGCGCGGCCAGTGCGCGCGGCGGCGGCCGGCGCGGCCGCCGCGGGCGCCCACTGACACGACCAAGCCGCGGCCCCTAGCGCGCCGCGCGCAGAGCCTTGGGCGGCAGCAGCCACACGAGCCGGCCGCGCCCGGCGCGCGCCGCTCCCGGAAATTCGAGCAGCGCCACCCCCATCTTCTTCATCTCGAAAGCCGTCGCGCCCACCCCGCCCGGAAGGCACATGGCGAGGAGCCGCCCGACCGCCGGCTCATGCCCGACCACCGCAATGCTGCGGTCGCGGGTGCGCGCGAGCAGCGCCAGCAACTCCTCGGGGGACGCTCCCGGCAGGAGCTGCACACAGACGCTCGCCTCGGGCCAGCCCGCTAATCGTGTGAGGATCGCGGCGGTCTCCTGTGCGCGGCTGAGCGGGCTTGCCAGCACGCGCGCCGGCGGGTCGGCGATGCGCTTCAGTCCGAGCGCGGCCTTGCGCGCCCGTTCGGCGCCCTCGGGCGTGAGCGGCCGCTCGGCATCGTCAGGCCAGCGCGTGGCGCTGCGTTCGAAAGCGACGGCATGTCGGACGACGAGCAGCTGCATGCGCGCGCGGTGCGCTCGCGCTCAGTGCTCGAGCGGGTGCGGCTGCGGCTCGGGCGCGGGGTGAGGGTAGCCGGCAGCGAGCGTGGGGGCGGAGGCGGCCGGGACGGGCTCGGCGATCACTGCACTGCTCCCCTGGCGGGCGTTGTCGAGCAACTCTCCGAGTCTCGAGCGCAAGGCTCGCCAGCGCTGGCCGCGCACCTTGCGCCACGAGCGGGTGAGGCTCTTGCGCGCCTGCGCGGTGGTCGTCGCATGACGCTCGGCCAGGCGGCCCATGAGGAACAAGGTTCCCGCGGGCAGCTCGTTTGCCGGATCGGCCGCGAGCGCGGCGAGGCGATTGCGCGCCATGTAGGCGTCCTGGTGCGCGCCGAGCTCATCCTGCAGACGCCGCAGCGCCTTGAGCTCGTCTTCCGCCGGTTTACCGAACATGAGCGCGCCGGACTCGATCGCATAGCGCAGCTGCTTCGCACGACGGCGGACGAGGTGATAGTCCTCCATCGGCGAGTTGCTGCGCAGCCCGCGGACCGAGTTCCGGAGCTTGCGGAAGCGGCGGCGCACCCGCTCGGGCATGACCACCATGGCGCGTTCGCCGAACGCACCGGCCGCGGTAGGCGCGGCGGCGCTCGCCGCGGTGAGCGCCTCGAGCCACCGCCGCGTCGGCTCGGAGTCGAGCGCGCGGATCATGCGCGCGCGGGCGCGGCACCGCTCGCTCTCGAGGCGAGCTCTCAAGGGCTCGACCGCGGCGCGCTCGCTCTCGGGCAATGCCAGACTGTGGCGGGCGAGCTCCGCGAGTTGCACGTCGAGGTCGCGCGCGGCCCCGAGCGTGCGCAGCACGCTCTTGGCGGTCCGGCGCGCGTGCGTCAGCGCCACGGGCAGCTGGCGCCTGAAGAGCCCGAGGGTTGCGTCGATACGGCGCGTGGTGACCCGCAGCTGGTGTAGCGCCTCGGGGTCGTGTCCGAGGCGCGCCCCCGGCTCGTGCTGACGCCAGGCCCCGAGCAGCCGTCGCAATTCCCCGAGCGCCACTTCGCTCGCCGTGGTGGCGGCATCGAAAGCGGGAGTCGCGGGGCCGCGCGGCGCGGCGACCGCGGACTTCGAATCCGTCAGAGTGCCGCCGGCAGCCAGCTCGCCCTGACGGGCGCTGAGCGAATCCCTCATCGATGACCTGACCGAATTCGAGTTTTCGCGAGTTTAGCAAAGGCGCGGGCGCGCGCAGACCTCGGGCCGGGGCTGCGCCGCAGCACTGGGGGCGGGTTTACCCCTAACGCCCGAGGGGCCGCGCACTGCGCTATTGTCCCCGCTGCGGGAGTGGCTTCCGCGATGCAAGAGGCGCCCGCCCAGTCCGCGGCAGGCGCAAATTGACGCTCCTAGAGAGGCTTACGTATGATTCGCGCCCCCCGTGCGGCGGGGCCGGCTAGGGGTGCCTTTGGGATTGTGCCCGTAGCTCAGGCGGATAGAGCATCGGCCTTCTAAGCCGAGGGTCGCAGGTTCGAGTCCTGCCGGGCACGCCAGCCGCGCGGAATCCTGGGGCCGAGATGGTGGACGTAGCTCAGTTGGTAGAGCCCCGGGTTGTGATCCCGGTTGTCGTGGGTTCGAGTCCCATCGTCCACCCCAATTTGGGCATTGCGCAGCGGGCAAAAGTCACGTCTTTTGCCCGCGGCCGACGAAGTGATGTCCGCCGAAATCGCCGCAGGCGATTTCGGCCAATAGAACAGGGCCGTTAGCTCAGCTGGTAGAGCAGGAGACTCTTAATCTCTTGGTCGTAGGTTCGATCCCTACACGGCCCACCAATTTTGCGAACACTGCCTGCCAGCAGAGGCCAAAATACTGGTCATGAAATTCCTGGATCCAGATACCGAGAGCGCTGTACGCGACTTCCTTGCGCGGATTCCGGCTGATATACGCGTGGATCGAGCAATACTTTTTGGCTCGCGTGCGCGCGGAGAGCACGGGCCGGACAGCGATGCTGATGTCGCCTTGATCCTTCACGAACGTGGCAACGATGGTGAAACACTGATGATGCTCGCTGGACTAGCCTATTACGCGTATCTCGACACGGGGATCATGGTACAACCGGTTCCCATTGCAATCGAAGATTGGCGAAATCCGGGACAGTTCCCCAGGCCAGGGTTCCTCAGAACTATCGAGCGCGAGGGGATAGTGCTGTGAGGATGGCGCCGTTCGCGCTAATGCAGGCGATACGACAGCGCGGTTAGCAGATCCTATTACGCGATGTTTGACATCGCGCGGGCTGCACTGTTGCGTGCCGGCGTTGCCGAAGACAAGCTGCCGCGGACGCATAACGGGGTTGTCGAAGCCTTCCGTAATCACGCAGTGCAATCAGGACGGATTGACCGAGAACTCGGAGCCGAATTGAGCCGCATAGAATCACTGCGGATAAAAGCGGATTACACCGGAGCCGAAATTGAATTAAAGGAGGCGCGGGAGGTTGTCCGCAAAGCCGAACTTTTCGTTCAAACCGTCGAGCGCGTATTTTCCCTTGATGAACTCTCCCTCGCGGCAGAATACAAAAACCACAACCCGAGTCACGATGACAAGGTCTCGGAGCCAACTGTTGCTACCTCAAAAATCGAGAGGAATGACGCGCATCCGCAACCAACGTCGCCAGAGGAGACTCGACGTCAGGCGCGGGAAAATTGGTTGCGGTTACGACAGCAGGCAATCGAGGGCCGGAAAAGTGTCGATCGTGACAGGGACGCCGGCCGCGCATCTGAACAAGATCAAAGCCATTCACTCGACAGTGAATTCGACGAGTAAGGGGAGTTCGAGGACTGTCGGACCGCCGGACGCCCACCTGCATCAGAAAAACCGAGTGGGGATGGGTTGCTCGGCGCGCCGCGCAGCATCGGTTCGGCTGCGCATTTTTCCAATCAATCACCGAGCCCGGGACCCGGGTTAGGGGAAAGGAGACCTTGTCAGGTCGCGGTCTCGTACGGCTATGATAATCAATGTCTTACAAGACGGACCAGGCGACGATGACGAGCGACGGCGCTGCGCAGGAAGCCGCGCTCCATCGGCTATAATCGCCCGCACCCCGACGCGCGGCCGTCAGGTGTAGCCGCATCCGGCTCGTCCGGTGCGCACGGCACGGGCGAAAGTGGCGGAACTGGTAGACGCGCTGGACTTAGAATCCAGTGGGGAAACCCGTGAGAGTTCGAGTCTCTCCTTTCGCACCAGTTCTCCCGACGCTTCACTTCGCGGAATGCGGTCTTGAGGCTGCGGGGCTTGAAGGTCCTGCGGCGCCGAGGATTTGATTGATGCAAGTCTCTCTCTCCGACACGGGTGGCCTCTCGCGGCGTCTGGAAGTGGCCGTACCTGCCACCGAGGTGGCGCGCGAGGTGCAGCAGCGCCTGAAACGTCTGTCGCGCACCGCACGCCTCAAGGGTTTTCGCCCCGGCAAGGCCCCGCTCACGGTCATCGCCAAGCAATTCGGCGACCAGGTGCGCGCCGAGGTCCTGAGCGACCTGGTGCGCAGCTCCTTCGCGCAGGCGGTGAGCGAGCAGAAGCTTCGCCCGGCCGGTGGCCCACGCATCGAGCCGATCGCGATGGGGCCCGAGACCGACCTCAAGTACGCCGCCCATTTCGAGGTGCTGCCCGAGATCCGGGTGAATCCGCCCGAGCGGCTCGCCATCGAGCGGCCGGCGTCTTCGGTCGAGGAGACGGACGTCGATGCCATGATCGAGAACATGCGGGCGCAGCGGCCCGTGTTCACCCCGGTCGATCGGGAGGCCCGCGACACCGATCGGGTCGTCTTCGACTACAAGGCCCGCATCGGCGGCAAGCCCTTCGAGGGGAGCGACCTCACCGACGTGAGGATCGTGCTCGGCACACGCCAGGCGATGCCTGAGCTCGAAGCGGGCCTCAGGGGCGTGCGGGCAGGCGAGCAGCGCATCGTGCACGCAGTGTTCGCGGCCGCGCACCCGAACAAGAAGCTCGCGGGGCAGTCCGCCGAGCTCCACCTCTCCATTAAGGCGGTCGAGGAACACTCTCTTCCGGCGGTGGACGACGAGTTCTTCCGCACCTATGGTGTCGAACAGGGTGGACTCGCGGAGATGCGCGCCGAGGTTCGCAAGAGCATGGAACGGGAGCTCGCCGAAGTGATTCGCGGCCGCGTGCGAACTCAGCTGCTCGATGCGCTCTACAGGGACAACCCCATTGAGCTGCCGCGGGCCCTCATCGAGGAACAGGTCCAGGAGCTGCAGCTCGATACCGCACGCCGCTTGGGGATCCGCGATGCGAGCCGCCTCCCGCGGCACGAGTCCTTCGAGGAGCCGGCGCGGCGGCGCGTCGCGCTCGGTCTCCTCATGTCGCAGATCGCGCAGTCGCAGGGGCTCAAGGCGGATCGTGAGCGCGTGGCGGCACGTCTTACCGATCTAGCGGAGGGCTACCCCGACCCCGAGGAGGCGCGGCGCGCGTACTTGCGTAACCCGCAGGCGATGCGCAGCATCGAGTCTGCAGTCCTCGAGGAGCGGGTCGTCGACTTCCTCCTCGAGCGCGCCCGGGTCACCGAGCGTCGCACGAGCTTCAGCGAACTCACCGGATTTGGCCGGAGCCCCGCCGGTGAGGACGCTCCACACCAGCACGAACCCCGGCACGACCCCCAGTACGAACCCCAGGACGAGGCGAGCGGCACATGAACGAGCGTGGCTTGAATCTGGTCCCCATCGTGGTCGAACAGACCGCGCGGGGCGAGCGGGCTTATGACATCTATTCCCGTCTCCTCAAGGAGCGGGTGGTCTTCATCGTGGGACAGATCGATGACTACATGGCCAACATCGTGGTCGCGCAGATGCTGTTCCTCGAGTCCGAGAACCCCGACAAGGACATTGCGCTCTACATCAATTCCCCGGGCGGCATCGTGAGCTCGGGACTGGCGATCTACGACACCATGCAGTTCGTCAAGCCGGACGTCAGCACCATCTGCATCGGCCAGGCGGCCAGCATGGGAGCCGTGCTCCTCGCCGGCGGCGCGCACGGCAAGCGCTACTGCCTCCCTCACGCGCGCGTGATGATTCACCAGCCCCTCGGCGGCTTTCAGGGACAGGCGGCGGATATGGAGATTCATGCCAAGGAAATGCTCGAGACGCGCGACCGGCTGAACAAAATCCTGGCCAAGCACACCGGCCAGAGCGTCGATCGCATCAAGCAGGACACCGACCGCGACCGCTTCATGGACTGGCAGGAGGCGGTGCGCTACGGTCTCATCGACAAGGTCCTCGAAAAGCGGGTTGAGCTGCCGGCTGCGCCCCCCGAAAAGCGGGGCTGATCGGAGCCACGGGCGGGCGCGGCTCGGGCGCACCGCGCGGGCAAATGTAAAAGAGGTGAACCACGTCATATAACTCCCCTACACAGAAGTACTTAGCCGTGCTTTTGCGCTTTGCTTCACGGGCTGACGCCGTGCTATAAGAAACTGGCGTCTCACCACCTTCGAGAAGGAAAGCGGTGGAGTTTTACGAGGAACCTCGATGAGCGAAGACTCCCGCAGCCGCCACGACGACGGCAAGCTCCTTTACTGCTCCTTCTGCGGGAAGAGCCAGCACGAGGTGCGCAAGCTCATCGCCGGTCCCTCGGTGTTCGTCTGCGACGAATGCGTCGAGCTGTGCAACGACATCATCCGTGAGGAGCTCGAGGACCGCGCCGAGCGGGCGCGCGACAAGCTCCCGAAGCCTCACGAGATCAAGAAAGTCCTCGACGAGTATGTGATCGGCCAGGAGCGCGCCAAGAAAGTGCTCTCGGTCGCGGTCTACAACCACTACAAGCGCCTCCAGACCCGCACCGGCCCCGCGCGCTCGAAGGACGACATCGAGATCGCCAAGAGCAACATCCTGCTCATCGGCCCGACGGGCTGCGGAAAGACACTTCTCGCGGAGACGCTGGCGCGGCTCCTCAACGTGCCGTTCACCATCGCAGACGCCACGACGCTCACCGAGGCCGGCTACGTGGGCGAGGACGTCGAGAACATCATTCAAAAACTCCTGCAGAAGTGCGATTACGACGTCGAGAAGGCGCAGACCGGCATCGTGTACATCGATGAGATCGACAAGATCTCGCGCAAGTCCGACAACCCCTCGATCACCCGCGACGTCTCGGGCGAGGGCGTGCAGCAGGCGCTCCTGAAGCTCATCGAGGGCACGATCGCCTCGGTCCCACCGCAGGGCGGGCGCAAGCACCCGCAGCAGGAGTTCCTGCAGGTCGACACGAGCAACATCCTCTTCATCTGCGGGGGCGCGTTCGCCGGACTCGAGAAGATCATCCTGAACCGCACGCAGAAGAGCGGCATCGGCTTCACTTCCGAGGTGCGCGGCATCAACGCGCGCCCGCACGGCAGCGACCTGTTCCACGACGTCGAGCCCGAGGATCTCATCAAGTACGGGCTGATTCCGGAGTTCGTGGGGCGCTTGCCCGTCGTGGCGACCCTCGACGAGCTCGACGAGGAGGCGCTGGTCTCGATCCTCACCGAGCCCAAGAACGCGCTCACCAAGCAGTACCGGCGGCTCTTCGAGATGGAGGGCGCCGAGCTCGAGTTCCGCGAGGAGGCCCTGCGGGCGGTGGCGCACCGCGCCATGCAGCGCAAGACCGGGGCCCGGGGACTACGGACTATCCTCGAGACGGTGCTCCTGGACACCATGTACGAGCTTCCCTCGATGCGGAACGTCTCGAAAATCGTCATCGACGAGACGGTCATCGAGGGCCAGACCAAGCCCTACGTGGTCTACGGCTCGGATGAGAGCCGCCTGGCGAGCGTGGATGAGCCGCGCCGGGCCTCGGGCTCGAATCACCACTGATCCGTCCGGTATCCGGAACCCTCCGGGTGCGCGCGTTGCAGCGCCTGTGAGGCGCGTCACCCTTGAAACGGGGTGCCGCAGCCTCAATTCCCGTTACACTAGGGCCGTAAAACGCCGTCGGCTCAGGTTCTGACAGGCGCCTGAGCCCACACCCGATCCATCATCGAGGGCTTGAGCGTGTCCGAACCGACCAATCCTGCGACTGCCGTTCCTGCCGTGCTCGAGAACGTGCCGGTGCTGCCGCTGCGCGACGTGGTGGTGTACCCGCACATGGTGATTCCGCTGTTCGTCGGGCGCGAGAAGTCCATCCAGGCGCTGGATGTCGCCATGCGCACCGACAAGCGCATCATGCTGGTGGCGCAGAAGCAGGCCGACGTCGATGACCCGAAGGCGGACGATCTGTACCGCATCGCCACGGTCGCGACCATCCTGCAGCTCCTGAAGCTCCCCGACGGCACCGTCAAGGTGCTGGTCGAGGGCGTCGACCGCGCGCGGATCGAGAAGCTGCACGCGGGGGACTACTACGCGGCGGACGCGACGCTGCTGCCCGACGCCGAGGTCTACGACGAGAAAGAGCTCGACGTGCTCGCGCGCTCGGTCATCTCGCAGTTCGAGCAATACGTGAAGCTCAACAAGAAGGTGCCCCCCGAGGTGCTCACCGCGCTTGCCGGCATCGAGCAGGCCGGGCGGCTCGCGGATACCGTCGCGGCGCACATGTCGCTCAAGCTCGCCGAGAAGCAGAAGGTGCTCGAGATCCTCGACGTGAAGAAGCGCCTCGAGCACATCCTGGTCGCCATCGAGAGCGAGATGGACGTGCTGCAGATCGAGAAGCGCATCCGCGGCCGCGTCAAGGCGCAGATGGAGAAGAGCCAGCGCGAGTACTACCTGAATGAGCAGATGAAGGCCATTCAGAAAGAGCTCGGCGAGATGGACGAGGGCGGCAACGAGATCAGCGAGCTCGAGCAGAAGATCGCCAAGGCCGGCATGCCGAAGGAGGCGCGCGACAAGGCCGCCGGCGAGCTCAACAAGCTCAAGATGATGTCGCCGATGTCAGCCGAGGCGACCGTGGTGCGCAACTACATCGACTGGCTGCTGAAGGTGCCGTGGAAGAAGCGCACCAAGATCATCAAGGACATCACCCGCGCCCAGAAAGTCCTGGACGAGGACCACTACGGGCTCGACAAGGTGAAGGAGCGCATCGTCGAGTACCTCGCCGTGCAGCAGCGCGTCGACAAGCTCAAGGGGCCGATCCTGTGCCTCGTGGGTCCGCCCGGAGTCGGCAAGACCTCGCTCGGCCAGAGCATCGCGCGCTCCACCAACCGCAAGTTCGTGAGGATGTCCTTGGGCGGCGTGCGCGATGAGGCGGAGATCCGCGGTCATCGGCGCACCTACATCGGCTCGATGCCCGGCAAGATCGTGCAGAACATGTCCAAGGCGGGGGTGCACAACCCGCTGTTCCTCCTCGATGAGGTCGACAAGATGTCGATGGACTTCCGCGGCGATCCGTCGTCGGCGCTCCTCGAGGTGCTCGACCCGGAGCAGAACTCGACCTTCAACGATCACTACCTCGAGGTCGACCTCGACCTCTCGGAGGTGATGTTCGTCTGCACCGCGAACACGCTCAACATCCCGCCGCCGCTCCTCGACCGCATGGAGGTCATCCGGCTGCCCGGCTACACCGAAGACGAGAAGATGAACATCGCCCGGCGCTATCTCGTGCCGAAGCAGATGAAGGGCAACGGGCTCAAGCCCGATGAGCTGAAGGTTTCCGATACGGCGCTCCTCGACATCGTGCGCTACTACACGCGCGAGGCCGGCGTGCGCAACCTCGAGCGCGAGATCGCCAAGATCTGCCGCAAGGCCGTGAAGCAGATGCTGCTGCACAAGAAGGACCAGAAGTCGGTGGCCGCGACTCCGCGCAACCTCGACAAGTTCCTGGGCGTGCGGCGCTTCCGTTACGGCAAGGCCGAGGACATGAACCGCGTCGGGCAGGTCACCGGGCTCGCCTGGACCGAGGTGGGAGGCGAGCTTCTCACGATCGAGGCCGCGGTCGTGCCGGGCAAGGGTAAGCTCCAACACACCGGGCAGCTCGGCGAAGTGATGCAGGAATCCATCCAGGCGGCGATGACCGTAGTGCGCAGTCGCGCGCAGGGCCTGGGGCTCGACCCCGAGTTCTACCAGAAGCACGACGTGCACCTGCACATCCCGGAAGGCGCGACCCCGAAGGACGGCCCGAGCGCCGGCATCGGGATGTGCACCGCGCTGGTGTCGACCCTCACCAAGATCCCGGTGCGCTCGGATGTGGCGATGACCGGCGAGATCACGCTCCGCGGTGAAGTGCTCCCGATCGGGGGACTGAAAGAGAAGCTGCTCGCCGCGCATCGGGGTGGTATCAAGACGGTGCTGATCCCGGATGAGAACCAGAAGGACCTGGTCGAGATTCCCGACAACATCAAGGGCAATCTCGAGATCAAGGCCGTCAAGTGGATCGACGAGGTGCTCGCGGTCGCGCTCACCGAGCAGCCGAAACCGTACGTGTTGCCGGAAGCCCCGGCGGCGGTCGCGGCCGTGGCGGTCGCGGCGGCGGCGGACGACAAGCGCTCGCGCCGCAACGGCCGGCGACTGAAGCAGGTCGTGCCCCCGGCGCACTGAGCTTCCGCTCGATGCGGCGGCGCGCGCGTCGCCGCATCGCGCTCTCGTGGGTCGCTCGGGGTTTCCCGCAACCGTGCTAGAGTTTGAGCCCCTGGGTCCGGGTGCTTAGCTCAGCTGGTAGAGCGTCGCCCTTACAAGGCGAATGTCGGCGGTTCGATCCCGTCAGCACCCACCAATCAAATCAATCACGTACACGCTTCTCAACTCACCCCGTCAGCCGCAGCACAGTCATTGCGGGACTTCTGCGGGACTTTTGCACGCGGTTGGCCGCATCCAGCAGGTTCCGCAGCTCCGCCGCGCTGTAGTCCGTGGTGACCCGCGTGGACCGGTGCCCCAGGAGGTCCTGGCGGTCCTCGAAGGACACACCCGCCGCCCGGAGCCGCCGACCGAGCGTGTGACGCAGGTCATGCACCCGTACGTTCCTGAAGCCCGCTGGAGCCTCCCGGCCGAGCTCCACGGCATACCGACCGGCAGCCCGTCGCCGGGCCTGAATCCACCCGGAATTGCGGAAGTGCCCGACTCGATCCCGCCGGCCGTTGCTGTCCTCCCAGGTAAAGACGTATACGGGATGCTCCCCGCGCACCTCTTCGAGGACCGATTGGGCCACGTCGTTCAACATGACGACCCGTGCCTGCCGGTTCTTCACCCGCGTCGCAGGCAACACGAACACACTGCGCTTGATCTCGGGGGTGTCCAGTTCCGGTACCCGCTGTTCCCAGCTCCATTGCAGACTGCATAGCTCCTGGTCGCGCAGTCCCGTGTTCACATCGAACAAGGCCATTTTCTGCAGATGCGGAGCCAGCTCCGAGAAGAGCAGTTGCTGCTCGTCCCAGTCGAGCGGATAGGCCTTGCGAACCAACGGGTCCGACTCGAGCTGGATCAGCGGGGCAGATGCCAGCCAAGTCAGGTTCGAGTCCTCCTCTCGCCACACCGTGGCCGCGAGTCTCAGAACCCGCCGCGCCACGCCGATATTGCGGTTGAGGGTGCTCATAGAGAGGGCCTTACGCTTCCTGCGCCCCGCCGCGAGGAGGGCGCGAGTCCTTCGCGCCTCGATGTAGGGCTTGAAGGTCTCTCCATGCACGCTCTCGAGCCTTTTGTCCCCGATGAACGGATCCATGTCCTTCAGCGCGAGCGCGGATCGACCGATGCTCGGCTTGTGGGCATAGTCCGTCAGGTACTTCGTGGCCGCTTCGCGAAACGTTCTCTTCCTTCGCACGCCATATACTAAGGCTTCGCGGATCTCTCGGATCCGTTGTTCCATGTAGCGTTTGGCTTCTTCTTCATCGTCCGTTCCAGTGCTCTCACAAAGGCGTCCATGGTGTCTGATCCATTTGTCGATGTGCCATTCCCTACCGCCCGCCTTGGGCCTTCGGTAGAGTCCTGGTGTTCGCTTTGACATCGCTGTCCCTCCTTCTTCGGGGCGGGACGGCCGTTGCAGCGACAGTATTCCTCCGCCCAGGCATCCAGTTCAAGTCGGTCGAACGCAATGCCCCGTTCGCCGATCGTGATCACGCGCACACACGGTCGTACCAGCTTATTGAACGCATTCTTGTTCATGCCCAGGTACGCTGGCGCAATACGCAGGCGCAGGAGTCGCGGTGGGAACGACAGTGTCATGAGCAAAGCATCGAGGATTTCTCAGAGATAGACGACGGCCGCGAAGCGCGGATTGAGCCTCATCCGGGTGTGGCAACCCTGTGGCTTGCGAGGGTTGTCGTGCGGCAGATTGCCGCTAACGACACGCGGCTAGGACTGGGTGCACCGGATTGCAACACAAGGGGCGGGTACTTCCGCCATTTCTGCGGCGAAATATGAGGATCCTTGAGATCGGCACCCAACCCGTTGCCACGCTAGCAGGGTCGTCATCCGGTTCCCAAAGATATACCTCAGCCGCTACACCGTGCGACCGTCCATCTCCAGACTACTGCGCCAATGGCCATCCGCTTACCTCGGAGAATCTCGGCAGGAGCGGAGGCCGCTGGCGCTGCCGCCGATGCGGCGCTGCGCGTGCCGCGCGATTTCGAGCCGGCGCGTAGCTGTACAGGTCCGTGTGGTTCGGAAGGGTTGCCACTACTTAGGCGTTTTTGTTGCGTACTGGGATCGTGCGCCCACATGCAACGGTTTACTACGGAAGGCACCGTATCCTCTGTTGCAATAAGGCCTGACGGAGGAGGCATGGCCGTTGCTTCGGGCTCCTTACGCGTGAGGGTTAGCGCCGATGGCTCACATGACCGCTGACGGGCTTAAAGAGCGTATCACCAAGATCGCGCAGGTAGTCACCGCGTCCATCGTTATTCCCTTGGCGTGGATCGAGGGGACTCTTCGGTGGCTGATCGGGTCCGCGTCGGGAGTTCTCGTGCTGTCGCTATCAGCGTACTTCTATCTTCGTCGCACCAGTTTGAGCAGGCCGCTCATGCCTTCCCAGTTGCTTGCGTGGTTCGCGGCGCAGCGATACGAAATAAAGCTGGGAATCCTCGGAGCTTTGCTCACAGTGGTTGGCTTCGCGATTGCGTTTTGGACGGCGTCAACGACCTGGAGACGACAGAAGGAACTCGAGCTGAGAATCGAGGGGCATAAGGCAATCCTCACGCGCTTTCAGCGCGCGCTACGCTTGCTAAACAGCCTAGATTCGTACCTTCATGTCCTAATTAATGCACTTAGAACACTCACACCGCAGATGCCAGAGGCGGAGAAGGCTCTGCACATAGCCTTCTCGAATTCTCAGGCGATGGAGTTCTCAAAGTCCCGTCAGCAGCTTTACGCGGCGATGCTTGACGTATACGAACTCCACAGCGAATACGCCGTCATCTTCGCGAATGTCATTGCAGTACCTACGGATTTGAGAAAAGCGGCGGCCGCCATTGAGGCCGCGCAGCGTCAGCTCGCCAGCGTGGTGCCTCCGACGGCAGACCCGCATGCTCCGCAATTTGTGCAGACGTTCTTATCGCGATGCAATCTCCAGATCCTCGAGGCAGCTCACGCTGAATGCGGGCGTGCTCGGGAGGTTGCGAGTGGTATTTTTGGAAGAGCTTCTGGCGTCCTGATTCATGCAATTGTGAAGCCCAATTTTTGGGCTTTGGTGAACATCACGCGAATGGGCCGAATCGTCGGGCGAATCACGTTACTCGGTCGAATGAGATCGCGCGGTGAAAGGCCCTGATAGCGCCTGGCGGCCGCGCCGCGCACATACAAGGTTCGTGCGCGAGCACACCTTACTCTCCCCCTCCGCGTTAGAGGAGAGGGAGGGGCCCACCGAGTGGGAGGGTGAGGAGTCGCTCTCAATGCATCTTCGTGCGGACCTCTACCTCGAATGAGAAGATCGCGCCGCGCGTTGCAATGCGCGAGCGGAGCTCGCGGGCACCTACCTCAATCTGCGCGCCGCCGAGCTCGCCTCGCGAGCCTTACGCGATCAGGAGGATCAGAAGCGACTCGTCGCTCAGGTCCGCGCTGCCCTGGCCGATGACATCGAGCGCGGGGAGCCGCTGCAGCCGGTGCGCTTGCGCGAGCGCGCGAAGCGCACCCGGCTCGAGGATTCCGAGCGCGCTGACGTCCCGGAATCATTGCAGCGGTCCGATCGGTGCGCGACCTCTAGCGGCTCATTCAGTAGTGCTCGACGTGTCGTACTGGATTTACGCGGATGACTTTGCCTCCTAGGCTTGCGCACGATGGGGAGAACGACCGGGCAGTGGCGGTGCCGCATCTGCGCCTTTGATCGCTGGCATGTGGTCACGGTGAAACGCAAGAACGGCGCGCTCTATACCACCTCGTTCTATGCCTGCTCCGGTTGCTCGGTCATGTTTCTGAACCCAGAACAATTGAACGCTCTGGGTGACGCCGCCGCCAACATCGAGATGCCCACGGTCGTCTCCCTGCCGGTCCGACGCAAGTAGCCGCACGCCGCCACGCATGCCCACGTGCGCGCCCGGCAATGTCGCGATTTCTGAACGGACACATCGCTTTCGCCTGTGGCAATTGGGCGTCACCAGTAATGCGCACCGCCACACGCCTCGATCCCCATCAGGCACGGCGGCAATTGCGCGAAGAACTCAGCACCTTCACGCGCGGCAGCGTTCTGCGCCCCTTCACCACCTCATGCTCATTCACGTGATGCACTTGAAAAACCTGCTTCGCAATGTCCAGCCCGCAGCGGGTAAACTTCATCGTGACTGCCCTTGCTCTGTGATTGAACGATCCACAGTCTTCAATCTGGCACAACCGATGCCGTAAGAGCAGGGGGAGTGCATGTCATGACGCTACGCTGAGCCTCGGACGGAAAAGCAAACTACCACGGTGCAGCTTCGAGAGGCGTGTCTTGTGCGCAGCACAGTCTGTATGTCAGCGCACCGGCTGGCCGCAGGGGCCCAGGC
>Ga0209350_1000044_pt1 | contig 76496 bp, 64 predicted proteins | sample GraSoi013_2_20cm_2_FD_185822 | JGI IMG/M metagenome (GOLD analysis project Ga0209350, IMG submission 185822) | Grasslands soil microbial communities from the Angelo Coastal Reserve, California, USA - Sample 09_27_2013_2_20cm (SPAdes) (version 2) | ecosystem: Environmental > Terrestrial > Soil >...
GTGGAAGCCGGCTGTGACTGAGCCCGCGCCGGCGATGCGAGCGTCCGCGCTCTGGCCCCTTGGGATCGCCTGCTGCCTGCCGGCGCTCTGCGCCGGCAAGCCCTCGACAGATCCGCAAACCGCCGACGACAGCGAGGGCATGGAGGAGGTGACCGTCACCGCGCGCGGCGACGATCCACTCGCAGCGCAGCAGAACGCCTCCGCGGTTGAGCTGGACGGCGCCCTGTTGGCGAGCCTGCCGGCGAACCTGGAGGACCCCCTGGCGGTCGCCTCGCTGTTCGTCGATCCCGCCGCCAACGGCGCCGGCGGAACCAGGATCGTGGTCGACGGCGTGGAGGGCGACACGCTCGACGTCCCGAGCTCGAGCGTCAAGACCGTCGCCGTCGACAGCAATCCTTATTCGGCGGAGTTCAGCCGACCGGGGAAGGGACGCATCGAGGTCACCACCTGGGGGGGGTCCCTGGTTCGGCTACACAGGCGTTTTGAGTTCGCCTACAGGGACAACCACTTCGATGCCACGAACCCCTTTGATACGGTACACCCATCTCGACAGCGCGACTGGGGCGCAGGGCAGTTCGACGGGCCGTGGCTCGGCGGCAAGGCCACTTTCTTCGTCGGCGGTGATTACCTCAGGGACAACGACAACAGCTTCACCACTGCCCTGACGCCCTCGGGGGCGGTGAGCGAGCCCCTGCCCTTCCCGCGGCGCACCGCTCACCTGATCGCGCGAAGCGACTTCCGCACCCCGCTCCACAGCCTCTCGCTGCGCTACAACTGGAGCGACGATCGGCAGACCAACCAGGGCGTCGGCGCCTTCGATCTCCCCGAGCGCGCCTGGAATTCGAGGAATCGGACGCACGAGCTGCGGATCTCGGACGTCGCCCGCGTCGGCACGGACTTTCGGAACGACTTGCGCTTCGACTTCAGGTACCGGCCGAAGATTGCCGACAGCATGAGCGATGCGCCGGCCGTGCTGGTGAACGGCGCGTTCAACGGCGGCGGCGCGCAGGTCTCGCGGCAGAGCGTGGAGAAGGACATCGACTTCCAGGACCTCGTGTCCTACCGCGTGGGGCCGCACTCGCTGCGCTTCGGCGGCCTCGCGAAGTCGAGACTCATCGACTACACGGACGCTTCCAATTTCGGGGGAACATACACCTTCTCCGATCTCCCGGACTTCGTGAACAACCTGCCGCGTCAGTACACGGTCAACGGCGGCAACCCCCGGGTGAGGTTCACCCAGAACGAGTTCGCCTACTTCCTTCAGGATGAGATCCGCCTGCGGCCGCGGCTCAACCTGCTCCTCGGGCTGCGGCACGAATTGCAGTCGAATCTCGACGAGCACGCCAATCTGGCGCCGCGCCTCGCGCTGTCCGCTGCCTCGCAGGACGGCAGGACCATAGTGCGCGCGGGCAGCGGCATTTTCTATCAACGCCAGCCGGTCACTCTCGAAGAACAGTACCTGCTTCTCGACGGATCCAACCTCCGCCAGGTCGTTCTGACCAGTCCGAGCTACCCGCTGACGGGGGATCCCTTCGCGCAGGCCGGCCCGCCGAACGTGCTGCGCCTCGCTCCGCACCTCCGGGCTCCCTATGACATCCAGGCAAGCCTGGGGGTGGAGCGCAGGCTCGGCGAGCACACCACCCTCACCGCGGAATACACGCGGCTGCGCGGGCGGCGGCTCTATCGCATGCGCGACATCAACGCTCCGCTGCCGGCGACCGGGATTCGCCCCGACCCGAATTTCCTGAACGTCGATCAATTCGAGACTACGGGCAGCTCACGCTCCGACAGTCTCAGTCTCGGAGTCCGCGCCACGATAGCCTACACGTTGCACCTGGTCGCGCAGTACACGTTCTCGCGCGCAACCGACGACACCTCGTGCCTCTTCTCGCAGGCGGGCCTGTGCCGGCCGCCGGCGGACAGTTACAACCTGGCGGGCGAACGCGGGCCCGCGGACTACGATCAGCGACATCGATTCAACCTCGCCGGCGTCCTCTACCTGCCCGGGCATTTCACTTTCGGCTGCGTCGTTTCGCTGAGCTCCGGCACCCCCTACAACATCACGACGGGCTTCGACGACAACCAGGACACCGTGTTCAACGATCGCCCGACCCTCGGAAACCCCGCAGCGCCCTTCCAGTCCTTCGCCATCGACGGCTCAGGGGTCGTCGGCGGGACACCGGGTACGCTCTACGACGGGCCCGAGGCGTTGTTCGCCGGCAGGCTGGTCCAGACCACCCCGAGCAGCGTGCACTGGCTGATCCAGCCCGGGCCGGGCAATGTCGGGCGCAACAGCGGCAGGGGTCCGTCCTTCGCCGACGTCGACCTGCGCGTGGCGAAGCGGTTCGTCCTGAGAGAGAAGAGCAAAGGCGCGCAGAGCCTGGAGCTGCGCCTCGACGCTTTCAACCTGCTCAACCACGTCAACTACTTCAATTACGTGGGCACGCTCAATTCGCGGTACTTCGGCCGCGCGAACCATGCCTACGTGCCGCGGGAGATCCAGCTCTCCCTGAGGGCGCGCCTGTGAGCGAGCGCGCGGCGGTGTCCCCGGGCTTTCGTGGCGTCACCGGCGCGGCTTGCGCACTGCTCGGCTTGATCGAGCGCCTCCTTGAGCAGCCGATATGCGAGTCGTCAGCTCGCTGAAGGAGCCCGGCCCGGCCCCGGCGGGCGCCACACCGCCCGCTGGCGTCCGGCGCGTTGGCATCGAGGCACTCCCGGCGCTCGCGCTACGGGTATTGCGCGCTGCCCTGCAGCCCCTGCCGGCATGCATGGCCGATGACACCGAACTCTTCATCCGTTACGTGCATCGCAAGCCGGAACGAGGTCTCACCGTTATCTGTGCCGCCGGTGCCCCGCGTGAACGAGCCGCGCAGGGCAGCGCCCGCCCGGCGCCGCCCCGGTGGATCACGATTTCAATCGACGAGGGTGCGCTCGAAGGTGCACGGATCCGGCTCAGCGCTCAGGACATTCAACAGGTGCGGCCCGAGGGAGCCGTTGCGGGCTGCGTTGCGACCCCGAGTCTCGGCTTCGCCGTACAGGATTTTCCGAGCGACCGGAGGCTGTCGTCACTCGGCGCGAGCCTGAGCACGGATTTGCAGGATCCGCTCATCGGACAACTCGAGCTCGCGGCACGGGCCTGTCTGCTTGATCCAGCCTGGCACATCCGCCGCGCGCGGGCCGAGCCCGTACGTTACAAGCCCGGCAGCCGTTGTGTCATCCGCTACGAGCTCGGACTCGAGAAGCGCTCGGTCAACGGGGTCTTTCGCCGCGAGCTGTCCATATTCGGCAAGGTCCACGGCGATCCGCAAAGAGCGCTTGCAATCCACGCGGCGGCGGAGCAACTCTATGCCGCGCACCGTCACGATGGATCTCACCCGATCATCCCCCGTCCGCTCGGCGTGGCAGAAACGCTTGGGCTCACCCTGAGCGAAGCGATCAGTTCGGACACACCGGAAGAGGCTCCGCGCACGGGCTTAGAGGTTCTGCGGCCTCGCCTCCGGAGAGGCGTCGACGAACCGGTCGTCCGCCTGGATATTCCGGCTGGTGAGTTATGCGCAGTCGCGCTGGCGCTGGCAGGTCTTCACACCAGTGGCGTGTCGCTGCCGGGACCGCCCCGCACGGCCGCCAAGGAGGCGCTACGCGCCGCTGAGCGCGCCGCGCTGATCGCGACCCATTGCCCGCTCGTTGCGGACTCGGCCCGGCGGCTCGCCCGGGAGCTCGCGAGTCGGCTGCACGCGCTCAGGCCGGAGGCGTACGCACCAGCCCACGGAGGATTCAAACCGAGTCAGCTGCTCTTCCTGGGCGAACGGGTTTTCATTGTGGATCTCGATGGACTCTGCCGCGCCGACCCAGCGCTCGATGTCGGCTATTTTCTGGCTTACCTGCGGCCGAGCGGACTGTGGTATCGGCGGCCCGCCATGCGCGGCTGGTTCGCCGGTGCAGCGGCGACCTTTCTCACCGCCTATCGGCAAGCCATCATCAGGCGTGGCATCGACGACAGCACGAGCTACGGCATCCGCAAGCGGGCGCGCCTCTACGAGGCGGCCACCTTATTCAAGATTGCCGCCCGGCGCGCCCATCGCCTGAACAGTCCCCGCCCCGCGGAGCTCGAGGCCATCCTCGGCGAAATCCGGGCCTGCATGCATGATGCGCATTGAGAATCAACGAGCTCGGTTGGCCCCGGCACCGGCTAAGGCCCACGCCGCCTGACCTGGCCGCCGCGGCTTCACCGGTGCAGTGACGGCGGCAGCAGCGACGCGAGGTAGCGGGCGACCTGGTCCACCTCGAGATTGACGCGCGCGCCGACCGCGAGCTTGCCGAGTGTCGTGACCGCCTGGGTATGGGGGATGATGTTGACGCCGAAGACGGTGTCCGCGACCTCGTTGATGGTGAGGCTCACCCCGTCGACGGCGACCGAGCCCTTGCGCGCGATGTAGCGGGCGAGCTCCGCCGGAACTTCGATCTTCAGGCGCACGGAACGAGCTTCCTCGCTCGCGGCCACGACTCGCGCGACGCCGTCCACGTGTCCCGACACGAGATGGCCGCCGAGCGGATCTCCCGCCCTGAGCGCCGGCTCGAGATTGACGGGAGCGCCCGCGACGAGATCCCCGAGCGTCGTGAGCGAGAGAGTCTCCCGCGAGACATCGGCGGCGAAGGCCTGGCCCATCCGCTCGGTCACCGTCAGGCAGCAGCCCTGCACGCAGATGCTGTCGCCGAGCTGCACCCGCGAGAGGTCGAGGCGGCGGCAGGCGACGGTGAGGCGCACATCGCCGCCGCGCGGCTCGAGCGAGCGCGCCTCTCCGATGTCCTGAACGATTCCGGTGAACAGGGCCGCTCCCGCTTGCCTTCAAGTCTCAAACGCCAGCCGCCGGCGCCGGCGCCGGCGCGACGCGCGGCCGCAGCCGCAGCCGCAGGTCATCGCCGAGCTGAACGATCTCGATGAGGGTAAACGCGCGCGCCTCGCTCAGGAAAGCGGGCGCCGGGAGCTCCAGCAGCGGCCGCGCCTCATCGCCGAGCAGCCGCGGCGCCACGTAGAGCAGCAGCTCGTCCGCGAGCGAGTGCCGCACCAGCTCGCCCGCGACAGTGGGACCCGCCTCGACCTGCAGCTCGTTGATCTCGAGCTCCCCCAGCCGGTCGAGCACCGCCCCGAGCGAGAGCCGGCCGTTCACCTCCGGCACCGTCTCGATGCGCACTCCTCTCGCGGTGAGTCGCATGCCCGACTGCACGTCCTTGAGCGAGCTCTGCGCCGTCAGGACCATCACCTCGCCGCCCCCGGTGAGCAGCCGCGCGCCCGGCGGAGTGCGCAGGTGGCTGTCGAGCACCACGCGCAGCGGCTGGCGCGGCGATTCCGCAGCCGTTCCCGGTTGCCCGGCGGCCTCCGCAGGCAGGCGCACATCGAGCCTGGGGTCGTCGGCGAGCACGGTTCCGATTCCAGTGAGGATGGCGGAGCTGCGCGCGCGCCACTGCTGCACGTCCTCGCGCGCCGCCTCCCCGGTGATCCAGCGGCTCTCACCGGTTCCGAGCGCCGTACGGCCGTCGAGGCTCATCGCGAGCTTCACGCGCACCCAGGGGCGCCCCTGCTGCATGCGCTTCACGAATCCGCAGTTGAGCTCGAGCGCCTCGCGCTCGAGCAGCCCTCCCTCGACTTCGACGCCCCCTTCGCGCAGCGCCGCGGCGCCGCGTCCGTTGACCTCGGGGTTGGGATCGGTGGCGGCATACACCACGCGCGCCACGCGCGCCTCGAGCAGCGCCTCGACGCAGGGGGGCGTGCGGCCGTGATGGCTGCAGGGCTCGAGCGTCACGTACACCGTAGCCCCCGCGGCCTGCGCGCCGGCGGCCTCGAGCGCCTTGACCTCGGCGTGTGCCTCGCCGGCGCGCTCGTGCCAGCCCTCGCCGACGATGCGCTCGCCCTGCGTGATCACGCAGCCGACGCGTGGATTCGGGTCGGTGCTGGCGAGGCCCCGCTCGGCGAGTCCGAGGGCGCGCTGCATGGCCTCGCGGTCGAGCTCGGAGAGCGCGCTCACGGCTGCCCCCTCGCTCCGGCGCGGTGCTCGGTCATTTCTCCTCCCCCGAGCCCCCGGTGGCATCGTTGGCCGCGGGCTCCGGCGGCAGCAACGGCAGCTGATCGCGGTCCACGGCGCGCGGCGCGTGGCGCTTGCGCCCGCGCGGCTGGGTCGGCGGCGCCGAGCGGGCGCTCCGCAGCCGCTGAATCTCCTCGTGGAACGCCTCGACATCCTCGAAGTGGCGGTACACGGAGGCGAAGCGCACGTAGGCGACCTCGTCGAGGTGGCGCAGCTCCTCCATCACGAGCTCCCCGATCGCGCGCGAGGACACCTCCCGGTCGCCGAGGCTTCGCACCTTGTGCACGACGCGGCTCACGGCCTCGTCGATCTGCTCGCGCGGCACGGGGCGCTTCTCCAGCGCCTTCTCCATGCCGGCGCGCAGTTTCCCCTCATCGAAGGCCTCGCGGCCACGATCGCCCTTGATCACCATCGGCATCACGAGCTCCGCCGACTCGAAAGTCGTGAAGCGCTCGCCGCACTTCAGGCACTCGCGGCGGCGGCGGATCTGACGGCCTTCCCCCGCGAGGCGCGAGTCGGTCACCTTGGTCTCGACGTGGCCGCAGAAGGGACAGTGCATGCGGCGTGTACCGCCCCGGTCGCTACGGTCCGTACACCGGAAAGCGTCCGCACAGCTCGAGCACCTTCGGGCGCACCCGCTCGATCGCCGCCGGGGCGGCCTCCGCGTCCAGCACCTCGGCGATGAAGTCCGCCACCTGCTCCACCTCGCGCACCTTGAAGCCGCGGGTGGTGGAGGCCGGCGTGCCGATGCGCAGGCCGCTCGCGACCATGGGCGGGCGCGGGTCGTTGGGGACGGCGTTCTTGTTGACGGTGATGTTGGCGCGCCCGAGCGCCGCGTCGGCGTCCTTGCCCGTGATGTTGCGGTCGGCGAGACTCATGAGGAAGAGGTGATTGTCCGTGCCCCCGGAGACGATCTGATAGCCGCGGCTCGCAAGCCGCGCCGCCATGGCGCGCGCGTTGGTGAGCACCTGCCGCTGGTACTCGCGGAACTCCGGCTGCAGCGCCTCGAGGAGCGCCACCGCCTTGGCGGCGATCACGTGCATGAGCGGCCCGCCCTGCGTCCCGGGGAACACGAGTGAGTTCAGCTTGCGGGTGATTTCCTCGTTCGCGCGCGCCAGGATCAGCCCGCCGCGCGGCCCGCGCAGCGTCTTGTGAGTGGTGGTGGTCACGACGTCGGCGTGCGGGAGCGGGCTCGGGTAGACACCTGCGGCCACCAGCCCCGCGACGTGCGCCATGTCCACCACGAAATACGCGCCGACGCCACGGGCGATTGTTTCGAAGCGCGCCCAGTCGACGACCCGCGAGTAGGCGGAAAAGCCGGCGACGATCATCTTCGGCCGGTGCTGCTCGGCGAGCCGCTGTACCTGGTCGTAGTCGATCTCGCCGGTCTCGGGGTGGATGCCGTACTGCGCGGCGCGGAACAGCTTCCCGGAGAAATTGACCTTGGCGCCGTGCGTCAGGTGTCCGCCGTGGTCGAGGCTCATGCCGAGGATCGGATCCCCGGGCTGCACCAGCGCGAGGTAGGCCGCGGCGTTCGCCTGGGAGCCGGAGTGCGGCTGCACGTTGGCATAGTCGGCGCCGAAGAGCGTCTTCGCCCGGTCGATCGCGAGCTGCTCGGCCACGTCCACGTACTCGCAGCCGCCATAGTAGCGCTTGCCGGGATAGCCTTCCGCGTACTTGTTGGTGAGCACCGAGCCCTGCGCCTCGAGCACCCGGGGGCTCGCGTAATTCTCGGAGGCGATGAGCTCCACGTGCTCCTCCTGGCGGCGACGCTCGCCCTCGAGCGCCTCGGCCAGCTCGGGATCGAAGCCTGCGATGGTCATGTTGGTGCGGAACATGAGCCGCGCCTACAGCAGATTCTCGACCACCGCGGTCCAGGCGCGCGCCAGATTCTCGCGGTGGTAACCCCCGCCGCCGAGCGCGAGCACCCGCCCGTGACCCAAGCGCTCCGCGAGCGCCGTCAGCTCGCGCGCGGCGCGTCCGTGCACGCGCGGCGAGAAGCGCAGATGGGTGATGGGGTCGCCCTCGATGCTGTCGGCGCCACACTGCAGGATGATGAACTCGGGGGAAAATTTCTCCAGATGCGCCACGACCTGCGGCCACACCTGCGCGAACACCTCGTCATCGGCCCCCGGAGGGAGCGGCAGGTTGAGCTTGGTACCCTCGGCCGCCCCGCGCCCGCTCTCCTGGCGCGCGCCGGTGCCCGGATAGAGGTAGCGCCCGTCCTCGTGCAGGTCGGCGAACACCACCGCCGGATCCTCCTCGAATGCGTAGAACACGCCGTCGCCGTGATGCGCGTCGATGTCCACGTAACCGACGCGCTTCAGGCCCTGGCGCTTCAAGAGCTCGATCGCCACGCCGCAGTCGTTGAACACGCAGAAGCCGGCCGCGCGCTCGCGCCCCGCGTGGTGCAATCCCGCGATCGGCACGAAGGCCCGGCGACACTCCCCCTGCATGATCGCCTCCACGGCGCTCAACGTGGCGCCGACCACGCAGGCCGCCGCCTCGTACACGCCGCGGAACGCCGGGGTGTCGCCGGCGTCGAGAAAGCCTTGACCGCTCTCCGAGCGCTCGCGCACGAACTCGAGGTAGGCGGGGCTGTGGAACGCGCGCAGCTCCTCTTCCGAGGCGGTGCGCGGCTCGAGCACACGCACGCGCTTGTCGAGGCCGCGCGCCTCGAACTCGCGCACGAAAACGCCATGACGATCGGGCCCGAAGGGATGGCCGTCGCCAAAGCCATAACGGGCCAGCCGCTCGCCGAGCACCACGGCCACGTTGCTCATGTCGGTACGCTGTCGCTCCCTGTGAGGGGTCGCTCCCCGGCGCCGAAGCCTAACACAGCGCCGCCACGGCTTACCCGGCGAGGCATCGCCATCGGCGGCAGCCTCGACCATAATCGTTTCCATGGCCCAATACATCTACACCATGAACCGCGTGTCGAAGGTCGTGCCGCCGAAGCGGGTCATCCTGCGCGACATCAGCCTGTCGTTCTTTCCGGGCGCGAAGATCGGCGTCCTCGGCCTGAACGGCGCGGGAAAATCGACGCTGCTCAAGATCATGGCCGGGATCGACACGGGCTTCGACGGCGAGGCGCGCCCGCAGAGCGGCATCCGCATCGGCTTCCTGTCGCAGGAGCCGCAGCTCGACGCCGCGAAGGACGTGCGCACCACGGTGATGGAGGGGCTCGGGGAGACTTTCCGGCAGGTGGAGGAATTCAATCGCATCAGTGAGCGCTTCGGCGAGTCCCTGGAAGAGGAGGAGATGAACGCTCTCCTCGAGCGCCAGGCGCAGCTGCAGGACGCGATCGACCACGCGGGCGGCTGGGAGCTCGAGCGCAAACTCGAGATCGCCGCCGACGCGCTGCGCCTGCCGCCGTGGGAGGCGAGCATCGCCACGCTCTCGGGCGGGGAGCGGCGCCGCGTGGCGCTGTGCCGGCTGCTGCTGTCGACCCCGGACATGCTGCTGCTCGATGAGCCGACCAATCACCTCGACGCGGAATCGGTCGCCTGGCTCGAGCGCTACCTCGAGCAGTATCCGAGCACGGTGATCGCGGTGACGCACGACCGTTACTTTCTCGACAACGTTGCCGGGTGGATCCTCGAGCTCGACCGCGGCTTTGGGCTCCCGTGGCACGGCAACTACTCCTCGTGGCTCGAGCAGAAGGAGAAGCGACTCGCGCTCGAGGAGCGCGAGCGCGAGGCGCTGCGCAAGACGCTCGCCCACGAGCTCGAGTGGGTGCGGCAGAACCCCAAGGCGCGCCAGGCGAAGAGCAAGGCGCGGCTCGAGCGCTACGAGGAGCTCGCCTCGCGCGAATTCCAGGAGCGCAACGAAACCAACGAGATCTACATCCCGCCCGGAGAGCGGCTCGGGGATCTGGTGATCGAGGTCGAGCGGCTCCGCAAGGGCTACGGGGAGCGGCTGCTGATCGACAACCTGAGCTTCAGAGTGCCGCGGGGCGCTATCGTCGGCATCATCGGCCCGAACGGCGCCGGCAAGACGACCCTCTTTCGCATGCTGACCGGGGGCGAGCCGCCCGATGCCGGCACGATCCGCCTCGGCGAGAGCGTGCGCCTCGCCTACGTCGATCAGTCGCGCCAGGCGCTCGATGACGGCAAGACCGTCTGGCAGGAGATCTCCGGCGGCCTCGACATGATCCGGGTCGGCGCCTACGAGACGCCCTCGCGCGCCTACGTCGGGCGCTTCAATTTCCGCGGCACGCAGCAGCAGCAGCTGATCGGCCAGCTCTCCGGCGGGGAGCGCAACCGCGTGCACCTCGCCAAGGTGCTGCGCGCCGGCGGCAACGTGCTGCTGCTCGATGAGCCGACCAACGATCTGGACATCGAGACGCTGCGCGCGCTCGAGGAGGCGCTGCTCGGCTTCCCCGGCTGCGCGGTCGTGATCTCCCACGACCGCTGGTTCCTCGACCGGATTGCGACCCACATCCTCGCCTTCGAGGGCGACTCGCAGGTGGTGTGGTTCGAAGGCAATTACCGGGAGTACGTCGAGGACTTCAGGCGCCGCAGGGGCGAGGACGCCGCGCAGCCGCACCGCATCCGCTACAAGCCGCTGACGCGCTGAAGGGAAAGCTGAGAGCCTTGTCGGAACTGACCGCGCCGCCGACGCAAGCTCGCGACGAGCGGCCGCTGCGCCGCTGGCTCGGGCCGCTCGCGGCGCTCTTGGTGCTTGCAGGCGTGGTGCTGCTGCTGCACCGCCAGCTCTCGCGGCTGCACATCCGCAGCATCTTCGAGCACCTGCACGCCATCCCGCGCCGCCAGGTGCTGGCCGCGCTCGCCTTCACGGCGGCGAGTTATTGGCTGCTCTCCACCTACGAGGTGCTGGCGCTGCGCTACCTGCGGCGAAAGATCCGCTACCCGCGCATCGTGTTCACGTCCTTCATCGCCTACTCTTTCGGGCATACGCTCGGCTTCGCCGCCTTCACCGGAGCGGCGATCCGCTTCCGGCTGTATGCCAGCGCGGGCCTCGGCGCCATCGACGTGGCGACCCTCACCGGCTTCTGCAGTCTGTCCTTCGGCATCGGACTCGCGACCGTGTCGGGCCTGTCGCTGCTGCTCGCCCTGTCGAACGCCGCGAGCATGCTGCGCCTGCATCACAGCTGGTCGCTGCTCGTCGGGACGGCGCTGCTCGGCGCGGTCGGTGCCTACGCGCTCTGGGCCTCCCTCGCACGCGGCAAGCTCGAGATCCGCGGCTGGGCGCTGCGTGCTCCGGGAGCGGCGATCGGCCTGACGCAGATCGTGCTCGGGGTCGCGGACCTCTCGCTCTCGAGCGCGGTGCTCTGGTCGCTGCTGCCGGCGGGAGCGCACATCAGCTTCGTCAGCTTCCTCGGCGTCTATGCGGCGGCAGTGATCACCGGCGTCATCAGCCACGTTCCCGGCGGCGTCGGCGTGTTCGAGGCGGTGATGCTGCTGGCGCTGCGCGGCATTCCTCCGGACGCACTCCTCGGCTCGCTGCTCGCGTACCGCGGCGTCTACTATCTCGTGCCGCTGCTCTTCGCCACGCTGCTGTTCGGCGCCAAGGAGCTCGCGGGGCAGCGCCCCGCGCTCGCCCGCGCGCACGAGCTGGCGAGCATCTACGTCGCGCCGGTCGTGCCGCAGATCGCCGGCGCGCTCACCTTCCTGGCCGGCGCGCTGCTGCTCATCTCGGGCGCGACGCCCGGGATCGAGGAGCGGCTCGCGTTCCTCGATCAGTTCCTGCCGCTCGCGGTGCTCGAGGTCTCGCACCTCGGCGGGAGCCTCGCGGGACTGGGACTGCTGGTGCTCTCGCGCGCGCTGTTCCGCCGCGTGCAGGCCGCCTACCACATCTCGGTGTGGCTGCTGATCGCGGGCATGTTCGCGTCGCTCCTGAAGGGCCTCGATTTCGAGGAGGCGATCATCCTCGCGCTGATCCTCGGCGTGCTGATGCTCGGGCGGCGCGCCTTCTACCGCCCCACCGCGATCCTCTCCGAGCGCTTCACGCCCGTGTGGGTGGCGAGCATCCTTGGGGTGATCGCGATGGCCGTGTGGATCGGCATCGTCTCGCATCGGCAGGTCGGCTACTCCGATCAGCTGTGGTGGACCTTCGCGCTGCACGGCAACGCGCCGCGCATGCTGCGCGCGTCGCTCGCGGTCATCGTGCTCGGCAGCGCCTACATTCTCCTCAACATGCTGCGGCCGGCGCGGCCCGAGCCCGCGGTTGCCGGGCCCGAGGAGCTCGCCCGCGCGCGCGCGCTCATCGAGCGCTCGGACTCGACGCTCGCCAACGCCGCCCTGAGCGGCGACAAGCGGCTGCTGTTCAGCGAGGCCGGCGATGCCTTCGTGATGTACCAGATCGCCGGTAGCAGCTGGATCGCGCTCGGCGACCCGGTGGGCTCGAAGGAGGGGGCGGAAGAGCTGGTGTGGCGGCTGCGCGAGATCTCCGATCACCATGGCGGCCAGACCGTCTTCTACCAGGTGGGTGCCGAACGGCTGGCTCTCTATGTGGATCTCGGCCTCGCCGCGCTCAAGATCGGCGAGGAGGCGCGCGTGCCGCTCGCCGAGTTCTCGCTCGAGGGCGCCACGCGCGCCGAGCTGCGGCAGGCTCATCGCCGCGCGCAGCGCGATGGCGCCAGCTTCGAAGTGGTGCCCGCGGAAGGCGTCGAGGCGCTCATGCCCGCGCTCGAGCGGATCTCGAACGCGTGGCTCTCGGCCAAATCGACCGGCGAGAAGCGCTTCTCGATCGGCGCGTTCTCGCGGGCGTACCTGCGGCAGTTCCCGCTCGCCCTGGTGCGCTCCGGCGGCGCTCCCACGGCGTTTGCCAACCTGTGGACCAGCGGCACGAAGGCCGAGCTCTCGGTGGACCTCATGCGCTTCGACGCGGACGCGCCGCGCGGCTGCATGGACTTCCTGTTCATCGAGCTCATGCTGTGGGGGCGGGAGGCAGGCTTTGGCTCCTTCAACCTCGGCATGGCGCCGCTGTCGGGTCTCGACGCGCATCCGCTCGCGCCCGCGTGGCACCGGGTCGGCAACCTCATCTTCCGCTACGGCGAGCACTTCTATAACTTCGAGGGACTGCGGCGCTACAAGGCGAAGTTCGATCCGACCTGGGAGCCGCGCTATCTCGTGGCTCGCGGGGGGATCGCGCTGCCCCGGGTGCTGGTGGACGTGTCGGTGCTGATCGCAGGCGGTGTGAAGGAGCTGTTCACGAGATGATCCTCCGGTCGCCGCGGAGCCTGATCCCTCGAGCGCTGCTCATCGGGGCGGGAGCCTCCGCCCTCGCCTCGACGGGCGCGGCCGCGGCGGCACCGGCGCCCGCCGCGGCGGTACCGGCACCCGCCGCTGGGCACGCGCCCCGCGCCCACCCGCCCACCGCCGACAACATCTATGCGACGCACCTCCCGAGCGCGCGCTTCGGCGCCGTCACCGTCTACATTCCCGAGGGCGCACCACGCGGCGTCGCGCTCTTCCTCTCGGGCGACGGCGGCTGGGAGCTCGGGGTCGTCGGCATGGCGCGCGCGCTCGCCGCCATGGGGGCGGTGGTGATCGGAGCCGACATCCGGCAGTACCTCGGGAGCCTGCGCCGTGCGGCGCACCCCGGCGCGCCGTGCCAGATGATCGCCGCCGATTTCGAGGCGCTCAGCCACCAGGTGCAGAAAGAGATCGGGATGAGCGAGTATCACGTGCCGGTGCTCATCGGTTATTCCTCGGGCGCCACCGTGGTCTATGCGGCGCTGGTCGAGTCCCCGCCGGGGACCTTCGCCGGCGCGCTCAGCCTCGGCTTCTGCCCCGACCAGGACTTTGCCGGGGCGGCGCTCTGCCCGGGCGCCGGGCTCCGCTACCGGGCGAACGAGCGGGGCGAGCTCGTGCTCGAGCCCGCCGCGAATCTGAAGCAGCCCTGGATCGCGCTGCAGGGTCAGAAGGACCAGGTATGTGAGGCGCACGCGGCCGATGAGTTCGCCTCGCGCACGGCACACGGCGAGGTCGTGAGGCTGCCGCTCGTCGGCCACGGCTTCGGAGTCGAGCGCAACTGGATGCCGCAGTTTCGCGATGCCTACGCGCGCCTCATCGTCCCCGCCGAGTCGGCGCCGCCGAGGCCGCCGGAAATCTCTGATCTGCCGGTGATCGAGGTGCGCGCCAGCGGCGTCTCCCGGGAGTTCGCGCTGCTCCTCACCGGTGACGGCGGCTGGGCCGGCCTCGACCAGGAGCTGGCCGCGCGGCTCGCCGGGAACGGCGTGCCGACGGTGGGCCTGAACTCGCTGAAGTATTTCTGGAGCGAGCGCACGCCCGAGCGCACCGCCGAGGACGCCTCGCGCGTGCTGCGTCATTATTTCGCGGCCTGGAACGAGGAACGCGTGCTGCTCATCGGCTACTCGTTCGGCGCCGATGTGCTGCCGTTCGTCGTCAACCGGCTGCCGCCGGAGCTGCGCGCGCGGGTGGCGAGCGTGAGCCTGCTCGGGATCGACTCCAACGCCTCGTTCGAGATCCGGATTGCCGACTGGGTGGGAAGCGACGAGCGGGGTCCGCCGACCCGGCCCGAGCTCGGTCGCCTCGGCGCCGCGCCGGTGCTGTGCATCTACGGAGAGGGCGAGAGCGACTCGATCTGTCCGGAGCTCGCCGCGGGCAACGTCGAGCGCGCGCAGATCGGCCGAGGCCATCATTTCAGCGGCGAGTATGCGACGATCGCCGACCGCATCCTCGAGTTTGCGCGCCGTGCCCGGCCGTAACATAAGGCGCCCGCGCCGGGACGGACGGCGGGACGGAAATCGGGACGGACATAACGAGTCCTTCTCCTCCGGACATAACGCCTCGCACCTGGGCAAGACTATGCACACGAGCACAGCGGACGCGCACCCGGACCCGCGCTCGGGTAACATGGACACGACGCGGTACACACAACAATTCGAGCCGCGCACCAGCATGTCCCTGTACATCGATTCCGCCAGTCATCTGCACCACGACCAGGAGAAGAACCTGGTCCTGACCTGTCCGCATTGTCTCACCGTGTCCCACATCACCCCGGCCGCCGTGCCGCGCTTCGAGGACCTGCAGCTGTATCGGCCGAACCAGGTGGGGCTCGTGTACATGTGCGACGCCTGCCACTCGCCGATCTTTCTGCGCTTCACGGTGCGCGCCTACGGCTCAAGCCGCATCGAGCTGTCGCCGCAGTTCACCGAGGTCGAGCGGGCGCGGGAGAGATTCAACTTCACCTACGTCCCCGAGGATGTGGAGCGGGTGTTCCGGGAAGCGCTCAACTGCTACACGCACGGGGCGTTCAACGCCTTCGCCTCGATGAGCCGCCGCACCATGCAGGCGATGTTCGGCGACCTCGGCGAGGCGGGCCGGCTGCGCCTCTTCGATGAGCTCAACGCCGTGCGCGACCTCGCCGACATCCAGCCCGACATCTTCGCCAAGATGAAGAGCGTGCTGTTCGGCGCCGAGCTCGACCCGACCTCACCCGTGCCGCTGCTCGACGGCTACGAGGCCGGTATCCTGCTCGAGGTCGCGAAGGACCTGGTGTACGAAGCCTACGTCCGCAAGGGCAAGCTGCAGCAGGCGATCCTGGTGCGGCGCTTCTTCCTCGACGAGACCGGCACCGACATCACGCCGCTGAGCTCGGCGGGCTGAAGGCGCCGAAGCCGGCGCTCTTACGTCACGCCGCGCTGCACGCCGCGAACGAGCGCGAACACCTGCGCACGCCTCACCCGGCGAAACGCCGCGCGTTGCGGAACAGCCGCATCCAGCCGCTCCACTCACCCGACTCGCGCGGCCGCCAGGAATTCTGCACGTAACGGACCGAACGCTCCGGGTGCGGCATGGTGATGGTCACGCGGCCGTCGGTGTTGGTGAGCGCCGCGAGACCGAACGGCGAGCCGCTCGGATTGGCGGGGTAAGTGGTCGCGACCCTGCAGTCGTGGGTGACGTAGCGAAAGCCGACCAGGCCGCTCGACGCGCAGGCCTCGGCCGCCGCCGCGGACTCGAACTCCGCGCGGCCCTCGCCGTGCGCCACCGCGACCGGCAGAATCGAGCCCGCCATGCCGTCCAGCACCACCGAGGGTGAGGGCAGCACCTCCACGAGCGAGAAGCGCGCCTCGTACTGCTCGCTGCGGTTGCGCTGGAAGCGCGGCCAGTGCTCCGTTCCGGGGATGATGGCGCGCAGCGCCGCGAACATCTGACAGCCGTTGCAGATGCCGAGCGCGAAGCGGTCGGAGCGCGCGAAGAAGCGCTGGAACTCCTCGCGCAACGACTCGTGGAACAGGATCGACTTGGCCCAGCCCTCCCCCGCCCCGAGCACGTCGCCGTAGGAGAACCCGCCGCAGGCAATGAGGCCCTGGAACTCGCCGAGCGAGCGCCGCCCGCCGAGCAGGTCAGTCATGTGCACGTCGTGCGCCGCGAAGCCGGCGCGCTCGCACACGGCCGCGGTCTCCGTCTGGCTGTTCACGCCCTGCTCGCGCAGGATGGCGAGCGCCGGGCGCACGCCGCGCGAGACGTAAGGCGCAGCGATGTCCTCTTCGGGGTCGAAGCGGAGCGCGACCGAGAGTCCGGGATCGGCTGCAGCGGTCTCGGCGGCGAACTCCTCGTCCGCGCACTCGGGGTCATCGCGCAGCCGCCGCATGCGCCACGAGGTCTCGGACCACGCCCGCCTCAAGTCCGCCCAGGACTCGTCGAACTCTTGCGTGCCGATCCTCATCCGCACGCGCAGCTCGCTCACCGGCGCGCCGAGGTAGAGCGCGGCGTCGGCGAGCCCATGGCGCGCCAGCATCGATTCGAGCCGCGGCTCATCCTGGGCGAGGATCTGCACCACGACGCCCGGCTCCTCTGCGAAGAGCTGCGCGAGCGCCGGGCCCCGCCCGCTCGGCAGCGCGATGTCGAGCCCGCAATGTCCCGCGAACGCCATCTCCAGGAGGGTCGCGAACAGTCCCCCGTCGGAGCGGTCGTGATAGGCGCGCAGCATTCCCGCCGCGTGGAGCTCCGCGAGCGCCGCCGCGAAGCGCAGGAGCACCGAGGGCTCGTCGAGATCGGCCGGCTCCTCGCCGAGCTCCCCGTACACCTGGGCGAGCGCCGAAGCGCCGAGGCGATGGCGGCCGCGCGCGAGGTCGATGAGCCAGAGCGAGCTCGGGCGCTCATCGAGCTCGAGGGCGGGAGTGAGCGTGCGGCGCACATCGGCGACCGGCGCGAAGGCCGACACGATCAGCGACACCGGCGCCACCACGCGCCTTTCGACGCCGCCCTCGCTCCACACCGTACGCATCGAGAGCGAGTCCTTGCCGACCGGTATGGCGATGCCGAGCGCCGGGCACAGCTCCCGGCCCACGGCGCGCACCGTCTCGTAGAGAGCCGCGTCCTCGCCGGCCTCGCCGCAGGCGGCCATCCAGTTGGCCGACAGGCGGATATTGGAGAGCGGACCGATATCGGCCGCCAGGATGTTGGTGATCGCCTCGGCGACCGCCAGCCTTCCCGAAGCCGGCCCATCGAGCACCGCGACCGGCGTGCGCTCGCCCATCGCCAGCGCTTCGCCCGCGCTCCCCCGGTAGTCGGCGAGCGTCACCGCCACATCGCTCACCGCCACCTGCCAGCGTCCCACCAGCTGGTCGCGGCTGATCAGGCCGCCGACGGTGCGATCGCCGATGGTGATGAGAAAGGTCTTGTCAGCCACCGCCGGCAGGCGCAGCACGCGGTAGGCGGCCTCGCGCAGCGCGACACGAGAGGTGTCGAAGGGCGCCCGCGCAACGCGGACGCTCCGCACCTCGCGCGTCAGGCGCGGCGGCTCGCCGAGCAGCGCCGCGAGCGGCATGTCGACCGGCACCTCGTCGAAGAGCGGATCGCGCACCACGAGCTCCCCGCTCGCGTCGAATTCGCCGATCACCGCGAACGGGCAACGCTCGCGCTCGGCGATCGCGGCGAAGCGCGGGAGCGAGGCCGCGGGGATCGCGAGCACGTAGCGCTCCTGCGCCTCGTTGCACCAGAGCTCCATCGGCGACATGCCGGTCTCCGCGCTCGGAATGGCGCGCAGGTCGACGCGCGCGCCGCGCCGGCTGTGCGCCACCGCCTCCGGGACCGCATTCGACAGCCCGCCGGCGCCCACGTCATGGATGAGCGCGATGGGATTGTCCTCGCCGAGCGCCCAGCAGCGATCGATCACTTCCTGGGCGCGCCGCTGCATCTCGGCGTTGCCCCTCTGTACTGAGGCGAAATCGAGCTCGGCGCTCGAGCTGCCGCTGCCGAGAGAGGAGGCGGCGCCGCCGCCGAGCCCGATGAGCATGGCCGGCCCGCCGAGCACCACCAGTTTCGCGCCGACCTCAACCGCCGCCTTCTCGACGTGCGCACGGCGGACGTTACCCAGACCCCCGGCGATCATGATCGGCTTGTGATAGCCGCGCGTGCGCTGCGGGGGGTCGCCGGCGGCGCGCTGCTCGAAGGTGCGGAAGTAGCCGCACACGGCCGGGCGCCCGAACTCGTTGTTGAACGAGGCGGCGCCTATCGGAGCCTCGATCATGATGTCGAGGGGGGAGGCGATGCGCGCGGGCGCGCCGAACTCGCCCTCCCACGCCCGCTCGTAGCCCGGGATGCGCAGGTGCGACACCGAGAAGCCGGTGAGCCCGGCCTTCGGCTTCGCGCCGCGCCCCGTGGCCCCCTCGTCCCGGATCTCGCCTCCGGAGCCGGTGGAGGCGCCCGGGAAGGGCGAGATGGCGGTCGGATGGTTGTGCGTCTCCACCTTCATGAGGATATCGATCGGCTCGGCGCTCGCGCGGTAGATGCCGGTGTCGGGGTCGGGGAAGTAGCGCTCGCCCAAGCTCCCCTCGATCACCGCGGCGTTGTCGCGGTAGGCGGAGAGCACCCCCGCGGGACTTCGCTCGTGGGTGTAGCGGATCATCGCGAACAGCGACTCCTCGCGCGGCTCACCGTCGATGATCCAGCGGGCGTTGAAGATCTTGTGGCGGCAGTGCTCGGAGTTCGCCTGCGCGAACATCATGAGCTCGACGTCGCTCGGGTCGCGCCTGAGGCGCGCGAAGATCTCGAGCAGGTAGTCGATCTCCTCCGCCGACAGCGCCAGCCCCCGCGCGCGATCGGCCTCCACGAGCGCCGCCCGGCCGGCCGCGAGCGGCACGCGCTCGAGGGGCCGCGGGGCGGCGTGCGCGAACAGGCGCGCCACCTCGGACGCGTCGAGCAGCGCCATCTCGGTCATGCGATCGAAGAGCGCCGGCGCGAGCGCTTCGAGGCGCGCAGCGCCGAGGGGACGCGGCGCCTCGAGGCGGTACTCGATGCCGCGCTCGATGCGCCGCACCGGCTCGAGCCCGCACACCCGGGCGATGTCGGTGGCCTTGCTCGACCAGGGCGAGATGGTGCCGGCGCGCGGCACGACCAGCACGCGGTTCGCCGCGCCCTCTCCGGCCGGAGGCGGCGCCTGCGGCCGCGGGCCGTAGGTCAGGAGCGCGAGCAGCACGGCGCGCTCACCCGCGGTGAGCGCTCGCGTGCACTCGACGAAGTGCATGAAGCGCGAATCGAGCGCGGTCACGGCCGGCTCGATCGCGCGCAGACGCTCGAGGAGCTTGGGCCTGCGAAACGGCGAGAGCGCCGCAGTCCCCGCAATCCCGAGAATGCCCGACGGCTGCTTCACTTCTTCTCGCCGGGCGGCGTCGAATACATCGGCACCGGGAACTGTGCCACCGTGGCGCTGCCGCCTTCCATCACGGTGATCTTGGCCGCGCCGTGCTTCTTCACCTCGTCGATGCGCAGGATCGCATGCATCGGCAGGAAGGTGCGCTTCACGTCGGAGAATTCGCCCTTGATGCGCTCCTCCGCGGGGTCGAGAACCACCGAGGAGCGCTCGCCGAACAGCAGCTCCTCGACCTCGATGAACCCGAACAGCTCTCCGTGGCTCACCTTGCGGGCATAGACCTCGTAAACCTTGCCCTGATTCACGAACATAATACGGAAAATGTGACTGGTTGCCATGGCTTGCGCGCAGGCCGCTGCTAGTTTGGACGCGGGCATTATAAGGTCCGGGCGCCGTCTGCGGCCGCTTTGCCGCCCCGCGCGTGCCGCGGCCCAGTAAACGGATGGATTCTTCCTTGGTTCGGGGAACCATGCTCAAGCTGCGTATCGTGAGTGATCAGGGTCGCTCGCTCGCCGAGCGCAGCTCCGCCACCTTTTCGGTGGAAGGCGGCACCATCGGCCGCTCCGCCGACAACGACTGGGTGCTGCCCGACCCGCTGCGTTACGTCTCCGCGCATCACGCGCGCGTGCAGTTCCGCGAAGGCCACTTCTATCTCCAGGACGTCAGCACCAACGGCGTGTACGTCAACGACGACATGGAGCCGCTCGCCAAGCACGGCGCGGGCGGCTATCGCCTCGCCGATGGCGACGTGCTGCGCATGGGCGAGTACCACATCGTCGCGGCGCTCGAGGCGCGTCCGGCGCAGGACGAGGCCGGCGCCGCCGTGCCGACCAGCATTCATGCCCTCCATACCCTCGGCCGGCACGAACCCGACATCGGCGCCTCGCTCGACCTCGATGCGCTGCTGGTGCCGGCCAATCAGGCCGGATCGATCCTGCCGGTGAATGCGTACGGCCAGTCGGTGGACTCCGGCAGGGTGCGTGCGCTCAACCCGAAGGCGCGCGCGGAGCGCGCGTCCGAGGTGCCGCTGCTCGATGGCGCGGGCGCGCAGTCGCTCGGGCGGCAGATGGCGCGCCTCGCGGAAGCGGTCGGCCGCGAGCCGAAGATCGGGGTCTCCGCGTTCGCCCTCGAGGACGCGCGTGCCGGACTCGACGCCTTCTGCCGCGGCGCCGGCGTCGAGCCGGAGCGGCTGCCGGGCGACGCCCAGGTGCGGCTGCTGCACCTCGCCGGCCGGCTGTTTCGCGAGGCGCTGGTCGGCTTCAAGGACCTCGAGCGCACCCGCACCGACACGCGCAATCGCCACCGCATCGAATTCCCGCCGCGGGAGCCCGACGACCCGCGCCCCTCGCTCGCCAACTCCGTGGTGGAGGAACTGATCGTCGAGCTCCTCGTGCAGCACGAAGGCCGCCGTCTCGACTCGGTGCAATGGCTGCGCGAGGCGGTGACCGAGGCGAAGCTGCACGAGACGGCCACGGCGCAGGCGATGCGGGCGGCACTCGTCGAATTCCTCGGCCGGCTCGATCCGGCCGAGCTCGAGGCGCGCTTCGAGCGCGCCGCGCGCCGCGGCAACGCGCGCTCCGCCGACAAAGCGCAGTACTGGGAGCTGTTCGCCACCTTCTATCGCAATCTCATCGAGATGCCGGCGGACCACCTGCCGCACACCTTCGTCGAGGCGTTCGCCGCGGCGTATCGCGAATCATCGAAGAAACCGCCCTCGTGAGAACGGCACCGACCGCGGGTTTCGCATGCAGCCGTGTGTGACAGTATGGCGGAGAGGGTGGGATTCGAACCCACGTGCCGGTTTTACCCGACCATCCGATTTCGAGTCGGCGCCGTTATGACCGCTTCGGTACCTCTCCGGCTCCGCACGGGCGTCAAGGGGCTGGTATTCTAGCGGAAAGCCCGCGTGTCCAGGGGAGGGTCTGTGCGCGCACTCACGCTCAGCGCCGCCATCACGCTGCTTGGCTCTCTCGCGGGCTGCGGGCAGGCCGACGCGCCGCGCGCACTCGATGAGATCCGCGCGCGGGGCGAGCTGCGCGTCGTCACGCTGAACCTGCCGACCTGTTATTACTTCGGCGCGCAGGGCGCCGAGGGGCTCGAGTTCGAGCTCGTGCGCGCCTACGCCGCGCGCCTTCGCGTCAAGCTCACGATCAACGCGCTCGCCAACGAGACGGCCATGCAGGCGGAGCTCGCCGCCGGCCGCGCCGACATCGCCGCGGCCTCGCTCACCGACTCGCCGGACTGGAGCCGCGCGGGCGCGGCGGCCTCTCCCTACGCGCGCATCCCGCAGCTGGTGGTGTATCAGCGCGGGCACGTGCAGCCGCGCGAGACGCTGCAGCTCGAGTCGGCGCGGCTCGCGGTGCGCGCCGGGAGTCCCCAGGAGCGGATACTGGAGGGCATGAAGAGAACGGTCGCTCCCACCCTGCAGTGGGTCGAGACCGCGCCGAGCTCCGCCGACCCGGTGGAGGACGTCGACTCGGGCAACGCCGACTACGCGATCTCGGACGCGCGCGAGTTCTCCTTCGCGCATCACCTGTATCCGAACGTGCTGGTGGGCTTCGCGCTGCCCGAGGAGCGGCCGGCGCAATGGCTGGTGCGGCGCGGCGGGCCGGACCTGCTCGCGAGCGTCAACGCGTTCTTTCGCGAGCTCGATGCCTCCGGCACGCTGGCGCGACTGGTGCAGCAGTCATCCGGCGACACGCGGCGCTTCGCGTACGGGGAATCGCGCGAGTTCCAGGCTCACGTCGGCGACCGCCTGCCTCGCTACCGATCCTGGTTCGAGCAGGCCGCGGCGCAGGCGGGCATCGATTGGCGGTTGCTGGCGGCGATCGGCTACCAGGAATCGAAATGGGACCCGCACGCCGAATCCGACGACGGAGCGGCCGGGGTGATGATGCTCACCGCCGAGACCGCTCACTCGCTAGGGGTCAAGGATCGCAGCAACCCGGAGCAGAGCATCTTCGGCGGCGCACGCTATCTCGCCCAGGTGCGCGCGATGTTTCCCGAGCGCATATCCGAGCCCGACCGCACCTGGTTCATCCTCGCCGCCTACAACGTCGGCTTCGGACACCTGGAGGATGCGCGTGTCATCACCCAGGCGCTCGGCAAGAACCCCGACTCCTGGACCGAAGTGCGCGCGCGCCTGCCGCTGCTCGCGCAGGAACGCTGGTACAGCCGCGCCCGGCGCGGCTACGCGCGCGGCTGGGAGCCGGTGCAGTACGTCGATCGCATCCAGCGTTGGCTACGGCTGCTCGAATGGCAGCCCGGCGAGGCGAGCCCGGCCCCGGGCGCGGCCACCGCGAGCCGCGCCACGCCCGGAGCCTGAGGCCGCAGGTTCGAGCGCCGCGCGCTCCGCAGCGCAGTCGCGGCGCTGCTCACTCCGTCACCTCGCTGCGCTCTCAGTCGCGGCGCTGCGCGAAGAACTCCTGCAGCAGACGCGCGCACTCCTGCATCAGCACGCCGCCGAACACGTCCACGCGATGGTTGAGTCCGGGCAGCGCGAACACGTTGGCGATGCTGCCGGCGCCACCGGCGCGCGGATCGAAGGCACCGAAGACGAGCCGCCGCACGCGCGCGTGCACGATCGCCGCGGCGCACATCACGCACGGCTCGAGCGTCACGTAGAGTGTGGTGTCGGTGAGGCGATAGCCGCCCATCGTGCGGGCGCCGGCGCGCAGCGCCTCGATCTCGGCGTGTGCGGTCGGATCGCAAGCCGAGATCGGCTTATTTGCGCCCGTGGCGATGATGTCCTCGCCCCGCACCAGCACCGCGCCCACCGGCACCTCGCCGGCCGCGCCGGCCGCCACCGCCTCGGCGAGCGCCGACCGCATGAAGACGCTGTCGCGCCCGCCCTCAGGAGCGATCATGCGACTCGTCGGCGCGCGGCTCGGGGGGCGGGAGAAACAGCGCTGGATCGACGAAGGTCGCGTTCAGCGCCACGCCGAAGTGCAGATGGGGACCCGTGGCACGTCCCGTCGAGCCGACCTTGCCGATGACGTCCCCGGCGTGCACCTGCGCGCCGCGCTGCACGCCGATCGCGCTCAGGTGGCAGTACATGGTGACGAGGCCAGCGCCGTGATCGAGGAATACGGTGTTGCCGTTGAAGAAGTAACGGCCGGTGTCGATGACGCGTCCCTCGGCGGCCGCCCGCACCGGCGTGCCGGACGGCGCCGCGATGTCCATGCCGGCGTGAGGTTTGCGCGGCTCGTCGTTGAATATCCGGCGCGAGCCAAAGGAGCTCGAGCGGATCCCGGGCACCGGCTGCAGCAGCTGGAACGAGGCAGGCGAGCCCTCGGAGAAGGCGCCGACGGCTCTCAGGATGCGCGGCCGCTCGCGCTCGACGCGCGCCAGGTCCTTCGCCGACAGGTTGACCTGACGCGGAGCCACCGAGAGCCGCTGCACACTGTACTGCTTGTCGGCGACGTCGAAGCCCACCAGGGTGTCGCCCGCGGCGGCGGCGTGAACCTGGAGCTCCGCACGGCCGGGCGTCTGCGACAGCGGAATGCCGACCACGGCGAGCCACTTGTCGTCCCTCCGCAGGACCAGCACCCGATGGTCCTGGAAGCTCACCTGCGGTGCACTCGCCACGGACGCATCGAGACTCACGAGTGCGACGCCGCCGGGAACCGGCTCTTCCTGAGGCAGGAGCGGCGCCGCCGGCGCCTGCGCACGCGCAACGAGACTCGCCGCCAGAGCGGCGGCGAGGAGCGCCGCGCAGCCGAGCCGGCATCGCCTGGCCCGCCCCGACAGAGTGCTCGAAGCCACGCTAGCTCTCCCCGCTGCGGCCCGTGACGCGCGCATTGAGGCGCCCGTGGGCGAGGCGCGCCTCGATCTCCTCGCCGACGGCGACCGTCGCGGCGTTCGTGAGCAAGCTGCCGTCCGCACCCCGCGTCACGATCGCGAAGCCGCGCGTCAGCGTGGCAAGCGGACTCACGGCATTCAGCGCGCGCTGCGCGAGCGCCAGGCGGTGCGCGGCGCGCGATACGCACTCGCGCATCGCGTGCAGGAGCCTCGAGTGCACTCCCTGGTGCCGGAGGCGATGCTCGCGCGCGAGGTGCTCGGGCGAGCGACGCACGAGCCGCTCCAGGCTCTGCGCGAGTCGCAGCCGGTCACGGCCCACGGCGGCATGTACCAGCGCGGCGAGTCGCTGCGCGAGATCATCGAGACGCTGCATCTGCTGCTGCAGGCGCACTCCCGGGTGCGCGAGCTTGAGCCGCCGCTCGGTGGCCTCGAAGCGCGCGCCGCTCGCGCGCAGCTCGCGGCGCATGGCGGCGGCGAGGCGCTCGGCGCTGCGCGCGAGGAACTGGAGGCACGCCGCGCCATCCGGCGCCACGAGCTCCGCGGCCGCCGAGGGCGTCGGCGCGCGCGCATCGGCCACGAAATCCGCGATGGTGAAGTCGATCTCGTGCCCGACTCCGGACACGATCGGCAGCCGGCTCGCGTAGATGGCGCGCGCCACGCGCTCGTCGTTGTAGGCCCAGAGATCCTCGAGCGAGCCGCCGCCGCGGGCGAGGATGAGCACGTCGACCTCGGCGCGCCCGGATGCGATCTCGAGCGCCGCGACCAGCGCCGGCGCCGCCGCCGCGCCCTGCACCGCCGCCGGATAGATGAGGACCGGGGCCGGCGGGAAGCGCCGCGCGAGGATGTGCAGGATGTCGCGCAGCGCCGCCCCGGAGGGTGAGGTGATCACGCCGATGCGTCGCGGGAAACGCGGCAGACCGCGCTTGCGCTCGAGCGCGAACAGACCCTCGGCCGCGAGCTTGGCCTTGAGCCGCTCGAACTCGCGTCGCAGCGCACCGACACCGGCCTCCTCCAGATGCTCGACGATGAGCTGATACTCACCGCGCGCCTCGTACACGCTGACGCGGCCGCGCACCAGGACCTGAGCGCCGGCGCTCGGTGTGAAGCCCACGAGCGCGTTCCTCATCCGGAACATGGCGCAGCGCAGCTGCGCTTCCCGGTCCTTGAGCGTGAAGTACCAGTGCCCGGATGCGGGTTGCGAGAAGTTCGTGAGCTCGCCCTCCACCCACAGCACCGGGAGCCCCCGCTCGAGGAGCGCGCGCACCTCGCGGTTCACGCGCGTGACGCTGTAGACCTCGCGCGCCGGCGGGGCTCCAGCGCTTCTGTCAGGACTCGGCGCCATGGCGATTCGGGGACATGAGGCACACTAGAGTAGTGGGTGTGAAACTGGCGGTCGAGTCATCGGAAGAGCGGCATCGATTGTGGCACCCGAAAGACGGCGCGATCATGCGTGCGCGTAAACTCCACTCGTAACCGGGACATTGCCATGCGAAACGCCGTTTTTCTCACGACCCTGGTGTCGTGCGCGTCCGTGTTATCGTGCGCCGCGGCGGCACAGGCACCCGGGCCCGCGCGCTTCGACGAGGCCAATATCCGCACCACCATCCGGACTTTGTCCTCGGATGAGTTCGGCGGCCGGGCGCCGGCCAGTGCGGGCGAGAAGCTCACGACTGAATACATCGCCTCCCAGTTCAAGCGCTACGGCCTTCTGCCGGCCAACCACGGCAGCTTCCTGCAGGAAGTGCCGCTGGTGCAGATCACCGCCAACACCGACGCAGCGCTCACGGTCAGCGGCGCCACGCCGCTCACTCTCAGCTTCGGCCGAGACCTCATCGTGAGTACGCCGCGCCCGCAGACGACCGTGGCGCTCGCCGGGAGTCCCCTGGTGTTCGCCGGCTACGGCATCGTCGCGCCCGAATACCAGTGGAACGACTACGCCGGTCTCGACGCGAAGGGCAAGACGGTGGTGGTACTGGTGAATGATCCGGGTTATGCCACCGGTGACCCGAAGCTCTTTCACGGCAAGGCCATGACCTACTACGGCCGCTGGACTTACAAATACGAGGAGGCCGCGCGCCGGGGCGCAGCTGGTGTGCTCATCGTGCATGAGACTGGGCCCGCGGGTTATCCCTGGGAGGTGGTGCAAAACAGCAATACCGGACCGCGGGAGGAGCTGCCTCCGGGTGATGCCTACCATCCGTTGACTCAAGGCTGGCTGAGCCACGAGGCCGCCGGGAAGCTCTTTGCCACCGCCGGTCTCAGCCTCGATGAGCTCGCGCGTGCGGCGGCGCGGCGTGGCTTCAAACCCGTTGCCCTGAAGCTCACCGCGAGTCTGACCCTGCACAACGAGGTGCGGCCCATCGTCAGCCACAACGTGGCCGCGCTCGTGAAGGGCTCGCGCCATCCCGAGCAGGTGGTGGTGTACAGCGCGCACTGGGACCACTTCGGCACCAGGCCGGGGCCCGATGGCAAGCCGCAGATCTTCCACGGCGCCATCGATAATGCGTCCGGCATCGCGGGCTTGCTGGAGCTGGCGATGGTGTACGCCGCGGCCAGGCCGGCGCCGGCGCGCAGTGTGCTGTTCATCGCCACGACGGCGGAGGAGCAGGGCCTCCTGGGCGCTGCCTACTACGCCAGCCACCCGCTGTTCCCGCTCTCTGACACGGTCGCGGATCTGAACATGGACGTGATGAACGTGTACGGCGAGACCCGTGACATGACGGTGCGCGGCCAGTTCATGTCCACCCTCGACGACGCGCTCAAGCAGGCCGCTCAGCGGCAGGGATTGAAGATCCTGCCGGACGCGGAGCCCGAGAAGGGCTACTACTATCGCGCCGACCATTTCGAGTTCGCCAAGGCCGGCGTGCCGGCGCTCAGTATCGACGGCGGCACTGACTACGTGGGCCAGCCTCCCGGCTGGGGACTCGCCCAGCGACAGGCCTATGTCCGCGACCGCTATCACAAGCCGGCCGATGTCTACGAAGCGAGTTGGAACCTGGCCGGCATCCGCCAGCAACTGGAGCTGTTGTATGTCACGGGCCGCGAGCTCGCGGACGGGAGCGACTGGCCTGCCTGGTACAGCGACAGCCCGTTCCGCGCGGCTCGCGAAGCGCAGCATCACGGGGCGAATTGAGTTTCGGCCGCAGCCTTCGGTCAACGAGCTTGTCCCGCCGCCGTTACAGGAGCGCCTACGGTGACCGTACGCCATGGAGGTATGTCATGCGTCAACCCCAATCACGCTGCTTCGGTCGGCACAGCCTGGCGAGGCTCCTTGCGGCAGTCGCGCTTGCGCTCGTGGCAGTGCCGGAGGGTTCTGCAGCCGACCCCCTGGGTTTCTACGTGGGCGGCGCGATCGGTGAGGCTCGAGTCGAGGCCGGCACCTCGAGTTTCACGATTGGAGCGTCCCAGTCCTTTCGCGATTTCAGCCAGAACCACTCTGCCTTCAAGCTCATCACCGGGATTCGGCCGCTTCCCATCGTCAGCGTCGAGCTGTCGTACCTCGACTTTGGCCACCCGACCGGCTACTCCCTCGCGAGCCCGGGCTTCGGGACGGCGGATGTCTCGATGAAGGGGGCAACTGCTACGGGCCTCCTGTTCCTGCCGATCCCCCTGGTGGAGGCGTACGCGAAGGCGGGGCTCGCTCGAATGCAGGGCACCGTCCATGCGACGTATTGCGGGATCGACAACTGCGCCTTCGGGCCACCCCAGACCTTCGGCTTCAGCCGCACGAATACGACCTATGTCGCAGGCGTGGGCGCACAGTTCAGAGCCGGCTCGTTCGGATTGCGGGCCGAGTACGAGCGATTCAACGTGGCCGGAGGCACTCCCGGACTCGCCTCGATCGGAGCGACCTGGACACTCTGAAGACTGCTGACTTGCGCGTTCCGACTGCCGCTCGCTGACGATACCGATGGGCGCGCTCGCAGCGGCCACCGTGCCGGCGCTCGCCGATCAGCGGGCCGGGCAAAATCCATGGCACGAGGTTTACCGCCCCGGTTCCGCCGCCTATAATTGCGCATGCGCGTACTCGAAGAAGCCCTCACTTTCGACGACGTTCTCCTGGTTCCGGCCTACTCGGAGATTCTTCCCCGCGAGGTCGACCTCTCCACCCGCGTCACGCGCGGCATCCGTCTGAACGTTCCCCTGCTGTCGGCGGCCATGGACACGGTCACCGAGGCGCGCCTCTCCATCGCGATCGCCCAGGAAGGCGGCATCGGCGTGATCCACAAGAGCATGAGCATCGAGGCGCAGGCGCGCGAGGTCGGGCGGGTGAAGAAGTTCGAGAGCGGAGTCATCCGCGACCCGATCACCGTCTCTCCCGACATGAGCATCCGCGAGGTGCTGGACCTCACCCGCTCGCGCGGCATCTCCGGCGTGCCGGTCGTAGTCGGCAGGAAAGCGGTCGGGATCGTGACGCATCGTGACCTGCGCTTCGAGGACCGCTTCGAGGCCCCCGTCTCCACGGTCATGACGCCGAAGGAGCGCCTGGTGACGGTGCGCGAGGACGCGCCCGAGGAAGAGGTGCTCGCGCTCCTGCACAAGCACCGGATCGAGAAGCTCCTGGTGGTGAACGGCGCCCACGAGCTGGTCGGCATGATCACCGTCAAGGACTTCCAGAAGGCCCACGAGTTTCCGCGCGCCTGCAAGGACGGCAGCGGCCGGTTGCGGGTTGGCGCCGCGGTCGGCACCACGCCCGACACGCTCGACCGCGTCGCGGCGCTGCGCGAGGCGGGAGTCGACCTGGTGGTGGTGGACACGGCGCACGGACACTCGAAGGGCGTGCTCGACACGGTGAAGCGCATCAAGGCGAGATGGGCCGATAGCCAGGTCATCGCGGGCAATATCGCGACCCCCGAGGCCGCTCGCGCGCTCGTCGATGCGGGCGCGGACGCCGTCAAGGTCGGCATCGGACCGGGCTCCATCTGCACGACGCGCGTCGTCGCGGGCGTCGGCGTGCCGCAGATCTCCGCGGTGGCGAATGTCGCCGAGGCGCTGCGCGATGCGGACGTTCCGGTCATCTCCGACGGCGGCATCCGCTTCTCCGGCGACATCGCCAAGGCGCTCGCGGCCGGCGCGCACGCGGTCATGATCGGCGGCCTGTTCGCGGGTACCGAGGAATCCCCCGGCGAAGTCGAGCTCTACCAGGGCGCCTCCTACAAGTCCTACCGGGGGATGGGCTCGCTCGGGGCAATGGGCGAGCGCCACGGCTCGGCGGACCGCTACTTCCAGGACGCCGCCACCGAGCTCGAGAAGCTGGTGCCGGAAGGGGTGGAAGGCCGCGTCCCCTACAAGGGCAGCGTCGTCACGATTCTGCGGCAACTCTCCGGCGGCTTGCGGGCGGCGATGGGCTACACCGGCAGTCGCAGCATCACCGAGATGCGCAGCCGTCCGGTGTTCGTGCGCGTCACCACCGCCGGCATCCGCGAGAGTCACGTGCACGACGTGACGATCACCAAGGAAGCGCCCAACTACCGGGGGTCCTGAAGAGCCCTATGGCCAGCGTTCCACGACCGGCCGCCACCGCTCCTTCTGCCGCGGGGGGCAGCGCGACGCCCGCCGGCAGCGCCGCCGGCACGGCCGCGCAGCGCGACATTCACGCGCACCGGATCCTGATCCTCGATTTCGGTGCGCAGTACACCCAGCTCATCGCCCGCCGCGTGCGCGAGCTCGGCGTGTACTGCGAGATCCACCCCTGGGACATGAGCGACGCCGAGGTGCGCGCCTTCGGGGCGCGCGGCGTGATCCTCTCCGGCGGCCCGGAGACGGTGACGACCGCCAGCGCGCCCGGGGCGCCCGCGGCGGTCTACGAGCTCGGCGTGCCGGTGCTCGGCATCTGCTACGGCATGCAGACCATGGCGCAGCAGCTCGGCGGAAGTGACCGTCACCGGCGCCTCGCGCCTCCTCGATGAGCTCGCCGACCGCCGCAATCCGGCCGGACGGGCGGTGCTCGATGTGTGGATGAGCCACGGCGATCGGGTCGACGCGCTGCCACCGGGGTTCAGTGCGACCGCGGCGACCGGCGCCATCCCCTTAGCGGCCATGAGCGACGAGCGCCGCCGCTTCTACGGCGTACAGTTCCATCCCGAGGTTACGCACACCACCCAGGGAACTAAGCTCCTCGAGCGCTTCGTGCGCGAGATCTGCGGCGCCGATGCGCTCTGGAGCGTCGGCAACATCATCGAGGATGCCCTCGCACGCCTCCGCGCGCAGGTCGGTGGCGGCAAGGTGCTGCTCGGGCTCTCGGGCGGAGTCGACTCCTCCGTGGTCGCCGCGCTCCTGCACCGCGCGATCGGGGAGCAGCTCACCTGCGTATTCGTCGACCACGGCCTGCTGCGCCTCGGCGAAGCCGAGTCGGTGATGGGCGTCTTCGCGCAGCACCTCGGCGCGCAAGTCATCCGCGTCGACGCGCAGGCACGCTTTCTCGGCGCCCTCGCCGGCATCACCGACCCCGAGGCCAAGCGCAAGGCGGTCGGCCGGACCTTCGTCGAGGTCTTCGACGAGCAGGCGCGTAGTCTCAAAGGCGTCGAGTTCCTCGCCCAGGGCACGATCTATCCCGACGTCATCGAGTCGGCCGGTGCCCACACCGGCAAGGCGCAGGTCATCAAGTCGCACCACAACGTGGGGGGCCTCCCCGAGAGGATGCGCCTCAAGCTCGTCGAGCCGCTGCGCGAGCTGTTCAAGGACGAGGTGCGTCGCCTCGGCACCGAGCTCGGGCTGCCGCGCGAGCTCACTCATCGCCATCCCTTCCCGGGGCCCGGGCTCGCGGTGAGGATCCTGGGCGAGGTGCGCCAGGAGTACGCCGAGCTCCTGCGGCGCGCGGATGCGATCTACATCGAGGAGCTGCGCCGACACGACCTCTACGACCGCGTGAGTCAGGCGTTCGCGGTTTTCCTGCCGGTCCGCTCGGTGGGCGTCATGGGGGACGGGCGCCGCTACGACTACGTGGTCGCGCTGCGGGCGGTGGAGACGGTGGATTTCATGACGGCGCACTGGGCGCGGCTGCCGTACGAGTTTCTCGACCACGTCTCGCGGCGCATCGTGAACGAGGTGCCAGGTATCTCGCGCGTGGTCTACGACATCTCCGGCAAGCCCCCGGCGACCATCGAGTGGGAGTAAGGCAGCGAAAATTATTTGGTCAGGCGCGCGGGCGGACGATTTCCTGCAACCAGGGCACCAGGTGCTCCATATGGAAGGCTCGCGCCTCGACGAGCTTGATCATATGGTCGTAAATCGCCTTCGAGTCTGCGGTGATCGAATAGCCGTTGATTCGCAAAAAGACGTCGACCACAGCAAACGCAACTCGCTTGTTGCCATCCACAAAGGGATGGTTTTGAAGGAGGCTTTCCAGGAGCGCGGCAGCCTCGTGAACGAGCGTGTCGTAGTAACCGGTTTGAGGCCGATGAAGGGCTGATTCGAGCGCGCCGACGTCGCGTAGACCGGGAGCGCCGCCGTAACGCTCGATCAGCTGTGTGTGGAAGAAGAGCGCGTCCGCGGTCGTGACGTACTCCGTCATTTAGCCAGCGACCGGTACAATTCGTCGCGCTCCTTGAGGCTCTCCTGAAAAGCCTCAAGCACGTTTCGTCGAGGGGCCTGCTCGCGCTTATGAGCCAGATACAGCCGCATCGCATCCCCGAGCACCGCTTGAAACTGACGCCCCTCGCGCGTGGCAATCTCTTGCAGCCCCTCAAGCACTTCGGGGTCCGCTTGCGAGGAAAATTTTCGGAGAGCGCTCATGGAAAGCACCTCATCATGATCTATCTTGATGTGTCATGATACTTCAAGACGACTGGAAATCAAGTCAGAATCGACAACTCAGCGCGGTGAGCATGCCCAAAGAAATATCTATACAAACAACGAGTTGAATGTTAAACGCCGCCCGCCCTACGGCTCGATGATGAGACGCAACAACACCGTCTCGGCGCCGCCTGAGCCGGCCGGCAGCACACTGATACTCGCGCGGACCCGGCCGCCATCATCGACGATCTGCAGGGCGCGGGCGCGAAACCGCGCTCAGGTCGCACTCGCCGGAATGTTTAGAACCTTCTGCTTGAATTCCTCGATACAGGCGTCGGTGTCCGCCTTCAGCTTCGACTTCAACAGTGCCCCATGCTCGGCCAATAGCTGATCGTAGGTCGGAAGGCCCTGCGCATCCTTGTCATTGCGACTGCAGAAGCCCTCGGCGATCAGAGCTTTGTTGGGGACATCGATCACGCGAAGCTTGACTCCGAGCAGCACGAAATAATGCGTGAGACTCGGCTTGTACGCGAATCCCCACCCCGTCACCTGGACGTCGAACAGCAGGTCGGCGCCTCGCGCCGCCTGGGCGAGTTTGAGTATGTCGGTCTCGTCTATGGACGCGGGCGGGTTCGCAGAGTCAACGGTTCCGTAGTGAGCCATGGCCGCTTGCTGTAACGAGCGGCCAACGATCGGCGCCGGGTCCTCGAGCGAGTTCTCGGCCACCAGCCTCCTGCCCGCCTCAACCATCGCCGCAGCACCGATCAGACCGAACATCATCTTCCCGGCCGTCACGGGCGCGAAGCCCGCAGGGGGACGGTTGGTGAGCGCCACGGACTTGCCCCGCCAGGCGCTCGTGCGACTGTCAACCTGGGTGGTACGAGTGCTCACACAGCCCACGGTGAATGCGCTGATCGCGGCGATGAACGCAACTCCGTAACGCACCTGCTTCATATGGCTGTCCGATCAACCACACCGCCAAGCCAGGTGATGATCTCCCCGCCCGGCGAATCGCGCAATACCGGACCTATCGAATTCCCACCTGTCCGCGCACGGCTGCGATGAGTCGCTGCGGGTCGTAGCCTTGGCCGTCCTTGAAGACCACCTCGACATTCTCGATGTCTGCGATGTGCGCGGCGGGATCGCCGTGCACGAGCACGAGATCGGCGCGCTTGCCCTCGGCGACGGTGCCGATCTCCCGCTCGCGACCGAGGAACCGGGCGCCGTTCTCCGTGCCGATCCTGACGGCCTCGAGCGGCGTGAAGCCCGCCTCCACCAACAACTCAATCTCGCGTTGATCCCCGAACCCCGGCAGCACGCCCCCGGCGCCGGTCGGGTCCGGGCCCGCCAGCAGCAGCCCTCCGACCACCGCAAAGGCGTGCTCGAAGTCCATTTCCAGCCGAAATAACTTCGCCGGCCCGGCATCGGTCGGGTCGAGGAGCGCACGGTAGGTCAGGTAGCTGTCCCGCGCCGCGTCCGACATGGCGCTCAAGGCGCGGCGCTGCGCCGGCGGGCGATCGGGAACGATGAGCTCGAAGACGGGAAGCGTGGAGGTCACTGCAACATGGTGATCCACCAGCGAGCGAATGAGCTGCACGATCTCGGGGTCGCTCACTTTCTTGCCGGCCCATGACTCCAGCGCCTTGCGCTGCTCAGGGCACTTATCGGGCTGTCGGCCGGCGACGAATTCGGTGTCGGTGTAAACCGGCCCGTGCTCGAGATCATCGATGCGGGCCGCGATGGCTTCGGGCCAGCTGACCGAGCAGAGGTGCCCGGTAATTCGCAGCCCGCGCCGATGGGCCGCGTCGGCGGCGGCGGCGAGCTCGGCGCGCGTGATGTTCATGTAGGCCTTGAAGGAGCTCATGCCCGCCCCGGCCCAGTAGTCGACGAATTTCCCCGCATCCTCGGGGCTGGCGAGCTCGTGCATCTGGGCGAACGGCGTCCCGGGGCCTTCGAGATACGGCGCCGTCAGGTCCAGATGCGGACCCGGCATGGCGCCCGACTCGATGCGTGAGCGTACCTTGAGGTCGGTGTAAGGCTCGACGCTTCCGGTCGTGCGCAGAGTGGTGACGCCGGCGGCGAGATACAGCCGCGGGGCCGAATACGGGATCTCGTTGACGATGAAGCCCGGCTCGACTCCGCCCGGCGAATTGCGCTGCGGCTCGCGCGATGCCGTGTAGAAGAGGTGATCGTGCATGCCGACGAGCCCGGGAAGCACCGCGTAGCCGGCGTAGTCCCGCACCAGGGCGCTGCGCGGGATCGGCGTGGTCGCGGCCGGCCCGACGGCGGCGATTCGGCCATCGACGATAACCAGGGTCTGATCGGCGCGCGGCGCGGCGCCCGTGCCGTCGATGATCTCGACGTGCCGCAATGCCACGGTGGGCGCGTGAATCGCGAGGTAGGAAGAGCTGTCGCCGAGCTCGGGCGCCGCAGCGGATGTCGCGACGCCGAGGAGCACCAGCAGCGCGCAGGAGCTCTCCGCCAGCTGTTTCCTGTTGAATTGAGTCGCTGCCGGCGGCATACCCGGTACCCCCAAGCTCCTGTTCTGACAGATATCTTAACTCTGGAGCGGCGGCCGATCAGGAGCCTTGAGTCCGCGCCGGCGATGGCGACCGCTTGGCTGGGTGGTCAATGGGGTGTTCGCCCCCTGAATATCGCAATGGTCCTGTTGAGTGAAGCTGAAGCTCGTCTCCGCAAGATCAGGAGCGGTCGTCTGGAATGACACCGTGTCTGCAACAATCAGCTACCACGTCTCCCTGAATCCCGGTGATGCTCTTCAAGCTGACGCTGGACAACCTGATCGATCAGCTGTGCGATAATAATATGACCTGCTTCGCGCGCTTGGCACCGCGTCTCGAACAGCCGGAGGGGAAACATGAGCGATGTGCCGCAATTCGCAACCGCGGAGTATTCGCGCAAGTCTGGCGAGACGCTCTGCAATTCCTGTCAGCAGCGGATCAGCGGCGCGTACTACCTGCTGAATGGCGCGCCGGCCTGCGCAAGCTGTGTCGAGCGGATCAGGGAGCAGATGCCCCGGGACTCTCATAAGTCGTTCGTGCGCGGAGTCTTGTTCGGCGTCGCTGGGGCCATCCTCGGTCTGGTGATTTACGTCGCGTTCGCCCTCGCCACCGGTTGGATGGTTGGCTACGTTTCGCTCGCCGTCGGTTACATCGTGGGCAAGGCAATCTCTCTGGGCTCGAGAGGCGTCGGCGGTCGCCGCTACCAAGTGGCCGCGGTTCTGCTCACGTACGTCGCCGTTTCCCTGGCAGCCGTCCCGATAGCTATATCGCTGCACAAGCAGCACAGGGTCGTGCAGCAACAGCCCGCGCAGGCGGGTGACCAGCCGCCCGCGCAGGCGGGTGACCAGCCGCCCGCGCAAGTGAACCGCTCGGCCGCCGCGCCTCCGACGAGGATGAGTCCCGCCAGAGCCGTCGGACTGCTTGCATTGCTGGGACTGGCGTCGCCGCTCCTTGCTCTTGCCCACCCGGCGCAGGGACTCATCGGCTTGATCATACTGTTGGTCGGGATCCAGATTGCCTGGAAGATCACTGCCGCCAGGCAACTGAACATCTCCGGCCCCATCGCTGAGCCCGTTGCGGGCACGCCCGGCTGAGCCCGGGGGCAGCCGCAAACCAGCCTATGGCGTCCCCTCCTCCTGAGCTGTATCAGGAGTGCGCCCGCTGCACGGCCGCTCTGGTGCCGGGTGCGTTGGAGTGCGGCAGCTGCCATGCGCTCGTACACGCGTCGAGGCTAGAGCAACTGGGTGCCAGCGCACGCCTGCATGAGGAGCGCCGCGAGGCCGTCGAGGCGAGCGCCACCTGGTCAAGGGTCCTCGAACTGCTGCCCCCGGACTCGGCGCAGGCCGAGTGGGTCCGCGGGCGTATCGAGCGGCTGGCCTCGGCCATGGCCAACACCCCGACGGTCGATGCCCGGCGTGCCTGGATCAGGAAGCTCGGCCCGCTGGCGCCCGTGGCCATCCTGCTCGTCAACGGCAAATACCTGCTCGCGCTCTTCAAGTTGAAGTTCCTGCTCAGTCTGGCCGCGTTCGTGACCTTCTACTGGGCCCTGTACGGCGTGAAGTTCGGCGTCGGCTTCGCAATCCTGATCCTGCTTCACGAGATGGGTCATTTCGTTGACATCAAACGGCGCGGCCTGCCCGCGGACATGCCGGTCTTTCTTCCCGGACTGGGCGCCTACGTGCGTTGGTCCGCCCTCGGCGTGCCGGCGCGGACGCGTGCCTTGGTAAGCCTGGCGGGCCCCCTGGCGGGTTGCATCGGCGCCGCAGCTTGCGCCCTGCTGTGGAGCAAGACCGGCGATGCACTGTGGATCGGACTCGCGAGCGTGTCGGCGCTGCTCAACCTGCTGAATCTGGTTCCCATCTGGGTACTCGATGGAGCACAAGCAATCGCGGCACTCGACCGGACGGAACGCATCCTGCTCTCGGCTGCCGCGGTGGTTTTCGCAGCAGCCTTCGGGCAACCGGTGTTCCTGCTGGTAGCGGCCGGCGCGGGCTATCGGCTGTTCACCAGAGACATTCCGGCTTCGCCAGACCACGCGGTCATGGTCTATTACCTGCTGGTTCTGACCGCGCTCGGTTTCCTCATCGCGCTCGCACCGCCGCCTCCCGTCCATTCCTGAGGCGGCTGTCAGACGATTTGAATGTTAAACGCCGACTGCCCTACGGCTCGATCACGCGTTTCGCGGCCATCCTCGTTGCTTAACTTCAACGAGCTGATCGTTCTCTCGGCCCCCAGCTGCGCGTAGGTGGCTTTGGTACCCGCGCCCGCCGCCCCGCGGCGTCAGGAACGCCTGCCGCGCGCGCGCCGCCGCGACCCGGCGGTGCGCCGCGGCTCGCGCTGCGCGCGGCGCTCCTTGGCGTAGGGATTGGCGTCCGTGCGGTACTCGATGACCACCGGCGTCGCAAAGAGATCGTAGGTCTTGCGGAACACGTTGGCGAGGTAGCGCGTGTAGGCATCGGGAACCGATGCGGTCTGGTTGCCGTGGATCACGATGCGCGGCGGGTTGCGCCCACCCTGGTGCGCGTAGCGCAGCTTGATGCGCCGGCCGCGCACGAGCGGCGGCTGGTGCACGCCGAGCGCGTGCTCGAGTGTGCGCGTCAGCTCCTTGGTGGGCATGCTGCGCATGGCGGCCTCGTAGGCGCGTACGGTTGATGCCACGAGCTCGCCGACGCCGCTCCCGTGACGCGCCGAGATGAAGTGCAGCGGCGCGAAAGGGGCGAAGTCGAGCTTGAGCGCGAGCTGACGCTGGATCTCCGCGCGCTGCTCGGCGAGGATCCCGTCCCACTTGTTGACCGCGATGACGAGCGCCCGGCCGCGCTCGAGCGCGAGTCCCAGCACGCTCGCGTCCTGCTCGGCGACGGTGTCGTGCGCATCGAGCACGAGGATCACGACGTGCGCCTCGTCGATGGCCTGGAGCGTCTTCGCGATGCTCACGCGCTCGACCGCATCCTCCACCCGGGCGCGCCGCCGCAGCCCCGCGGTGTCGATCAGCAGGAACGCCCGCCCATCGCGCTCGAAGGGCACCAGGATGCTGTCGCGCGTGGTGCCGGGCTCCTCGCTCGCGATCACGCGCTCCTCCCCGAGCAGCCGATTGACGAGCGTGGACTTGCCGACGTTCGGTCGGCCGATGACTGCGATGCGGATGGCGCCCGTGTCGGCCTCCGCCACCTCCTGCGGCTCGAAGCCCGCGAGCACGTGCTCCATGAGCTCCTCGCACCCCTGACCGTGGCTGGCGGAGATGGCGAACGGCTGGCCGAGTCCGAGCGCATGGAAGTCCGCGGACACCATGTCGGCGTCGAGCCCCTCGGCCTTGTTGAGGACGAGCGTGACCGGCTTTCCGGAGCGGCGCAGCTCGCGCGCCACGAACTGATCCTGCGGCGAGAGCCCGGCGCGCGCGTCGGCGAGCAGCAACAGCCGATCGGCCTCGGCGACCGCACGCTCGGTCTGGGCGCGCATCTGCGCCTCGATGCCGCTCGGGTACTCGACGAGCCCGCCGGTGTCGATGACGACGCAGGGAACCGGACCCACCCGGCCGAAGCCGTACTGCCGGTCGCGCGTGAGTCCGGGCACGTCCGCTACGATGGCGTCGCGCGTTGCGGTGAGCACGTTGAAGAGCGTCGACTTGCCGACGTTCGGCCGGCCGACGAGGGCGATCACGGGCAGCATGGCAGAGGGGGCCGGACGCGGTCAGGCCGCTCGGGTCTACTGGCTTTCCTCGCGGGTCGGAGCGGGCGTCTCCGGCACCTTCCTGCGGTCCGTCGCCGGCGCTTTCCTGCGGTCCGTCGCCGGCGCGCGAGCGAGCGGCATCACGCGAAATGCGCTGACCTGGCCCCGGTCGTTGACGACCACGACCGTGTTGCCCGCCACGACCGGCGCCGTGCTGATGCGGGTCTTGCCGGTGGAGACGCGCGCCGCGAGCGCACCGCTCGACTTGTCGAGCCAGTGCACGTAGCCCTGAAAGTCGCCGACGACGACCGCATCGTCCATGGTCGCGAGCTTCGACAGCCCGCGATGCAGCAATGCCTTCTGTCGCCAGAGCTCGGCTCCGGTGCGCGCCTTGAGGGCGATCACTTCGCCGTCCGCGGTCGCGACGTAGAGCATGTCTTCGCCGAGGATGAGCCCGCGGTAGCTCGAGGCCTCGTGCGACCACCAGATCTGGCCGGTGTCGAGCGCCAGCATGGCGACCCGTCCCTGAAAGCCAACGGCGTACACGTCCTGCCCGGACACGCCGACGGCCGAATCGATGTCGGCGAGACGCTCGAGCTCGGTGCGGCCGTGCGGCGGCGTGATAGTCGCCTCCCATTGCACCGAGCCGTCAGTCATGTTGGCCGCGAGCACCTTGCCGTTGTCGAAGCCGCACAGCACCAGATCGCCGGCGATCACCGGGCGTGCCGTGCCGCGCAGCGACAGGCGCGGGACCTGCTGCTCCTGGGACCACAGCTCGTGGCCGTCGGCGGGGCTCAGGGCATGCAGCTTGCCGTCGACGGTGCGCACCGCGATCAGCCGCTCGGAAATGGCCGCCGGCGCCAGCACCTCGCCGTTGAGGCGCACCTTCCAGCGCATCGCGCCGTTGGCGGCATTGAAGGCAAACAACTGGCCATCGCTCGAGCCCACCAGGACCTGCGCAGCGCTCGCCGCGGTGCCACCGGCGAGCGGCGCGCGCGTGTGCGCGCGCCACAGCACGCGGCCCGAGGCGAGATCGAAGGCCACGAGGTCGCCGCGGTGACCGGCCGCGTACAAGCGATTGTCCGCGACCGACAGCCCGAGCCCGAGCCGCAGCACCGCGGCTTTCTTGTCGTCGACGCCGGCGCTCCAGATGCGCTGCACCCGCAGCTTCGGGGTGAGCGGGGTCAGCTTCGCCGGCTGATCGATGCTCTTGTCCTTGGAGCAGGCCGCGACGGCGAGCAGCGCCGCCAGCGTCCCGGCCAGCGTCAGGGTTTGCAGGTATCGCATGAGGCCTACCTGCCCGCTCCGGATGCCGCGGACTTCGCGGTCGTGGACGCCGCCTGTGCGGGGGCCGGCGCCGCCGTGTCGGCCGTCAGGTCCGCGATCTTGAGCGCGAGGAGCGAGTCCCCGGCGGCGCCCGCCTGCGCGCTGCGATACTCCTTCAGAGCCGCGGCCCGGTCGCCCTTGGCGTAGTCGGCATCCCCGCGCACCTCGTGGAAGCGCGCGGCGAATGCGCCGGGCTCGACCACACCGAGCGTCGCGAGCGCGCCGTCGGGCTTGCCCTGGGCGATCTGCACCCGCGCAAGGCGCAACCGCGCCACCAGCGCGAGGTCGCGGTCTTTTGATCTCTCGGCGACGTTTGCGAGCTCGCCGGCCGCCCGCTCGAGCTCGCCACTGTCGACGTACACGCGCGCCGCCAACAGCCGGGCCTGGTCGGCGTAGGGTGATTTCCCGAAGTCGCGCTCCAGCTCGCCGAGGAGCGTGATTGCGCGCGTGCGATCACCGCGGTCGAGCGCCTGCAGGATCTGGGTGTAGCGGGCGCCCGCCTCGAGCCGCCCGGCATCGAGGCGCCCCTGCCACCAGCGCCAGCCGAACACGCCCGCCGCGACCACGAGGAGCGCGAGCACCACCGCCGGCGCGTTCACGCGCACCTGCGCCTTGAGCCATTCCCACTGTTCTCTTTCGGACAGGTAATCTTCCACGGTTCCTCCCCACATCAGGACGCGGCCGCGCGGTGCACGCGCGTCGCGGCGGCGAGCGCCGCGTCCACCCCCGCCGCCAGAGCGGCGATCGGGCACTCGCTCTGGACCGACTCCGCGCGCAAAGGTTTCATGGCCACGACGCCGCGCGCGAGCTCGTCATCGCCGATGATCAGCGCCAGCGGCGCGCCGCTCTTGTCCGCGCGGCGGAATTGCGCCTTGAAGTTGCCGCCACCCAGGTTGAGCTCGAAGCGCAGCCGGGGCCGCTCGCTGCGCAGCCGCTCGATGAGCTCGAGGGCCTGCGCCTCGGCCCGCGCGCCGCTCACCACGACGTACACGTCGGGCGGTGCGGCGCGGACCGCTCCCCGGACGGCCAGCACCCGGGCGACGAGGCGCTCGACCCCCATCGCAAAGCCGATCGCCGGCGTCGACTCGCCTCCGAGCTGCGCGATCAGGCCGTCGTAGCGGCCCCCGGAGCATACGGCATTCTGCGCGCCGGACACCGGCATGATCCACTCGAACACCGTACGGTGGTAGTAATCGAGCCCGCGCACCAGGCGCGGATTGACCTCGTAGCTCACACCCACGGCGCGCAGCCGGTCGCACAGCGCATCGAAGTGCGCGCGCGATTCGGGATCCAGGTGCTCGCTGAGGAGCGGCGCGCCCGCGATGATCTCCAGCATCTGCGGGTTCTTGCTGTCGAGCACCCGCAGCGGGTTGACGGTGAGGCGCCGGCGGCTGTCGGCGTCGAGTCGCGCCTCGTGCGCGAGCAGGTACTCGACGAGCCGCTCGCGGTACGCGCGGCGGCTCTCCGGCGTGCCGAGGGAGTTGATCTCGAGCCGCAGTCCCGAGGCGATCCCGAGCCGCTCCCACAGCCGTGTGCCGAGCGCGATGAGCTCGGCGTCGACGTCGGGCCCGGGCCAGCCGACCGCCTCCACGTCCACCTGCCAGAACTGGCGGTAGCGCCCGGCCTGCGGCGCCTCATGGCGGAACATCGGCCCGAGGCACCAGAGCTTGTGGCGCTGGCCGCGCAGCAGACCGTTGGAGATGAGCGCGCGCACGATGCCGGCCGTGGCCTCGGGACGGAGCGTGAGGCTCTCGCCGCCGCGATCGGTGAAGGTGTACATCTCCTTGCCGACGACGTCGGTATGCTCGCCGATTGCGCGCTTGAAGAGCTCCGTGTGCTCGACGATCGGCACGCGAATCTCCTCGTAGCCGTAAGCGGCGAGGAGCTCCCGCGTGCAGGCCTCGAAGTACTGCCAGGTCCCGATCTCCTCCGGCAGCACGTCGTTCATCCCCTTGATCGGCTGGATCGGCTCCCCCACCTCAATCTCCGTGCGCCAGCCGCCGCGGCGCCGGTGAGGCGTGTCCCTCGGCATCGATCAGCACGTGCGCGGTGCCGTCACGACGGGCGAGGCCCTCGATCGGGACCGGCTGACCGTTGGCCTGCAGCGTCACCGCGGGCGTGTTACCCACGGTCACGCGCAGCGGCGGCGCACCGCTCAGCGTGCGCGACGCGCCCCCCGCGTACAGCCCCTGCAACAGGAGCCTGCCGCTCGCATCGGAGACCTCCGCCCAGCTGAGCGCCGAGAATTTCAGGGCGAGCTGCGTGCGCGTCCCTGGCGTGGCGACCGGCGCTCCATCGGCGGCGCCGCCCGCAACCGTGGCGGCGGCCCTGGCCTCGGGCGCCGCGGCCGCGAGGGACTGCGGCTTCTCGTCCTGAACCGAGAACACCCACGCGACCAGCGCGATGAGCGCAAATCCCGCCAAGCCGAGCAGCGCCGGCAGCCCCAGCCACGCCGCGCCATCTGGAGGCTCGCGGTGTGGGATACGCGTCAGGTCGGGAAGTGTCACCCGGCCGTCGCGGGCATAGAGCCCGAGCAGCTCCTCGGGCGAGTCGCCGACGAGCTCAGCGTAGCGCCGCAGGTATCCGCGCACGTACACATCGGCGCCGAGAGCGGCGTAGTCCTCCGCTTCGAGCGCCTCGACGATCCTCGCGTCGAAGCGCAGCCGCTCCGCCGCCTGCGGCACGGAGAGCCCGCGGTTCTCGCGCCCGGCGCGCAGCCGCGCACCCGCGCCGCAGCGTTGCTCGCCGCTCACCGCGGTCGCCATGGGCGTCAGCCGGGGTTGCGATCGAGCTCGGCCAGGGCGCGTGCCTGGTCGGACCCGGGGAAGTCCAGCTGCAGACGCCGCGCATAGCGTTGCGCGCCGGCCCTGTCGCCCTGGGCGCGCGCGACGCGCACTGCGAGCAGCAGCAGGTCGGCGGTGGCGTTGTAGCGGCCGACGAAGGCTTCGATCGCGGCGCGCGCCGGCGCGAGCTCGCCGTGCTGGAATTCGAGGTCCGTCAGCTGGAACGCCGCCTCGGCGAAGCTGGGCCGGATCTGCAGCGCGCGCCCGAAGTCGGCGCGCGCCTCCTCGTCGCGCTTGGCCGCGCGCAGGCACACCCCGGCGTTGGTGTAGGCGGCCTCGGGCGTGCGGTACAGCGCGTTGTGCGCCGCCTCCTCGAAGTGCCGGACGCCGTCATTGATGCGTCCGTTCTGGCACAGATACACCGCGTAGTTGTTCACCACTTCCGGATCGTGCGGGGCGAGCCGCAGGGCGGTGCGGAATTCCGCATCGGCTTTCGGGGCGTCGCCCATGCGCTGGAACAGCATGGCGCGGGCGCTGTGGACGTCGCCGCTCTCCGGACTCTCGGCGAGCGCGCGGTCGAGCTTATCCTTCGCGACCGCGAGCTCGCCCTGATTCATGTAGGCGATCCCCAGCTGCACGTTGTAGGCGGCCGCATCGTGGACCTTGTTCGGGTGCCGCGGGTTGCTCGATACGCATGCCGCGAGCAGCAGCAACGCCAGCGCGCCGGGCGCGAGGCAGGGCGAGCCGTGCAGAGTTTTTGTGGTTGGGTTGCTCATGGGTGCACTGCGACGCCGATGACCTTGGCTCCGAGACGCACCGTGGTGCGATCGATGACGCGGCCGGCGAGCTGTCCGCAGGCCGCATCGATGTCGTCGCCGCGCGGGCGCCGAACGGTCGCCAGCACGCCCTGCCGGATGAGCTCGTCGCGGAAGCGCTGGATCTGATGCGCGGGCGAGCGCCGGTAGCGCGTGCCGGGAAAGGGATTGAACGGGATCAGGTTCACCTTGGCCGGATGGCCCTTGAGCAGCTGCGCGAGCGAGCGCGCCTGCGCGGGCGAGTCGTTCACGCCATCCAGCATCACGTACTCGAACGTGACGCTGCGGCCGTTTTGTTCGTCGAGGTAGTGCCAGCAGGCGTCCAGCAGCTCCGCGATCGGGTGCTTGCGGTTGATCGGCACGAGCTCGTTGCGCAGCGCATCGTCGGGCGCGTGCAGCGACACGGCCAGCGCCACGTTCGTCTCCTCGGCCAGGCGGTAGATCTGCGGCACCAGGCCCGAGGTCGAGAGAGTCACGCGGCGCCGCGACAGATCGAAGCCGAAGTCATCGAGGAGGATCGAGAGCGCCGGCACGACGTTACGGAAGTTGGCGAGCGGCTCGCCCATGCCCATCAGCACCACGTTGGTGACCTGGCGCTCCTCGGGACGTGCGCCCGGGTCCGCGCCCGCCCGCGCGGTACGCGCGCCGCGCGCCTCACGGGCGAGCTCGCGCTCGGCGAGCCACACCTGCCCGATGATCTCGGCGGTGCAGAGGTTGCGGTTGAAGCCCTGCTGCGCGGTGGCGCAGAACGAGCAGTCGAGCGCACAGCCGACCTGGGAGGAGACGCAGAGCGTCCCGCGGTCGGGCTCGGGAATGAACACCATCTCGAAGGCCTGACTCGCGTCCGCCCTGAGCAGCCACTTGCAGGTGCCGTCCGCGGAGCGCCGCACGGAGAGGATCTCCGGTGCGCGCACCTCGGCCAGCGTGTCGAGCCGCGCGCGCAGCTGCTTCGCGAGATCGGTCATCCCGGCGAAGGAGTCGACGCCGCGCTTGTAGATCCAGCTCATCAGCTGGCGCGCCCGGAAGGGCTTGCCGCCGAGCTGCTCGATGAACGCCTCGAGGTCCGGGCGCGCCAGTCCGAGAAGGTTCGTGCGCTCGGCGGCGGCGGGGTCGGTGATGGCGGCGGCGGGCATGGGGGTGAGTGCGCTCCTCAGACGCGCGGGTGCAGCTCCGTGACGCTGAAGAAATAGGCGATCTCGCGCGCGGCGGTCTCGGGCGCATCCGAGCCGTGCACAATGTTCTCCTCGATGCTGGCGGCGAGGTCGGCGCGGATCGTGCCGGGGGCCGCCTTCTTCGGATCGGTCGCGCCCATGATGCCGCGGTTGCGCGCGACCGCGCCCTCGCCCTCCAGCACCTGCACCAGGATCGGGCCCGACGTCATGAAGCGCACCAGGTCCTTGAAGAACGGGCGCTCGCGGTGCACGGCGTAGAAGCCCTCGGCTTCGCGCTGCGACAGGTGGAGCATCCGCGCGGCGACGATCGAGAGGCCGGCCTGCTCGAAGCGGCGATAGACCTCGCCGATGAGATTGGCCCTCACGCCGTCGGGCTTGACGATGGACAGGGTGCGCTCGAGCGCCATTCGCTTTGACCTTATCTTCAGCCGGTGGTTCGGTGCGGGAAAGTATTCGCTCCGGCGCAGTGCGCCGCCGCGTTCGGGCAAGCCGAGAAGTGTACCTTGGGTCGCTCCGGGGCGGCAATGTCCGAAGCGCTGGAAGTGCCGGTAAGTTAAGGGTTTTTGGAGGACCGGACGCCCGGCAGGAAGGCGCACGCGGATCGATCCGCGCAGCCTCGAGCGGACTTCAGACCGAAAAACTCTCCCCGCAGCCGCACTCACCCTTGACGTTCGGGTTGCGGAAGCGGAAGGCCTCGTTCAGCCCCTGCTTCACGAAGTCCACGATCGTCCCGTCGATGAGCGCGAGGCTTGCGCCATCGACGAAGACCCGTACGCCGCGGTCCTCGAACACCGCATCGCCGGGCTGCGGGCCGTCGGCGTAGTTGACGACGTACGCGAAGCCGGAGCAGCCGGTCTTGCGGACGCCGAGCCGCAGGCCGACGCCGTGCCCACGGGCTGCCAGGAAAGTCCTGACCCGAAGGGCTGCGGATTCCGTCAGTGAGATCGCCATCGGTCCTCGTATTCTAGCGCCTCGGGGCCCAGGCCTGGAGGCACGCACGCAGAGCGTCTTCGACCACGAGCAGCCGGCCGAGTTTCTCGGCCGGCACTCCCCGCCTCGCCGCCCAGCTCGCCGGTGTGCCCGGGATCAGCGCGGCGCGGGAGCGCCCGCGGAGCTCCCCACAGAGCCACGTTGCCGTGTCGATAGTATGGGGGCAGCCGAACGCCTGAAAACGGGCCTCCTTCACAGTGTCACCGGCCACCGCCAGGTGAAATCGCACCCAGGTCTCCTGTCCCGGCCCGCCGGCCTCGCCCCTCACGAGGGTCGCGCCGCCACCCCCCTGCCAGGCGCCGAAGTCCTGCCCGCCCGCCCCCCCGGCCGGTGACAGGGCGCGCAGCCGCCTCACCTCGACCCGCACCGCCTCCGCGGCGAACTCGACGTCGGACTCGGTGCTGAAGCGCCCGAGGCTGAAGCGGAGCGAGCTCTGTGCGAGCTGGGTGTCGCGCCCGAGGGCGCGCAGCACGTAGGAGGGATCGGGCGTGGCCGAATTGCAGGCGGCGCCGGTCGAGACGGCCAGCCCCGTGAGGCCGCTCACCAGGCTCTCCCCCTCCACGGCCTCGAAGGAGACATTGAGGATGCCCGGCACGCGCGGCGCCCCGGCGCCGTTCAGGTGCACCCCTCCGAGCTCCGAGAGCGACTGCCATAGCCGCTCGCGCAGCGCCGTGAGCCGGGGGGCTTCCCGAGGAAGCTCGCGCGCGGCGATCTCGCAGGCGACGCCGAAGCCCACGATCTGGTGGGTCGCGAGCGTCCCCGGCCGGAGCGAGCGCTCCTGCCCTCCACCGTAGAGGAGCGGCTGCAGCAGGCCCTTCGCGCCGCGCCGCACGTAGAGCGCGCCGACCCCCTTCGGGCCGTAGAGCTTGTGAGCGGTCACCGACACGAAATCGACAGGGAGTGCGTGCACGTCGAGCGGCACCTTGCCCGCGGCCTGCGCGCAATCGCTGTGGAACGCAATTCCCCGTTCGCGGCATAGCGCGCCGAGCGCGGCCACGTCCTGCAGCACGCCGATCTCGTTATTCACGTACATGATCGAGGCCAGCACCGTGTCCGGCCGGAGCGCCGCCGCGAAGGCCTCGGGCTCGATCACTCCCGAGCGCGAGGGCGAGAGATAAGTGACGCTGAAGCCCTCCTTCTCGAGGCGCTTGCAGGGATCGAGCACGGCCTTGTGCTCGGTGCGCGCGCTCACCACGTGGCGCCCGCGGTCGGCGTTGGCGCGTGCCACGCCGAGGACGCCCAAGTTGTCCGACTCGGTGGCGCCGGAGGTGAACACGATCTCATCGGGCGCGGCCCCGAGCAGCGCCGCAACCTGCGCGCGAGCCGCCTCGATGCGGGCGGCGGCGCGCATCCCCGGCGCGTGCGTGGAAGAGGGATTGGCGAAGTCCCCGCCCGCGGTGAGACAGCCGCTCATGGCGGCCGCCACGGCCGGATCGACCGGCGTCGTGGCCGCGTAGTCGAGGTAACGGGGTACTGCGGCGCTCATGGTCGCCCCTCCCCCGCGTGGCGGCGGCGGCTCTGCACCGCGGTCAGAATCCCGCGCAGGATGTTGACCTCGTTCTGATCGAGCTCGGCGCGCTGCAGGAATCGCCGGATGCGCTCCATCAGGTGCGTGCCGCTCTGGGTGCGGTCGCGAAACTCGATCTCCTCGAGCACCTGCGCGAAGTGCGCATAGAGACGCGCCATCTCCTCGGCGCCCGCCAACGGCGGCCCGGCCGGCGCCACCGCGTGCGTCTCGGACGAGCCGGCGCGGAACAGCTCGTACGCAGTGAGCTGCACGGCCATGGCGAGATTGAGCGAGGGGTAGGCGGCGTTGGCCGGGATGCGCACCAGCGCGTGCGCGCTCTCGAGCTCCTCGTTGGTGAGCCCGGTGCGCTCGGCTCCGAACACCACCGCCGCGGGGGCGCGGCGCGACTCGCTCACGATGCGCGCCGCCGCCTCGCGCACGTCGATCACGCGGAAGTACTGGTCGCGATCGCGCGAGGTGGTGGCCGCGACGAAGCCGCAGCCTGCCAGCGCCTCGGCGAGCGAGCCGACGAGGCGTGCGGACTGAAGCACGTCGTCCGCGCCGGAGGCGCGCGCGCTCGCCTCGGCGTGCGGGAACTGCTTCGGTCCCACCAGCACCAGCTCACCGAGCGCCATGTTCTTCATGGCGCGCGCCGCCGCGCCGATGTTGCCCGGATGCGAGGGTGCCACCAGCACGATGCGAATGTCGGCCTGACCCATCTGTTACGCTAGCTCCGAAGATCTGACACGAGCTTAAAGACCGTGCAAGCGCTTCTCAACATTGCCGTGCGGGCCGCGCGCCGCGCGGGCGAGGTCATCGTCCGGAGCTTGAACCGCCTCGAGTCGCTCGCCGTCTCCTCCAAGGGGCGCAACGACTTCGTCACCGAGGTCGACCACGCCGCGGAGCAGGAAATCATCGGCATCATCCGCCGTCACTACCCGCAGCACGCGTTCCTCGCCGAGGAGAGCGGCCGGACCGGCGAGCACGATACACTCTGGATCATCGATCCGCTCGACGGCACGACCAACTTTCTGCACGGCTTTCCGGTGTTTGCCGTCTCGATCGCCTGCCAGGTGAGGGGGCGCCTCGAGCACGCGGTGGTCTACGACCCGATGCGTGGGGAGCTGTTCACCGCGAGCCGCGGCGCGGGCGCGCACCTCGACAATCACCGCATGCGGGTCAGCAAGGCGCGCGCGCTCGAGGGCGCCCTCATCGCGACCGGTTTCCCCTATCGCGCCAACACGCGCTACCTCGACGCCTACCTCGAGATGCTGAAGGCGGTCACGCAGCAGGTCGCCGGCGTGCGCCGCCCGGGCTCGGCGGCGCTCGATCTGGCCTATGTCGCGGCCGGTCGCGTCGATGGCTTCTGGGAGATCGGGCTGGCGGCGTGGGACACGGCCGCCGGGACGCTCCTCATCCAGGAGGCCGGCGGGCACATCGGAACGCTCACCGGTGCGGAATACCGCCAGGGTGGGCACGTCGTCGCGGGAACTCCCAAGGTGTACGCGGATCTCATCGAGTTGCTCGCGCCGCACGTGCCGGCCGAGCTGCGCGAGAGCTGACGGGGACCCAAGCCCGCGCCGCGGCGCGGCGGCTCGCTTTCCCCAGGTCGCTTGTGTAGAGTCCTCGCGAATAGCGCGGGGGTTCCATGGCGCGACAACTACTTGCGACCAAGTCCATCGCCGAGCTGCACCAGCAGGAATCCTCCGGCAACCAGCTGCGGCGCGCGCTCACCGCCACGCAACTGACGCTGCTCGGCATTGGCGGCATCATCGGCACCGGACTCTTCGTGCTCACCGGCACCGCCGCTGCCAATCACGCAGGTCCCGCGCTGCCGCTCGCGTTCATCGTTGCGGGAATCGGCTGTGCGTTCGCCGCGCTGTGCTACGCGGAGTTCGCCGCCATGATCCCGGTGTCCGGCAGCGCCTACTCCTATTCCTACGCGACCCTCGGCGAGGGCATCGCCTGGTTCATCGGCTGGAACCTGGTGCTCGAATACCTGTTTGCGGTCGCGACCGTGTCGGCCGGCTGGTCGGGCTACGCGGTCAGTCTCCTCAACGACTTCAACATCCACATTCCGGGTGCGCTCTCCAGCGCGCCATTCGGCACGGGGGCGGACGAGCTCCACATCGTGCGCACCGGAGCCATCATCAACGTGCCGGCCATGGCGATCGTCGCGACGATTGCGACCATCTGTTACATCGGCATCAAGCAGTCGGCTGCCTTCAACGCGGTGATCGTCGCCATCAAGGTGACCGTGGTCGTGCTGTTCATCCTGTTCGGCATGAGTTACATCGACACCGCCAACTGGCACCCGTTCATACCGCCCAACACCGGGCAGACCGGGCGCTTCGGCTGGAGCGGCATCATGGGCGCCTCGGGGGTCATCTTCTTTGCGTACATCGGCTTCGATGCCATCTCGACCGCGGCCCAGGAGACCAAGAATCCGCAGCGCGACATGCCGATCGGCATCCTGGCGAGCCTCGTGATCTGCACCGTCCTTTACGTGATCTTCTCCACCGTGCTGACCGGCATGGTGAGCTACAAGGAGCTGGACGTCTCCGCTCCGGTCGCAATTGCACTGGACAAGTATTCGGGCCTGAGCTGGCTCCGCAAGCCGCTGAAAGTGGGCGCCTTGGCCGGTATGACCTCGGTCATGCTGGTCATGACGATCGCCCAGGCGCGCATCTTCTTCGCCATGGCACGCGACGGCCTGCTGCCGCCCTTCTTCGGCCGCGTGCATCCGCGCTTCCGTACGCCCTCGACCGGCACCGTGATCACCGGAGCGTCGGCGGCCATCATTGGCGGCCTCTTTCCGGTGAAGATCCTGGGCGAAGTGGTGTCGATCGGCACGCTGGCGGCCTTCGTCACCGTGTGCCTGGGCGTGCTGGTGCTGCGCCGGACACGACCCGAGCTGCCGCGCCCGTTCCGCGCTCCGTGGCCGTGGTTCACCTGTATAGCGGGTGCGCTGGTGTGCGGGTACATGATGTATTCGCTGGGCACGGCCACGTGGTGGCGGCTTCTGGTGTGGACCGCGGTCGGCGTGATCGTGTACGTCTTCTACGGCTACCAGCACAGCTGCCTGCGCTCCGCCGCCAACGGCGCCGCCCCGAGCGCACGTCCCGCCTGAGCGGCGCGGCCTTAGCGCAGCGTGCACCCGCTGACCGTCGCACTTCAGCGTTGCCGGTCGTCCTGCCGGCGCCGCAGGCGCACGTTGATCATCTCCACTGCCACGGCGAACGCCATCGCGAAGTAGAGATACCCCTTCGGAATCTCGAAGTGCAGGCCTTCGGCGATGAGGGCGACCCCGATCAACAGCAGGAACGCCAGCGCCAGCATCTTGATGGTCGGGTAGCGCGAGATGAACGCGCTGATCGACCCCGACACCCACATCATCACCAGGATCGCCACCACGATGGCGGCCACCATGACGGGCAGCTCCCTCACCAGCCCCACCGCCGTGAACACCGAGTCGAGCGAGAACACGATGTCGATGAGCCCGATCTGCACGATCACCGCCAGCAGCTGGCCACGCGGACGCGCCCGGCCGGCATCCGGGGCCGGCCCCTCGAGCGTCTGGTGGATCTCGAGCACGCTCTTGGCGAGCAGGAACAGGCCGCCGAGCAGCAACACCACATCCCGCCCCGAGAAGCTCCGGCCGGCGAGCTGCAGCCAGGGTTGCACCAGACGCGTGAGCCACACGATCGAGAACAACAGGACGATGCGCGTCAGCATCGCCAGCGCGAGTCCGCCAAGGCGCCCCCGGTGCTGCAGCCGCGCCGGCAGCCGCTGTACCAGGATGGAGAGGAAGATGATGTTGTCGATGCCGAGGACGATCTCGAGGAGCGCGAGCGTGATGAACGCCACCCAGCTGCGCGGATCGGCGATCAGCGCGAGGTCCGGCACCGCCCGACCGCCCTATGGCCCGCTACGGCAGCTGATCGAACGCCGCCTTCTTCACCGTCGGGAACACGTGCTCGGCGGTCAGCCCGAAGTCGAGCGCGATGGCGCTCGAGATGTAGATCGAGGAGTAGGTGCCGGCGATGATCCCGATCAGCAGCGCCGCCGAGAAGCCCTTGAGCACCGGTCCGCCGAGGAAGAGCAGCGCGACTACGACGATCGAGGTGACCACCTTGGTCATGATGGTGCGCGAGAGAGTCTGGTTGATCGACTGGTCGAGCACCACGTCGGGTGGCGAGCGGCGGTTGGTCTCGAAACGCTCGCGGATCCGGTCGAAGACCACCACCGTGTCGTTCAGCGAGTAGCCGACGACGGCGAGGATCGCCGCCACCACCGCCAGGTCGAAGGGCAGCTGCGTGAGCGAGAAGAAGCCGATCACCAGGATCGGGTCGTGCATGACGGCGAGGATGGCCCCGAGGGACAGCCTCCAGGTGTGGAAGCGGACGGCGATGTACAGGAAGATCAGCAGCAGCGTGAAGAACAGCGCCCACATGGCGCTCACCTTGAGCTCGCTCCCCACCTGCGGTCCGACCACAGCCAGCTGCACCACCTGCGCGCTCGGCTCGATGCCGGTCAGTACCGCCTCGAGCCGCGAGCGGAGCTCGGTCGCCGTCAGCTTGGGGTCCGGCGGCAAGCGGATGGCGATGTCGCGGGAAGAGCCGAAGTTCTGTACCTGCGGCTCGCGAAAGCCCGCGGCGCTGAGGCGCTCGCGCACCTCATCGACGTTGGCGGCGTGCTGGAAGCGCGCCTCGGCGCTCACGCCTCCGGTGAAGTCGATGGTGAGGTTGAGGCCGCGCGTGAAGAACGACGCCAGCGCCACCACCATGAGCACGGCGGAGAGCGTGTACCACACCTTGCGCGTGGCCATGAACGGGTAGCTGGTCTGATGGCTGAAGAATTCCACTTGAGAGTCCTCGAGGCTGCGGTTTGCGCCGGGGCGGTGTGCTGCGCCCCTCAGATCGACAGGCGGGCGAGCTTGCGCCGCCCGCCGTACATGAGAGTGAGGAGCGCGCGACTGCCCATCAGCGAGGTGAACATCGAGGTCGCGATGCCGAGGGTGAGCACCACGGCGAAGCCGCGGATGGGACCCGTGCCGAACACCCACAGCACCACGCCCGCGATCAGCGTGGTGATGTTGGAATCGGCAATCGCCGAGAACGCCTTCTCGAAGCCGGCCCGGATCGCCGCCTGCGGCGTGACCCCCTTGCGCAGCTCCTCGCGGATGCGCTCGTAGATCAGCACGTTCGCGTCCACCGCCATGCCGACGGTGAGGATGATGCCGGCGATCCCCGGAAGCGACAGCGAGGCGCGCATCATCGACAAGAGCGCCGTCAGCAGCACCACGTTCGAGAGCAGCACCGCATCCGCCACGAGACCAAAGGTCTTGTAGTAGATCGCCATGAATACGAACACGCCCGCCATGCCGACGATGAGCGCCGTCACGCCCTTGTCGATGTTGTCGCGGCCGAGGCTCGGCCCCACCGCGCGCTCCTCGATCGGATAAAGCGGGATGGCGAGCGAGCCCGAGCGCAGCAGCAGCGCCAGCTCGCGCGCCTCGCCGGCGGCGAGCCCGGTGATCTGGAAGTTGTTGCTGAAGATGCCGCGGATGGTGGCGTCGTTGATGACCTCCTCGTCGGTCACGTCGCGGGTTACCTTACGCCCGTTGACGTCGCTCGTCTCGCGGCGCTTCTCGATCAGTACCACCGCCATGCGCTTGTTCACGTTCGCCCGCGTGGTCTTCAGCATGCTCTCGCCGGCGCGCGCGTCGAGCCTCACGTTCACCGCCGGCCCTTCCTGCGACTGGCCGGTGGTGGCGTTGGTGAGCTGGTCGCCGGTGGCGATCACCTCGCGCCTGAGGAGTATCGGGCGGCCGAGGCGCGTGTGGGTGTAGAGCTTGGAGCCGAGCGGCACCCGTCCGGTCTGCATCGCCTCGAAGGCGTTGTTCTGCATGTCCTCGAGGCGGAACTCGAGCGTCGCCACCCGTCCGAGGATGTCCTTCACCTCGGCCGAGTTCTGCACGCCCGGCAGCTGCACGTTGATGCGATCGATCCCCTGGCGCTGCACGATGGGCTCGGAGACCCCGAGCTCGTTCACGCGGTTGCGCAGCGTCGTGATGTTCTGCTGGATGGCGTAGTCCTCGCGCTCGCGGATCTGCGCCGGGGTCATGACGGCGGTCATGGCCGAGCCGCTCGGCAGGCTCTCGGTGGTGATCGCGAGTCCCGTCAGCGGCTGATTGAGCGCCGTGCGCGCCGCATTGACGTCCGCCTCCGGCGGCAGCACCACGCGCACCGCGTTCGCCTTGTCGCTCCCCACCGCGACGGCGCCCGCGTCCTTCACCGGAATGTTGGCGGCGGCGAGCGCGCGGCGCGCATCCTGCGCGTAGCCCTCGATCGCCTGGGCCACCGCGGCGTTCACGTCGACCTGATAGAGCAGGTACAGCCCGCCGCGCAGGTCGAGCCCGAGCGGCATGGGCCGCAGTCCCACGGCGCGCAGCAGCTCCGGGGTGCGCGGCGCAAAGGACAGCGCGGTGCGGTAGGTGTCGGCGAACCGCTCGTTGACGGCATCGCGGGCCGCGAGCTGATCGGCCACCCCGCCGAAGCGCACCATGAGCCGCCCGCCGTCGATGTAGCTGCGCGCGAAGTGGACGCGGCGCTCCCCGAGAAAGCTCTCCACCGCCCGCGCGGCGTCCTGGGTCACGGGACTGTGGTCCTTGCGCTCCACTTGCAGCGCCGGATCCTCGCCAAACACGTTCGGCAAAGCGAAGAGCAGCGCGAGCAGCAGCACCACCGCGACCAGGATGTATTTCCAGCGGGCGTATTCGAGCATGGTTCTAAGCGCTCTTCAGCGTGCCCTTGGGCATGAGCTGAGTGATCTGGACCTTTTGAACCTTGACGCGCACCCCGTCGGCCACCTCGAGCGTGACGAAGGTGTCGCCGACATCGGTGACCCGGCCGAGGAGGCCGCCGCTCGTGACCACTTCGTCCCCGGAGGTGAGCTTCGACACCAGCGCCTGATGCTCGCGGGCGCGCTTCTGCTGCGGACGGATCAGCATGAAATAGAACAGGGCGACGAACGCCACCATCAACAGCACGAACTGCAACTGGCCGCCGGGGGCGGCCGGGGCCGACTGCGCCCAGGCGTCAGAGATCAGGGCATTCATGGACTTGGGTCCCGGCGGTGAAAAAGGGCGGCATTATGCCACGCGTCATTGGCGCTTTTAACATCAATTGGTTAGAAGCCTCGCGTGGGTTGGCGGCGGGCCGCGAGGAACCCTTTCGCCCAGGCGGCGAGCTCGCCCACGGCGATGGCCGCGCGGAGCGAGCGCATCAGGCCGATGTAGAAGTGGAGGTTGTGGATGGTGTTGAGGCGCGAGCCCAGGATCTCGTTGCAGCGGTCGAGGTGGCGCAGGTAGGCGCGGGTGTAGTTGCGGCAGGTGTAACAGTCGCAGGCGGCGTCGATGGGAGTCAGATCGTCCTGATGGGCGCTGTTGCGGATATTGAGCACCCCGCTCGAGGTGAAGAGGTGCCCGTTGCGGGCGTGGCGGGTCGGCATGACGCAGTCGAACAGGTCGACACCCCGCACCACGGCGGCCACGATGTCCTCCGGCCGCCCGACGCCCATGAGATAGCGCGGCTGCCCGGCGGGCATGTGGGGAACGAGCGCCTCGAGGACTCCGAGGCGCTCCTCCTCGGACTCGCCGACCGCGAGTCCCCCGATCGCGAGTCCCGCCCAGTCGAGGCGCAGCAGCGTCTCGAGCGAAGCGAGACGCAGCGGCCGATGCATGCCCCCCTGCACGATGCCGAAGAGACCCCCGGGCGGGTCCTCGCGGCAGTAGCGGGCGTGGCTGCGCGCCGCCCAGCGCATCGAGCGTTCCATCGATTCGCGCGCCTCGCCCTCGGTGGCCGGATGTGCGGTGCAGTCATCGAGCGCCATGGCGATGTCCGAGCGCAGCGCGAGCTGCACCTCCATCGAGTCCTCGGGCGTGAGCCGCACCTCGCGGCCGTCGACCGGTGAGCGGAAGAGCACCCCCTCCTCGCCGATGCGCCGCAGGCTTTTCAGGCTATAGACCTGGAAGCCGCCCGAGTCGGTGAGGAGCGGATGCTCCCAGTGCATGAAACGGTGCAGTCCCCCGTGCGCGGCGACGATGGCTGCACCCGGCCGCAGCATGAGGTGGAAGGTGTTGCCGAGAATGATCTGGGCGCCTAAGTGTTCGAGCTCCTCGGGGGTCATCGCCTTGACCGTGCCGTAGGTGCCGACCGGCATGAACGCCGGGGTCTCGACCACGCCGTGGGCGGTCACCAGCGTGCCCGCCCGCGCGGCGCCATCGCTCGCCCCGACGGTGAAGCGGGGCCTCAAGCGCTCCCCGGCGTGATGAGCATGGCGTCCCCGTAGCTGAAGAAGCGATAACGCGCGCGCACCGCATGCTCGTAGGCGGCGAGAGTGCGGTGGCGGCCGGCGAAGGCGCACACCAGGATCAGCAGCGTCGATTCGGGCAGATGGAAGTTGGTCAGCAGCACATCGCTCACCCGAAAGTGAAAGCCCGGCGTGATGTAGAGGCGCGTGTCCCCGGTCCACGGCGCTAGCGCTGATTCCGTGCGATGTTTCCCCGGCGCTAGCTCGCCCCCGGCGGGAAGCGCCGCGGACTCGAGCGCGCGCATTACCGTGGTGCCCACCGCGACCACGCGGCCGCCGGCCGCGCGCGTGCGCGCGATCGCATCAACGGTCGCGGCACTCACCGAGGCGCGCTCGGCGTGCATGGTATGGGAAGCGATGTCGTCGGTGCGCAGCGGCTGGAAGGTGCCGGCCCCCACGTGCAACGTGATCCAGGCGCAGTGGACGCCGCGCTCGCGGAGCGCTTCGAGCAGCGGCTCGTCGAAGTGCAGACTCGCCGTGGGAGCGGCGACCGCGCCGGGCTCGCGCGCAAAGAGGCTCTGGTAGCGCTCGCGGTCGAGTGCATCGGGCGCGCGGCGAATGTACGGCGGCAGCGGCACCGCGCCGAAGCGCTCGAAGAATTCCAGCGCCGGAGCCGGAAGCGCGATGCGCCACAGCTCATCCTCCCGCGCCAGCACCCGCACGGTGCCGCCCGCGGTGCGCACCTCGAGCCCGGCGCGGATCGGCTTGCTGGCCGAGAGCTGCGCGAGCGCCTCGGGCCCCGCGAGGGCTCGCTCGAGCAGAATCTCCACGCGACCGCCGGAGGGCTTGGCGCCCGCGAGCCGCGCGGCGACCACGCGGGTGTCGTTGAACACGAGCAGGTCCCCGGGCTCGAGGAACCGGGGGAGCTCGCGCACCGCGCTGTCCGTGAGCGCGCCGCTTCCTCCGTCGAGCACCAGCATGCGGCTCGCCGAGCGCTCGGACAGCGGCGCCTGGGCGATCAACTCCTCGGGCAGCTCGTAGGAAAAGTCCTTCCGTCGCACGCGCGCATGTTACACGCTGCCACGAGGTGAGCCCGGCTGCCCGCGGCAGGCGTGCGCGGGGGCACCCGCACGCCCACCTGCCGCGGCTCGCGCTCTCAGAGCTCCTCGTGGCCCATGATCACCACCGGGCCCGGTGGCGGCTCGATGCGCTCGTGGAACACGCCGCCGCGACGGAAGAGTTTGTCGTGCCCGCCGTGCTCGGGCACGGTCGCTTCGAGCTCCAGCGTCTTGTGCTGGCGGAGGATACGCAGCGTCAGCTTCTCGCCGGGCTGATAGGAAGCGAGGATGCGCGTCGCGTGAGAGCCGCTGGTGGGCTGACGTCCGTCGATGGCGAGAATCACGTCGCCGTCCTCCAGCTTCAGCGCCCCGTCGGCGGGCGCGCGCAGCACCAACACGCCCTTGTCGCTGCCGAAGTAGCTGCCGAGGTGCGCAGTGAGCGTCGCGAGCTCCATGTCCGTCAGCGGACCGTGGATCATCCACCCCTCCATGTCGGGAAAGGGCCCGAAGGTGACGTCGGGGAGCCGCCGCACCATCGCCATGGGACCCGGTCCCGGGCGCGTCGTGACCGTGAACTCCCGCGTCTTGCCCTCGCGCAGCACGCGCACCGTCACCTTGGTGTCCGGCTCGACATCGCGCAGGATGCGGACCACCTGGCGCGAGGGCTCATCCGCCTTGAGCTCGGTTCCGTTCACCGCCACGATCACGTCCCCGGCGCGGATGCCGGCCTCGGCCGCCGGTCCTCCCGGGCTCACGGCGCGCACGCGCGCACCGGTGCCCGCCGGGGCCGGCTCGAGCTGCACCCCGATGATGGCGCGGCCCGGCCCGACATCGGGCCTGACCTGTTCGATGACCGCTCCGCTCATTTGCGTGGAGAGCCGCGCCACCTCGTGAGCGGCCTCGTCGAGTCTCTTGCGGGCCGCCTCGAGCTGCGCGTCGAGATCGACATCGCTCCCCTGACGGACGGCCGGCAGCGCAGGCGGCGGCGGCGGCTCGGTTGCGGCCCTCGAGGGCGAGCAGGCCCCGATCAGGGGCACGGCGGCGAGCAGCGCGGCGGTTTGGAAGGTCCTCAGATGACGGTGCAACACGTTCGCTCCTCGTTCTTTCACTGTGATTTCAGCTTCAGCGCCACTCATCGGCGAGTTCTTCCGCGTAACGCACCTGCGCCAGCGTGCCGACGAGGCGCGTGCGCTCCTGCTGCAGCGCGACCAGTCGCGCAAGCGGTGCCTGGTCGAGACGCTCCTCGCTCAGCAGGTCATCGAGCTGCGCGATGCGATCCTCGAGTCCGGTCACCGCGGCATGCGTACCGACTCGCACCACCGCCGGCTCGCTCGGCAGGCTCTCGAGCCAGCGTTCCGCGGGGGCGCGCGGGGGTGCCGTGTCCACGGCGAGGGACTCGGAGGGCGCCCCTCGTGGCGGCATGGCTTGCGGCGGCGCGGGCCGAGTCGGCCCGCCGCCCAGGCGAATCCAGACGGCGAGGACGCCGAGCGCCAGCACGCCGGCCGCCGCCACGCGCCCGCCCGCGAGTCCGTGCCGCGTCCGGGCGCGCTCGTCGCAGCGGCGCTGAAACTCCCGCCAGTCGTACGGGGGGGCCGCCGCGTCCGACAGCCCGCGCAGGCGGCGGCCGAGAGCGTGCTGCGGCTCTAGATCAGGTTGCATGACGGTCGACTTCCCTGCGGCTCGAACCAGGCGCGCAGCCGCCGGTGCGCGCGTGACAGCTGCGATTTGGAAAAACTCACCGTGCGGCCGAAGGCGCTCGCGATCTCCTGGTGCGAATAGCCCTCCACTTCGTACATCCACACGACCGCGCGCGCCGTGGGTGTGAGCGCCGCCAGCGCGCGCTCGACGTCGCAGCATTCCTCGCGCCGGGCGGGTGTCGTCAGCGCCGGCGCGCTCCCCACCCCGAAGTCGGCGGCATCCAGGGACAGACACAGCCGCCGCCACGGCGAGCGCAGGTACATCAGGCAGCGGGAGATCGCGATCTGGCGCAGCCAGGCGCCGATCGGGGCCTCGTGACGAAACTGCGCCAGGCGCTCGTAGAAGCTCATCATCGTGTCCTGGAACAGGTCCTCCGACACGGCGCGTTGCCCGACGAGGCGCCGGATGAGCGCAAAGGTCGCGGGCGCGAGGGCGGCATAGATCGCCCCGCGCGCCGCCTCGTCCCCGGCGCGCGCCCGTGCCAGCAACGCCTCCGGGACGGCGATTTCCGAAAGTCGGGTCACGGGACTGTTAGATGCTCGGGCGCGCCAAAAGGTCGCAGGCCCCCCGGCTGCCGGCCCGGATCGCTATACTTCGAGTGACGCACTCGATGCCCGAGTGGCGGAATTGGTAGACGCAGCGGACTCAGAGCGAAACTTGAGCCCTCGCGGAGAAATCCCCGAGGTGAAGCCCGTCAAACTCGGTGAAGGCCCTGGGGCGGTTAGCGCCCCGAGCTGACGCCGAGCCAAGCCCTCGCCAAGGCGAAGGGAAGGTGTAGAGAGCAGACGGCGGGCACCTACGGCCTATTGAGGCTAAGGTGAAGGCGTGCTCCAGACCACGAACGCGGGCGGCTGTCTGCCCGGGCGGCGAAAGCCGAAGTGGTACGAAAATCCGCCGCCTTTAAAAGCGTGTCGGTTCGACTCCGACCTCGGGCACCACGTCGTGATTGCGCCCCCGGCTGGACGTCAGCGAGGGGGAAACGCCGCTGAAACCCCGGCGCGGGGCGGGGGATTGCTTCCGAGCCGGCAGTGGGGGTTGCACATCACGCGCAGATGCTGCGGCTTGCGGAGCGCAGCCCGGGCGGCGATGAGGGCCGCCCCCGTCAGCGCCGGGTGGACGACAGCGAATTCCCGGCCGGCGTCGGCGAAAGCGTCCAGACGGTCGGGAATCCCTGCGCAGCCGCCGAGCAGCGCGGCCATCAGTGCGAGGGCCTTCAAAGCGCGAGTGCGGGAGCTAGTCTTTGCCGGGATGGGCGAGCGGCTGCGCCGGCGCACCCTTGCGCGTCGAGCGGCGGCGATCCCCGCGGAATCTCCCGTAGCGCAGCAGGTTGGCCGCCGCGAGCAGCGCCGTGGCGCCCGCCCAGGAGGCGAAAGTCCCGGCGAGGGTGAGGCCGTACTGACCGGTCGGCGAGATGCCAAGTGAAGGCGCGATCACGCCGCCCGCAAGCGCGGCACCCATGACCGCGATGCTGAAATCGCAGACGTAGACGTCGTCGTTCTTGCCTTGGAGGATCAACGTTGCCAGCCAGCCGACCAGCACGGCCACCGTCAGGAGCGTTACTACGTCCATTCCCCGATCCTCGAAAACGCCGCGCCTCAAGAGCGCGCGCTGGCAGAGTGCGCCGATTCGGCGAGCGCTTCTGTGCGGCAGCCGACACTGCGGGCTCGGCGAGCGTTAGGACTTTTACTTACTGTGTCGCTCGCTCCCGTCGAACCAGATTCTGTCCATAGGCTCATGTCGCCGCGCGACGACGCCGTGCCAGGCGTCGCGCGCCGTGCCATCGTCAGCGCCGCTTCCCGCGGGTGAGGTTTCGGTGCGCTTTTGTTTCGCCGCTACGCTCGTGACCTCGCTCATCGCAGGCGTTGCCGCGTGCGGTGGGGGCCTGTCCTCGCAGCCCAACCCCCCGCCTCCCGTCCCGCCGGGCCCAACGCCCTCGCCCGCCCAGCGCACGGACGTCGTGACCTACAAGAACGACCTCGCGCGCACCGGTCAGAACCTGACGGAGACGGTGCTCACGCCCGCCAATGTGAGCGCGGCGGGCTTCGGGCTGCTGCGCTTCCTCGCCACCGACGGCAAGGTGGACGCGCAGCCGCTGTACCTCTCGGGGCTGACCGTGCAGGGCGCGACGCACAACGTAGTGTTCGTGGCGACGGAGAACGACTCCGTCTACGCCTTCGATGCGGACAGCGGATCGACCCTGTGGCGCGTGTCCCTGCTCGGCTCCGGTGAGACGCCGAGCGGACCGCACGGCTGTGACCAGGTCGTCCCCGTGATCGGCATCACCTCGACGCCCGTCATCGACCGCGCCGCCGGAGCGCACGGCGCGCTCTACGCAGTCGCCATGTCGAACGCCGGCGGCGACCACCAGCGATTGCACGCACTCGATGTCGCGACCGGCGCGGAGCTCTTCGGCGGGCCGCGGGAGATCACGGCTGTGTATCCGGCGCCGGGCGGCGGCACGCGCACCTTCGACCCCGGACAGTACGAGGAGAGAGCCGCGCTGCTCCTCTCGCAGCGCACGATCTACACCAGCTGGACCTCGCACTGCGACAGCGCCCCGTACACCGGCTGGATCATTGCGTACAGTCAGACCAGCCTCGCACAGACCGCGGTGCTCAACGTGGCGCCCAACGCCACCGGCAGCGGCTTCGCCTCCGCGGGGCCTGCGATCTGGATGAGCGGGGGAGGACCCGCGGCCGATACGTCCGGAAGCGTGTACCTCCTGACGGGAAACGGCGCCTTCGAGACCGCTCTCGACGGCAACGGCTTTCCGAGCGGCGGTGACTACGGCAACTCGTTCCTGAAGCTCGCCACCTCGGGCGGCGCGCTCGCGGTGGCGGACTACTTCACGATGTACGACGAAGTGGGCGAATCGGCGGCCGACCTCGACCTGGGCTCCGGCGGCGCCATGCTGCTGCCGGACCTGACCGACTTAAGCGGCACCGCGCGCCATCTCATGGTCGGTGCCGGCAAGGACGGCAACCTCTACGTCGTCAACCGCGACTCGATGGGCCGCTTCAGCCCCGGCGGCAACAACGTCTGGCAGGAGCTCACGGGCGTCCTCGGCGGGGGCATCTGGTCGACGCCCGCCTGGTTCAACGGCACGCTCTACTACGGGCCGAGCGGCGGAAGTCTCCTCGCATTCACGGCCGCGGCGGCGCGCTTTCCGGGGAGCGCTTCCTCGCGGAGCTTGGCGAGCTTCCCCTACCCCGGCAGCGCGCCCGCGGTCTCGGCCAACGGCAGCGCCAACGGCATCGTGTGGGCCCACGAGAACGCGAGCCCCGCGGTGCTGCACGCCTTCGACGCCCGCAATCTCGCGCACGAGCTCTACAACAGCTCGCAGGCCGCCAACGGCCGCGACCACTTCGGAGCCGGCAACAAGTTCATCACGCCCATGATCGCCGACGGCAAGGTGTTCGTCGGAGCGCAAACCGGCGTGGCCGTGTTCGGGCTGCTGCGCTGAGGCTCGCGCGTTGCGCCTCCTCACCGAGCGTCGACAAGCCGCGACAGCACCCGTATCCTCGCAGCCGAGCATGAAATTCTGCGACGAGTGCGGCGCTCCGGTGCGGCTGCGCGTTCCGCCGGGAGACCATCTGCCGCGTTACGTCTGCGAGGCGTGCGGCACGATCCACTATCAGAACCCGCGCCTGGTGGTCGGCTGCGTGCCCGAGCACGACGGAAGGATTCTGCTGTGCCGCCGCGCCATCGAGCCGCGGCGCGGCTACTGGACGGTTCCGGCGGGCTTCATGGAGAACGATGAGACGCTGCAGCAGGCCGCCGCGCGTGAATCGCGCGAAGAGGCGCTCGCCGAAGTCACGATCGGGTCGCTCCTCTGCGTAGTCCACGTGCTGCACGCCCATCAGGTGCACGTTTTCTTCCGCGCCACGCTGGCGGCGGCCCGCTACGGCGTCGGAGCCGAAAGCCTCGAGGTGAGGCTGGTCGAGCCGGGAGAGATTCCCTGGGACGAGATTGCCTTCCCGAGCACCGACTTCACGCTGCGCCGCTACCTCGAGGACAGGGCCGGGGGCGGCGAGCCGCACCACTTCACGACCATCGACCGCCGACTACGCAGCCCTTCCTGAGGAGGGCAGATTCACCCCCGGGCGCGCGGCCGTGGCAGAATTACGGGCTGCCGGCGCGGATCTCGAGCCTTCGCCCCGAGCCGGCCTATCCCCGTCGAGGATTGCGCATGACTTTTGTCGTCACCGAAAACTGCATCAAGTGCAAGTACATGGACTGCGTGGAGGTCTGCCCGGTCGACTGTTTCCACGAGGGACCGAACTTCCTCACCATCGATCCGGAGGAGTGCATCGACTGCACGCTGTGCGAGCCCGAGTGCCCGGTCGAGGCGATCTTCTCCGAGGAGGAGCTGCCCGCGGGCCAAGAGCACTTCAAGCCGCTGAACGCCGAGCTCGCCAAGCTCTGGCCGGTGATTACCGAGAAGAAGGACCCGCCGCCCGATGCCAAGGAGTGGGAAGGCAAGCCGGACAAGCTGAATCTCCTCGAGCGCTGAAGTCGCGCGCGCGGAGCGAGAGCTTGACTCCCGGGCCGCGACGTGCGCTCGCGGCTACTTGCCGGTAACGTCCTTGAGGTGCTTCACCAGCACGTCCGGCGGGACATAGCCGGGCAGCAGCTCGCCGTTCGCCATGACGATGGCGGGTGTTCCGTCGAGCGCGAAGTCGCGCCCGAGAGCATAGGTACGTGCCACCGGATTGTTGGCGCAGGGCCTGGCGGAGAGCTCCTGCCCGAGCTTGGCGCGGGTCAGGGCATCGTTGCGGTCGGGCGAGCACACTACCTGCTCAGCCTTGGTCCAGGACGAGGTATCGGGTCCGGTGCGGGGGTACATGAGATAGCGCACCCGCACGCCCAGGCGGTTGTAGTCGGCGATCTCGCTGTGGAGCTTGCGGCAGTAGCCGCAGTCGACGTCGGTAAACACCGTCACCGTGTACTTGGGATCCTTCGGCCCGAAGATCACCATGTCGGTCTCCGGAACGGCGGCGATCAGATGCTGGCGCACCTCGCGCCGGTGCGTCTCCGTGAGATCGTCGTTGGCGGTGAGATCGTACAGATCTCCGGCGATGGCGTACTTGCCGTCCGAGGTCACGTAGGCGATCTCGGCGCCCCGGGTGAATTCGTAGATCCCCTGGATGGGCGAAAGGCGCAGCTGATCGGGACGTGCTCCGGGGATGTGGCTCGCCACCTCGGTCAGCGCGTCCGGCTTGGGCGGCGTCGTGGGCTGCTCAGCCGGCGCCGCATTCCAGGCCACGAGCGCGGCGAGCGCCAGCGAACCAACCAGGCTCTTCTGTTTCATGGGAATTCCCGTCGCTCCGCTGCTTCGTCTCAGGTTCGACCCGGCCGGTGCGCGAAGGTTCGCCGGCTTAGTCCTGCGGAGCAGATGAGTGTAACACCGGGGAGCCGCCGCCAGCGCGCCGCGCGGAGCTTCAGCCGCGCGGGTGGTGCTGGGCGTGCAGCTCTTTCAGACGCTCGCGCGCCACGTGCGTGTAGATCTGGGTGGTCGACAGATCACTGTGGCCGAGGAGCATCTGCACCACGCGCAGGTCGGCGCCGTGATTCAGGAGGTGGGTCGCAAAGGCGTGGCGCAGCGTGTGCGGGGAGAGCTCCTTGGCGATCCCGGCCTTGCGCGCGTAGCGCTTGATGATGTGCCAGAAGGCCTGGCGCGTCATGCGATCGCCACGGCGCGTGGGGAAGAGGTAGTCGGTCTGGCGCTCGAGCAGGATCTCCCCGCGCGCACCCCGGCCGAATTCCTTGAGCGCCCGCATCGCCTCTTCACCGAGCGGAATGAGCCGCTCGCGATCGCCCTTGCCGAGGATGCGGATGACGCCCTGGTTGATATTGAGCTGACCCTGGCGCAGGTTCACGAGCTCCGACACCCGCAGCCCGGTCGCGTACAGCACTTCCAGCATGGTGCGGTCGCGGCTGCCGAGCGGATCGCTCACCACCGGGGCCGACAGGAGCGACTCGACCTCCTCCTCGGTGAGCGAGCGCGGCAGCGAGCGGCCGATCTTCGGCATCGCGATCTGCGCGGTGGGGTCCTCGCGGATCACGCCCTCGCGCATGAAATAACGGAAGAAGCGGCGGAAGCTGGACAGTTGCCGAGCGGTCGAGCGCGGCCGGGCGCCGGCGCTCACGCGCCACGCGATGAACTCCTGCAGGTCGGCGCGCGAGGTGCGCATGATCGGCACGTTGCGCTCGGTGAGCCAGCGTGCGAGGGCCGTGAGGTCGGCGCGGTAAGCGGCGAGCGTGTTCGGCGACAGACCCCGCTCCATCCAAACCGCGTCGAGAAAGCGTGTCACCGCCGGATCAGTGGGATCGGCGTTCGGGCGCATGGAGACCGCGGCAGACGGATTGGACAAGACTGTCTCGCTGGAGGCTTCAGCCCGCGACCGCGACCGCAGTGCGGACCCTGGGCTTCCCGTTGATGTGGTGAACGCAGTATGGTGAGCGTGGCAGTAGTATCGACGTGACAGTCTTCACATCTGCATTCCGGCATTAACATAAAGAGAACCCGTTCACACTTCGCGCCTCTCGCCCCCTCATGAGCGAAAATCCTTCCCCCCGCCCATGAGAGATAAGGCCAGCGTGAAGCGGCTCGCGACGGTCGAGGCCGTGGCCCTCGCCCCGGCCCGGCTGGTCTACTCCGTGTGGATCGCTCTCGCGTTCCTCGCCGTCGGTGTCGCGGCGCTGGTGCTGCTCGCACTGCTCCCGGGCGTCGCGCGGCGCCGTGCCGCGGCCCGGGCGGCGGCGCGCGCCTTCTTTCGGCTCGCCGGCATGCCGCTCAGGGTGAAGTTCCTGGAGCGCCTTCCGCCCGGCCAGTGCGTCGTGGTGTGCAATCACGCGAGCTATCTCGACGGCATCGTGCTCGCGGCGGCGCTGCCGCCGCGCTTCGGCTTCGTCGTGAAGCGCGAGATGGCGGGGGTGCCGCTCGCCGGCGTCGTGCTCCGGCGGCTCGGGTCCGAGTTCGTCGAGCGTTTCGATCGGCAGCGGGGCGCGACCGATGCCCGCCGCGTGCTGCGTAACGCCAGCAACGGTCAGTCGCTCGTGTTTTTCCCGGAAGGGACTTTCACCCGCACCCCGGGACTGCTCAAGTTCCACACCGGCGCCTTCGTGACGGCGGCACGGGTGGGATGTCCCGTGGGGCCGGCCGTGGTGCGCGGCACGCGCCGGGCGCTGCCGCCGAGCGGCGCGCTGCCGAGCCCGGGGCGCATCGAGCTCGAGATCCTCACGCCGATCACGGGCGGCCCGGCAACGCCTGCGCGGGTGGCGGCGGAGCTGCGCGATCGGGCGCGCGCCGCGATCCTCGCAGCGCTCGGCGAGCCCGATCTCACATGTTGCGCCGATACTGCCCGCCCACCTGATAGAGCGCGTGCGAAATCTGCCCGAGCGAGCTGACCTTGACGGACTCCATGAGCTCGGCGAACACGTTCCCGCCGCGGGCGGCGACCTGCTGCAGCGCCTCCAGTGCCGCGGGCGCGCGCGGCGCGTTGCGCGCCTGGAAGGCACGCACCGCCGCCACCTGAGCCTGCTTCTCTTCCTCGCTCGAGCGGATCAGCTGCGCGCCCTTGTGCTCATCGAGCGCGTCGGCTCCCGAGAGGAAGGTGTTGACGCCGATGATCGGCAGCGAGCCATCGTGCTTGCGCGTCTCGTAGTAGAGCGACTCCTCCTGGATCTTGCCGCGCTGATACATGCTCTCCATGGCGCCGAGCACGCCGCCGCGCTGCGAGAGCTCCTCGAACTCCTTATAGACCGCCTCCTCCACCAGGTCCGTCAGGTGCTCGATGGCGAACGAGCCCTGCCACGGGTTCTGGATCTTGTTGAGGCCGAGCTCGCGATTGATGATGAGTTGAATCGCGACCGCGCGCCGTACGCTCTCCTCGGTCGGCGTGGTGAGCGCCTCGTCGTAGGCATTGGTGTGCAGGCTGTTGCAGTTGTCGAACAGCGCATAGAGGGCCTGCAGCGTCGTGCGGATGTCGTTGAAGGAGATCTCGCGCGCGTGCAGGCTCCGGCCCGAGGTCTGCACGTGGTACTTGAGCATCTGGCTGCGCGCGCCCGCACGGTAGCGCTCGCGCATGGCCCGCGCCCAGATGCGGCGCGCCACGCGGCCGATGACCGCGTACTCCGGGTCCATGCCGTTCGAGAAGAAGAACGAGAGATTCGGCGCGAAGTCGTCGATCTTCATGCCGCGCGCCAGGTAATACTCGACGATGGTGAAGCCGTTGGCGAGCGTGAAGGCGAGCTGCGAGACGGGGTTGGCGCCCGCCTCGGCGATGTGGTAGCCGGAGATCGAGACGGAGTAGAAGTTGCGCACCCGCCGCTCGATGAAGTACTGCTGCACGTCCCCCATCATGCGCAGCGCGAATTCGGTCGAGAAGATGCAGGTGTTCTGCGCCTGGTCCTCTTTCAGAATGTCCGCCTGCACCGTGCCGCGCACCGCTTCCAGCGCCGCGGCGCGGATGCGCTCATACACCTCGCGCGGGATGAGCTCGTCGCCCGTCACGCCGAGGAGCGCGAGCCCCGAGCCGTCATGCCCGCGCGGCAGCGCGCCTCTGTAGACGGGCGGCGCCACGCCGCGCGCGGCGGCCTCCGCGTGGAGCGCCGCGATCCGCCGCTCGGCGCCCGCCCAGCGCCCCTCCGCGCGCAGATAGCGCTCGACCTGCTGGTCGATCGCCGTGTTCATGAACATCGCGAGAATCATCGGCGCCGGGCCGTTGATGGTCATCGACACCGAGGTCGAGGGCGAGCACAGGTCGAAGCCCGAGTAGAGCTTCTTCATGTCATCGAGCGTCGCGATCGAGACGCCGGAGTTGCCCGTGCGCCCGTAGATATCCGGGCGGGTGTCGGGATCCTCGCCGTAGAGCGTGGTGGAATCGAAGGCGGTGGAGAGCCGCGGGCCGTGACCGTGCGCGAGGTAGTGGAAGCGGCGATTGGTGCGCTCAGGTCCCCCCTCGCCGGCGAACATGCGCGTCGGGTCCTCCTCCTCGCGGCGGTAGGGGTACACCCCGCCGGTGTAGGGGTAGGCGCCAGGGAGATTCTCGCTGAGGATGAAGCGCAGCACCTCGCCCCAGTCGCGCAAGGCGGGCACCGCGAGCCTCCGTATCGCGAGGCGCGAGAGGCTCTCGGTGTAGTTCTTGCCCGTCACCATGCGATCGCGCACCCGGTAGGAGTAGGTCGCATCGGTCGCCGCGCGCACCCGCGAGGGCCACGCCCGAAGCTCCGCGAGACCCTCCGCGCCGATCTCATCGAGCGCGCGGTTGTAGGCGGCGCGGAGTTCCCGCCGCGTGGCATCGAGCGACGCCTCGGTGAGCGCCCCGGGCGCAAAGGGCTCGAGCGCACCCGGGAGCGCGGCATCGCGCAGCGCCTGCAGCGACTCGTAGAGCCCGAAGGCGCGCCGTGCGGACTCGGTCCGGGCTTCGATGCGCGCGCGCTCGGCGCGCCCGCCCTCGGCGATCTCCGCGAGATAGCGCGTACGCGAGCCGGGAATGAGCGGGGCGCCCGAGGCGAGCTGGGTCGGCCCGGGGTCCGCGACCTTCCAGGACCCGCCGCCGCTCTGCCGCGCCTCGAGCGCGGCGCAGATCGCGGCGAACAGGCGATTGACGCCCGGGTCGTTGAAGCGGCTCGCGATCGTCGGGAACACCGGCAGTTCCGCGTCGCTGAGCTGCGCGCGCCCGGCGTGGTTCCGCCGCCATTGCTTGCGCACGTCGCGCAGGCTGTCCTCGGCGCCGCGCTTCTCGGCCTTGTTCAGCACGATGAAGTCGGCGAAGTCGAGCATGTCGATCTTCTCGAGCTGACTCGCCGCGCCGTACTCGCTCGTCATGACATAGAGCGACAGGTCGACGAGATCCACGATCTCGGTGTCCGACTGTCCGATGCCCGCGGTCTCGACCAGCACCAGGTCGAAGCCTGCGGCCTGGTAGAGCGCGATCACGTCCTTGAGCACCGCCGCGGTCGCCAGGTGCGCCCGCCGCGTGGCGAGCGAGCGCATGAATACGTTCTCGGAGGCGAGGCTGTTGATGCGGATGCGGTCCCCGAGGAGGGCGCCGCCGCTCCTGCGGCGCGTCGGGTCCATCGCCGCCACCGCGATCTGGGCCTGCGGGAACTGCCGCACCAGACGCGCGAGCAGCTCGTCCGTCAGGCTCGACTTGCCGGCCCCGCCGGTGCCGGTGATGCCGATCACGGGAGAGCGGTGGCGCGAGCGCGCCAGGGTGCGCCGCACCACCTCCGCCTGGGCTTCGGCTCCGGGAGCCCCTTCGAGCACCGAGATGGTGCGGGCGATGAAGGCATGGTCGCGCGCGTTGAGCGGCCGCAGCTCGTACGGGGGCCGGCGCACCGCGGCGATACGCTGCAGCACATCCTCGATCATGCCGGCGAGCCCCAGCCGGCGGCCGTCCTCGGGCGTGTAGATCTTCTCGATGCCATGGCGCTCGAGCGCCTCGATCTCGCTCGGGGCGATCGTGCCCCCGCCGCCCACCACCACGCGGATGTGGCCGCAGCCGCGCTCGCGCAGCATGTCCACCATGTAGGCGAAGTACTCGTTGTGGCCGCCCTGGTAGGAGCTCACCGCGATCGCATCGGCGTCCTCGTCGATGGCGGCGCGCACGATGTCGGCGACGCTGCGGTTGTGGCCGAGGTGCACCACCTCGGCGCCGCGCGCCTGCAGGAGCCGCCGGATCATGTTGATCGCGGCGTCGTGGCCGTCGAAGAGCGAGGCGGCTGACACGAAGCGCAGCGGCGGCCGCGCTGCGGCAAGGTCGCTCCCCGGGCTCGCAGCGCTACCCTCGAGACCGGCGTTCATCTGTCCTTAGCCTTCCCCGAGACGGGAGGCACCGTTACACGCCCGGTTGCCCATCTCTTTACTCATGAGTAAGATACCTACTCGATAGTATCATTGAGCCCGCGAGGGACGGTCAACGCCCCCGCTTAGCGCGCGTGCCCCTCGAGCGCGCCGCTATAATACTCCCCGAGCCATGAACAGCCGCCGCCCCAGCCCGACCGCCCCCGCAGCCGCAAGACCCAGCGCACCGGGCGCCTCGCCGTGGCGGGCGAGCGGCGAGCGGCGGCGCGACCGGGAGCTCAAGCGCGAGGCCGTGATCCGTGCCGCGGCGCGCGAATTCAACCGCAAGGGCTATCACAACACCTCGCTCGACGACATTGCCACCGCGCTCGAGGTGACCAAGCCCACCGTCTACTACTACGTCACGAGCAAGGAGCAGCTGCTCTTCGAGTGCTTCGTGGCCGGCGTCGAGCAGATCCGCGCCGCCTTCCGCTCCGCGCGGCAGCTCGAGGCGCCGGCGCGCGAGCGCCTGAACGCGGTACTCCGCCACTACGGGGAGGCGGTCGGCTCCGAGTTCGGCTGGTGCATGGTGCGCGCCGAGGACCAGGACCTGTCGCCTGCGATGAGCCGCCACATCAAGCAGCTCAAGTCCGAGATCGACCAGGGGATCCGCCGCCTGATCCGCGAGGGCGTGCAGGACGGATCGATCGCGCCCTGCGATCCGAAGCTGGCCGCCTTCGCCCTCGCCGGGGCTCTCAACTGGATCGCGCACTGGTATCGTGAGGATCAGTCCCTGACGGGCGCCGAGATCGCCGAGGCGTTCGTCGCCATATTCGAGGGAGGCCTGCGTCCGCGCGGCAGCGCCTCTGCTTTGCGGGCCCGCGCACTTCCTGCGCGGCGGGCGCGGGGAACACTGTCGCGCTGATCGGTTTCAGCGAGCAACGAGGCTTCACATGTCAGCTTCAGATGTCGTCATTGTGTCCGCCAGACGCACGCCGATAGGCGCGTTCCTGGGCGCGCTGTCGCCCCTCTCCGCCGTGCAGCTCGGCAGCGCCGCGATCAAGGCCGCGATCGAGAGCGCCGGCATCGGGGCCGGCGACGTGCAGGAAGTGATCATGGGGTGCGTGCTGCCCGCCGGCCTTGGGCAGGCGCCGGCACGGCAGGCGGCGCTCGGGGCCGGCGTGCCGATCGCCGCCCCCGCCACCACCCTTAATAAAATGTGTGGCTCGGGGCTGAAGGCGGTGATGATGGCCGCGGACCAGATCCGCGCGGGCACTGCTCAAATCATCCTCGCGGGCGGGCTCGAGTCGATGAGCAATGCGCCGTATCTGCTGCCGAAGGCGCGCTCGGGCTACCGCATGGGTCACGGCGAGGTGATCGATCACATGCTGCGTGACGGCCTGCAGAGCCCCTTCGACGGCAAGTCGATGGGCTGCTTCGCCGACGCGACGGCGGGCAAGTACGGCTTCACCCGCGCCCAGCAGGACGCGTTCGCGACCGAATCCGTGCGGCGCGCGATGCAGTCGCTCGAGCGCGGCGAGTTCGACCTCGAGGTCACGCCGCTCACCGTGAAAGGCCGCAAGGGCGACACCGTGATCGCCCGCGATGAGACGCCGGGCACCTGTGATGTGAGCAAGATCCCGGCCATGAAGCCCGCCTTCAACAAGGACGGCACGGTCACCGCGGCCAGCTCTTCCTCCATCGCCGACGGTGCGGCGGCGCTCGTGCTGATGGACGCCGGCACGGCGGCGTCCCGGGGACTGAAGCCGCTCGTGCGGATCCTCGCCTACGCGAGCCACGCCCAGGAGCCGGAATGGTTCACGACCGCCCCGGTCGGCGCCATCCGCAAGGTGCTCACGCAGCTCACCTGGAAGCCGCACGATGCGGACCTCTACGAGATCAACGAGGCCTTCGCCGTGGTCACCATGGCCGCGATGCGCGACATCGACATCGATCATGCGCGCGTGAACGTCAACGGCGGAGCCTGCGCGCTCGGCCACCCGATCGGCGCGACCGGGGCGCGGATCCTCACCACCCTCGTGCATGCGCTGCGCCGCCGCGGCGGAAAGCGTGGCATCGCATCGCTCTGCATCGGGGGAGGCGAGGCGGTCGCGCTCGCGGTCGAGGTGCTGCCCCAGTGAAAATTGAGGACGCACGCGCCGTCGTCACCGGCGGCGCCTCGGGCCTGGGTGCCGCGGTCGCGCGCCACCTGAGCGAGCGGGGCGGCCGGGTCGTCATCCTCGACGTGCAGGAGGGGCCCGGACGGGCGGCGGCCGCCGCGCTCGGCGCCGACGCCGCCTTCATCCGCTGCGACGTGACCTCCGAGGCGGAGGTGAACGTGGCCATGGAAGCCGCGCACACGCGCCTCACGGGGATGAATCTCCTCGTCAACTGCGCCGGCGTGGTCGGCGCCGGGCGCGTGCTCGGCAAGAGCGGGCCGATGGCGGGCGAGTTCTTCACGAAAGTGATCCACATCAACCTCATCGGCACCTTCCTCTGCGACAAGGCGGCCGCGGCGCTCATGCAGCACAACGCCCCGGGGCCGGACGGCGAGCGGGGCCTCCTGATCCACACCTCCTCGGTGGCCGCCTTCGAGGGCCAGATCGGCCAGGCCGCCTACTCCGCGACCAAGGCGGCGGTGGCCGGCATGACGCTGCCGATCGCGCGCGAGCTGGCGCGCTTCGGGATCCGCTGCGTGTCGATCGCGCCCGGCATCTTCCACACGCCGATGATGGACGGCATGCCTCAGGAAGTGCAGGACTCGCTCGCGGCCCAGGTGCCCTTCCCGGCACGGCTCGGCCGGCCGGAGGAGTTCGCGCAGATGGTCGCGAGCGTCCTCGAGATCGTGATGCTGAATGGCACTACGATCCGTCTCGATGGCGCGATCCGCATGCAGCCGAAATAATCGCCGCGCACCTGAAGGCAAGCGCGGCGCACGACGGGGGATGGGCAGTGACTGACGCGGACGGCGGCGCGCTCGCGATCGAGCGGGAAGTCATGGAGTACGACGTCGTCGTCGTGGGCGCGGGACCTGCGGGGCTCGCGTGCGCCATCCGCCTGAAGCAGCTGAAGCCCTCGGCCCGGGTGTGCGTGCTCGAGAAGGCCTCCGCGGTCGGCGCGCACTCGCTCTCGGGCGCGGTGCTCGAGCCCGGGCCGCTCGAGCGGCTGCTGCCGGAGTGGAGCCGCGAGTACCCCGGCATGAAGGTGCCCGCGACCGAGGACGAGTTCTCGATCCTCACCTCGCGCGGCTCGTGGAGCCCGGTGCCGCACTTTCTGGTCAGGCTTCTGCCGCGCTCGATTGTCTACTCGACGCCCTTCGACAATCGCGGCAACTACATCGTCTCGCTCGGCCAGCTCACCGCCTGGCTCGCCACCCGCGCCGAGACGCTCGGCGTCGAGATCTTCCCGGGCTTCGCCGCCGCCGAGGCCCTCTTCGATGAGCGCGGCGCCGTCAAGGGCGTGCGCATCGGCGACATGGGACTCACCCGCGAGGGCAAGCCCGGCCCCAACTTCACCCCGGGCGTCGAGATCCACGCCCCGCTCACGGTGCTCGCCGAGGGCGCGCGCGGCTCGCTCTCGAAGCAGCTCATCGCGCGCTACGAGCTCACCCGCGGGCACTGCCCGCAGACCTACGCGCTCGGATTCAAGGAGCTCTGGCAGCTGCCCGCCGGACGGGTGCGCCCCGGGCGCATCGAGCACGGGCTGGGGTGGCCCGCGGACTCGCGCACCTACGCCGGGAGCTTTCTCTATCACCTCGACAACGACCGCGTGTACGTCGGCTATATCGTGGGCCTCGACTACCGCGATCCGCGGCTCAAGCCCTTCGAGGCCTTCCAGCAATACAAGAACCACCCGAGCGTCAAGCCGCTCCTCGAGGGTGGGGAGATCCTCTCGGCGGGGGCGCGCACCATCGCGGCCGGCGGCTGGCAGTCGACGCCGACGCTCGAGATGCCGGGCGCGATCCTCGTCGGCGATGCGGGCGGGACGCTCAACTTCGCCAAGATCAAGGGCGTGCACCAGGCGATCCGCTCCGGGACGCTCGCCGGCGAACACGTCGCCGACACCGGGGGCGGCGGGGGCTTCGATGCCCGATGGCGCGCCTCCGAGGGCGGACGCGAGCTCAAGCGGGTCCGCAACTTCAAGCCGGCATTCAAGAAGAATCTCTGGCTCGGGCTCGTCAACTCCGCCTGGGAAACCCTCGTCCGCGGCCATTCACCCTGGACGCTCAGGAACAGCGCCGACTGGTCGCGCCTCGAGCGCCTCGATGAGTTCGTCTCCCCCGAGCGTCACTGGGTCGGGCGCACTCTCCCGCCGCGCGATCGCGTGTCGTTCGTGTTCTTCGCCGGCAACGCTCACGAGGAGAGCCAGCCGGTGCACCTGTTGGTGGCCGACACGGGGGTCTGCGCGAGCCGCTGCGCACGCGAGTTCGGCAATCCCTGCGAGCGCTTCTGCCCGGCGGGCGTCTACGAGATGGTGGACGACGGCGCGGGCGGCCGGCGGCTGCAGATCAACGCCGCCAACTGCGTGCACTGCAAGGCGTGCGACATCAAGGACCCGTACAACATCATCACCTGGACGACGCCCGAAGGCGGCTCGGGGCCGAACTACCAGTCGTTGTAACATGGCGAACGTGGCTGCCGAGTCAGAGCTGTGGCGCCCCTCCCCGGCGCGCATCCGGGATGCGAACCTCACGCGCTTCACGAGCTGCGTGAACGCGCGCCGCGGCACGCGCCTCGGCGACTACTCCGAGCTCTACGCGTGGTCGCTCGCCGAGCCGGCGGCGTTCTGGAGCGAGCTCGCGCGCTTTGCCGACGTGCGCGCCGAGTGGGGCGCGGGCCGGGTCTTGGAGCATCCCGAGCGCATGCCCGGGGCGCGCTTCTTTCCGCAGGCGCGCCTCAACTTCGCCGAGAATCTCCTCCGCTTCGACGACGAGCAGCCGGCTCTGGTGTTCCGCAACGAGTGCGGCGCGCGGCGCAGCCTCTCGCACCGGGAGCTGCGCGGCGAGGTGGCGCGGGTTGCAGACGGCCTGCGCGCGGCGGGCGTGGCGGCGGGCGATCGCGTCGCGGGCTTCGTGCCGAACCTGCCGGAGGCGGCTATCGCGATGCTCGCCACGGCCACGATCGGCGCCACCTGGTCGTCCTGCTCGCCGGACTTCGGCGTGCGCGGCGTGCTCGACCGCTTCGGGCAGATCGCACCGCGCGTGCTCTTCACCGCCGACGGCTATTTCTACGCGGGCAAGCAGCTCGATTCGCTCGCGTCGATGTCTGAGGTGCTCGCGAAGCTCCCCTCGGTCGAGCGTGTGGTGGTGATCCCCTACACCGAGCGGGAGCCCGGTCTTGCGCGGCTCGGCGCGGCGGCCTCGCGCGCGATTCTGTGGCAGGAGCTCGGCTCGGGCTCGGCCCCACCCGAGTTCGCGCTGCACCCGTTCAATCATCCGCTCTATGTGCTCTACTCGTCCGGTACCACGGGCGTCCCGAAGTGCATCGTGCACGGTGCCGGGGGGACGCTCCTGCAGCATCTGAAAGAGCACCTGCTGCACACGGACCTGAAGCGCAGCGACCGGCTGTTCTACTTCACCACTTGCGGCTGGATGATGTGGAACTGGCTGATGAGCGGGCTCGCCTGCGGGGCGACGCTGGTGCTCTACGACGGGAGCCCCTTCCATCCACAGCCCGGAGTCCTGTGGCACATGGCCGAGCAGGAGCGCATCACGATCTTCGGCACCAGCGCCAAGTACCTCGCGGCGCTCGAGAAGAGCACCTTCGTGCCGGCGCAGAGCGTCGATCTCACGGCGCTGCGGACGCTCTTGTCCACCGGCTCGCCGCTCCTGCCCGAAGGTTTCGACTACGTCTACCGGTCGGTGAAGTCAGACCTGCAGCTCGCCTCGATCTCGGGCGGCACCGACATCGTGTCGTGCTTCGCGCTCGGCTGCCCGACGCGGCCGGTGTACCGCGGCGAGCTCCAGTGCCGCGGGCTCGGCATGGCGGTCGATATCTTCGACGATGCCGGCCGTCCGCTGCGCGGCGAGCGCGGGGAGCTCGTGTGCACGGCGCCCTTCCCCTCGATGCCGATCGGGTTCTGGAACGATCCCGACGGAGCCAGGTACCGGGCCGCCTACTTCGAGCGCTTCCCCGGCGTCTGGCACCACGGCGACTACGCCGCGCTCACCGCGCACGACGGACTCGTGATCTACGGGCGCTCGGATGCGGTGCTGAACCCCGGCGGCGTGCGCATCGGCACCGCGGAGATCTATTCCGCGGTCGAGAGCCTGCCGCAGATTCTGGAAGCGCTCGCGGTCGGCCAGGACTGGCAGGGCGACGTGCGGGTCGTGCTGTTCGTGCGGCTCAAGGGCGGCGTCGAGCTCGACGAGGCCCTGCAGAAGGAGATCCGCAACGCCATCCGCAAGCAGACCACCCCGAGACACGTGCCGGCGAAAATCATCGCCGTGCCCGACATCCCGCGCACGCTCTCGGGCAAGGTCACCGAGCTCGCGGTCCGCAACGTGATCCACGGACTGCCGGTCAAGAACGTGGATGCGCTCGCCAACGCCGGGGCGCTGGACTACTTCCGCGATCTCCCCGACCTTCAGTCCTGAATCTCACGTGCGCACTGCCCCTTCGAGCGCGCGCGATGCGGCGTCCGTGGACTCCGGCGCGGCGGCGCCGACCGTGCTCGAGCGCTACCGTGCCCGGCTCCACGAGCGAGGGGTTCAGGAGGATGTCGCGCAGCTCGCCGTGGTCGAGTGGCTCGATGCGCTGCGGCGGCGTCTCATCGAGGCGCCGCAGGGTGGCACGGCGCTTCTCGCGCGGGCGCTGCGCGCACTCGGAGTGCCCGCGGCGCGCACGCCGGTGCGCGGACTGTACCTCTGGGGCGGCGTGGGTCGCGGCAAGACCTTCCTCATGGATCTGTTCTTCGGGAGCCTGCCGTCCGGGCAGGCGCGGCGGGTCCATTTCCACCGCTTCATGCACGAGGTGCACGCGCAGCTGAAGAACATCCCCGGTCAGCGCTCCCCGCTCGCAGAGGTCGCGCGGGCGCTGCCGCGCGCCGCGCGGGTGCTGTGCCTCGATGAGCTGTACGTGGCGGATATCGCCGACGCGATGATCCTCGGGGCGCTCTTCCACGGCCTGTTCCGCCGCGGGGTGACGCTGGTGGCGACGTCCAACGTGCCGCCGGTGGAGCTCTACCGGGACGGCCTGCAGCGGCAGCGCTTCCTGCCCGCCATCGCCCTCCTCGAGCGCCATCTCGAGGTGGTGCGCATCCCCGGCGCGACCGATTACCGGCTGCGGCAGCTCACGCAGGCGGGCACCTACCTCGCGGCGGGCGCCCCCGACACCGAGGCGCGGCTCGCCGCGCTCTTCGCCTGTCTCGCGGACGGCGAGGCGCAATCCGGCGGCGCCATCGAGATCGAAGGGCGGCCGATCGCGGTGATCCGCGCAGGCGCCGGGGTCGCGTGGTTCGAGTTCCGCGCGCTCTGCGCCGCGCCGCGCAGTCAGGACGACTACATCGAGATCGGGCGCGAGTACCAGTCGGTGATCGTCTCGGGCGTGCCGGTCCTCGGGGCGGACAGCGACGATGAAGCGCGCCGTTTCATTGCGCTCGTCGATGAGCTCTACGACCGCAACGTCAACCTCGTCGTCTCGGCGGCAGCGCCGGCGGCCG